>OFGG01000076.1_pt1 | contig 85728 bp, 71 predicted proteins | sample 1521701 | NCBI WGS metagenome assembly OFGG01 (sample SAMEA3504081, study PRJEB24116) | mouse gut metagenome | biome: mouse gut; feature: mouse-associated habitat; material: faeces | place: Denmark | collected 2011
TGGTAATTTTACCACCTTCTTCCAATTGTAGTTGGAAAAGTAGTGGGAACTATAGATTATGGTTTTTGTTCGGGCATATGCCCTCGCCATCAACAGATATCATATTGCTTAAAAAAAGACCATAATATTTTACTTTAGCTGCTGCCATCGCGACAATGTTAGCTCTTTTTTCCGGTGAAACATCAATATGTGGATGGACATATGATATTCCGATAACTATTTTGTCCTTTAGATTGTTGGATACGAAATCCTGGAACATCTTGTCCAAATGATTGATATTACTGTCATCGACCACAATATGTAAAAAAATCTCTATATCTTCTGGTAAATTAATCAAACATTCCAATACCCTGTCATATGTACTTTTTCCATCCTTTGCAATACGTCTACTATCATTATACGTTTTTTCGCCGTCCAACGTGACTTTTATACCACTCCAATTATATTTTGACCAGTTTTTAATGATGTCCGATGTTAATAATACACCATTGCTTACTAAGCTAAAAGTAAACCTGTCGCCGTATCTTGTCTGTAAATGGCAATTGATAAAATCTATTATTTTAGGATTTGTCATAGGTTCACCGCCATAATAACGTATCGCGACTTCAGCCTCTATATTCTTTTCCATATATTCATCAATTTCGCTTAAAACTGTACGCGCAGTTTCTGTTGACATCTTCTCGTTAGGCAGCTTGCCCTCGAAGCAGTAAATACACCTTAAATTACACGCATGGCTTGTAACCACTGTGACATCCAGCTTATTGTCCACAGCATATTTTTCGTCCATTATCCGCCTTAAAAATTTACGTTCTTCTTCCGCATCCCCCAATATCATCCTCATTTCTTTCATATCCAGCAAAATATCATCATCTATTTTTTCCAATTCCCCCAACTGCGCTTTATCTTCCAAAAAAACCAACCCCTTCGTGACAATATTGTATACCATCACGCCGCCATTGAACGGAAAATCTTCTACCAGTACATTATATTTTGATAAATACATTAAACACCCCTCCCTTTTTAAGGTCTAGTACAGAACGGTGATTTCACAGCTATCGATTTCGTATATGAATAGACAAGGCCTCTACACCAAACACCGCATCTATTACTACAGTCTTCGCACCCCATCTGTTCCAAAGATATCCCCCTCATTTTATTCATAACAGGTGAATCCCATATTTCTGCAATGGAGTTATCTAATATATTGCCACAATTAAAATCTTCAAAGCTTTTGAACAAGGGGCAAGGATACACATCTCCGTTCCTGTCTATAAATAATTCTGAGGTTCCAGCCTCACAGAGAACGGTACGCCTACTCATATATGAATCACAAAACTTCATGTATTCCGTCTGTATAGAAAAATATATATCCGGATGTTGTTTTTTGTAATTGAGCAACGCTTGTGTTACTTCATTGACGTACTTAATATATAGGGCTAAATCTTGTCTTTGTTTATTACGGCCAAGATTTATAAGCAAACCAAATCGGGCAGATGTTATCCCGCCTTTTTCAAGAAATGAAAACAGCTTAGATAAATCAATTTCTTTATTATCTATCACTATAGTGGCAATAATCGGTACATTTAGTTCTTTAGCTTTCCTATAATTGTTTACTGTTTTCATCAATTCTTCATTTTGTTCCCGCTCGTCATCCCATATTCCATTTAAGCTAATCTGAAATGCAAAATAAGGGCTTTTTAATATATCCAAATTCAGCCTATCCAGCAGGATGAGATTAGAAAGAAGCAGCACTGCTATTTTCTTTTCTATACAGTAATCAAGCATTTTATTGATATCCGGATGAAGCAGAGGCTCACCTCCTGTTAATATAACGGACAGCACGCCTGCTTCATCCAATTTATCAACTATATTTTTAAAGTCCTCAAGCGCCATGTCCTTAGCATAAGATCCATCATAGGCATAGCAATAGGGACAGTTTAAATTACATTTATCTGTAAGGCTGATATGCGCCAATAACGGTCTTTCAAAAACCTGAATCTTCATTGGTTCATCGCTTATATTGTCAAGCTGATTATATGTATAAATATACCGCCCAAATATTTTTTCAAGTCCTATATAGCCACCTATTTGTTTCTCGAAACGCCTTTTTAGCAACATTTTATCCCGTCCCAATCACCAAAGAAGATCATACAGATAAGTTCTTTTTTTGGAAAAACTATAAAGCTTACTATACATCTCCGGATTTTTTTCTTCTACATAGTCAATCAAATATATTATATTATTCAGCACATACTTTGTCAGCTTACAGATACATTCATCTGGCTCTGTGAATGCATGTTGGGATTTTAGTGATTGATATGCGCAATGTCCCCCACAAGCAGTTGATGCCCAACATTGTGCACACTTCTCAACACTGTCTATATTTAGCGCTGTATACTTTTTTACATTTGCATCTTCCCTGTTAAATGACAGTATCTCCTCACTATGTTGTCCGTTCAAGAAAGTACATGGATATAGCCTTCCATGCCTATCTATGCTTATTGTTGAGAACGCTCCTAAACAACGTTTTGCCCTTACCTTTCCCAACAACAATGATATCAGCATTTGCCCGATGAAGTCGCCATTATTTAATATGGACATTAAGTACTTTTCATCACCATCATCAATATTCTTTATAAAAAAATCAAACAATTCATCAAACAATCTATAGAAATGAGGTAAATTCACGTCTGTTACTCCCACCCCGTCTTTCATGCCTTTGATTACCCGGAATTGAATTGCCCTAAAGCCTATATCATAGAAATCAACAAGGGCAGAGGTGATGCTCGTTGTCTTTGCATTTATTACGGATATGGCCCAAATGTTCTTAGTTATTCTTGATTCCAGCTTTTCCTGGAATTTCATGTAATTATTTACGGACAATGCATAGTTATCAATATCATTCTTGCTTTTCCTCAATTTGTTATTATCCAAATGCCCATCTAAGCTGAAAACGATATTTGCATCATGCTCTGACATGACATCCAATACTTCCTGGTTGTAAATTGTCCCATTTGTAGCAACTGTTATCCTTACTTTTTTCTCTAAATCGATTTTATCGATTTCATGAAAAAGATTTATTATATTGTCGCAAAACAAGAAAGGCTCTCCCCCATCGGTTACCACTATCTTAATTTCCTTATACATGTCATATACTTGTCCGACTAGCCGGAGTATATAGGGCACGATATCTACATCCTCTTTTTCCCCTATGTCCTCCTTGTCCTTCAACAGACAATACATACAATCTAAATTGCAAGAATATCCAACGCCGCACATGATGCTTAAGCAAGAGGGGCATTCGATATCGTCCATGTGCGTTTCGTCGTTTGAGTAAAACAGTCTTTTTTCATCTAGCAATCCAATAATGTCTTCTTTATACGCAATATCGCTATCTAAAACTTCACTTTTGAACCTGCTCTTTTCCATATTTTCCGTATTTAAAAGAAAACTGTACATTTCTTGTCCAATTTCATAGATTTCAAGCCTCCTCCAATCATATAGATAATATTTGCCCCTATTGCTTAGTACAGTATAATTTGCTGTGTCTCCCATTGTTCCTTATCTCCTTTCGCTTCTTGTTAAACCTTCTTCTTTTCATCTGTATTTTCCAACGGTTAACGTTCTTTACAGCATAGCCACCACCGTCATGTAACTGCATTCATCATCCCGATGGCCCTCTGTCAAACTAAACAATGGATGGCATCAAACAGCTTATCTTCGTAAGCCATGACATTTTCTACTTGCTTGCCAATCCTTTCGGCAAACTCTCTTTTCTCTAATAGCCCCTTCCGCTGGACGAGCATCTTAAGGGCAAACCACTCTTCGCAGCATTTTTCAATCGGATGCTCTATCTTCCTTAAGCCATCATTTTCCGACAGATGCTTCTTTATGTATAGTCTTAGCAGCTCATGCCGCCCATATAGCAGATGCATCTCATATAGGTCGATATGGATTTCTCTGCCCTTTGCTTTTTCAACAGAATCTATGTATTCTTCAAAAGCCTTCCTTCCGGTAGCCGGCCTGTTCCAATAATTGTATTCTATATTTTTCAGCTTTGCCGGGAGGCCTTTGTCTACGAAATTCCCAGCATATTGGACCGTCATCAAATCACAATAAGCCTTTAACGCATCCCTTACATATTTTTTTCCAATCAGATGGATTGACTTGTTCGTGCCCAATCTTTTGTCGCGGCCTTCCACAAACACCAATGGGCTGTCTATCACATAGACATTATCCCTGTCGTATCCCACAATCATATTCGAATGCCCATTATGGCTGCCGATGATTCCTTCCTCATACCAATCATAATTCGGCAGCATGTCGAACATTGTCGTCATTGCGATCGGCAAATCTTTCCTGATATTTCTTTCAATCTCGTCTATACAGTCTTCCGAACCATCTGCCATGACTTTATCGAGCTTGAAATACTGGTTTACATCCTCCTCTATCCTACGCAGCCCGAACCTCTCCCCGTCTCCATAGAATTCCGGAGAGATATCCCCACAGAAGAAATCGACTATATCAATGCCTCTGTTCACTAAGACCACATATAGTATCTGATCCCAGCAGTCAATCAGATTTACGACCTCATCCGGTTCTCCATTGTCAGCGTAATGGTAGTTCCTTTTTGCGAATTCTTTTATCAAATAGCTTTCCTTAAGCACTTGCATCCATCTCCCCTTGATATTTGATGACTAGGTCTGCAATCTTCTCAATGGTATCGAACTTCGAGGGGTTGATGTCCTCATCCCTGAAACGGATATGGAAAACTTCCTCGATATCGAGTATTACTTTCATGAAGTTCAGCGATGTGACCCCGAGGCTTTTTATTTTGGAAGTCAGATTCAGCCCATCGGCATGGTGCGTGACCTCGTTTATGACTTCCATGATTCTCCTGGCTGCCGCTTCAAATTCCATTTTTATGAATTCCTCCTGAATTCCTCAAGCATTTTTTTGCGGTCTGCTTTGCCGTTCTCGCTGTACGCGAATCCATTTACACGGATGCATGCTTCCGGTATCCCATACGCTGGCAGTTGTCCCTCCAGATACGTCCAGAACCTTTCTTCCTCGAACTGGCCATCGGCAATCAGGAAGACAACGAGCCTCTTCCTGTCTGCCCTGCTGTCCACTGCCGCCAATGCGTCCACCACTCCATCGAACCTCCTGCTGACGCTTTCTATCTCCCCCAGCTCAATCCTATAGCCGTGCAGCTTTATCTGGTCATCCTTTCTCCCCAGACAGCTTATTCTTCCGGTTTTGTCCCGATACCCTATGTCGCCGCTCCTATAGAACCTCTTGCCTCTTAGGTAGAAGAACTTTTTCCCGTTCTCTTCTTCATTATCCCAGTATCCTTCCGCCAACTGCGCTCCAGCTATGCATATCTCGCCCTCTTCGAGGCTGCCCGTCTCCTGGCCGTCTTCCCCTATGATTGCTATCTCGCAGCCTTCCAGCTCCTTCCCAACATGGACGCGCCCCTGTCTTGTAATCTCTCCCCCACAGCACCATACTGTCGCTTCCGTAGGGCCATATAGATTGTATATGGCCCCCTTGAAGCCTCTTTTCACTGTTGCAAACAGATTCTCCGGAAAGCTTTCTGCGCCCACCATCAGCTTGCTGATTGATGCCAGGCTGTCCAATCCAGGGTCGATCATGGAAATCATGCCAAGGGCTGATGGGGTTATCTGCATATAATCGGGCCTATGCCCTAAAAGCATCCGCACTATCCTGCGCGGGTTTATGATGTCCAGCGGCTCTGCCATGATGATGTCCAATCCCCAGGACAGCGCCAATACCCCTTCCGGGACGAACATATCAAAGGAATATTCGGCCAGGCTCAGGATGCGCTTCCCTTCCTCCAGCTCCATCATCCTTCCGAAGCTTTCCTTGAAGCTTTGGAGGGCATCCCTGCTGATTGCCACGCCTTTCGGGGAGCCTGTCGTCCCGGATGTGAATATGATATATGCGATATCCTTTATGGCTGCGCCTTTCCCATGCCCCTCTTTTGCGAAGACAGCTAGGCTCCCGCACGCTCCCTGGCACGAATACCCTTGGAAGAGCTGTGGGCTTTCTTCACTGAAAGCCTTATCGGCGATAACGGTTGCTGGTGCAGTGCAGTCCAGGATGTTCCTAATCCTTTCTATGGGCCATGCCATGTTCATCGGGACATAGGCCTGATTGCACTCCAGGACTGCAATCGGGCAGATGATTTGCCATTCCGACCTTGGCACCAGCAGCCCTACTAGAGAAGAGCCTTTAGTCTTTAGGCTACGGATAATGGATTTCAAAGCATCAATCCTTTCTGTTACGTTTTCGTAGCTGTGGACCTGGCCTCTCCATATGATGTTTGTTCCTGGTTTGGGAGCTACTGTGAACTTGCTTCTTTCCATCACAGCACCTCTCCCAGCTTTGTATATAAATGGATGCTTCTCTCTTTATGGCGCTTTAGTATTTCTAAAATTCTCGGCAAAATCCTACTGTCGTATGTACAAAAGTATTTCAACATCAGGTAATGCCCTTTTCTCATCTCCTCATAGTTCAACAGAGCCATATCATCAATCTCCCTGCTGAAGCTTATGATATGTCTTTCCTTCAAATATTGAATCCTCATGTAATTGAGCTCGGACCATTCATGTAGCATGTACAGGGTTCTTCTATCGTAGCCTCGCCCTTCCCCCAATTGCCCTATGCTTTCTATTATTCGGTCATAGACTTTTATTCCATATACAAAGTCTTCCTTCCTTATCCCGTCAAATTCCAACGCCTTTTCAGGAATCAGGTCGTTTTTTCCTTCGATGAAGTCATCCAGCTGCATCTTGAAATGCTGGATGCTGAAGCTGAATTCCTTTTCCATGTCTGGGGAAAAAGTCTCTACCGTTGTTTTTACGACTCCTTTTTCTGCTGCGGAGAACGGTAAGTCCATAAAGCTGAACTTTTTTTCGGAATTATATCCGACTGTTTTATAGATTCCTCTTTTCTGGTCATATCCGTATATCATATTTATATGCTCAAGATGCCTTGGTTCTCGCATCTTTTCAGGCAGATAGAAATCATCGAACGAAAGATAGATATAATTGTTATGGTCTATCTCGTCTTGAAGATCCGCGTGCAGCCCTTCGCCCTCTTCGTCAAAAAAATTCAGATAGCAGCGGTGATTGTTCAGATAATGAATCCACGAGATGTCTGAATGATCCAATTGTGAGACATAACAGACATTCAAATCCTCTTCTTTCTTGCTGCATTCCAGGTTCAGAAAAAAATTGTATAAAAACAGCGCCCCATTGGGATGCTGCATAAAGGATATCATTGGATAGGCAATATGGAGGCGGCCTTTTAGAAGGGGTTCTGCGACATGCAATTCCTTCTTTATTTCACCACTCATTTCTAGTTCGCCTCCGTTAAATTGTCGTGCGGAATAAGGCGTTCGCCTAACTTCCGATGAGACTACTTTACCATATATCATTTTTCGGGACAAGGGACAGAGTTGTCAAAAAAACCGTCTTGATTTTTTGACAACTCTGTCCCTTGCAAAGATTCGCATTATAGTTTATATTTGAACTATCTTTAGATGTTACACTATACAAGGAGAATACATATGAAAAAGAAAACCTACTTCAAAAAAACAGCAACTACTATTATGCTTACCCTGCCTCTTCTGGCTGTGCTGGCAGGAAAGCAGCCGATTACAGAGCCTGTGCCCGATACAGCAGTTCTGGAAACTGCTGTAGATGGGGAAAGAGAGCCTGGGATACAGCCCTTAAATGACAAGGATAAAGGGGATGTTATAACTAATTAATAGTATGCTTTTTCTGATTTTGCAGCTTCCGCCGATAAAATTCCTCAAAATGTTTTTCTTTTCCTATTATACTGAATACAAGGCAATGTTTTAAATCCTCTTCTGGATTACACTGCCGCCGAACCGGAATGCCTTCTTTCTCGCGCTGTTCATTGTTCCACATCAAGTTATAGATTCCTCCATGAACTCCAAATGAACGGCGCTGATAAAGGCATTCTGTTATGATTTTCAGGCTGATTTCATCCGAACGGTCATATTGCCCCATATCTCCCACTTCACTTGCCACGGAGTCCATAACAAGTTCATACATGTTGATAAAGCAGAAAATGATATAATCTCTTTCGCATGCCTCATACTGTTCCGCTAACAGGGCAATAAGCCTCCCCTTTTCCTCATCCTCCCCTTTCGTCCAGTTGACCATACTGTGGATACAGTTGATTTCCTTATTTGTCAGATATTTTGCCCCAGGTTTTACGGCAATCTCGTAAGGCAGGGTGCAGGACAACGCCTCCTTGATTCGCTCCACACATTGCCTGGAGGTGATGGTTCCCTTATGGGCCTCATTGATGGCATGACAGATTATCCATTCCTGCCTGTTGGAGGGGATTTCCAGGGAGATGAGCTCCCGAAGCCGCTCCAGCAATAGGTCGGCCTGTTCGGTATCCCAGTTCCGGATGTGGTCTCTTAGCTCGGCCATCGATGCCAGCGCCTCCGGACTGCTGGTGGCCAGCTCTGCCTGACAGTATTCCGCCGACAGGTTCAGGCGTTCCATCAGCGCATTTAAGATACTATCCTGAATCTTTTTTCCGTCTTCTTCCAGACGGCGCAGCGTCCTTTCCGAACAGAGGATGCCGTTTTCGCAGAGCTCCGTTCTGGTGATTCCCAACATTTCCCTGCGGATCCTGACGATGTCGTTGATGCAGTAGACCTCCTTCTCCACATATAGCCAGCAGAAGTCTGTGGTTTCTCTGGGTACGCCGAACTCCATGTACACTGCCACCAAGGCTTCCATCCATTCCCCATACTCTGTCCTCCGCTCTTCCAGCTGCGTTGTCTTTTGCACCGCCCCGACAGCAAGCTGTCCGGCAGCCAGATCCTGCAGAAATGTCTGCAGCAGCCCCAGCAGCTCCCACAGATAGTACATCCGTCCGGCCTCCCGAAGCAGCTGCACCGCTTTCTCGCACTGTGCCATGGCCGCTGTTTTCTCCGCAAGCCCCCAGGCTCCCCGGGAAAGCCCTTCCCGACATAGATAGAATACTGCTTTGGGATATATTTTGGCCCGGCTGACTGCATCGAAGCGGGATTCCCCAATCAGGTTCAGAATCTCCTTGTAGCACGTTTCCCAGTCCGGGGGCTGTTCATAACGGAGCACCTCTAACAGCAGGTTCAGCTCCTGTACAGAGCAGATTTTCCGTGGGATGTCTATAACACCATGGGGATGCCCATACGGCGGGGGAGCCTGTTTGCCGACAGGTGTGGGGGAAGGAAAAGCTACGGTCTGTTCCAGGGCTTCCCGGAACAGCTTGCCGGGATGTTCCTTCTGTTCCCGGGCATCCGCCTCTTCCAGGGAAGCCCTGCCTGATAGAAGCTGTGCCTCCATGCTTAGGCAGAACTGCCGCTCCAGCCGTCTGTCCACATCTTTTTCCGCGCCTGCTTCGTAGTGCTGCCGATATTCCGCCAGGGACTCTTTGGCTTGTGCCGTATCTCCTCGGGATATCAGGTAAAGCAGCTGCTGTCTCCTTTTCCAGCGCGTGTAATCTTCGGCAAAGAGGAAATGTTCATAGGCATCCGGCGATATGCCTAAGCGATATAGGAGGCTGTCGCGCAATGCCTTTCCGGCGATACGCGTTCCAGCCTCGATTCGGGCCAGCTCGCTGGCAGAGCATAGCCCATCAGACAGCTGCTCCAAGGTGATTGCATGCTCCGTCCTGTGCTCCTTCAAAAATAAGCCGAACCGCTTTTCTGTGTTCTTATGCGCATCCATTCGTGCCTTCTCCCTTTTTGTGTTAAGCCGGAAAATATAAGTCACAGCCTGGGATCCCGATACCGGAACAGCACTCTTTTCAGCTCTCCGCGCTCCCCTCCTCCCGGGATGTCGGTGAGGCCGGTACGCCAGGGCACCGAGTAGGGGCCGTCGGGGTCCGCTTTCAGCCTCAGGAAGACATTCCTGCGCCCGGCGGCGTACTGGGCGGCGTTCTGATGCCCTGTGCGCTCAAGCCAGGCCTGGTAGCCCTCCAGGTAGCTCTCCGCCATCTCGTCCCAGGAGCCGAACCTCTGCTGGAGCACCCTCCCGGCCCTGACGAATTCCCGGTCCAGCTCGTCCCGGTCTATCATCCGCACCAGGTACATCATGCCCAGCAGCTGGGTGGCCCTGCACAGGTCCCAGCCCGGGTAGGGGGTGTCGTTCCTGCCTGCATGTTTTTCCGTCAGTTCATGTACGGCCTGGAGGCCGCTGCGGCGGTCATGGATGTCCCATTGCTCCCCCAGGGACGTCCTGCGGAAATTCGCCACCATCTTCCGGCTCCCGTGGACGCCCGTCACTAAAGGCCAGCCCTCCAGCATGGAAAAGGAGTGGGCCCAGATGGCGAAGGTGGAGGCGCACCAAAGCTCCGTGTCGTTTTTGGGCAGCAGGGGATCGCGCCTCCAGAACACAGCGGGCGCGAAGCGCCAGCGCCGCACCCCGATGACCCTGTAGAGGACGATGGCGATGATGAAGAGCCACACGGAGGCCAGCCTGCCCAGCGCCACGCCGTAATCCGCCTGGGAGAGCACCGGCACATATTCCCCGTACATGTCCACATAATGATCCGGGGCCGCCAGGAGCTCTTCATAGACCAGGACTTCCGCAGGCGGCTCCCACGCTCTCCATACCCCTATGGGCAGGCGATAGACGCCCGCCTCCTCCGTTTCCTGGATTGCTTTTTTGTTGATGTGGGCAATCACCAGCTCTCCGCTGGGGAGGTGCAGGCGGTGGTAGAGCTGGTCTCCGCTGCGGACGGTGTCATAATTGACCACAGCGCCTTTTGTGATTATGGTAAAGGTATCCAGCCGCTCCATATCCGCAATGGACTCCGCCACCTGGACATCCGCTCCGGCCTGGGTCCCTGCCGCGCCCTCCTCCAGGGTGGCGTCTTTTTGATAGAATCCATACAGAACAGGCCCCAGGACGAACTCCGCCAGCAGGGACAGGGCGATAAGGAGTGGAATCAACAGAAACATCATCTGGTACATATTTGTCCGGAAGCCATATATATTCCTGTTCGAAATCTTGTATCTTGCGCTCATTGACGAATCCTCCTGTAAAAATCAGTTCTTCCGCCGGGAATCAACGGCAACTGCCGGCGGTCGCATGGTTTCTGCGGGTCAGCCTGCGGACCAGCCTGATGAGCAGCCAGAATAACAGGACAATCAGGACCAGGAGCAGCAGAAGGATGCCCAGGATGATGAATGCGAATTTGTTAGGGCTTTTTATCAAATCGCCTATGGACCTGCTGTCCTCCACCACCTTGCGGCCCTGGGCGGAAGCGTAGGCCTCCGGTATGTCGGAGACGCCGTCCCCGTCCGCATCCTCCAGGGAATCCAGGTATCCCGCGATGGCGGCCCAGGCCTTCAGCTCCCGCCCGCCGTCCGTGAGGATGGCGTCCTCGATATCCTCTATGGGAGTGCCGTCGGCGAACTTGGGCTGCACGGACAGGATGCCGTAGGACACATCCGTGACGGCGCCCAGCATCTGCCCGCTGTAGAGGTCGCATACCACACGGTAGAGCTTGTCGTCTTCGATTTCCACGCGGCTGCCCTTCTCGTCGGTCATATAGCAGTCCGTGACCTTGTTCAGGATGATCCGGTGGGGATTGAAGGTAAAGTGCAGGCCGCTGATATAGAGCCTGGCGGACTTCATGAAATCCGATACGGAGGCGTCTATCTCCGCGCCGGTCTTCAGCTCCGCCCCGGTGAGGTACATGCTGATCAGGGGGTAGCCGGGGATGCCGTCCGGGCCTATCCCCAGGGAGTAGGCGTTGAACACGTCCGTGACGGTGACGTCCCCTGTGGCGAAGGTGTCGCGGACACAGCCCGAGGGCACGATGGCCACGTCGATCGGATGGGTGTCAGGGTCGTCCGCCTGCGCCGCGGCGTAGGCGAAGGAGTCGGCCAGGAGATTGCCCAGGTTGTGCTCCGTGTGGGTATAGTACAGGTCGTCGGAGGTGGCGAATTCGATATCGTTCTGCGCCAGCACCTGATCCGTGGTATAGCCGAACCGGGTCAGGTAGGTGGAGTCCACTTTCTCCATGAGGCTGTCAATTTTCGCCTGGGCCGTGGGCTCCGGCGGAATCTCCTCCGTGACGGGAATCAGCTCATAGGAATCCATCTGCCAGCGCCCTTCCGCCTGTCTGGACATGGACAGGCTGCCCAGGTTCCTGCCGTAGGAGCCGCAGGAAACGATGTAGGTGTCGCCGTGCCGGATGGGCTCATAGAGGGTGGTGTGGGTATGGCCGCTGACGATCAGGTCGATCTCGGGCACGGCCTTTGCCAGGATTTCGTCCTCGGACTTGTCGGCTTCCTCGCTGGTGCCGCTGTGGGAGACGCACACTATCATGTCCACGTCTTCGTTTTCCCGGATTTCCTTTACCGTGTCGGCAGCCGCCTCCGAGATGTCCCGGAATTTCAGCGCGCAGGTGGGGGCGCAGGCCAGGGAATCCTCGCCGAAGACGCCCAGCACCGCGATGCGGATACCGGATTTGTCCAATATGACGTAATCTTCCACACCGTAGGCCGTGAAAGCTTCCTTTAAGAGTCGCTGGTCTTCCGTGAGCCCCTCCGCCTCCATGGCCTCCCAGTCCACATTGCACAGGGCCAGGGCCGGGACGGGGTCTCCGCTGCGCACGGCGGCGTCCAGGGCTCCGGCCAGGCCTGTGGAGCGGTAGTCGAATTCATGGTTGCCGAAGGTGCTGACCTCGCATCCCAGATAGCCCAGCATCCGCAGTTCCGGGGCATCGGTGTGGAAGATGGTCTGGACTAAGGTCCCCATGGAGAAGTCCCCCGCGTCCAGGAGCAGCGCGTCGGGATTTTCCGCTTTTTTCCCGTCGATCAAGGTCTTGATGCGGGCGAAGCCGCCCAAGGTCACGTTCCGGCCCTCCTCCACGGTGGGGAAGCTGTCCAGGTGGGAATGGGTGTCGTGGAGGAACAGGATGTCCACCTGCTCTGAGCCCTGGGGCCCGGCTTCCGCTCGCGGGGAGGGAGAGGGGAACAGGGGGAACAGCAGCATGACGGCCAGGGAGATGAGCGCGAATTTTGTGAAAAAGTTCTTCATAATCGAATTTACTCCTCTTTTTTGTGAGAATAACATTGGCAATCAGATGTTTTTACATTATAATAATAATATCTGGGAGGGGAAAAGGCAATATTTAAAAAATATTAATGTTTCTTTTCGTGACGGGCGGGCCGGGATGTGGTATAGTGCATCATAAGTCAGTGCAAGAGGTGAGAAGGTGGATGGACGACAACAATAAAAATGAGATGGAGCAGATCCAGCGGGGGCTGGAGGCGTTCCTGGAGAAGGAGATAGACGGGGCCGGAGATCCGGGAAGCGGCAGGAGGGAACCGGGGCCGCCGGAGTTCCTGGAAGTCCTGGAATTCCCGGATGCCCGGAGAGAGCCGCAGGATGTCCAGGTCATAGGGGGGCCCTGGAGCAGGGGCCGCGCCCGGAGAGAGTGGGAATCCCGGGAGGATGAGGGCGCGTATGCGGAGGACGGCGAGGACTGGGACGACTGGGAGGACGAGTCCCGCTGGAGCCCGGAGGACGGGGGATATGAAGAGGAGGAGCCCTATCCGGAGGACTGGCGGGAGGAAGAAGGACCCCGCGGCAGACGGTCTGGGTACAGGGAGGAGCCGTACCGGAGGAGACGGCCCGGATATGAAGCGGGGGCGGCAGGCGGTAGACGGCCTGAGTACGGGGAGGAACCGCCTCGGAGGAGGCATTCGGAGTACGGGTCGGAGTCGGCTGACGGCAGAAGGCCTGAGTATGGGGAGGAAACGTACCGGAGAAGGCATCCGGAGTACGGGTCGGAGTCGGCAGGCGGCAGACGGCCTGAGTACGGAGAGGCGCCGCCCCGCAGAAGGAAAGAATACGAAGAGGAGGAGAGGCCTCAGAGGAGAAAGAAGTCTCAAAAGAAAGGGAATTCCAAAGAGACAGAGCCGGAGCAGAGGGAGGGGGATTCCCGGATGACGAAGAAGCCGAAGACACCGCCGAGGGCGCAGAAGAAACGCCGCAGGAAGAAACACAGGCTCAGGAAATTCCTGATAGCCGTGGTACTGATAATCGCCCTGTTGGGCGTGGGCCTGTACCAGCTTGTGGGAGCGGTGTATGGAAAGATGAATTATAAGGAGCTGCCGGCCGTAGCCGCGGAGCCCATGAAGGAAGACGGAGTCGTAAACATCCTTCTGATCGGCAACGACTCCAGAGAGAACGGGGAGGACGGCCGCTCCGATGCCATGATCCTCCTGTCCATCAGCAGCAGGACGAAGACCATTTACATGACTTCCCTGCTGCGGGACATCTATGTGGACATCCCCGGGCATGACGGCAACCGCCTGAACGCGGCATACGCCTTCGGCGGTGCGGAGCTTTTGATGAAGACCATCGAGCATAATTTCGGCATCCCGGTGAACCGGTACATGCTGGTGAACTTCGAGGCCTTCGCCAATCTGGTGGACGCGGTGGACGGCATAGAGCTGGAGCTGACCAGGGATGAAATCGAGTATGTGAACGGCTATCTGGTGGAGTACAACATGCTCACCGGCAGGGAGCAGGGCACGGACAATATGGACCTGTCCGTGGCTGACAACGGCCCGGCGGTGGTGCACCTGAACGGCCCCCAGGCCCTGGCTTACAGCAGGAACCGCTACCTGGGCACGGACTTCGGCAGGACGGAGCGCCAGAGGAAGGTCCTGACGGCAGTGATCGGCAAGCTTCCGGGAGCCATGCTCACCAATGCGGGAGGGCTGATAGACAGCCTCATGCCGAACCTGACCACCAACCTGACGAAGAACGAGTGCTTTTCCTTAAGCCTGATGGCGGGGAAGCTGCTGACCTACGACATCGTGTCCGACAATATCCCCCAGCCGGACACCTACCGGGACGTGACAATCCGGGAGATGCAGGTGCTGGAGGTGGATTTCGAGACCAACACCAGATATCTGAGAGAGAAGATATACGGAGAATAGGCCGATGCCCGGAACATGCCGGAAGGGCAGATGCGGAAGGATAGATAGGAGGAGAGTATGGATCTGATATTGCTTTTGTTCATAGGAGGTACATGCGCTTATGTGGGCGCAAAGATTCTCAGCAGCGATGAGAGGAACAAAGTGTTCAATAAGTTCCCCATCCAGGTGGAGGACGTGAAGAAGTACAATAAGTTCTGCGCCAAGCTGGTCTTTGGCTTTGGCGCGGTGGCGGTGCTCACCATGTTCTTCACCTATCTGTTCGGAGGGTGGGTCAGCCTTGTGGGTACGCTGCTTTTGATCGTGGAGGCGTACATCACCATGAAGATCTACAATAAGGGCGAGAAGAAGATGCTGAAGAAAAGGTGAGCCATCAAAAACTGGAGGACAAGAAAATGGAGAAAAGAAAACTGGAGAAACTGGGAATCGAGACATCGCTGCTGGGATTCGGCTGCATGCGATTCCCGGTGACCACGGATGGAAAGATCGACGAGCCGGAGGCGGAGCGGATGCTGGATAGGGCCATCGCCGCCGGAGTGAACTATATCGATACCGCCTATCCTTACCACGACGGCGCAAGCGAGCCCTTCGTGGGCAGGGCACTGAAGAAATACGACAGGGATTCCTTCTTCCTGGCCACCAAGCTGCCCTGCTGGAAGGTGGAGAAGCTGGAGGACGTGGAGGCGACCTTTCAGGAGCAGCTGGGCAGGCTGCAGACGGACTACATAGACTTCTATCTCATGCACGCCCTGAACAAGGACAGCTTCCACAAGATGGTGGAGCTGGGCGCGGTGGAGAAGCTGGAGGCCCTGAAGGCCGAGGGAAGGATCAGGTATCTGGGATTCTCCTTCCATGACGACTATGATGTCTTCGAAGAGGTCCTGAACTACAGGGACTGGGACTTCTGCCAGATCCAGCTCAACTACATGGACACGGAGGAGCAGGCCGGGATGAAGGGATACCGCCTCACCGAGGAGAAGGGCATCCCCCTGGTCATCATGGAGCCGGTCAAGGGCGGCTCTCTGGCGGCTTTCGCGGAGGACATCACGGGGCGATTCCGGGCGCTGGATCCGGAGGCCTCCATCGCCTCCTACGCCCTGCGCTGGGTGGGGAGCCTGCCCAATGTGAAGGTCATCTTAAGCGGCATGAGCACCATGGAGCAGGTGGAGGACAACCTGAGGACCTTTGCGGAATTCAGGCCCCTTTCGGAGAAGGAGGGAAAGACCATCGAGGACATCGTGGCGCTGATCAAGGGCCGCGTCCAGAACGGCTGCACGGGCTGCCGCTACTGCATGCCCTGCCCTGCGGGCGTGGACATCCCGGGCAACTTCCGGGCCTGGAACACTTATCATATGTACCAGAACTACAACATGGTCAAGGGCAGCTGGGAGCGGAACCTGGGCGATGAGAAGCAGGCGAAGAACTGCGTGAAGTGCGGCAAGTGCGAGAAGTTGTGTCCTCAAAAGCTCCATATCCGGGAGGACCTGGAGAAGGTGCAGGCGGATCTGGACAGGAAGGAATTCGCGTTCTGAAATCACGTTCTGAAATGCGGCCCCGGCCTTCGGATGAGGGTCAGGGCCTGCCAAAAGGAGATGGTCTCCCATGGAGAAAGCCTTTAAGCTGGACTTTGAGAATGATAAGGCGGGCAGCCTGTATGTGAACTGCTGCGGCTGCTCCCGGACGGAGGGGCTCCACAGCTTCGGCCCCGCCTCCAAGCCCCATTACCTGATACACTATGTGCTGAGCGGCAGAGGGCTGTTCCGGTTCCACGACAAGGAGTACAGGCTGGAGGCGGGGTACGGCTTCCTGATACAGCCCAATGAGCTGGCCTTCTACCAGTCGGATCGGGAGGAGCCCTGGAGCTATCTGTGGGTGGGCTTCGGCGGGACCCGGGCGGGGGAGTACTTAAGCGCCATGGGGCTGTCCGCCAGGCATCCTGTCTTTTCCTGCGACAGGGACCAGGAGCTGTATTCCATCATTAAGGACATGATGGAGCACAATACCTTCGGCGTGGCGGACGATCTGCGCCGCAACGGGCTGCTGGGGGTGTTCCTGTCCGTGCTGGCCGAGAGCGCCGGCGTGGTGGCCAGGGACCAGGAGGACAAGGGCAACCAGTATGTGAAGAAAGCTGTGTCCTTCATCCAGAGCAATTACTGCAATCCCATCAAGGTGACGGATGTGGCGGATTATGTGTGCATCAACAGAAGCTATCTCTATACCCTGTTCCAGAACTATCTCGGGATGTCCCCCCAGCAGTTCCTCTCCACGTTCCGCATCACAAAGGCCAGAGAGCTGCTGGACTCCACCACATACCCCATAGAGAGCATCGCCCTGTCCTGCGGCTACAATGACGCGCTGGTGTTCACCAAGGCCTTCCGGGCCATGAAGGGCATGTCCCCCTCGGAGTACCGCAGGCTCAGCCACAGGGAGAACAGCAGGGAACAGCTCCATGAGGTGGAGCATCTGATCGCCCAGCTTTTGAGGGAGTGAGGGAGAGGAAGCTGGCGGCAGGATTCAGCTTTATGCAGTATATATTTGGGAGGAATGAAAATGAGGATTTTGCTTTTATTGAGGGGCTCCGCAAGCTGCGGGAAGTCCACCTGGATCGAGCAGCATGGCCTGAAGCCCTACGCCCTGTCTGCGGACGACATCAGGTTGCTGTGCCAGAGCCCGGTGATGCTGCCGGACGGCACGGAGGGAATCAGCCAGGACAATGACGGTGTGGTGTGGAAGACATTGTTCGCCATCCTGGAGGTCAGGATGCAGAGGGGAGACTTCACGGTCATAGACGCCACTAACTCCAAGACCAGCGAGATGAACCGGTACAAGGAGATGTGCGAGACCTATCGGTACAGGATGTACTGCGTGGACTTCACGGACATCCCGATTGAGGAGGTGAAGCGCAGGAACGCGGCCAGGGAGACCTTCAAGCGGGTGCCCGAGGCGGTGATCGACAACATGTACTCCAGATTCCGCACCCAGAAGATTCCCTCCGGCATCAAGGTGATCCGGCCGGAGGAGCTGGACGCAGTCTGGACCAGGCTCTTCGACATGTCCTCCTACAAGCGCATCCACCACATCGGCGACATCCACGGCTGCAACACGGCCCTGCAGAAGTACCTGGCGGACAACGGCGGCATCAAGGACGATGAAATGTATATTTTTGTGGGGGATTACATCGACAGGGGGCTGGAGAACGTGGAGGTGGTACGGTTCCTGATGTCCGTCATGAATCGGAAGAACGTGCTGATGCTGGAGGGCAACCACGAGAGGTGGCTGTGGCACTGGGCCAATGACGCCACAGGCAGGTCAAAGGAATTCGAGCTGGTCACCAGGCCGGCGCTGGATGCCGCGGGGCTGGACAAAAAGCAGGTAAGGCAGCTATACCGGAAATTCGGCCAGTGCGCCTATTATCGGTATAACGATAAGATATTCCTGGTCACCCACGCGGGACTGAGCACCCTGCCGGAGAACATCTCCTTCGTGGCCACGGAGCAGATGATCAAGGGCGTGGGAAGCTACAATGACTTCGAGGTCATAGCCGAGTCCTTCTTCGACACCACGCCACAGAACTGCTACCAGATCCACGGACACCGCAACACCAAGCAATTGCCCGTGCAGGTCAACGACAGGGTGTTCAACCTGGAGGGGCAGGTGGAATACGGCGGCTGCCTGCGCTGCGTCCAGGTGGACGGGGAGGGCATCCGCTGTATCGAGGTGCCCAATGAGGTGTACCGGACGCCGGAGGCGGCACAGGAGCAGACGGTGACGGAGAGCGACATCGGGGACGTGATTATCGCCCTGCGCCAGAACAGATATATCCAGGAGAAGAAGTACGGCAACATCTCCTCCTTCAACTACACGGACAAGGCCTTCTACGACAGGGTCTGGGACGCCCAGACCACCAAGGCCAGGGGCCTGTACCTGGATACCGCGAAGGGGAAGGTGGTGGCCAGGGCCTACGACAAGTTCTTCAATGTGAACGAGCGGCCGGAGACCAGGTTCGACATGCTGCAGCATAAGCTGCAGTTCCCGGTGACGGCCTATGTGAAGGAGAACGGGTTCCTGGGGATCGCCAGCTACAATGAATACGAGGACGGGCTGTTCCTGGCCAGCAAGTCCACCATAGACAGCCAGTACGCGGGATATTTCCAGGAGATGGTGCGGCGGAAGGTGTCCCCGGAGCATCTGGAGGAGCTGAAGGCGTACTGCAGGGAACATGAGGTCTCCTTTGTCTTCGAGTGCGTGGACATGGAGAACGACCCGCATATCATTGAATATCCGGAGAGCAGATTGTTCCTGCTGGATATCGTGTACAACAAGATGGAATTCGGCAGATACGGCTATGAGGACATGTGCCATGTGGCGGAAAGGCTGGGGCTGGAGCCCAAGGAGAGGGCGGCGGAGCTGGGCACCTGGCAGGAATTCTACGACTGGTACATAGAGGTAATGGAGGCGGATTACGAATACCGGGGACGCAAGATCGAGGGCTTCGTCATCGAGGACAGCGCCGGGTACATGACCAAGCTGAAACTGGCCTACTACAATTTCTGGAAGTTCATGCGCAGCGTGTCCCACGAGGCCATCCGCAAGGGCTACATCACCAAGACCTCCGCCCTGACTACGCCCCTGGCCAACGAGTATTACGCCTGGGTCAGGAAGCTGCACGACGCGGAGGACAGGGAGAGCCTGCCCAGGGACATCTGTGCGCTGCGGAATATGTTCTATCAGGAGAAGGGGACGGCGCGGTAAGGACGATCGCCGCTGCCGCCCCAATATGGTTTTATGCTCTTGCGGCAGGCGCGGAGGGGCGGCTTTTATGTGGGCTGCCCCCTGTGGATTCGCCGGTATTCGTTGGGGGCACCGCTTTCAGCTTTTTATGATGATGCGGTAGCTAAATCGATATGTGGAGCATATTTGTTATTTATTGCAAAACCATCGAAATTTATCCCTAAGGCATTATTCAAAGATTTTGGATTTCAATATAGTGTCTTTCTCAACCATTTCCAGTTTGACATACTGGGAAATCGCAATTTGCGTGGAGGTATCAGTATAGATGAAAAGATATATTGCTTTTTTGCGAGGTATCAATATAAGCGGCAAAAACAAAGTGCCAATGGCGGAATTAAAACAGGACTTTGAAAGACTTGATTATGTAGAGGTCAAAACCTATTTGAATAGTGGTAATGTTATTTTTTCAAGTAATGAAGCCGATACAATCAAAACGACAGGCCGAATTGAGGAAATGATTAAAAATCAATTTAGTTTAGATATTCCTGTTTTTGTCATATCGAAGGAAGAACTTGAGGACATTTTGTATCATGCGCCAGACTGGTGGGGAGATGAAAGCAAGGAGATTTATGACAATCTAATCTTTATCATGCCGCCCGCTACATTCAAAGATGTATATAACGAAATCGGAGAGCCTAAAGAGGGATTAGAAAAGATTATGGAATACAAAGAAACTGTTTTCTGGTCTTTCAGCCGGAAAGATTATCAAAAAACAAACTGGTGGTCTAAAACAGCAAGCGCAAATATCGGCAGTAAATTGACGATAAGAACGGCGAATACAGTTAGAAAAATTGTTGGCATGTAATTGTTTTTCAAATTCCAGTTTATTCTGGAAGCCGGAGAATAGAGAACCGGCTTCTCTTTCATGTGTAGGTAGCAAAGAAAACCCTTCCCCCGGAAAGAGAGAAGGGCATTTGCCATTATTCTGTTACCACCAAATCCAGATGTCGAGCGCTTCCGTTACAGCACTAACTTTTTGCCAGTGCATCCATCAATTTCTGAATACTATTTTCAAGAGTGCTTTCACCCCAACCAAGATTCCATTCATCATTAGAGCCGCTATCAGATACAACATATATCGCTGTTGCCTTACGAGAGCGGAAATTTGCTATTGTAAATAATCCTGCTCCTTCCATCTCAACGCATTTAGCACCCATATCGTTAAAAAAATATCGTCCTCTCCATTCAGGCTGAACATATCCGCCATCAGTTGTCCAATGATAACCACGAATACAGGATATCCCCTTTTTCTCCAACTCCATACAAAAAGAGTCTGTCAAATCCTTTGTTGATTCAATCAGTTCACCTTTAAATCCATATAATTTGGTGATAGAGGTATCGTTATAAGCCCCATCTGTAAGAACATAATCTCCAATCTTATTCCCACCGGCAAAGCCTACATGAATCAGTTCCTTAACTCCTGCTGCATATAAATCCTCTGCTTGAGTTGCAAGTCCTGGCGAACACATCTCACCCTTTGCAAAACCTAAACTGCTGTTATGATCCATTACATATATGCCTCCACCGACATCAAATGTAAGCGTACCGACGTTCTTTGCGAGCATTGTATCAAACAGACTGTCAGCCAGCAAATAAACTCTATCTGGAACTTTTGTTTGATATTCATCGAAATCAAGCCCCTGCAATTCGATCTCTTTTCGGACAAGAACAGATGGGGCATTATATAAAGCCGGGTCTATATCAAATTCTCTCTTTCGCATAATCGAATATGACAATAATTTACCATTTGCAACTGAATGCTCCGCTTGTCTTAAAAATTCGTATCCTCGTTTGCGATAAAATTCAGCAGCCGGCAATGATGCATCTATATTTACATATGAATAATTCTTTATGATTTCCTTTTCCAAAAAATCCATAAGCTTTGTTCCAATTCCCTCATGCTGATTATTTGGGGTTATATATACCCTTGAAATAGTATTTTGATTAATTGTGCCTGTTCCGAGAATGGCAGCTTCACAACCAATCACATAGGTATTGCCTTCCGAAATGTCATTAATAATATTATCGCGATTATGTAATTCCAAAAAGAAATCCACTACTTCATTCGAATAGTATTTTAAATATATTTCCTTAATCGTTTTGCTTACGATTTCATTAATCTCGTCAGTTTGATTTAACCGAGCTTTTCTGATTGTTAAATTATCCACTATCCTCTTTTACCCTCCATTAACTAAAAAAATTATCATTTTCATAAAACTTCAATGTCTGTCGATTATCCCGTTCTAGTATCTGTTTCCCGGCTGGCTTTTTTTGCATCTTCAATACCCATGTTGGCAATCATGTTTGTAGTCAGACCGACGGCAAGCCTTAAATCAATTTCTTGACTTAGCCGCTTCCGCCTGGACTGTGCTTTTTCTTTCTGCTTTTATCCATATAATTCGCCATTACATGATTTATGGCAAGGGAAAGCTTGCGAAGCGCGGCTTCTGCTGTTTTGTAGAACAGCTACAAATGAGAGAAAAGCCGGGGGTACTATAAAGCAAAAAAGCCCAAATCCCTTGAAAACTCTGGGAATCTGGGCTTCCATGCAATAGTCGGCGCGACAAGATTTGAACTTGCGACCTCTGCGTCCCGAACGCAGCGCTCTACCAAGCTGAGCCACGCGCCGATATATCTGATAAGGAAGTACAACTGATAACATTAAAATAATAAATAAAAAAAGCTTGCTTGTCAAGAGGAAAAAGGATATTATGTAAGAAATATTTCAGAAATCACATTTTTAGGGAAAGAGGACGGGAATGTACGAGGCAATCGTGACTTTGAAAAAGGGGGAGGGACGCACCCTGAAGGCCGGCGGCATGTGGGTGTACGACAATGAGATCGCCTCCGTCGCAGGAGAATTTGAAGACGGAGATATAGTAGAAGTCCATGATTTCGACGGATACTGCATGGGCTGCGGCTACATCAACAGGAAGTCCAAAATCACCCTGCGGATGCTGTCCCGCAAAAAGGATGCCGTCATAGACGAAAGCTTTATGGAGAGGCGCGTCCGGGACGCCTGGGAGTACCGCAGGCAGACCATCGACACCTCCAGCTGCCGCCTGATATTCGGGGAGGCGGATTTCCTGCCGGGCATCGTGGTGGACAAATTCGCCGACGTGCTGGTGGTGGAGTCCCTGGCGCTGGGGATAGACCGGTGGAAGGGCGTGATTGTGGAGGCGCTGAAAAAGGTGCTGGCGGAGGACGGCATCCATATCCGGGGCGTCTATGAGCGCAGCGATGCCAAGGTGCGCCTACAGGAGGGCATGGAGCGGGTCAAGGGCTTCATCGGCGAGGCTTTCGACACCAAGGTGGAGATTGTGGAGAACGGCGTCCGGTACATGGTGGACGTGGAGGACGGACAGAAGACGGGGTTTTTCCTGGACCAGAAGAACAACAGGGCCGCGGTGGGGAGGCTCTGCAAAGGGAAGAAGGTGTTGGACTGCTTTACCCACACGGGATCTTTCGCCCTGAACGCCGGCATGGCCGGGGCGGAGAGCGTGCTGGGGGTGGACGCCTCGCAGCTTGCCGTGGAGCAGGCCAGGGAGAACGCCAGGCTCAACGGCCTGGAGGAGAGGGTGCGGTTCGAATGCGCGGACGTGTTCGAACTGCTGCCGCGGCTGGAGCGGCAGGGGGAGCGGTACGACGTGGTCATCCTGGACCCTCCCGCGTTTACGAAGTCGCGGAATTCCGTGAAGAATGCGGCAAAGGGCTATCGGGAGATCAATCTCCGGGGCATGAGGCTGGTGCGGGACGGCGGCTTCCTGGCCACCTGCTCCTGTTCCCATTTCATGGAGCCGGAGCTGTTCGCCAAGACCATCCGGGAGGCTGCGGCAGGGGCCCATAGGAGGCTTCGGCAGGTGGAATTCCGCACACAGGGGCCTGACCATCCAATCCTCTGGGCGGCAGACCAGTCGTATTATCTGAAGTTCTACGTTTTTCAGGTGATTGGCGAACGCTGAGCCGCGCGGCGGACATGGAGCAAAAGGGCTCCTGAGTTTGGCCCGGAGGAGAGGCTGCGGAGCCGAGAGAGGGAGACCGGAAGCCCGGAGGAGCGGGAGCATGGGAAGGAGCCAGGCTATGAGGATAGGAAAATTCATTTTGCGGACAGTGCTTTTCCTGCTGTTGGCCGCGGTGGCAGGGGCGGGGCTGTATCTCTATCCCGCATGGAAGGCCGCAAAGGCCCTGGGGGATGAGATGGAGTTGCCCTGCAAGGCCTTTGTGCTGGAGGTGGAGCTGGACAGGGATGCGGTGCCCCGGGAGCAGGAGAAGATGCTGGGGATGCTGGCCAAGCTTACGGGAATACCGGAGGATGCCATGTACCGGCTTTCCATAGAGGGGAGCGCGATGGAGGGAAAGGTCCATCTGCTGATCTGTCCGGACGGCAGGACGGAGCCGCTGATAGAGTTGTATTTAAGCGACGACATGAGCGTCATAAACGAGACCATGCTGTACAGCGCCATCCGCGGCAATCTGACGGAAAAGCTTGGGCTGCTGGATTATCTGATGCCCAGGCAGGAGGAGACGCTGTATATGACCCTGGAGCAGGTGGAACAGCTCTTCGGCGCGGACCTGAGCGGAATCGGGGACATGCGCCTGCCTGCGCCTGAGAAGGAGATCGGGGCAGGGGAGTATTTCCTGCTGCTGGCCGTCATGGCCAGGGAGAAGAGCGGGAACGGATACAGCTTCGCGCTGGAGCGGGAGCAGATGAGCCTTGGCTTCGATGTAGCCGACGGGGGCGGCGCAATGATGCGGCTCCAAATACAGGACCCGGCACAGGCCCTTGCCAGGGCAGGCAGGCTGCTTCCCTGGCTGGAGAAGGCGCTGCCCAAGGCGGGGAAGCTCCGGGAGGGGATGCAGGGCGTGAAGAGCCTTTCTGTGACGTTGATGCCACAGGAGGGCGGAAGCCTGACGATTCCCACGAACCTGGCAAATCAAGATACCATAAATGTATTATCGAATATCCGGACATGGGTTCAGGAGACTTTCGGCGGGTTTGGAGGGTAGCGCCGGGGGGCGGGGCTTAGATTGGGATTTTTGGCAGATATTTCAGGGGATTCGGGGAGATGCAAAGCGGAGGGATGAGGATGGCGGCCAACTGGAAGAAAGACTGGAAAAAGGATTTGGGCAAGACGATCGTGGGCGTCGTGATCGGCAGCCTGTGGGTGGCAGGGCTCCTGCTCCTGGTGGCGAACGGCGGGAAGTTCTGGACGGCGGCGAAGCCGGGGACAGATATAGCGCTGCTGATGGAAAACGGCGGTGCCAGGGAGGGGATGCATGTGACGGGGCGGGTGCCCTATGTCTATGACTGCTTCGCGAACCTGTCGGATTCCGAGGGCGGGGACGCCAGCGAATTCTATTACGCGCTGCCCTCCGCGGACGGGATGCTGATCCTGGGCGTTCCGGCCCAGCGCCAGGAGGCTGTGGAAGCGCTCTGGGAGGAGACCTGGGAGTACGCTGCGGACGGAAGCCTGCCTGACGCCGCGGTGGCGCTGGAGGGCTATGTGGCGAAGGCCAAGGGAAGGCTTCCGTATCTGCTGTCGGAATATCTGGTGGATGTGCTGGGCTATTCCCAGGAGGAGGCGGACGCCATGGGGGAGCCGCTTTTGATCCGGGATGCCGCCGAGGCGTTCCACAGGGCCAGAATCTACGCGCCGGTGGGCATGATTCTGCTGACTTCCGGAATCCTTCTCCTGATTCTATACCTGTCCCTTCGGAAGCGCCATTTGCGAAAAGAAACAGGAAAATAAGAAATTTTAAATTTTTTTAAAAAATTTGCAAAAAACACTTGCATTTATGCGCGGAATATAATATAATCTATCTTGTTCTTGTGAGAGACACATACAGCGAAAGCGGTATGGCACATAAGAGATGCGCCACTAGCTCAGTTGGTAGAGCACCTGACTCTTAATCAGGGTGTCCAGGGTTCGAGCCCCTGGTGGCGCACTGGAAGGACTGTTTTTGAGGACATATGAGCCTTGGGGACGGTTCTTTTTTTGCGTCTGGAAAACCGCATGGAATCTGGGCTTGCGGGCATCTGCGCGATGTAAGCTTATGTAATTTCATGTGCATGGTTATAGATGTCTCAAATCTGTCTCAGCCTTAAAAATTGGCCCATAGGAGAGGCTTTGGAAAGAAGATGTCTCACTTTTGTCTCACTTTTTTCAGGCGTTGAGCGCCAGTTCTACGGCTTTCTGGGCATCTTCCTTGTCCAGGATGATATGGTTGTATACCTCTATGACCATCTTCTCGTTGTCGCCCAGCAGCTCCGCAATCTTTTTGATGGAAACGGTGGGTATCTGGTAGCACAGGTTCGTGCAGTAGTTGTGACGAAAGATGTGTGCGGTCAGATCCGGGGACTCCATCTTCTGCCGGATGCCGGCCCAGAGCTTGACATAGGAGCTTTTGGTCATGATATCCTTCCCAGCAGTACAGAACAGCCTGGAGCGGTTCAGGCAGCGGCAGTACTCCTGGAGGAAAGGAAGCACGTTGGACGGTATCGGTACTCCGTGGATGCCGTTCTGGCTCTTCGTGGACTTGATATAGGGCGTATTCTCATCAAATGCAAGGGATTTATCTATCTTACGTCCGTCTTCCGGATGGAAGAGATGGGGACGGATTTAAGGATGTCCATATGGACATCTATGATGCGGCGGTACATAGCTTTCGTGTTCAGCTCCACATCGTGCTTGTAGATCTCCAGCCATGTCCTGGCGTATTCCTGAACGGAGGCCTTGGATTCCTTCAGGGTGTCCCGGTTCCTGACCTTCTCCTCCATCTCCCTGACCATTTCCTCCAGAGCCCGGCTGGACTTTTTCGTCCGGACGGTCACACGGTGCTTTACGCCATTTTCCGTATAGATGCCGTCCCAGACCTTTGCCTGGAAGTAACCATCCTTTCCTTTGGGGTATTTTGCTGTCGCCATGGCAGCCCCTCCTTTAAAAATGAGTATAAAAATAACAACCAAGCGAAAATATCGCTTGCAGGCTGCTCCCGGAAATGATACAATGTCTTTGCAGGATAGTATCCTTTTGGGATATAACTTAGGCCGTCCGGTGCTGGTAACACCGGGCGGCTTTTCAAGTTTTGCTTGAAAGTTTCCACAGCATGGTATATAATATGCTTAGCAAGACAGCCGGAAGATAGATTGAGCCTATCCGTCCCGGCGAATATGGTTAGCTGATAAGTAAGCCGCCCATCCGGCCAAGGAACAGGGCGGCTTACTTATTTTTCAGATTCAGAATTGCTACAATCAGCAAGGCCATGGTCAAGATAACCATTAATTCCTCATATGTACTCATAAGCACCACTCCTTCCGCAAGACTCGGAACGAATGGCCGCACGCCCTCCCAGCTGCCTGGGTAAGCATATTATATTGTCATGGTGCATTCATCTGGTGACGGTTCGTCACCGCTTCGCGGCCTTCTTCCTGTTGCGATGTCGCAACAAGTGTGATACAATTTCTTTGTTACCGCCCCTATACCGGTACGGAAAGGGGGTGTGCACATGAGTTTATTTCAAACCTTTATTCTCTCCGTATTGGCCAGCGTAGTCGCCTACTACCTGTGCAAGTGGCTTGATGGAGATGAGTAGACGGTAGCCGAGCCCAAACGGTTGACTTCTCCGCAAAAGAAGGAGAACCCCCGGAAGTACCGCAAATACTTCCGGGGGTTCGTTCCTTTTGTGCTACATGAGCATTCCAAACCTTTTGCCTAATGGCATTATAGCATATGCGAAACAGGAATGCAATATGCGCCCGGAGTAATTTATTTTATTGTATGGCCTTGGGGACGGTTCTTTTTTTGCGTGCGGAATCGGGCTTGAATTACCCCGCCTTTTTTTGTATAATATTCCAAATAGCTCAAAGATGCCGGATGAAAGGAAGAAAGAGATGAAAAAGGTACGCAATATTGTGACAATGGTGTGCGCGCTGGCGGCAGCGGCGGCCCTGTGGATGCTGGCAGGGCCTCAGTTCCTGAAGTTCCGGGGAGGAGCGGTCCCCCTGGGGCCGGAGGACGACCCGATCCAGGCGCAGGGGGAGTACGTATCCCGTGAGGTGGCGTATCCGGTGGCCTCCTATGTGGCGGAGTATTACTCCGGAGACCCGGATCGGGCGAAGGATTACGGATATGTCGTATACGATGCGGACAGGAAGAACTTTTTCTGCATCAGGGAGTCCGACCAGAGGGACGGGGACTACGCGAGCCTACTGTACAATCTGGAGCTGATGGCAGAGCTGCGGGCCACAAAGGACATGACGCCCGCCGTGGTGGAGGGGTCTTTGGAGCTTATGGATCAGGCCGGCATAGAACGGGCCCTGGCGGCGCTGGAGGAGAGCGAAATCGTGAGCCGCTATTACGAATTGCGCGGCGACGAATCGTATTATGAGTCCTATGCCGATACTTATTACGGGGACGAATACGGCAAGGTCCTGGAGGAAATGGGGCAGGTGCTCTATGACGGAGCGGCACAGGCGGAATGGTACTGCATAGAGAGCGGAAGCGTAAACGGCCTGGCCATATCGGACATGTGGATCTGCGTCCTGGCGGCGGGGCTGAGTGTGCTGATCGCTTTGGGCAGCCTGGTTTCCCTGATTGCCGGAGGCAAGTCTGACCGGGGCGCCAGGCCGGCGGATACTGCCAGCGCCATGGAGCGGTTCCTGTATGAGCAGAGGGGCTGGGTGGAGGAATGGTGCCGGTACAGCCTGGGCAGGGCCAGCCGTTCCGCCTATATAGCGGTGGCAATCTGGGTGGTGCTGCTGGGCGCCCTGGGTTATTTCATCAAAATGCCCACGCAGAAGATTTTCGTCTTCTACCTGCCTCTGGGGCTGCTTCTGGGCGAGCTCACGGCGCTTTTCATACTGTGGGTGCAGAAGGGCCAGTCCAAGCCGAAGAAAATCCTGAAGCGCATGGCCAAGCATATCAGGAAGGCGTTCCCCGCTCCGGGGGCCCAGGAGGAGTTCGCGGAGGATTTCCTGAAAGCGGGGGAGGAATGGGCTTTCCGGGAGAAGAAGAAGGACTCCATGCTCTACGGACGGCTGGGAGACCGGTACTGGAGCTCCTTCTGGGGCCATGGCGTCCCTACCATAGTGGATGTGTCGAAGCTGGAACGGGTGGAGCCGGAGACCATTTCCGGTTCCGTGCGCAGCGGCAAGGTGCGGGTGTCCTACGAGTCCTATGTGGCCAACTTCTATTACCAGGGCACCGCCCTCTACGACAATGCGGATAAAGCGTTCACGTTCCAGACCCTGTCCGGCAGGGCAGGATTCCTGGCGCTTGCAGTGAAGAAGGGCGTGGACGGCGTGAAAATCAGGGAGTCGTAGGGAGATATTTTACGGGAGGGCACAAAGGTGGAGATATATCTATTCAGGCACGGCGAGACGGATTGGAACAAGGAGCGCAGGCTCCAGGGGCACAGCGACATTCCCCTGAACGGATTCGGCAGGGAGCTGGCGGTGGAGACTGCCGGTTCCCTGGCCGGGCTGACCTTTGACAGGGCTTTCAGCTCTCCCCTGAAGCGGGCCTTTGAGACCGCGCAGATCCTCCTGGCGGGCCGGAACGTGCCGCTGGAGACGGACGAGCGTCTGATGGAGATGGGCTTTGGCGACTGCGAGGGCGGGGCCTTCGACCTGCCGAAGGCAGATCCGGAGCATCCGCTCCATGATTTTTTCTGTAGGCCCCAGCTTTTTTCGCCCCGGGGAGGCGCGGAGTCCTTCCGGGAGGCGCAGGCCAGGGGGCAGGCGTTCCTGCAGGAGAGGATCCTTCCGCTGGAAGGGAACTGCGGCCGTGTCCTGATTGTAGCCCACGGCGCGCTGAACAGATGCCTTTTGAGCGCCATCGGAAATATCCCCCTGGAGAAGTTCTGGGAGATAGGGCTGCCTAACTGCGCGGCCTCCATCCTCTCGCTGGAGGGCGGAAAATTCCGCATCCTGGAGATGGGGAAGGTCTATTACGGCACGCCGGTGAACGCCAGGCCCTGACGGGGAGAGGGGCGTGTGTCGGGCGCAGGCATAATGAGGCGGCACAGGGACATGGACGGGAAAGGCTGTATGGGAAACCGGGGAGATGGAACAGCGGCCGGACCGGGATTAAGACAGGGAAGGGCGGAGGAAGGAGACGGGCACAAGGCATCGCCCGCTGACGACAACGTAGTGTTGAGGTGGACAGCCAGGGCCGATCGCACAAGGATTCATGCATCGGGGTACCGGGGCGCAGGGAGAGGATATGACAGAGCTGACGGATATTTTTGACACCCATGCCCATTATGACGACAGGGCTTTCGACGAAGACAGGGAGGAGCTGCTGGCCAGCCTGCCGGAACAGGCAATCGCCAGGGTGGTGAACGTGGGGGCAAACCTTGCCTCCTGTAAGCGCACCGTGGAGTTGACGGAAAAACATAATTTCATATACGGCGCGATAGGCATCCACCCCAGCGAGACCGCAGAGCTGGAACAGGAGGGCGCCTGGCAGAGCCTGAGGGAGCTGTATAGGGCGGAAAAATGCGTGGCCGTGGGAGAAATCGGGCTGGACTATTACTGGGACGAGCCGGAGCGGGAGGTCCAGAAGAAATGGTTCGCCCGCCAACTGAACCTGGCAAGGGAGCTGGGGCTGCCGGTCATCATCCACTCCAGAGACGCGGCCAGGGACACGGCGGACATCATGAAAGCGGAAAGAGCCGGGGAAATCGGCGGTGTGGTCCATTGCTTTTCCTATACGAAGGAGACGGCCAGGACATTTTTGGACATGGGGTTCTTCTTCGGCATAGGGGGCGTGCTGACCTTCCGGAACGCCAGGAAGCTGAAGGAGGCGGTGGAGTACATTCCCTTAGAGTGCATCGTCCTGGAGACGGACTGCCCCTATCTGGCCCCTGTGCCCTATAGGGGAAAGCGCAACAGTTCCCTGTATCTGCCCTATGTGGCGGCGGCCCTGGCCGAGATAAAGGGAATCGGCGAGGAGGACGTGAGGCGGACCGTCTGGGAGAATTCTTTGAGGCTGTACCGCATGGAGGGCCTGTAAATGCAGGGAAAGGGCCTACCCCGGAGCGGGAGGTGGAGAGTGGAAGAGAAGCAGCAGAAGAAAAAGAAGAATCTGACCATGTGGACAAAATATCTGCTGGATTTCATGTTTTATTCCGGAATCCTGGTAACGGCCACGCTGCCTTTTACCATCAGGCAGATCGGGAAAGCGCTCCCCCATATGGCAGAGCATTATTGGGTGACGGTGGCCATCTATTTCGTGCTGGGCGTGGCGGCGCTGGCATTGATCCGGGAGCTGCGGCGGATTTTCCAGACAGTCCTCAGGGAAGACTGCTTCGTGCAGGAGAACGTGGACAGCCTGGGCAGGATGGGGAACTGGAGCTTCTTCATCGCGGGGATGTCGGTGGCGCGCTGCGTCGTCTACATGACCGTGGCCATGGCAGTGGTGATATTGGTGTTCGTGATCGCCGGCCTGTTCAGCAAGGTGCTGGCCTGTGTGTTCCGGGAGGCCGTGCGCTATAAGCTGGAGAACGACCTGACGATATGACTGCCGGGCAGACAGGGGGCTGTGCCATGGGAAGCGGTTCCGGCAGGGCTTCGGGGGGAACGTCTGAGGGAGTATGGCGTGACATAGGCCGGGACTGAAATCCGCCGAGAGCGGACTTAGGGGTGTGGGTATGGGAATCGTAGTGAATCTGGACGTGATGATGGCGAAGCGGAAGATGAGCCTGACGGAGCTGGCGGGGGCGGTGGACATCACCCTGGCCAATCTCTCCATCCTGAAGAACAACAAGGCCAAGGCCGTGCGCTTCACCACGCTGGAGGCCATCTGCAGGGCCCTGTCCTGCCAGCCGGGGGACATTCTGGAGTATGTGGAGGATGCGAATCAGGGCAGCAGGATTTTATAAAAAGTTTAGCATTATAAACCATCCCCTCTATTGACGCTGTCGCCGGAGTGGGGGTACAATATATATTTGTGGCGTCAGGCGCCGGATTTTCAAAAGGATTCTTTCGAATCGGTCAAGGGGTGGAAAAGGCATATGAAACAAAAGAAATTTTCTCTGCTTCCATATATATTAGGATATAAATGGTACTATCTGGGCGGCGTCATCGTCCTGCTGCTGGTAGACCTGGCGAATCTGTACATCCCTCAGTACACCGGGGAGATCATCGACGGGCTGACCGCGGGAACCCTTGCCTATGAGGGCGTGCTGGGGCTGGTGTTCCGGCTGTTCCTGGCAGGGGCCGTGATGGCTTTGGGGCGGTTCGGCTGGAGGTTCTTCATCTTCGGCGCGGCCCGAGGAATCGAATATAAGCTGCGAAACGACATGTTCGGGCATCTGGAGACCCTGTCCGCCCGGTATTTCAACAGCCACAAGACAGGAGACCTGATGGCCCGGTTCACCAATGACCTGCAGGCCATCCGCATGGCAGTGGGCATGGCGGTGGTGACGGTGTTCGACGCGGTGGTGATGACGGCCATGGTGCTGGTGAAGATGGTGGTCTATGTGGACTTCAAGATGACCCTTCTGGCCCTTGTGCCCATGATCCTCATCTCCATAGGCTGCTACTTCTACGGAATCGAGGCGAAAAAGCGCCAGACCAAAAGGCAGGAGGCTTTCTCCAACCTGTCGGACAAGGTGCAGGAGAGCCTGGCGGGGGTGCGGGTGCTGAAGGCCTTCGTCCAGGAGGAAGAGGACTTCAAGGCCTTCGAGAAGGCCAGCCGCAACAGCATGGAGAAGAACCTCTCCGTGGTGAAGCTGCGGGCGGTGTTCGGCCCTGCGCTGGACACGGTCATAGGCATCAGCCTTTTGATGACATTATTGTTCGGCGGGCGGCTGGTGCTGGCTGGGACCATATCCATCGGGAAGTTCGTGGCCTTCAACTCCTACATCGGCATGCTGGTGTGGCCCATGATTGCCTGCGGAGACTGCATCAACAACTTTTCCCAGGCGGCAGCGGCATTCCAGAGAATCGCCGCCATCTTCAGGGAGGAGCCGGACATCGTGGACAAGGCCCCGGCCTCCCTGGCGGGAAAGGACGTACATATCAAGGGGGACATCACTTTAAAGAACCTGACCTTCACCTATCCGGACGGGGAGACGCCGGTGCTGAAGGATGTGAGCCTTCATGTGGAGGCAGGGGAGATGCTGGGCATCCTGGGCCGGACGGGCAGCGGAAAGTCCAGCCTGGCGGACCTGCTCCTACGGGTCTATGACTGCAGGGAAGGGGCGCTGCTTGTAGATGGCAGGCCGATTACGGATTTCCCTTTGGCCGTGCTTCACAGGGACATGGCCTATGTGCCGCAGGACAATTTCCTGTTCTCGGATACCCTGGAGGAGAACATTGCCTTCGGGCTGGAGCAGCGGATCAGCGACCACCCGGAGCTGCGCTCCAGCATCCGGAAGGCGGCCCGGGCCGCCTGTATCCATGACAATATCGTGGAGTTCCCGGACGAGTACAGGACGCTGGTGGGTGAGCGTGGGGTGACCCTGTCCGGGGGCCAGAAGCAGCGCAGCTCCATCGCCAGGGCGCTTCTGATGGACGCTTCGGTATTGATTCTGGACGATTCCCTGTCGGCTGTGGACACGGACACGGAGGAGCAGATCCTGGAGAATCTGATGGAGCTGCGCAAGGGGAAGACTACAATTGTAGTCGCGCACCGCATCTCCACCCTGCAGAAGGCGAACCATATCGCGGTGCTGACGGAAGGGGAGCTGACGGAGTACGGCACCCACGAGGAGCTTCTGGAGCTGGGGGGCTTTTATGCGCATATCTATGAGAAGCAGCAGCTTGAGCAGGAGCTGACGGCTATATAGCCAGTAGCCCGGTGCATTGAGCCTTGAGCAATCGGCACGCGCTGCCCGCCGCGGCTTTGTTGTCGTCAGCCGACGATGCCTTGTCCCGGCATGGATATGGAGGGCTGATTGCTCTGGAATGGATGTGCTGGTGTACCGGCTGGGGGTGCGCCGAAGGGACTTTATACTGCAGACCGCCAGGATTTACAGTGGCATCTCCGGGAAAGTGCTTGGCTGGCGGTCTGCAGTCAGGTTGCACTGCAAATTTAAACGGTGTGCAGTATATCCTATAGAGCTATCGCGCAGCGATTTTAATTAGGAGGATTTCAGATGAGCGCTTTGACGGAAGATAAGATTGAATCCAATTATAAAGGGAACGCACTGCTTCATCTGCTTTCTTATATGAAGCCATACGCGGGGTGGATGGCAGTCTGCCTGGTGCTGGTCCTGGTGCTGACCGGGTTCGATCTCTACCGCCCTATTCTGATAGGCGATGCCATCGACCTGTTCGAGACCCAGGGGGACTACGGCGTCATCGTGGACACGGCTGTGAAATACGGCATTGTCCTGGTGCTGAGCTTTGTGTTCAATATCACCCAGAGCTGGCTCCTGCAGAAGACCGGGCAGAGCATCATCCTCACTGTCCGCAAGGAACTGTACGCCCATATCCAGTCCCTGAGCAGCCGCTATTTCGACCTGACCCCTGTGGGGAAGCTGGTGACCAGGGTGACCAATGACGTGGAGGCCCTGGACGAGATGTACTCCGGCATTCTGGTGCGGCTGTTTAGGAACATCGTGAAGATCATCGGCCTGGCCGCCGTGATGCTGATGCTGGACTGGAGGCTGTCCGTCATCTCCTTCCTGCTGCTGCCCGTGGTGGCGGTGCTGACGGTGGTGTTCCGCAAGATTGCCAGGGAGACCTACCGCATCTCCAGGACCAGGCTCACGGACATCAATACCTTCCTGTCCGAAAACATCTCCGGTATGCGCATCATCCAGATATTCGGCAGGGAGAAGCGGAAGTTCGAGGAATTCAATGACAAGAACTATAAGCTGTACCGAGCCTTTTACCGGGAGATGATGGTGTTCGCCATCTTCCGGCCCCTGATATTCATTCTCAGCATCCTGGCTTTGATGACCGTGCTGGGGGTGGGCAGCAAGGACGTGCTGAACGGCACGATTTCTATCGGTACGCTGTATATTTTTGCACAGTATATCCAATCCTTCTTCGAGCCGATTCAGGAGCTGGCGGAGCAGTTCTCCACCCTGCAGTCCTCCATCGCCTCGGCGGAGAAGATTTTCACCATCATGAGCGAGGAGCCTCTGGTGAAGGAGGACGAGAATCCGGTGGTCCTGCCGGAGATTCGGGGGCGCATCGAGTTCTCCCATGTGTGGTTCGCCTATGACAACGAGAACTACGTGCTGCGGGACGTGTCCTTCGTGATAGAGCCGGGAGAGAGGGTGGCCTTCGTGGGCGCTACCGGCGCGGGAAAGTCCTCTATTTTGAATCTGATTGGGCGGTATTACGATATCCAGAAGGGGAATATCTACATCGACGGCGTGGATATCCGGAAGCTTTCCAAGAAGCAGCTGCGCAGCGCCATCGGGCAGATGCAGCAGGACGTGTTCGTGTTCGAGGGGAATGTGGAGTACAATATCCGCCTGCACGACAGGGACATCTCGCCGGAGGATATCCGGGAGGCGGCGGAGTACGTGAACGCCTCCCATTTCATCGAAAAGCTCCCCGGCGGCTATCAGGAGCCTGTGACGGAGCGGGGCTCCACCTTTTCCGCGGGGGAGAGGCAGCTCCTGTCCTTCGCCAGGACCCTGGCCCACAAGCCCAGCATCCTGGTCATGGACGAGGCCACGGCCAATATCGATACGGAGACGGAGCTGCTGATCCAGGAGGCTTTGGAGAAGCTGATGCAGGGCCGTACCACCATCATGGTGGCCCACCGCCTGTCCACGATTCAGCATGCGGACTGCATCATGGTCATGCACAAGGGCAAGATCAGGGAGCAGGGCACCCATCAGGAGCTGCTGGCCCAGGACGGCATTTACAAAAAGCTGTATGAGCTTCAGATTCATCATGAGGCTACGGCGTAGAAAAGACTGCGCAGTAATTCAGATGTGGTAATAGGAAGTAAGAGGGATGACGATGTTAAGAGACGCGGTGGCAGCCAATCGTTTGGAGGAGGTCAGGCGGCTGTATGAGGCCTCCTTTCCGAAATCGGAGAAAAAGCCCTTCGGGTTCATCATGAAGAAGCGGAAGAAGGGTTTATTCGATGTGCTGTCCATCGAGGACGGGGAAGGGCGGTTCTGCGGCCTGGCCATCATGATGCTCTCCGGCGGGCGGGCATTGCTGGACTACCTGGCCATCGCGCCCCGCTGCCAGAGCAGCGGCTTTGGGAGCCGGACTTTGGAGGAGCTGGGGGAGCGCTACGGGAAAGAGCGGATCGTGGTGGAAATCGAGAGCACCGCAGGAGCTGGGGACAGAGCGGAGGAGCCCGCGGGGGAGAGGGGCCTGAGGCTTCGCAGAAAGGCCTTTTATCTCAGGAACGGGATGGTTCCCATGGCGTTCGTGGTGAATCTGTTCGGGGTGGAGATGGAGGTGCTCACTTTTGGGAGCGCGCTTACCTATGAGCAGTATCATGCCATCTATAAGGAGGTCCTGCCGAAGGGGATGGCGGGGAAGGTACGGCTGCAGCCCTGATGCGCTTCTGGACTCCTTTTCAGGACAGGTAAATTTGCACATACTATATATTGTATCGCAGGTCTGTTTTTCTCAGGCTGATATCAATATATAGTATGTGTTTTTTGTTTGCCCGTTTTTGGGGCAGCTGCATTTTCTACGTCTGCAGGACCGGATTTGGCTTGCATATGTCCCGGGATATGGTATGATGTAAGTGGGAATCAGCCCATGTCGATAATCTGTTATCACGGAAATGCTTTAAGATTCTGACGACTCAGTAAATTTTCCGCTAATCGCATGTTTCAGGAAAGGAATTTGCCTATGGACAAAACAAGTGTTCCGTCTGACGGCAGTCCTGCCCAGCGCCCGGATTACCTGGGCATGGCAAAGGGGCCTGTCGTCATCCGACTTACCAATGATTACCTGTTCCACGTGCTTCTCCAGTATGACAATGAGGCGCTGAAAGGATTTATCTGCGCTCTTCTGAGGCTGAAGGCGGGACAGGTGAAGTCCGTCGTAGTCATCAATCCCATTGAGCTGGGCGCATCCATCGAGGCCAAGGATTTCATCCTGGACATCAAGGTGCTGCTTAACGACAGGGCCATCATCAACCTGGAGCTGCAGGTCATCAACCAGCATAACTGGCCGGAGCGCTCTCTGAGCTATCTCTGCCGGGCCTTTGACAACCTGAATCCCGGCGAGGGGTATCAGATGGTGAAGCCCGTGATCCATATCGGGCTGCTGGACTTTACTCTGTTCCCCCAGCTTCCGGAGTTCTATGCCACCTATCAGCTGCTGAACATAAAAAATCACATGCTGTATAGTGACAAACTGCAGCTTTCTGTGGTAGACTTGACTCACATAGACTTAGCCACACAGGAGGACATGCAGCATGGCATAGACCGCTGGGCAGCGTTCTTCAAGGCGGCCACATGGGAGGAAATCAAGATGATTGCACAGAGAGATGAAAACATCGCCAAAGCGGCTAACACCATCTGTAAGCTCAGCCAGGAGGACAAAATCCGTCTCCAGTGTGAGGCCAGAGAGGATTACTACCGCAGCCAGCGGGACATGGAGAACTACATGAATAAGCAGGCGGGGATCATAGCCCAGAGGGAGAGCGTCATCGCCGGCCAGGAGAGGGTGATGGCCCAGCAGAAAGGGACGATAGCCCAGCAGGCCGAGCTGCTTTCCGAGAAGGATTCCACCATAGAGGCCCTTAAGGCTGAACTGGAACGCCTGAAAGGGAAAGCTCACCAGGAATAAGTGATAAGTATAGAAACGGCATTGAATTCTTGCCAGTCACATAGCACGGTACGCCATGCCGTTTATCCGGTTTTGGGGCAGGATTTAATCGCTGCATATATATACTCACGAGCGATGAAATTTGCCGCAAAGTCCCCATTGGCTTTCGCTCGTGAGTCGGGCTGCTTGGCAGATTTTAGTGATCGTCAGTATAGATTATGACATGGGCTGCCCCAAAATCTGGAAGCGTGGCAGGGGCAATGACAATAGGAGTGGTACGGAATGGCAGGAAAAAGAAAGGTGCTGATCGCTGAAGACGAGATTCTGATACGGGAGGGCCTGAAGAGCATCGTTGACTGGGCGGGTCTGGACATGGAAATCGTGGGATGCGCCGTCAATGGGAAACAGGCGCTGGAGATTTACGAAAAGGAGCGCCCGGACATCCTGCTGACGGATATCAGGATGCCTGTGATGGACGGGCTGGAACTGATTGCTCATATCCGGGAACGGGATAAGGCTATCCGAATCGTGGTGCTGAGTTGTCTGGAGGAATTCCGATATCTGCAGGAGGCCATGCGCATGGAGGTATCGGATTACATCCTGAAGCTGAAGATGAAGCCTGCGGAAATCGAGAATGTCATGTGCAGGCTCAAGCAGGAGCTGGACAGCAGCGGGAACAGCAGACAGATGCCCGATCTGCGGCTGCAGAAAGAGGAACTGTTCAAGGAATACATCTTCTACCACCAGATGCCCGTGAGCGTGTTCCGAAGCCGCATAGAACCCATGGGGCTTGCCGTACAGGAGGAAGCGTTTCTGCTGTGCCGTCTGGTGCTGCTGGAATATAAAAAGGTTCGCCCCACCCATGTGGACGACGGAGGGATGCTGGCCCGCTTCCTTGTCCTGAACATGGGGGAGGAGATTGTCCGGCGACATGGGACGGGGGAGCTGATCTGGGAACGGGAGGACTGCTATCTGTTCCTGACCAATGCCCTGCGGGGAGAGGACGGTGGATATGCCGCACCGGAGCGCATGCTGCGGGAAATCGCCAGAACTCTTTCAGAGAGCCTGGACGTGCGGGCGGTATGGATCGTCAGCAGCGTGGCGGAGTCCTGGGAGCGCCTCCCCGACCTGTATCAGGAGTGTGTGGGCGCGCTGGAGGAGACCTGGCTGGGAAAGGACATCGTCTATGCCGCCCTGGCAGGGCGCCGCGCCCTGCTTTGGCAGAGGAAGACCCAGGAGGCCTACCGCCGCATCCGGACGCTCCTTCCCTGGAAGGAAGAGCAGCAGGAGCGTTTATGTGCGCTGCTTACGGAACAGGCGGCCCGGGGGACGCTGGACAGAGCAGGCACAGTGGTGCTTCTGACAGAAGCCCTGGCCCTGTGCGGCCCGGAGGACGCGGTGGCGGCAGAGAAGATTCGGGAGAGCAGCACGTTCCTGGAGGCCGTATCGGTCTACCTGGAGGCCTGCCGGCAGATGCAGCGGCAGAGCCAGGAGCGGCTCAGCGTGGAAATCTATGAGGCGCTGGATTACATTGACGGGCATTTGGAGCAGAAGCTCTCCCTGCAGTCTGTTTCCGGGCGGGTGGGCTTGAGCCCCAACTATTTCAGCAGCCTGTTCAAGAAGGAGATGGATGTCAGCTTTGTGGATTATGTCACCCAGAAGAGAGTGGAGCGGGCCAGGGAAATGCTTATGAACACGGATCTGAAGACCTGGGAGGTGGCGGAGAGGACAGGATTCGTCAGCGACAGCTATTTCTCCAGGACATTCAAGCGGATTACGGGAAAGCAGCCCAGTTTCTACAGAAAGCGGGATAAGAAATGAAGATTCCTTTTTACAGAAGCGTCTTTTGGCGTATGATTGCGGCGGTTTCCTTCAGCTTTCTGGCAATCCTTTCCGGCAGCTTCGCTTTCCTATATGCCAGTGTCAGCGACTCCCTCAAGGAGAGGACGGATGCGGAGAAAATCCAGTCGTTTCGCCAACTGGGCTATAATATCGACACTTTCTGCCAGGATGTAGAGCGCTTGACGGGGCGTCTGATTTCAGAGACGGCGCTGACGGATATGGTCTATATCGGAAAGGAGAGCCCGGGGACGGAGTTTTCCATGCGGGCAGCCTATTTCCGGGAGCTGGGACAGATTCTGGAGCAATATCAGTATGTGGAATCGATCTGTTTCTACAACGCGGAAGGGCTGGTGCTGTCCATGGACGGGCGGCAGAATATCATACAGGGAAGAGAGCAGGACAGGGGCATTTTCTATGAGGAGAAGCTGGAACCGTTCTGCTCCGGGCAAAAATCAGACTTTTGGGGAGTGAAATGGTTCGGCGGCTATACGAACAATGATTTCTTTCCTGCTCTGAACAAGGATGACGAGACCGTCTATTATCTATCTGCCTGTCGCCCCATGTATTGGGGCTCCTACCAGGCCTGGGTGGTGGTCAACGTGAGCCTGGATTACTTTACGGATATCTATAACTCTGATGCCAGAGGAGGAGTGCCGGAAGAACTGACGTACATTGTGGATGCCCAGGGACAGGTGATCTCCCATCCCCTGCAGGAGGCCTTGGGGAGGAAAAGGGAGGGGGACTGGCGGCGGGAGGAGGCCGACACCATCTATTCCTTTGAGGAAAACGGATGTCAGGTTCTGTGCTATCCGCTGACAATTGCGGGATGGACCATGATTGATGAAATGCCGCTGGAGGCGATTCTGGAGGATACGAAAGGTATGCAGGTGACTTTCCTGGCCACCATTGCCGTAGCAATCTGCCTGGTGGTCTTCTTCTCGGTATTCTGGGTGAACCGTCTGGTTCGGCCGCTGCGGGCCACTACGGAGGCGCTGCGCCGCATGGAGGGCGGCGAGCTGGAGATCGCGCCTTTAGAGGGCGGGGAGAGCCGGGATGAGATTGGGCTGCTGGTAAGACAGTTCAACCGGATGACGGGCCGGATCGAGGGCCTGGTGGAAGAGAATGCCGCCATGGAGAAGAAAAAGCGGGAGATGGAGATTCAGGCGCTGAAGTCCCAGCTCAATCCCCATTTCCTTTATAATACCTTAAATACCGTCAAATGGATGGCTGTCATGAAGGGGGAGAAGGACATCGTGGACTGCCTGGATGCGCTCGGGGATATTTTGCGGCCCATGTACCAGGGCAGCAGCCCGTTCTGGAGCCTGGCGGAGGAGATTGACTATATCGAAGATTACGGGCGGGTGATGCGTCACCGATATGGAGGCCAGGCCCGCCTGATCCTGGAGCCGGAGGAGGACACGCTGGAGGCCAGCGTGCCTAAGTTCGTCCTGCAGCCTCTTGTGGAGAATGCGTTCCTCTACGGCAGAAGGGAGGAGGGCGCAGCGCTGGTGGAAATCCGTGTGGACAGCAAAAAGGAGGGGGATATCCTGCTGGTGGTGGTGGCGGACAATGGGAACGGAATCGGAACAGAGGCGCTGGAGGCGCTTCGGGGGAATATCCGCATGGGAAAAAAGACGGCTCACATCGGCCTGTCCAATGTCAATGACAGGATCCGCCTCCTCTGCGGGGAGAGGTACGGGCTGGAGATTGACAGTGCGCCGGACAGAGGGTTTGCGGTGATGGTGCATCTTCCCTACAGGGATTGGGAAAATGAGAAATCGTAAGATTATTATACTTTTTGTTGGATTATACAAATATATTTCGATTAAAAAGAAAATTAAAGAAGATTTGAACAAAAATCGGAGAATCGGGAATAGAACCCTTCTCTGATTTTTACTATAATTACACTTAAAGGACACAGACAGTGATTGCACGCGGGAAAAGGGGGATGAGGAAAATGCAGGGCAGAGGAGAGGAAAGCTTGCTGGTAAGGCGCCTGGGCAGGCGGAGGGTCAGAGGGCTGAAATATACGCTTCTGGCAGTTCCATTCATGGTCTATATATTCGCCATGAACTATGTGCCGTTGATAGGATGGCTGTATTCCGTGTTTGATTACAGGTTGGGACAGAAGTTCCTGGATTTCGGGAACATGGTCTTCGTGGGCCTGGACAATTTCAAAAAGCTGTACAACGAGCGCTCCGAGGTGCTGCGTGTGATGCGCAATACCTTGGTGATGAGTGGCCTGGGGCTTTTATCCACGCCCCTTCCGGTGGTGTTCGCCATCCTGTTCAATGAGATCAGGGGGAAGCATTTCAAGAAATTCGTCCAGACCACCACCACGCTGCCGAACTTCATAAGCTGGATTACGGTGTACGGTATCGCCTTTGCCTTTTTCTCTGTGAACGGCTTCGTGAGCATGGTCCTGCGGCAGTTCGGCATCGAGCCGTCGCCCACGGGCATCCTGGGGGATGTGGACAAGGTATGGTTCCTGCAGTGGTTTCTGGGCATCTGGAAGTCCTTCGGCTGGTCGTCCATCATCTATATCGCGGCTATCGTAGGGATAGACGCGGAACTTTTCGACGCGGCCAGGGTGGACGGCGCGGACAAGCTGCAGACAATCTGGCATATCACCGTGCCGGGCATCCTGCCCACCTATGTGGTCATGTTCCTGCTGGCGGTGAGCAATATCCTCACCAACGGCTTCGACCAGTATTTCATGTTCTACAATCCGCTGGTGGCAGACCGGATCGAGGTGTTGGACTATTATGTCTATAAGGTAGGATTCATCATCAACGACTACCCCTATTCCATCACGCTGGGGATGCTGAAATCGCTTCTGAGCATAGTCCTATTGTTCACGGCAAACGGGCTGTCGAAGAAAATCAGAGGAGACGCCATTGTATAGGCAGGGAGGAGACGCCATGAGGCACAAGAAAAGCACGATTAAGGTTTCGGGACAGGAGAGGGCGCTGCGGGTGGTAAACTTTGTCTGTATGGTGCTGGCGGTATTCCTGTGCATGTATCCTTTCTGGTATCTGATCATCTATTCCCTTTCGGATCCGGCACAGGCATCCCGGGGTGTGTGGCTGCTGCCAAAGGGCTTCACTATCTATGCCTACCAATGGATCATGGAGAACACGAATTTCGGCCACGCGTTCCTGATTTCGACTTCAAGGACGCTGATCAACACGGTGCTCTGCCTGTTGGGGTCTTCGCTGTTCGCCTATCTGGTGACCCAGAGGGATATGATCGGCAGGAAGTTCATTTACAGATTTGTGATCATCACTATGTATCTGGGGGCCGGGCTTGTTCCATACTATATCACGATGAAGAGCTATCATCTGAACAATACTTTTCTGCTCTACATCGTACCGGGCATCCTCAATGCCTATTACGTGATTTTGATCAAGACCTTCATCGAGCAGATTCCGGCCTCTCTGGAGGAATCCGCCAGGATGGACGGCGCGGGATTCTTCAAGGTCTATGCCAGAATCATCCTGCCCCTGTCCAAGCCGATCATCGCCACGGTGGCGGTATATGCCTCCGTAGGGGCATGGAATTCCTGGCAGGACAATTACCTGCTGGCCCAGAGCCCGAAGCTGCAGACCGTACAATTGCTTTTGTACAACTGCATCAACCAGGCCCAGGTTCTGGCCGACAGCATGAAGCACGGCGTGGTACAGGCGCCGGGGGCAGTGTCCCTGTCGGCAGAGACCATTAAAATGGCGACCACAATCGTGGCCGTGCTGCCGGTGATGATGGTCTATCCGTTCCTGCAGAAGTATTTCGTGAAAGGCGTCATGATGGGGGCTGTAAAAGGGTGAAGACCTTTTTTATAGTGGCAACAGTGGAATAGGAATAAAAGAAGGAGGATGTGGAATGAAGAGACAGAGCTTGTGGAAAAAAGCAGTGTCCGTAGCTTTGACGGCAGCGTTGCTTTCAGGCGTGAGCGCCTGTGGGAATGACGGCGGCAGCGGAGGGGGAGGCAATGAAGGCGCTGGAGGCAGTGTGGGAGAAACCTCGGAAGCTTCGGATGCCGGAGGAGAAAGCGGGAAGAGCGAGCAAGGCGGACAGGAGGGAAATGGAGACAAAGATATAATCACCCTGACGGTGCTGGGTTCCATGGGAGGCACGGACGGCGTCTCCACGGATGACCCTATCGGTCAATACATCATGGACGAGCTGGGAATCGTGCTGGAATATACCCAGGTGTCCAATGACCGCCTGAAAGTCATGGCGGCGGGCGGCGACCTGCCGGACATCGTCATGCTGCATGAAGCGCCGGAGATGGTGCAGAACCTGATTGACGCGGGAGCCCTCTGGGCCATGGACGAATGGCTGGAGAACAATGGGGACAATCTGAAGGCGAAGCTGCCGGAGGCTCTGAAATACTCCAAGGAGGTGGTAGGTCAGGGGACCACCTATTTCCTGCCCACGGAAGTGCAGATTGCCAATCCGGAAAGCCCCAACAAGAACGGCTTCGTCGGATTCTTCACCAGATGGGATTACTATAAGGAGCTGGGCTATCCGGAAATCAATACCGAGGATGAATACCTTGACGTGCTGAAGCAGATGGTAGAGGCTCATCCCACCACGGCTGACGGCAAGAAGGTGTACGCCCTGTCGGGATGGATTGACTGGGGCCTGTGGCCTTACAAAATCAGCTATCCTTTCTGCTTTGGATACACCAATCTGGACAACAACCAGCTTTATGACCAGGTGAACGATAAGCTGGAGGATCAGTTCCTGGATGAGGACGGCGTGTTCTGGAGGGCCCTTGCTTTCTTCAATAAGGCCTACCGCATGGGGCTCATGGATCCGGAGGCCTTCACCATGAAAGCGGAGCAGTATGATGCAAAGCTAAAGAACGGAGAAGTGCTGGTGGCTGCATACAACTGGTGCCAACCCGACACGGAAGTCTGTGGCGAGGAGGCCGGCATGTACATGCTGCCCGGTCCCTTCCCTTACATCGCACAGATTTATCCCATCGAGAGCAGCCTGGGATACATGACCACCAACGCTCTGGTCATCAGCGCGAACTGCGAGCACCCTGAGAAGGCCATGGAGCTGTTCGATTATCTGAACTCCGATGAGGGAGCCAGACTGGTGCGCTCCGGTATCCCCGGCGAGGACTGGGACGTGGTGGACGGTGTCCCGCAGCTGATAGGCACCCGCCTGGAGAATTTCCTGAGCGGCGACACGGTGGAGCCCGGATATGCGAAGAGCAGAGGGCTGGGAACGTATGTTTGGCTGACCTCTCAGACCGCCACCAATCCGGCAGCAGACGGCTATCCACTGGATTTGACCACTTCCAAGGAATACAATCTGCAGAACGTGAAGCCTGCAGAGAAGGATTTCAGCGCTTATTACACCGACGGAAAAGCACAGTACCCAGGCGAGGCTTATGTGCAGATGGTAGAGGACGGCAGATTCAAGACGTTGTCCGAGAATGTGAAGACCGGCAGGCTGATGGAATCGGTGTCGGATGAATCCGCGAAGATTTTCAACAAGGCGGACGAGTATTTCCAGGCCAATATCGCGAAAATCATTACCTGTGCGGATGAAGCGGCCTTTGCGGCACAGAAGGAAAAGATGATAAACGACGTAAAGGCCATGGGCTATGAGGCGGCCCTGGCGGAACAGCAGGAGAAGTTCGAGAAAGCCAAGGAGACGGTGAAATCTTTTGAATAACAGGATTTCGTGGTAGACGGAAGAGGGCAGCGGTTCGGACAGATGCCCGGGCTGCTGCCATTGAAAGGTGGTTAAGAGTGATGGGGCATGACAGACTTCGACCTTTAGGCAGACCATACGGAGTGGAGACAAAGCTGGGCGGACGCATCGGCGCAATGCAGGCGCGGAGCCAGAATAGGCTCTGGGGCTCCGAATTTGACGAGAAGTTTTTGATAGCGGATTTGGATTTCAATCAGGAGAGATGGTTCACCAATTACAGCGGCGACATTTCCGGGCGCTTTCTGGAGTGCATGGCGCTCTCCGGGAAGGAGACGGCAGGCAGCCACAAAGCCCTCGCCTATATGCTCGAGAATATACCCGAAAATCAGCGGGAGGATGGGCATTTCGGAATCGAGATGGATTTTGGCGGGCCTATTGATTCCTTGGAAGAAGTGCCCAGGATGATGCCCATCCTGTGGGGCAACGCAAGGATGCTTCCGGCGCTGGTGGAGGCATGGCTGACCTTTGGGAAAGAGGCGCTTCTGGAGAGCGCAAAGAAGCTGGGGGATTTCTACCTGGCTGTAGCAAAGGATATGGCAGACCCGAACCGCATAGAGGAATACAGGGCCAGCGGCACCTATGCGCCGGGATACGCCACCTGCTATTTCCCTGCCATGGAAGGGCTGATGCGGCTGTACTGGGCTACCGGTCAGGAGAAGTATTTCCGGGAGGCGCAGCGGATGGCCCTGTTCCGCAGGGAGTATGGATTCGACAGCCTTCCTATCGAGCATTCCCATGGATTCCTGTGCAGCGTGTACGGGCTGCTGCTTTTGGCCTGGGAGGACAGGGAGGGGGAATGGCTTTCCATGGCACAGAGGGACTGGGAGAATCTGGTAGATGGCGGTTATGTGCTCCCCTCCGGCGGGCTGCTGGAGAAAGCGGTGCACGGTTATGCCCTGGATGAGGGCTGCTCTCAGGCGGACTGGCTGCGGGTGAATCTGCTGTTCTACTGCCTGACGGAACAGAGCAGATACCTGGACATGGCGGAGCGTGTCCTGTATAATCAGATGCGGATCAACCAGTGTGAGGCCGGGGGGTTCGGCCACAGGCGGGTATTGTATGACGCCCATGGCGTGGCGGGCTACGGCAAGTACCACGCGGAGGCTGTCTGGTGCTGTGCTTTCCACGGTGCAGCGGCGCTGCTGAATCTGAAAAGCTGCGTGCTGCTGGAGGAGGGCGGCGGGGGGACGCTTCAGATTCCGCTGCTGCTGGACTTTATTGCGGGGAACGACAGGGCAGAAGTGGCGTTTCAGGAGTGCGGTTCCGCAGGCGGCACTGCAGCGGGCAGACGGAAGTGGAAGCTGTCTGTCTCCCTGAAAGGGGAAGAGGCCATGACGATTCGCCTGAGGGTGCCGGACTGGGCCAGAGATTTTCAGGTGTGCGGCACAGGGGGAGAGGCGGTCGAAGCCAAGGACGGATGGGTCACTTTACAGATAGAGGACAAAACGGCAGAATATATCTGTAGTGCGGACTGTCCGGTCTACGTGGAGAATCGGTATTTCGGCCGGAGCATTTCGGCTGAGGACGGATATTCGTTCCTGCTGCGCCAGGGCCCTGACCTTCTCGCGGCACGGCAGAAAGGGGCTGCGGCAGTGATCGAAGGCCCGGATGACGGGATGGAGGCGGTGTATGTCTTTCGCCCGGAGGCTGTGAAGGCGGAGCCGGTGGATTTCTGAATGTCCGCGCGCTCCTGGCCTTTTGGGCTCAGGTAAATATAGCCATACCATATATTGTGTCCAGAAGACGCATTTTGCACTCAGGCACAATATATGGTATGTTTTCATTTATACGGTTTTTCGTCCCTGATTGCCCTCACGCAAAAGCATCGAACCTCCTGTATACAGCAGGAGGCTCCTGCTGTATCTCCTGCGGCTGGCCATAGTCCGGTTCCGTCATTTCCAGGGCCTCCGCCACCTCCGCCGCCTGGGCGGGTTCCCGATCCAGAGAGGCCTCCGTCTCGGCCATATCCTCCAGGGCCTCCGCCGCCTTGTCGGCAACCTGATCCAGGATATCGTCCAGCAGCCCCTTCCCCTCATCGATGCCCAGGGCTTCCTCCACGGCCTCTTCCTTGCGCTCCTCCGCAGTCTTGGGCTCGCTCTTCTCTATGGCCTTGGCAATCTCCTCGCCCCGCTCCTTCGCCTCGTCCATCAGATGGAACATCTGGGCATTGTTGTATTCCGCTTTGGCTGCCGCAATCTGGTCCTCATAGGAGTGCAGCAGCTCCAGCACCCGCGCCACTTCCTCCGGGCTGGAGCACTGGATGTCCTTCAGGCCCTGTTTCTTGTTTTCGAAGAAGGCGACCTGGCTGTCGCGCCTGGCCTGCCGCTCCAGCTTCTGGGCCGTGCTCTTCATCAGGCCGCCGCCGGATAATAGGTTCCGCCCCACTGGCAGGGGACTTGGATTCTGCAATCTGATATTCATAGTGACCTCCGTTTCGCTGACTGCTGCTATTTGCGATTCCGCGGTGGGAATGTTTCTGTCTACCAGGAATATCGACACCCTGCGGGAATTCTTTACGGAAATGTCATGAACCGTATCCGGAAAAGGCTTTTTCCGTGGAAGCGGTTTCGTGGGTTGCAGGGGCGATATGAATTGTATTCCTGCCGGAAATGGCTTATAATAAGAGGAGCCGATTCATGCAGAAGAAACAGAAGGGGCGCAGAAGGCCCGGGGAGGATCCCATGCAGAAGACAACCGTCATCATCCCGAACTACAATGGCATCAAATTCATCAGGGGATGCCTGGAATCTCTCCTGGCCCAGGACATCCCGCCCTCGGACTATCACGTCATTGTAGTAGACAACGGCTCCACGGACGGAAGTAGGCAGTTGATAGAAGAGGCCTTCCCCGGGGTTACGCTGATCGCCCTGCCCGGGAACACCGGCTTCTGCCATGCCGTGAATGTGGGGATTCGGGCGGCTAAGACCCCTTACGTAATCCTGCTCAACAATGACACGAAGGTTCATCCCCGTTTCGTGGGGGCGCTGTGCGGCGCGCTGGAGGCAAGGGGGGAGGCTTTCTCCGTCAGCGCCCGGATGCGCATGTGGGACAGGCCGGAGCTGATGGACGATGCCGGGGACAGATACTGCGCCCTGGGCTGGGCCTATGCCCGTGGGAAAGGGCAACCCGCCTCCCGTTACGATGCCCCGGCGGAAATCTTCTCCGCCTGCGGCGGGGCCGCCATCTATCGGAAGCGCGTCCTGGAAGAAATCGGCCTTTTTGACGAGGCGCACTTCGCCTACCTGGAGGATCTGGACATGGGCTGGCGGGCCCGCGTACAAGGCTACCGCAGCTACTACGAGCCGGGCGCGGAGGTCGTCCACTACGGCAGCGCTTCCACTGGCTCTCGATACAACGCCAGGAAAACAAAGTTAGCGGCAGCTAACAGCATATATGTCATCGCCAAGAACATGCCTCCCGCGCAGTGGATCTGGAACCTGCCTTTTCTGCTGCCCGGTTTTTTGGTAAAATTTTTATTTTTCTGTAAGAAGAGAATGGGGATACTGTACTTAAAAGGGATTCGGGAGGGATTCGGGAAAGCGCTTTCTGAGGAGGGCAGAAGGGCGAAGGTTCCTTTCCGCTGGAATAACCTGGGGAACTACCTTTCGATTCAGGGGCAGCTTTACGCCAATACCTTACGACTTCTTAAGAAAACTTAAGAAATAGCTTCATAAAATCATAAGTTGTGCTTTTTAAAATAATATTGTATGCTAACCTTGGGTGGCGCTTATGATAAAGGACAATCAGAAAGTATTCAACCGTTTGATGGTGGTAATAGATGTGGGCATCACTGCCGCGTCTTTCGTGTTGGCCTATGGTTTTAAATTCTATATCTTGAACGACGGGCCGGGAATCGGCGTGCTGCCTGTGGGGGAGTACATCAATCTCCTGCCTTTTGTGCTACCTTTTTACGCGGTGATCTACTATGCCTGCGGCGTGTACGCGCCCAAGCGGACGGTGCGGCGGCGCTTTGAGATTTTCGGCATCATCAAGGCCAATACCATTGGGATCGTGGCGCTGATCATCGCCCTGTATATGATCATCCGCGAGATCAATTTCTCACGCTCGGTGATTGCCTTTTTCTACATCTTTAATGTGGGCATCACCTCCGGTTTCCGGCTGGCCCTGCGTCGGGGGCTTCGGACGATCCGAAGGAAGGGCTACAATCTGAAGCATATCCTGCTGGTGGGGTATTCCAGGGCGGCGGAGGAGTACATCGACCGGCTGACGGACAATCCCCAGTGGGGCTATGTGGCCTGCGGGATTCTGGACGACCACATCCCGGCGGGGACGGTCTACAAGGGGGTGAAGGTGCTGGGCAGGCTTGGGAACCTGGAGGTCATCCTGCCGGAGAACAAGCTGGATGAGATTGCCATCTCCCTGTCCTTACAGGACTACGACCATCTGGAGGGCATCGTGGCCACCTGTGAGAAATCCGGGGTGCACACGAAATTCATTCCGGACTACAACAGCCTGATACCCAGTAGGCCTTACACGGAGGATCTGATGGGGCTGCCGGTGATCAATATCCGCTATGTGCCCCTGACCAACACGGGGAACATCATCATAAAGCGGATCGTGGACGTGTGCGGCGCGGTGTGCGGCATGGCGCTCACCTCCCCCCTCATGCTGCTGGCGGCGCTGCTCATCAAGCTGACCAGCCCGGGGCCTGTGATCTTCAGGCAGGAGAGGGTAGGGCTCCACAACAAGCCCTTCTATATGTATAAGTTCCGCACCATGGAGCGGCAGGTACCCGGGGAGGAGAAAAAGGCCTGGACAGTGCGCAATGACCCCAGGGTCACGCCTGTGGGGAAATTCCTGCGGCGCACCAGCCTGGACGAGCTGCCCCAGCTGTTCAATATCCTGCGGGGGGACATGAGCCTGGTGGGGCCCAGGCCGGAGCGGCCCTTGTTCGTGGATAAGTTCAAGGAGGAGATTCCCAGGTATATGGTGAAGCACCAGGTGAGGCCCGGGCTCACCGGCTGGGCCCAGGTGAACGGGCTGCGGGGCGACACCTCCATCCGGAAACGGATCGAGTACGATATCTATTACATTGAGAACTGGACCGTATGGTTCGACCTGAAAATAATCCTGATGACTTTTTTCACAGGATTCATCAATAAAAACGCTTATTGACAAGGAGACGGTATTATGGCTACGAGAGGAAAGATGAACGCGAGGCAGCGGGCCGCAAGGCAGAGGAGGAAGATGATTCTCTTCGCATTCGAGATCATCATCATCCTGGTGATGGTGGCGGTGCTGTACCTGGTGATGAACAAGACCAGCGAGGGGCCCAAGGTGACGGTCTTTGACACGGAGAAGCTGGCCATACCCTCACAGGTGCAGGAGATGAAGGAGGAGGGCGGCACCATGCATGGGTACATGAACATCGCCCTGTTCGGCGTGGACGCCCAGACAGACGGCCAGCTGTTCAAGGGGAGCCGCAGCGACAGTACGATCATCGCCAGCATCAACATGGACACCGGGGACATCAAGCTGGTCAGCATATACCGCGACACCTATCTCAATATCGGCACGGACGAGTACCAGAAGTGCAACGGGGCCTACTCCTACGGAGGAGCGGAGCAGGCGGTGAAGATGCTGAACATGAACCTGGACATGGACATCACCAATTTCGTCGCCGTGGGCTATAAGGGCTTGAGCGAGGTCATTGATGGGCTGGGCGGCGTGTATGTGGACGTGGACAGCGAGGAGCTGAAGCATATCAACAATTACCAGGTGGACGTGTCCAATGTGCTCAAATGCCAGTATACCCCGGTGACGGAGCCCGGCTACCAGCTCTTGAACGGCGTGCAGGCCACATCCTACTGCCGCATCCGCCAGACCAAGGGGGATGACTTCCAGCGGGCGGCCCGCCAGCGGGAGGTGATACAGGCCATCGAGGACCGGGCCAAGGAGGCGGATCTGGCCACGTTGACCAAGGTGTTCAACGACTGCATCGACGATATCTATACCAGCCTCGATTCCAAGGATATCCTGGACCTGCTGGGGAACATCGCCAACTACCGCATCGTGGAAGAGGAGGGCTTCCCCCAGCCGGATCTCCGGGGGAACGCCAATATGGGGGCCAAGGGGGCCTGCGTCATCCCCACTGACCTGGTAACCAATGTGGAATGGCTGCACCAGTTCCTCTTCGAGGACGCCGCATACACGGTTTCGGACAGCGTGAGGGAGTACAGCCAGAGGATCCTTTCCGACACCTCCCCTTACATGGAGTGAGGATAAACGGACGCATATCTGAAAAGGAGAGTTGGCGCTCTCCTTTTTTAGATGTACAGGCCCGTGCGCAAAACGATGTAACATTTAAGATATAACGATAAAACAGCGAATGGTCCCGCGGCGGGCAGGGAAAGTCCTTCCTCTGCCCAATCGGCGGCATTAGGAGAGCAGGGGGTAGTTCACTTGAAGATCGATGTCATCATTCCCATATATAAGCCCGATGAGGGGCTGTTCACGCTGCTGGACAGGCTGCTGGAGCAGTCCGTGCCCATCCACAGAATCATCCTGATGAATACGGGGCGGGAATATTTCGATGCGCTGATAAAGGAAAATGAGTTCGCGCACAGATATCCGAAGGCGGAGGTACACCACCTGGATAAACGGGATTTCGACCATGGGGGAACGAGGAGAGAGGCTGTGGGCTATTCGGATGCCCAGGTATTCGTGATGATGACCCAGGACGCAATGCCGGCGGACAGGCATCTGCTGGAACGGCTGGTGGAGGCCCTGGACGGGAAAGTGGCGGCGGCGTACGCCAGACAGCTTCCGGACGCCGCTTCCTCTGTCTTCGAGAAGGCTTCCAGGCATTTCAATTATCCGGAGGCCTCCCGGGTGAAGACCCTGGAGGATTTGGAGGGCATGGGCGTCAAGGCCTTTTTCTGCTCCAATGTCTGCGCGGCCTACAGGAGGGATATCTACGATGAACTGGGAGGATTTGTGCGGCGGGCCATTTTCAATGAGGATATGATATATGCCGCCGGGGCCCTGCAGGCGGGGTACGGAATCGCCTATGAGGCCCGGGCCCGTGTGATCCACTCCCACAATTACTCGAACCTGCAGCAGCTCCGCCGCAATTTCGACCTGGGCGTGTCCCAGGCCCGGCATCCGGAGGTGTTCGGCCTGGCAGCTTCGGAGTCCGAAGGGATGCGCTTCGTGAAGGGGACCTGGAGCTATCTTGTGGAGAAGGGGCAGCCGCACCGCTTCCCGGGCTTCTGTGTGCAGTGCGCCTTCAAATACGCGGGGTATCTCCTGGGGAAGCATTATGAAAGCCTGCCCCGCTTTCTGGTGCTGCACCTGACTACGAACAGGGAATACTGGCAAAAATGACGGCAGAGAACTTTTCACAATCGTTTCATATAGAGAACACAATTCCAACACAATTGGAAGATATACTGAAGTACATAAAGATGAAACAACAAAGCAAATATTCATAGAGGAGGTAATCATTATGTACGAAAACGATATTTATTCCAATTCCGACAATGGCAGCTACACCACCTACCAGACAGAGGGAAGCGGCAGTCAGCGGACGGACTTCGGCATGGCTCCCGAACCCGCCAAGGGCGGCAAAAAGAAGAAGGGGGCTTTCCGCAAGATTTTGCTGAGCATGAGCCTGGGCCTTGTGTTCGGCCTGTTCGCCGGGGCAGGGTTCTATGTGGTGCACATGGGGGTGGACAGGATAGCCGGAGAGAAGGCAGAAGAGGTTTCCACGGAGAGCGACAACCAGCCCGGTCTGCCGGACAACATGGCGGAATCCATGCTGAAGAATGTCAACAACATCACTTATGTGAACTCGGATGTCTCCGATGTAGTGGAGAAAGTGATGCCGGCCATGGTGTCCATCGTGAACAATTACACCCAGACCGGAACCACCTTCTGGGGGCAGCAGTACAGCCAGCAGGGCGCGTCCAGCGGTTCCGGCATCATCGTGGCCGAGAATGAGAACGAGCTTCTCATCGTGTCCAACAACCATGTGATCCAGGGCATGGACACGCTGGATGTCACCTTCATCGACGGCTCCGTGGCCCAGGCCTACATCAAGGGGACGGATGCGGACATGGATCTGGCGGTGATTGCGGTGCCCCTGGAGAATGTGACCCCAGAGACAAAGGCGGCCATCACCATTGCCACCATGGGGGACAGCGACAATCTGAAGCTTGGCACGCCGGTAATCGCAATCGGCAATGCGTTAGGATATGGACAGTCTGTCACTAACGGAATCATCAGCGCCCTGGACCGCGAGATGACCATGGACGACGGGTCTACGGGCATCTTCATCCAGACCAATGCGGCCATCAACCCCGGCAACTCTGGCGGCGCGCTGCTGAACATCAACGGAGAGGTGATCGGCATCAACTCCAACAAGATAGCGGCGTCCCAGGTAGAGGGCATGGGCTATGCCATCCCAATCAGCTCCGCCAGCCCCATCATCGCGGATCTTCTGGAGCGTGAGACCAGGACGGACAAGGTGGCGGACGGCGAGGTAGGCTATATGGGCATCACCATGCAGGACGTGACGGATCAGATCACCCAGATGCTGGGCATCCCTGGAGGCGTGTATGTATACGAGGTGGCGGAAGGCTCCGCGGCGGAGCAGGCGGGGATCAGGCGCGGCGATGTCATCGTGAAGTTCGACGGCCAGAAGGTCTCTACCCGCATGGAGCTGAAGAAGCAGGTGGAATACTATAAGGCGGGCGAGACTGTCAATGTGACGGTGAAGCGCTTCGAAGAGGGCCAGTACGAGGACCTGGAGCTGGAGGTGACGCTGGGGAGCCAGCCTGCGGCGGAATAGGAATGGCATTATGACAAAAGACCTGGGCAGGGAGACCTGCCCGGGTTTTTCTGCCACCGCATCTGATGGATGTCCTGGCTGCCGCTCCCGTGTCAGCGCGTCTGGCCCAAAAGTGTCAGTGTGTCTGTCCCCAAATATGGGCTGGCAGATTGGGGCCGCTTGGCGCAGGGCTTCCGCACAGGCACATTTATGATTCCTTTAGAAAAAGTTCACTTGTACACAGCCGCATTTTCCAGTATACTGGAGACATGGTTCCAAATACGCAAAAATAAGGAGACAATGCCATGTCTGACATATATGACGAAAAAGAGGAAGAGCAGAAGTCCGGGGAGGAGAACGGGGGAAAAGAGGCGGACCTGACCGAAGGCCACCCGGACGCCTCCGCCACCAAGAACGCGGGAAAGAGCGACAACAAGGACTACGAAGACGTCTGCTTCATCTGCCGCCGCCCGGAGAGCAAGGCGGGCAAGATGTTCAAGCTGCCCAACAATATCTGCGTCTGCAGCGACTGCATGCACAAGACCATGGAGACCGTGAGCCAGTTCGACTACCAGGGGATGCTGAACAATCCCCAGCTCCAGAACGAGCTGGATCAGATGACGAAGCAGGGGGGATTCCCCAACATCAGCTTCGTGAACCTGGCGGACCTGCGTGGGGACGGGGGCATCCCCAACAAACAGAAAATCAAGAAAAAGAAGAAGGAAGCCGATGCGGCGCCTGCGCTGGACATCCGCAATATCCCAGCGCCACATAAGATCAAGGCCAGCCTGGACGAGTACGTGGTGGGGCAGGACTATGCCAAGAAGGTCATCTCCGTGGCGGTCTATAACCACTACAAGCGTGTCGCCACCGGCACCATGGACAATATCGAGATCGAGAAGTCCAACATGCTCATGATCGGCCCCACGGGCTGCGGCAAGACCTACCTGGTGAAGACCCTGGCCAGGCTCCTGGACGTGCCCCTGGCCATCGCGGACGCCACCTCCCTGACGGAGGCGGGCTATATCGGCGACGACATCGAGTCCGTGGTGTCCAAGCTCCTGGCGGCCGCGGACAATGACGTGGAGAAGGCGGAGCGGGGCATCATCTTCATCGACGAGATCGACAAGATAGCCAAGAAGAAGAACACCAACACCCGGGACGTCAGCGGCGAGAGCGTCCAGCAGGGGATGCTGAAGCTCCTGGAGGGCGCCGAGATAGAGGTGCCCGTGGGGGCCAACAGCAAGAACGCCATGGTGCCCCTGGCCACGGTGAACACCAGGAACATCCTGTTCATCTGCGGAGGCGCGTTCCCGGACCTGGAGGAGATCATCAAGCAGCGGCTGAACAAGACCGCGGGCATCGGCTTCAACGCCGAGCTGAAGGACAAGTACGACAAGGACAAGGACATCCTCTCCAAGGTGACGGTGGAGGACATCCGGAAGTTCGGCATGATTCCGGAGTTCATCGGCCGTCTGCCGATCATATTCACCCTGCGGGGCCTCACCAGGGACATGCTGGTGAAGGTCCTGAAGGAGCCCAAGAATGCCATCCTGAAGCAGTACCAGAAGCTCCTGGAGCTGGACGAGGTGAAGCTGGAGTTCACGGAAGAGGCCCTGGAGGCCATCGCGGACAAGGCCATGGAGCGGGACACCGGGGCCAGGGCCCTGCGCTCCATCATCGAGGACTTCATGCTGGACATCATGTACGAGATACCTAAGGACGACAACATCGGCCGGGTCACCATCACGAAGGAGTACATCCAGGGCACAGGCGGGCCTGTCATCGACATCCGGGGGAACCTGCTGCTGGAGACGGCGCAGCGGCCGAAGGAGATACCGGCGCAGTGAGGAGCGGGGGCTTGAACTGAACGTAAAGTTTGCCAATAGCCTTGAACTGCTTGCGCCGGATGGGAAATATAATTATATCGCTTATTTGCTGGCAGATGAAAATGGAGTATCCATTAAGATTGCGAAGTATGCAGGGACGGACAAAGTGGATTTGATTGAAAATGAGGAGTATGGATACTGTTCGCTGATTAAGGCCACAAATAATGTCCTCGAAAAAATGAAGATAGAGAATACCACAAAAGCGAAGGTGACCAATACGAAACGAGTGGAAAAGAATCTGGTTGAACCGGTTCCCATGAGGGAGGCACTAATTAATGCTGTGGTCCATGCTTTATGGAAAGCTTTCCATAAAGCATGATTGAAGGCATTTGCGGCGAATGAAATCATGGGAGTCAAAACCTAATATGGCAATAGCGTTAGAGCATATAGAGGATTAGGATCTATATGCTCTATTTTTTCATAAAGAAAAGATTTTTCATAAAGAAAAGACAATCTTGATGGCATGGCTCTACATAACCGGATGATTTTCAGCGATGATTTTTTCAATCAGGTATTGACATCCCCTGAAAATATGGTAATATAAACATATGAACAATAGTTCATATGAAAAACATCCATTCTTATAAAACCAAAATGAGGAGGAGACAGGACTTATGAAGAAAACCTACAAAATCGAGGTAGACTGCGCGAACTGCGCCCTGAAGATGGAGGAAGCGGCGAAGAAGGTGGAGGGCGTCCAGGGGGCCACCGTCAGCTTCATGACCCAGAAGATGAAAGTGGAGTTCGCGGAGGGCGCGGATGAAAGGAACGTGATGCAGTCCGTGCGCAAGGCCTGCAAGAAGGTGGAGGACGATTGCGAGATTTTTCTGGACTAAAGGGACGGCCCGCAAAAGAATCGCTTCGGCGGTTCTTTTGCGTCACATGGGAAAATATGTGCCATATAGGAAAACGCTTGGAGAGGGTGCTGGCCATGTCTACGGCAAAGCGGGATGCTCTGTTCCGCGCCGGAGAATGCGTTCGGGCCCATATCGTGTAGACTTGGGCGGCTCCAAACCGTGCAGAAGGCTGGGGAAAGCCTGAGCCCGGTGTGCATGTGGCGGCAGAGAAAGGCGGCTTTCCTTTCAATCGGATTGATAATGGAAAGGTAGGATAACGACATGACAACAAAACAGAAAAAGGTGCTGTACCGCATCATCACAGCGGCAGTCCTCATGGTGGCGCTGCACTTCGTGCCCGTGGAGGGGTATCCGCGGTTCGCGCTGTACCTGGTGCCCTACTTCATCATAGGCTATGACATCTTGCGCAAGGCGGTGCTGGGCATCAGCCACGGGGAGGTCTTCGATGAGAACTTTCTGATGGCCGTGGCCACGGTGGGGGCCATGCTGCTGGGCATCTACAATGAGAGCAGGGGGCTGGAGGGCGAGTTCGCCGAAGGCGTGGCGGTCATGCTCTTCTACCAGATCGGCGAGCTGTTCCAGGCCGTGGCCGTGGGGCGCAGCCGGAAGAACATCAGCGCCCTCATGGACATCCGCCCCGATTATGCCAACATCGAGGACCAGGAGGGCAACCTGGAGCAGGTGGATCCTGACGATGTGGAGGTGGGCACGGTGATTCTGGTGCAGCCCGGGGAAAAAGTGCCCATCGACGGCATTGTGACGGAAGGAAGCTCCACCCTGAACACCAGCGCCCTCACCGGAGAGAGCGTCCCCAGGGAGGTGAAGGAGGGGGAGGAGATCGTCAGCGGCTGCGTGAACCTCACGGGCCTGCTGCGGATCCGGACCACGAAGGAATTCGGGGAGTCCACAGTGTCCAAGATCCTGGACCTGGTGGAGAATTCCAGCATGAAGAAGGCCCGGACGGAGAACTTCATCACCAAGTTCGCCAGATACTATACCCCGGCTGTCTGCTACAGCGCCCTGGCCCTGGCGGTGGTTCCCTCGGTGGTCAACCTGCTCCTGGGCAACCCGGCGGACTGGAGCACATGGGTCATCCGGGCATTGACCTTTCTGGTCATCAGTTGTCCCTGCGCTTTGGTGATATCCATTCCCCTGAGCTTCTTCGGGGGCATCGGCGGGGCATCCTCCTGCGGCATACTGGTGAAAGGCTCCAATTACCTGGAGGCCCTGGCCAGGACGAAGTATGTGGTCTTCGACAAGACGGGGACGCTGACCAAGGGCGTGTTCCAGGTGACGGAAATCTGCCCGGCGGCGGAATTCGCGCAAAAGCTTGGGCAGGCCCGCGAGGGGGCGCCGATGGGGCTCCGGGAAGATAGCCCGGAAGCTGAGAGCGCAGGGCAGGCTCGGGAAGCCGGGAGATGGACGCAGGCAGAAGGGACAGGGCCGGAAGCTGATGGTGGACATCATTCGAAGGAAACCGGTTCCGCGGCAGCCGGCGGTTGGCAGGCGGCCCAGGAGCGTCTCCTGGAGCTGGCGGCCTACGCCGAGAGCTACTCCAACCATCCCATCAGCAAGAGCCTGAAGGAAGCCTACGGCAGAGAGCTCCGTCCCTCTCTCGTATCCGATGTGGAGGAGATCAGCGGCCACGGCGTGAAAGCCCTGGTGGACGGCGTGAGCGTGGCGGCGGGAAACGCCAGGCTCATGGAGAGCCTGAAGCTGCCCTATGAAGAGACGCAGCAGATCGGCACCATCGTCCATGTGGCGGTGGACGGAGCCTACGCGGGCTATATCCTGATAGCCGACGTGGTGAAGGAGCAGGCGAAAGATGCCATCGCCGCCCTGAAGGCAGCAGGCGTGAAGAAGACCGTCATGCTCACAGGGGACGCCAGGCTCACGGCGGAGCATGTGGCGGGGCAGCTGGGCCTGGACGAGGTGAAGAGCGAGCTGCTGCCCGGGGACAAGGTGGAGGCGGTGGAATCCCTGCTGACCCGGAAAGGGCCCAAGGAGAACCTGGCCTTCGTGGGGGACGGCATCAACGACGCGCCGGTGCTGTCCCGGGCGGACATCGGCGTGGCCATGGGGGCCCTTGGGTCGGACGCGGCCATCGAGGCGGCGGACATCGTGCTCATGGACGACAATCCCATGAAGCTGGCCCTGGCCATACGGATCTCCCGGAAATGCCTGGCCATCGTCTATCAGAACATCGTATTTGCCCTGGCCGTGAAGGCGGCCTGCCTGCTCCTGGGGGCCGTGGGCCTGGCCAATATGTGGATCGCCATCTTCGCGGACGTGGGCGTCATGGTGCTGGCGGTGCTGAACGCCATCCGGTGCCTGAAGGTTTCCGGTTCCGGTGCCCGGAGCACTGCCTGACAGCAAAGAAATGAATACAAAACTATATTAAAGTGTAACGAATTCAAGTTAGGTATGCCATAAGCTGCAAAGTACTGTAAAATCAATGATTTCATAAAACTGAATTTCGCGATAGCATACCTGACAAAAAGTGTTGCAGATTAAAAAGAGGCCCTACAGCGGCCTGCCGGGGGCGTCCCATGGCAGCCTGCAGGGCCTCTTTTAGACGGATTAGCGCACATTCCCAGGGCTTGCCGGAGCTTCCTTTGGAAGCTTCGGATGGAAGCGCATCCCTTCAAGAGCTGCTTGAATCATAGGAATACCGAAAATTCAAGCAGTTCTTTATAGTAAGAAGGCGCGGTTCTGTGTTACAATTCATTCAGAAAAGCTTTTCAAAAAAACAAAGCGAGGATATGATTATGTTCAATATGAAACAGGTGGGTAAAAAAATCGTCTCATTGAGAAAATCCCGGAATATGACGCAGACAGAGCTTGCAGACAAAATGGACGTAAGCTTCCAGGCCGTGTCCAATTGGGAGCGGGGCAACAGTATGCCGGACATCTCCAAGCTGCCCCAGCTGGCGGCCCTGTTCGACTGCACGGTGGACGAGCTCCTGGACGGAAGGGTGGAGCTCCTCCACAGCGCCATGGAGGACGGCATCCAGGAATATGTGGAGCACAACGAGGTGTCGAAAGAGGAGCTGGAGGCCGCGGTTCCCATACTGCGGCCGGATCAGGTGGAGCAGCTGGCAGACAGCATGCTGTTGAAGAACGGAGACCACATCGAAGCCTTCTACCCGTATCTGGACGACGAGACCCTGCGGGAGGTGGCGGAGCGCAGGATAGAAAGGGGCGAGTCCATAGAGGACATGCTGGAATACCTGGACGATGACGACATAGGGGAGCTTGCGCTGGGGCAGTACAAGACGGGCGGCCCTGTGGAGGCCTTCTATGAATATATGGAGGACAGTCAGCTCAGGAAGCTGGCGGAACAGAGGATAGGGAAGGGGGAGTCCATAGAGGACATGCTGGAGTACCTGGACGATGACGACATAGGGGAGCTCGCGCTGGGGCAGTATGAGGCAGGCAACCCTGTGGAGGCTTTCTATGAGCACATGGAGGACAGGCAGCTGGAGGAGCTGGCGATACGCAAGGCGCGGAAGAAAGAGTCCATAGAGGACATGCTGGAATACCTGGACGGCGATTCCCTGAAAAGCATCATGCGCGAGCTTCTGTCCTGACAGCCGCTTTTTTGGGAAAAGGGCCTGCGCAACGGTTCGGGGCGCTGTCCGGCCTGCCGTGGGCCTGTGAAAGGTTTCCGGGTTTCCGGGAAGAGGCAAAAAAGAATGGAAAAGCCGGCGCATTGATGCTATAATGGGCAGGACTGGAAATCTGCGGCCAGGGCTGACAGGGAACCGCCGGATTTCGGAAGGAAAGAGGGGATTTTTATGGAAATCGAAAGAATAGACACCTACCGGGACGGGCGTTTCTCCCAGCGGGTGCTCTGCCAGCACGGCTGCTTTCTGGTGGATGGTATGCCCTGTGAAGTGGAGATCATATCCGACAGCGAAGCCGTCGTCAGAGGGGCGGGCCCGGAGGCCTGTGGACAGGTCATAGAGAGGTTCCGCTTCTATACGCCCCACATCACGCGGTTTTATGACGGGAGAGGCATAGTTATCGGGGAATATCCCCCGGCGCGGCTCCTGACCCTTGGGCTGGAGCAGATTCAGCCCTCCCAGTTTTACGTGGATGAGGACAAGGTCCGGGCAGTGGGCAGCTTCATCCACAAGGCCGACGACATCATCATCCAGGTGCTGCCCTGGGAGGACAGATTTATCTCCCTGGACGGGCACACGCGGCTGTACTACGCGGTCACGCAGGGATGGAGCCATGTCCGCGCCGTGGCGGAGACATCGGACGACTGGGTCTACAGGTTCGTGGAGGAAGCGAGGAAGCGCGGCGTATATACGCCCGCGGATCTGGCACTTCTAAGCCACGGGGAATACGAAGAGAAATGGGACCGCTTCTGCGACAGGTTCTTCGGCGAGGCGGGGGAAGAACAGGAGGAAGGACAGACATGCGATTGCTGATTATCAGGCACGGAGACCCGGACTATGAGAAGGACTCCCTGACGGAAAAGGGATGGCGGGAGGCGGAGCTTTTGTCCCGCAGGATTTCACGGATGGAGGTGGCGAAAGTCTACGTGTCCTCCCTGGGCAGGGCAAAGGACACGGCCTCCCTGACTCTGCAGAAGATGGGGAAGACAGCCATAGAGTGCCAGTGGCTGCGGGAATTCTGGCCCGGCATCAAAAGGCCCGACGTGGCGGAGGGGAGCCGGGGCATTGCATGGGATTGGCTGCCTCAGGACTGGACGGCAGAGGAGGCCTATTTCCAGCGGGAGGGCTGGGCGGATACGGACATCATGCGGGAGGGCAGAGTGGGAGAAGCCTACGCGGAAGTAGTTGAGAAATTCGACGCCGTGCTGGCGGAGCACGGCTATGTCCGGGAGGGCGATTTCTACAGAGCGGAGCGCCCCAACTGCGACACGATTGTCTTCTTCTGCCACTTTGGCATGGAATGCGTGCTGCTGAGCCATCTGATGAACACTTCCCCCATGATACTCTGGCACCATCTCTGCGCCGCCCCTTCCTCTGTGACCACGGTCTACACGGAGGAGCGCTGCCCCGGGAAAGCCATTTTCCGCGTAAGCGCTTTCGGCGACATCTCCCATCTGTATGTGGCGGGGGAGGAGCCTTCCTTCTCGGCCAGGTTCTGCGAGACCTATGACAGCCAGGGGGAGAGGCATGACTGAGCGGGGGGCGGCATGGCGGTTCGGGACATGGAGCATGTAAGGATTGGGGAGTCCGGTGAGCATATGGAAAAGAAAAACAGGGCATTTTGCGCAACCGCCGCGATAGTAGCGGGCATATTGATTCTGGCCGTCATGGAGTGGCTGGGCCACAGGCGGATACCCTTCATGATGGACGACCTCTGGTATGCCACCAACCTGGCCGCCGACCGCCCTCTGCAGGGCCTGGGGGACGTGATGGAGAGCCAGGTCTGGCATTTCCTGAACTGGGGGGGACGCTGCGTGACCCATGGCATCCTGCAGCTCACTTTGATGTGCGGGGAGCTGGGGGCGGATATGCTGAATATGATTGCCGCGCTTGTGCTGGGCTGGATGGTGTGCGTGACGGTAGGCTGGAGAAAGCCTTTCTGCTTTCTGTGCGCCTCTTCCCTGATTGTGGCCCTGAATGCCAATGTGAAGATGAGCATGTTCTGGCAGGCGGGGACGGTGAATTATGTCTATTCCACCGTGTGGATCCTGGTGTTCCTGTGGCCCTATCTCAGGCAGACGGAGGAGCCGGAGGCGGACGACCTGCCGCTTGTGAACCTCTGGATCTGGCCCCTGGGGCTGATGGCGGGCTGGAGCAACGAGAACATGGGCCCCGCCAGCCTGGTGACGGCCCTGGCGGCTGTGGGCTATCTGGTGAAGGGAAAAAAGCGCAGGCTTAAAGCCTGGATGGCGGGCGGCTCCGCGGCATGCCTGTTGGGAAGCATCCTGGTGGTGGCCGCCCCCGGCAACTTCGTCCGGGCCCAGGCCGTGGAGAAGCTGCCTTTGGGCGCTTTCCTGTATGAACGGCTGTTCTCCATGCTGCGGGCGGGGGCGGACTATCTGTTCCCGGCGGCCCTTTTGCTGGCGGCGTTGCTTCTCTTCTGGACGGTGTGCCTGAAGGAGAGGCTTCGGCCCGCCCAGTGGATGCTGCTGGCCCTGGCCGTCCTGTCCTACGGGGCTATGGTGCTGTCGCCCCATTATCCGGACAGGGCCACCTTCGGGACAATGGTGGCATGCATCGCACTGAGCCTGTCGGTGCTGAAGGGCATCCTGGCGAAGCGGCGGGACATGGGAATCTACGCGGGGGGCATGGCGTTGTGCTACTGGGCCTATGCGGTGTATGTGCTGGCCGTGGTACAGCAAAATGGTTGACGGAAAAACGAATGCCGATTACAGGAACAAATGGAAAATCAAATACCCCGCTGCAAGCAACGTGGTATCAAGCCTGCAACGCCGTGGAGCAGAATGTGTCCTTCGGACACTTTGGTATTTGAGCCTCGCGGCATTCGCCAACTGGCCGTGTAAGCATGGCCGCTTGGCTCATTGTTCGCGGGAATAAATAGAAGCAGATGGCCATAAACGGCAATAAATAGAAACAAACAGGAACGAGTAGCGACAAATCGGGAAAGGATGGGAAAAGAATGAAAGGGAAGGGCTTGCGGAAGCGATATGCGGAATGGATTCAGGCACTGTCTGCCCTGCTTCTCATCGCGATAGCCGGGCTGACGCTCCATGATATGCAGACCGCGGAGGGCGCGGGCCTTTATCTGGCAATCAAGGCGGGGGCGGAGGATCGCCGGATGTACGATTTCGCTGTGGATGCGGCGGGGATGCTCTGCCTGTTGCTGCTGCTCCTGCTGCCCTGCCTCCTGCAAAAGCGGCTGCGTCCGGCCCCGTTCCTGCGTTTTGCCTCCGCCAGCCTGGCCTTTCTGCCTGTGGTGAGCATGGCCCTGCTGGTCCACCTGGCGGACGGCACGGAGGAAATGGCCCTCCGCCAGGCGATTTCCATGGGGCAGCCGGGGGCGGCCCTGCTGGAATGGCTGGGGGAGCTGCTGCCTGCGCTGTCTGCTGGTCTGCCTGTGCTGATACTGGCCTTCGGCATGGTGCGGGCAGGGAGTGCGGAGGAGCTGGCAGGGAAAGCAGGGAGCCCGAAGGACCTGGCAGGGAAAGCGGAGGGAGCGGGAAGCTCCGAAAAGACGCGCCCCCATCCCTGGCTTCCCCGGGCAGCAGGGCTTGCGGCGCTTGCGCTGTCGGCTGTCTCATTGCTGTTCCCCGCACTGTCGGACATCTGTGCCTATCTCATCGTATATCTGCTGCTTGCGGCCGCCTTTTCTCTGTGGGAGAAGCTGCACGATGCCCATCCGGGCCTGAACGCCTGGGGCTGGATCCTGTTCGGCGGCTTCTGGCTGCGGGCTGTGGAGCGGATGCTGGAAATCATGAGCGTGTACCACCTGTGAAAAAGATTCGAAGGACCAAAAGCCGTGCAAAGGAGCATATCATGAAAAAATCTTCAAAGCCTACAAAGACCTCATCAGCATCCTCTTCTCGGAATCCCCCTGGATCGTCATATTGACTTTCCTGGCCACGATCATAGACGGAATCCTGGTTCCCATAAGCATTTATGTGAACCAGAATGTCTTCGACGGCGGCCTGGCGGTGGCGCGGGGCCAACTGCAGATGGAAGACTACATTGTCTTCCCTGCCCTGTTCGTGGCCACGGCCCTTCTCCCGGAAATTCTTTCCGGCATCATCTTCCAGTATGTGGAGCCCCGCTCCCAATTGATCCTGAAGACAGCCTATAAGGGCCGGATGCTGCGCAAGCTCAAGACATTGAAATACGAGCATTTCGAGAATGAGGAGTCCATGGAGAGCATCGACAAGGCCTACAACCGGGTGGAGAACGCCGCCAGGCATCTGTTCCCCATGTATGTCTACTTCCGGTTCTCCGGGCTGATCGCCGGCATAGGCACGCTCTGCTATATATGCGGCATACGATGGTGGCTGCTGATCACGGTCCTGGCGCCCTTTGCCCTGGAAACCGTCCTGTCCAGCAGGAATAACTACAATATCTATATGGAGATGGAGACCTACTGGAAGAAGGAGAGGCGCTACACCATTCTGGGCGAATACCTGCGGTCACGGAACTTCACCAGGGAGCTGAAGGCCTGCGGGAACGCCGATTACCTCATAGGCCGGTACAGGGAGCGCCTCAAGGAGCGGAACCAGGAGGGAGTACGCCAGGCTGTACGCGGCGCAGGCGCAGTTCTATGACCGTTAAGAGTGTGCGCCTTTGCGCTGGGGCTGCAGCGGTTCGTTGCTTCGCAGTTCCAGGCCGTCAAGGGTGTGCGAACTGCCGATTCTTTTCAGGCCGTGGCGCGCCTGATTGAGACTGCCGCAGACAGATTGCCGGTGCGGGCTGGGGCGGTATGCGGAAGAACAGACTCTCGGAATTTCAGAAAGCAGAATCAGGCATTGGGGCAGGAAGGCGCCTGGAAAAGCGGGGGAATCGCTTAAAGGAGCTCCGGAAAGCCGCGTGATATGCGGCCTGGAGGTTCCGAGAGCATATGAAGAAGCATAAGGGGGAATCCCGGCGAGGGGAGAGGGGCCTGTCAGGTAAGTGAAATTGTCTGGCGGGCCTTTTTCGGCGCAGAAAATTTCCGGCATGGCGGATATGGGATTGGGGCGGGATTACAACAGGATCGGGGCGGCATTGCGGCAGCATGAAATTCATGGTTGACAGCGCACCACAGATGTGCTATTTTATATCTATCATCGATATGTCGATGCTCGACATGTTGATGGTGGACATACTTTCGAAATCTTACGTCAGGAGGGATATCGTTGGATGAGGCTTTACGGAAAAAGTACATACCCATGACCGAGACTACCTACTATACCCTGCTGGCAGTGACCACGCCCCGGCACGGCTATGCCATCATGCAGTTCGTGGGGCGGCTGACCCAGGAGCGGCTGGTGCTGGGCACGGGCACCCTCTACACCATGGTGGGGCGGCTGACATCGGACGGCATTATCGAGGCGCGCCAGGAGGAGGGCAAGAAGGCCTACCTGCTGACACCGACGGGCCTGGAGCTGCTGGGGGAGGAGACAAAACGCCTGGGCCAGCAACTGTCCGACGGGCTGAAAATCCTGTCAGGGGGGGCACAAACGGTGGATTGAGGAGGCTGCTGCGGCAAAACGCCGCGCGGCATGGGCCCGGAGAGCACAGTGGGCCTGGAGAGCGGGCTGTGCTTAAATGGCGCGGTCTGCCAGGAGGCATACCGTGTCTGGAAGGAGGGCTGTGCCTGAATGGCGTGGTGCGCATAGAAGCCGCACTGCGCCGGACAGGAGGGACGGCCGGATAAAAAAGCGCATCCGGCCGGTTATGTGTGAGCGCGCGCCGCAGCGCGCAGATTGGTGTCATGATGAGATTAGAAGTGAAAGGCATACGCAAGAGCTTTGGGGACAAGGAAGTGCTCCATGGCGTCGACTTCCATGTGGAGAGCGGTAAGGCGTTGGGATTGCTGGGCAGGAACGGCGCGGGCAAGACCACCACGATCCGCATCCTCATGGACGTGTTCCATGCGAACAGCGGGGAAATCCTGCTGGACGGCAGAAAGTTCGTGCCCGCCAGGCACAGGATAGGCTATCTGCCGGAGGAGCGGGGGCTGTACCCGAAGAGGACAGTCATCGACCAGATGATATACCTGGCATGCCTCCGGGGAATGAACCCCAGAGAGGCCAGAGAGAGCGCGAAAAAATGGCTCGCCAGGCTGGAGGTCTCCGAGTATGAGACCAGGAAGCTGGAGACCCTGTCCAAGGGCAACCAGCAGAAGGTGCAGCTGGCAGCCACGCTGGTGAGCGACCCGGAGATCGTGATTCTGGATGAGCCCTTCAGCGGCCTGGACCCGGTGAACTCCCAGATTCTGAAGGACGTGGTCAACGAGCTCATAGCGGAGAATAGGATCGTGATATTCTCCAGCCACCAGATGAGCTATGTGGAGGAGTTCTGCGACGAGATTGCCATCATCAACCAGGGCGAGGTGGTGCTGGCCGGCAGGCTGCGGGACATTAAGCGGGAGTACGGAAAGAACCGCCTGATGCTGGCGTCGGAGAATCTGTCCGTGGAAGAGCTGGCCCGGAAGGTGGAGCAGGAATGGCCGGATTTGGTGAGCCTCTCCGGCAGGAAGAAGGAATTCCTGATTCTGGAGCTGAAAGAGGGCGCGGACAGGCGGGGCGTCATGGCGGCGCTGGCGGCTTCCGACGTGGAAGTGGAGCGGTTCGGCATCTATGAGCCATCGCTGAACGACATATTTGTAGTAAAGGTGGGTGAAGACGAATGAAAAGATTCGCAATCGTACTGAAATATGAATTGAAGGAATATTTTACCAACAAGGTGTTCATGGGGCTCACCGTAGTCCTGGCCGTCCTGGGGGCGGCGGCCCTGTTCCTGCCCAGGTTCGTGGACATGTCCGGCTTCACCGGCGTGCAGGTGACCGACGGCAGCGGGGAGGAGACAGAGGGTGACGGCGGGGAGGAATCCCTGTACCTGTACGTGGACCAGGCGGGCGTCCTGCAGGAGGAGGCGCTTGGGGGAATGTTCCCGGGAGTGCTCTGGCAGGAGGCTGAGGACACGGATGCCCTGAGGGCCGCGGTGGAGGCCCAGGAGGCTGAGGCCGGATTCGTGATAACCGGGGCCACCCAGTATGAATACTATGTCTACAACAAGGCCATGACGGACAGCAACACCGCTGTCTTCGACCAGGCCATGAAGCTCTTCTACCGGATGAGCTACAGCCGGGAGAAGGGCTGGGATCTGGAGGAGATTACGGCCATGTACGACGTGCCGATCACGGTCACGGAACAGATTCTGAACAAGGACTCCGGCAGCAACTATTGGTACTGCTACGTGCTTGTCATCATCGTGTTCATGCTGATCGTGTACTACGGCCAGATGATCGCGGTGTCCGTCACCAACGAGAAGAGCAACCGGGCCATCGAGGTGCTTGTCACCAGCACCTCCCCCAACAGCCTGCTCTTCGGCAAGGTGATCGCCGGGGCCATCGGCGGCGTGTTCCAGATGGGCGTGATTCTGGGGGCGGTGCTTCTGTCCTACCAGATCAACAGGGAGCAGTGGGGCGGCATGCTGGATATGTTCCTGCACATTCCCGGGGACGTGCTGCTGGCCTTCGCCTTCTTCGGCCTGGGGGGCTATCTGTTCTACGCCTTCCTCTACGGGGCCATGGGCGCTCTGGTGAGCAAGACCGAGGACATCAGCAAGAGCGTCTCCGGCCTGATGGTGGTGGTGATGGGCGTGTACTTCTTCTCCCTGTTCCAGCTGATGAATGTGGACGGGACAGTGATCAAGGTGCTGTCCTTCCTGCCGATCAGCTCCTACAGCACCATGTTCGCCCGGGTGGCCATGGGCAGCGTGGCGGCATGGGAGATCGTGGTGTCCTTTCTGATACTGGTGTTGTCCATCATAGGCACCGGCGTGTTGGGGGCAAAGCTATACCGCATGGGTACACTGCGGTACGGCAATCCGATTAAAATCGGCACAGCGCTGAAAGATATGCGCAAAAGCGACTGACATGCCAAAGCCAGGCCCGCAGAGCGGATGCATCCGCCTACGGGCCTTTAGCGATTCCGGGTTCAATTTTATAGTTCCATTTTATGGCTCCGCTTTGCGGCCCGCTTCCGGGGCCTGCTCCGGGGGTCAGTCCTGCTCCCCCGCGTCCGGCTCCGGTTCGGAGGGGCGATAGCCCTCCAGGAAGCGGAAGAAATCCTCCGTCAGCCCAGGATCGTAGATGCTGCCGGCCAGCTCTGCCATTTTCCGCCGGACAGCGTCTCTGGGATAATTTCCCCCTGAAATGGTGGGCATGGTCCAGTAGGTGTAATCGCCCACAATGTGGATGATCCGGGCCTCCAGGGGGATCTGTTCCGCAACCAGCTGGTTTGGATAGCCGGTGCCGTCCCAGTTCTCGTGGGAATGGAGAATCACGTCCGCCACCTTGTACAGCTCCTCGAACTGCCTTGCCATGGTGTAGCCCTGGGTGACATGGGTCCGGATCCGCAGGGTCTCCTCCTCCGTCCTGGACTGCCCGCGGATGTAGAAGGATTCCGGGAGCTTCGCCATGCCGATGTCCTGGAACCGGGCGGCCAGACCCACCTCCCGGGCCTGCTCCCGGGAAAGGCCCAGACAGAGGGAAAAGGCCTGGGCCATCTCCGCGGCATGGTCCACCACGATCCTGCTGAGGATCTGCCTGTCGTAGAGCCGCTCCATGATGTACTCGGGGACGTGCTGCTCATGCTTGAGGGCCTGCTTGTTCTGGTACATCTTCACGTCCGCCCTGGAGAAGCAGTCCTGGAGGGTCTCCTTCTCGCTGTCCCAGTCCGCCGCGCCCAAAGCCACCGACAGGGGCAAAGAGAGTGTGGTGTCCTTGCCGCAGTCCCTGGCCACCCGGCGGCAGTAGTCAAGGGCGGTCTCCAGGGTGGTGTCCGGCAGGATGACCCGGAACTCATCCCCGCCGCAGCGGGCCACCAGCCAGTCGCTTTTGGCCAGGCTGTCCATGATCTTGGCGATGTTGATCAGGAGCTGGTCCCCGGCCTTATGGCCGAAGATATCGTTGGTCAGCTTCAGGAAATTGGCGTCCGCGGACACCATACAGATCCGGCGGCCCTTCTGGCCGGCATACATGTCCGCCACCTCCTCGAACTTCCGGCGGTTGTAGAGCCCTGTCATGGAATCCTTCTCCGCCAGGGTCTCCAGGACGGTCTTCTCCTGCTGGTGCAGGAGCCGCTGGCTCTCCAGGGAGCGGATCGCGTCCTGGAGCCGCAGGTTCCCGCAGCCCAGCTGGGAGAACTGGCCTGCCAGGAGGGACAGCAGGTCTAAGATATGCTCGAACTGCGCCCTGGTGATGGTGGGAATCGCCCGCACATGCTCCAGGAATTCCTCCTCGTCCAGCTGGAGGATGCGGGCATTGGTGCGGTATTCCTCCTCCTCCGGCACGTCCTCCGCCAGGCGCACCTGCCCTACCAAAATGCTGGCCAGATGCCTGCCCTCCACGATGATCGGGACGCTGGCGTCGGTGAGCCCGGCGGACTGGCAGTGGCAGATATATGGTTTTTCGTCATTGTGGGCGCTTAAGGCCCTGTCGGAAAGGTCGCACCGGGCCCTGCCCACCGGGGACTTCTTCACCACGTCCCGGCAGAAGCGGCAGTAGTCGCTGTCCTTGGTGAAGCGCTCGCCCTTGGGGCCGCGTATGCTGATGCCCACCTGCAGCGCCACGGACAGGGAATCTATCAGCTTCTGCAGGAAATCCATGTCGAATATGTCCTGAAATGTATATGTATCCATAATTCACCTCTTTTAGTAATTCTAATTTACCACAGCTACAGGGCATTTGTCTATAGAATATGGCCTTGGAAGGGTTTAATTTTGTGCATTTTCTTTTTGTGCTGCAAAGCTTTAATGAATTGACATTCTTTTTGGAAAGTGGTATCATGATTTCGTAACGAATACATTCAGAAATAATGGTGGAGAGATGGATAAGCAGCAGATACTGGTTGTCGATGACGAGGAAATAAATCGTATCATACTCATGCAGATGTTCGAGGACAGCCTGGACGAGTATGAACTGCTGGAGGCGGGGAACGGCCTGGAGGCAGTGGAGCAGATTGATAGGAATCAAAATATCGTACTGATCCTGTTGGATGTGGTGATGCCCATCATGGACGGCTTCAAGGTGCTGGAGCATATGCAGGAGAAGAGACTGTTGGAAGCCATCCCTGTAATACTTATCACAGGGGAGAGTATTGAGGACAGCGAGGGCAGAGCCTATGACTTCGGCGTGGCGGACGTGATACATAAGCCCTTCTTGACCCATATCGTGAGGCGCCGCAGCAAGAATATCATAGAGCTGTACCAGAACAAGCGCAACATGGAGCGGCGCTTAAAGGAGCAGGAGATCGCCATAAGGGCCCAGGAGAAGGAAATCAGGGAGACCAACGAGTTCATGGTGGACGCCCTGAGCACCGTGGTGGAGTCCCGGAACGCGGAGACGGGGGACCATACCAAGCGTATCAAGTACTACACCCGGATCATGGCGAACCACCTGATGGAGCATTTTCCCAAGTACGGCCTGACCCCCGTGACGGTGGACGGGATATCCAGAGCGTCCGTCATGCATGACATCGGGAAGATCGGCATCTCGGACACCATCCTGCTGAAGCCGGGCCGCCTGACCAACGAAGAATTCGATATCATGAAGACGCATACCACCATCGGCTGCGACATCCTGGAGAAATTCTATAAGGACAGGACCAGCGAATTCTACCGTTTCTGTTATGAAATCTGCCGCCACCATCATGAGCGGTGGGACGGGAGGGGGTATCCGGATCACCTGGCCGGAGACGATATCCCCATCAGCGCGCAGATCGTCGCCATAGCGGATGTCTATGATGCACTGGTAAGCCCGAGAGTGTATAAGAGTTCCTTCTCGGAGGAGAAGGCGTTCGAGATGATTACCAACGGCGAATGCGGCCAGTTCGCGCCGGATATATTGGAATGCTTCAGGCTTGCCAGGGAAGATTTCCACAATATCATGGAAATGCTGGGAGCGTCCTAGTTATTGCAATAGGAACGGCAGCAAAGTGGGGATGACGCTTCTGCTGCTGTTTTCATTCATGACAATAGAATTTTCGCGAAGCGGGAATTCTATTGTTGGGCTGTTTTCATTTATGGAAAAACAGATGCCGGCGGAGGGACGATATGGGAGAGGATTGGACGGGCGCATTTCCCGTGGAGGACGCGCTGGAGATGGTGCTGATGTTTGACGGGACAGGTGAGATCACCTATGCCAATGCCGCTGCCAGGAGCAGGCTGGGATACGCGCCGGAGGGCGCGGAGGACAGCCTCCGGGGCAGGCAGATGGGGGAGGTGTTTCCCGGCGTCTTCAGATTCCCGGGGAGCGTATCCGGCATCCCGGAGGGGGAGGAGAGGCCCCATCTGGTGATGTACCGCAGGAACCGCACCTGCTTTCCGGTGGAGGCCAGATTCCTCCGGGATCCGGACAGAGGCATCTTCGTCTGCATGGCCAACGATATCCTGGAGCAGGAGCACCTGGGAAGGGAAATCGAACAGGTGCGGGAGGAGGCCAGACAGGCGGCCAGGGTCAAGTCGGAATTCGTGGCCAATGTGACCCATGAGCTGCGCACGCCTGTGAACGGCATCCTGGGCAATGTCAGGGAGCTCCTGGGCGGGCCCCAGGAGGAGGGGCGCACCGAGAAGGCCCTGCGGCTCATAGAGCGCTGCTGCGGCGACATGAACAAAATCATCGACAATATCCTGGATTTTTCCAAGCTGGAGGCGGGGAAGTTCACCCTGGAGCTTCGGAAATTCCATTTTCGAAATATGCTGGATTACGTGAAGGCCCAACACATCAGCAGAATCACCGAGAAGGGGCTGGATTTCTTCCTGACCGTATCGCCCCAGGTGCCGGAGTATGTGGTGGGGGACGAACTGCGCATCGTGCAGATTCTGAACAATCTTCTGTCCAATGCCCTGAAATTCACCGCGGTGGGCAAAATCACCGTCCAGGCGCTGCTCACCGCCAGGGTGGGCGACAAGGCGGAAATCTTCTTCATCGTGTCGGATACGGGGATCGGCATCGCCGAGGAGGACCGGGATAAGCTGTTCCAGAGCTTCTCCCAGGTGGACGCCTCCATCTCCAGGAAGTACGGCGGCACGGGGCTTGGCCTGAATATCTGCAGGCAGCTGGTGGAACTCATGGGAGGCGGCATCGACGTGGAGAGCAGGAAGGGCGGCGGCAGCAGCTTTTCGTTCTCCATATGGGTGGAGGACTGCGGGGAGGAGACGGCCCCCAGTGCCCCTGCGGACGACGTTGAAGCAGCGTTTTCCGGCATGGCTCATACAGATGCCGATGAGGAGGACGGCCAGGCGCTAAAGCGTTACGGCACTCCCGCCAACAGGGAAGCGCTGAAGAAGAACCTGTCGAAGCTGATCCTGAGCGTGGAGATGGAGAACCTGGAGAAGGCGGAGATGTTCATGGAGACGGTGAGGCAGCTCACCGCGGACGCGCCGCCGGACATCAGGCGCATGGCCCTGAGGCTCAAGATGGCGATCCAGAAGGGGGACTACGAGAAGACGGCCGCGGAATTCGACAGGCTGTACCAGAGCAGCCTGGGCCAGGGCGGAGCCGCCCGGGACGCGGACGCGGCGTCTGACATTTGAGGAAGAGCAGGGAGGCTGCAGGCAGGGAGGTGCCGGGGATGGAGCACGCGGACAAAGGCGCGGCCAGGATTCTCATTGTGGACGATCTGGAAGCGAACAGATGCATCCTGGAGGAGATCATTCAGGACATGGGCTGCCGTCCCGTGGCGGCGGCCAGCGGGGAAGAGGCGCTGCAGCTGATCGGGGAGGCACGCCCCCGGCTGATTCTGTCCGACATCTCCATGCCGGGAATGGACGGCTATGAGCTGTGCAGGGCATTGAAGAACGATAAAAAGACAAAAAATATCCCCATTATCTTCATTTCCGCATACGATAATCCGAAAGATATCATTGAGGGTTTTTCGCTGGGCGGGGCTGACTACATCACGAAGCCCTTTGTGCCGGAGGTGGTGCAGGCCAGGGTGGGCGTGCACCTGCGCCTCTACGAGGCCAGCAGGGAGCTGGAGGAGATGAACCACAGGCTCCATGCCTCCCTGAGCGAGCAGCTCAAGCAAATCGAGCAGGAGAAGAAGGACGTACTGTACGCCCTGGCGGGAATCGCCGCCAGGAATTCCTGTTACCGGGGGGCGCATATAGAGCGCCTGAAGGAGAACTGCAGGATCCTGGCCCAGGGGATGCAGCTTTCCCCGCTGTTCGAGGATAAGGTTTCCGATGCATGCATCGATACCGTGGAGCTGGCGGCGCCGCTCTGCGACATCGGCAATATCGGAATCCCGCTGGAGCTTTTGCGCAAGGCGGAAGCCCTGGACGCGGGGGAGATGGCGATTGTGCAGACCCATACAACCATCGGCGCCAAGCTCCTGGGCGACCTGCATGTGGGCAGCGACTACAATGACTTTGTCCGCATGGCCGTGGACATCGCCCATTACCATCATGAGAACTGGGACGGCAGCGGATATCCCGAGGGGCTTGCGGGGGAGGCCATTCCCCTGGCGGCGCAGATCGTATCCATCGTGCAGGCCTACTGTGCCCTGACGGACAAGAAGCACTACAGCAGGGAAGAGGCCTTCCGGATCCTGGAGGGGGAGGCGGGGATAAAGTTCAATCCGGATATTTTCCGGATATGCCGCAAGATATCCCGTCAGTTATGCTGAGGCGGGAGGACGGATGTAGGTTCATTGACGTACAGCAATATTATACTGCTTAAGGATTTCACTTGCCGTGAAACCGGACTGCATAACGCTGACTGGTGCAAGCACATGATTATATTAGGCAGTATTCAGCGTTATGCAGTATAAGAATATGAGCGCCCGTGCAGGCCACGGGGCAGGAGGTGGGATGAACTGTGATCAAGGATGAGGAATTTATACGGATCGCCTCTCATATGAAGCAGCGCTACGGAATCGACCTTTACCAGAAAAAGGTCATTGTAAATGGGCGGCTGGAGAATTATATTAAGAGGGGCGGCTGGAAGACATTCGATGAATTCATGAACGCTGTGGAGCATGATACCACAGGCAATCAGGAGAAGATGCTGGTGAACTTCCTCACCACCAATCATACATATTTCATGCGGGAATTCGAACATTTCGACTTCTTCAAGAGCCAAGTGCTCCCCTGGCTGCGCCAGAAGGAGGCGGCGAGGAAGGATCTGCGGATTTGGTGCGGCGCGGCTTCCTCCGGGGAGGAGCCCTATATGATAGCCATGGTGCTGACGGACTTCTTCGGGATGGAGCACAGCCAGTGGGATACCAAGGTGCTGGCCACGGATATCTCCACCAAGGTGCTGCAGAAAGCCATGGCGGGAATCTACTCGGACGAACAGCTCAAGAATATCCCGGAGCACTGGAGGAAGAAGTTCTTCCATAAGCTTGCGGGAGGCACCCAGTATCAGGTGAAGCAGGAGTTGAAGGACGAGGTCATCTTCCGGCAGTTCAACCTCATGGATCCGTTCCCCTTCCGGCGGAAAATGCATACCATATTTCTGCGGAACGTGATGATATATTTTGACGACAAGACGAAGCGGGAGCTGGTGCAGAAGGTCTATGACGCGCTGGAGCCCGGGGGCTATCTGTTCATCGGGACCACGGAGACCATCGACAGGAACAGTACGCCGTTCCAGATTATCCAGCCCTCCATTTTCCGGAAATGAGCCAGGGCCGGGGGACAGAAGCTGGAACAGATAATAGGGATAATAAATTGGGATAGAAAAGCAAAGAGGGGGACAGGGTGATATATGCTGCCGATTAAGGTTTTGATAGTGGATGATTCCATCGTGTTCCGGGAACTGCTGGTCCAGAATCTGGGCAGGGATCCGGCGATACAGGTGGTAGGGACGGCCAGGGATCCCTTTGAGGCCAGGGACGCGATCCTGGCCCTGAAGCCGGATGTGATGACGCTGGACATTGAGCTGCCCAGAATGAACGGGATCGAGTTCCTGCGAAAGCTCATGCCCCAGTACCCGCTTCCCGTGGTGGTGATCAGCTCCCTGAGCGACAAGGTGTTCGATGCCATGAACGCGGGGGCGGTGGACTTCGTGGCCAAGCCTGCGGTGTCCAGCAGGAAGCAGTTGGAGGACTTCGTCCGCAACGAGCTCCTGGTAAAGATAAAGATAGCCTCCAGCGCCAGGATCAGCAATATCAAGAAGTCGGTGATGCTGAACCACGCGAACCCGGAGCGGATGTCCGTGAACCGCGGGAACCTGGTGGTGGCGATCGGCGCCTCCACGGGGGGGACGGAGGCCACCTCCGCCGTGGTGCGGCAGTTCGGCACGGATATCCCGGGAATCGTCTGTGTACAGCACATGCCGCCGGGATTCACGCAGATGTACGCCAAGAGGCTGGACGACGAGTGCCAGATCCGCGTCAAGGAGGCGGAGACCGGGGACAGGGTGCTGCCCGGACATATGCTGATAGCCCCCGGAGGCGACAGGCACATGAGGCTGGTGAAGGTGGGCGGGAGCTACCAGGTGGAGATCAAGCCCGGGCCCAGGGTGAACGGGCACTGTCCCTCCGTGGAGGTGCTGTTCGACTCCGTGGCCAAGGCGGCGGGGCCTGACGCGGTGGGCATCATCCTGACGGGGATGGGCGGAGACGGCGCGAAGGGGCTGCTGGCCATGCGCAAGGCGGGGGCCAGGACGATCGGGCAGGACGAATCCACCTGCGTGGTCTATGGGATGCCGAAGGTCGCATATGACCTGGGGGCGGTGGAATATCAGGAGAAGCTGACGGACATCGCCCAGAGGACATACGCGTTATTGAATAAAATGTAAAGGAGAAAAGACATGAAGATTCTGCTGGCGGAGGATGATTTCGCGACAAGGAAATTTATGGCAAGCTTTCTTGCGAAGTACGGTGAGTGTGATGTGACGGTGGACGGCATGGAGGCCGTGGACGCGTTTCTGATGGCCCTGGAGGACAAGGAGCCCTACGACCTGGTCTGCCTTGACATCATGATGCCCGTGATGGACGGGTATCAGGCGCTGATGGGCATCCGCAATCTGGAGAAGGAGAGGAACATTCCGGCGGACAAGGCAGTGAAGGTCATCATGACCACTGCCCTGAACGAGGAGAAGAACGTGAAGATGGCGTTTGAACTGGGGTGCACCATATACTCCGGAAAGCCCATCGATCAGGAGCGGTTCGAGCAGGCGATGAAGAAGCTGAACCTGATCTGATCGGCAGCTAAAAGATTAAAGTGCGCTGTCTGCGCACCCAGGAAAGGAGATAGATATGGCGGGAGATTTTAACACAGAAAGCATGCTGGACATGTATCTGTTCGAGAACGGTCAGCTGCTGGAGCAGCTTCAGGAGACTGTTCTGGAACAGAAGGATGCGGACTGCTTTGACGAGGACAGCATCAACGAGATATTCCGGACCATGCATACCATCAAGGGCTCATCCGGCATCATGATGTTCGACAATATCACGGCTGTGTCACACAAACTGGAGGATGTCTTCTTCTATCTGAGGGAGTCCCATCCGGACAATGTTCCCCATGTGGAGCTGGTGGAGCATGTGCTGGAGGTGGAGGACTTCATCTCGAATGAAATGGAGAAGATTCGTAACGGCGAGACCGCGGACGGCGATGCCACGGACATCATCGCGGATTTGGACAAATTCCTGAACCAGATCAAGAACGGAGGCGCAGGAGGAGAGGGTCCGGCCGCAGAGAATGTCCACGAGGAGCCGAAGCATTTCTACATCGCCCCCGTGGCCACCGCCGCCAGCCGCTTCTACAAGATTTTCATCCACTTCTTCCCGGAGACGGAGATGGCCAATGTACACGCGTACAAGACCGTTTACGCCCTGAAGGAGATCGCGGAGGACATCCTGTACTCTCCGGAGGATCTCCTCACGGACGAGAAGTGCAGCGAGACCATCATCAAAGAGGGCTTCCGCATCCTGCTCCAGGCACAGTGCAGCGAGGAGGAAGTGCGGGAGCTGATAGGCGTCGGATACGACATCGAGAAGGTGGACGTCTTCGAGTGCGATGCCAATCAGTTCCTGCTGGGCTTTGACTTCGGCGACACGGAACCTGCGCCCCAGATCGACCTGGAGTCCAGCGTGGAGGTCATAGAGGCCAAGCAGGAGGCGAAGCAGGCCGATGAGGCCAAAGCGGAGGAGAAGAAGCCCGAGACGCCCAAGATCACGCCGGGCGATTTCGTCATCCAGTCCAAGGAGCCCGGCAGGCAGAAGAAGCTGGCCAAGGATAAGCCCAAGGGCGAGAAGGCCGCGTTCATCAGCGTCAATGTGAGCAAGATGGACCAGTTGATGGATTTGATCGGGGAGCTGGTGATCTCCGAGTCCGTGGTGCTGCAGAGCTCGGATTTGAAGGTGCCCGGGCTGAACCTGGACAATTTCAACAAGGCGGCGGCGCAGCTTGCCTCTATCTCCACAGACCTGCAGAATGTCATCATGTCCATGCGCATGGTGCCCCTGACCAACACCTTCCAGAAGATGAACCGCATCGTCTTCGATGTGTCCAGGAAGCTGGGCAAGGACATCGAGTTCGTGATGGTGGGGGATTCCACTGAGGTGGATAAGAACATCATCGAGCATATCTCCGATCCTCTGATGCACCTGGTGCGGAACGCCGTGGACCATGGCATCGAGACCAACGAGGAGAGGGCGGCCAGCGGCAAGACGGAGAAGGGCAAGGTCACCCTGTCCGCCAAGACCGAGGCCGGCAAGGTATGGATCAGCGTGGAGGACAACGGCACAGGGCTGGATCGGGAGAAAATCCTGGCCAAGGCCCGGAAGCAGGGCATCCTGGAAGACAACAAGCCGGATTTCGCTTATACCGACAAGGAAGTGTACCAGTTCATCACGCTGCCCGGATTCTCCACCAATGAGCAGGTGACGGAGTACTCCGGACGAGGCGTGGGCATGGACGTGGTGGTGCAGAACATCCAGGCCATCGGCGGCGCTCTGGAGATCGAGAGCACGCCGGGCTGCGGCAGCGTCATGAGCCTGAAGATTCCCCTGACCCTGGCCATCATCGACGGCATCGTCATGGAGGTGGGCACATCCTCCTTCGTTATGGAGACAGGCGTCATCAAGCAGTTCATCCGGGTGAAGGAGGATATGATGATCCATGAGCCCAACGGAGACGAGTTCGTCATGATCCGCGGGGATTGCTTCCCGGTGATCCGCCTGGGCAACTGGTACGGCCTGGAGGAGTATCAGGAATCCGTGGAGGACGGCGTGATGCTGATCCTCGAGGTGGAGGACAGGAAGATCTGCCTGCTGGTGGATAAGCTGGTGGGAGAACAGGAAATCGTGGTAAAACCGATTCCTTCCTATATCAAGAAGGTGAAGGGCCTGTCCGGCTGTACGCAGCTGGGCGACGGCAGCATCGCCCTGATACTGGATGCCCCCGGATTGGTAGAATAAAATCATAGAAAGGAACGGCTAATCATATGGATGAAATGATGAACACCGGCGCCGTCAGCACGGACACGCAGGAAGGCAAATATATGACATTCAAGTCCGGATCCGAGTATTTCGGTCTGGAGATTCAATATGTACAGCAGATTATCCAGTTTCAGGCCATCACCAAGATTCCTGAGACGGAGGATTACATCAAGGGCCTGATCAACCTGAGAGGAAAGATCATCCCCGTGGTGGATGTCCGCGTGCGGTTCAGGCAGGGGGAGTGCGAGTACACCGACAAGACCTGCATCCTGGTCATCACCGTCAAGGATACCACGGTGGGCCTGATCGTGGAGCAGATTGCCGAGGTGGCGGAGATCCAGAAGGAGAACATCCTGCCGCCGCCCACCATAGGACGGAACGACAAGGGACATAACAAATACGTCTACGGAATCGGAAAGGTGGGCACTTCGGTAAAGCTCCTGCTGGATCCGGAGAAGCTGCTGTACGATGAAGAGAATGTGGATGCGGCAATGACAGAAAATGAAGAATGAGAGGAGATAATTCACTATGAAAGACATGAAGATGAAGACAAAATTGATTATCGGTTTTTTGGTGCCGAGCATTCTTGTGCTGATTAATATCATACTCGGCCAGTTGTCCACAAAGAATGCGATTCATATCGTGGATCCTGAAAAACAGTCGACCTATCTGCTGGGCTCCACCATATTCACGATGGCCATGGCAGTGATTTCCATGGCGGTGACCTTCTTCATTGCCCTGGTGCTGATCAGGACGATTGAGAAATCCGTGAAGCAGCTCTCCGATGCGGCCAAGGAGATTGCCCAGGGCCGGGTGGACATCAAGATGGAGAAGTACAACAATGACGAATTCGGCGAGCTGGTAGATGAATACATGCAGGTAGTCGAAAACATCAAATATCAGTCCCATATTGCGGAAGAGGTGTCCAACGGCAATCTGACCATTACGGTCAATCCGGTATCCGCGGACGACCTGCTGGGCAATTCCCTGAAGAAGCTGGTGGACGATAACCACAATGCACTGAGCAATATCAGCGACGCGGGCTCCCAGGTCACCATCAGCTCCTCTCAGGTGGCCAGCGCCAGCCAGGCACTGGCTCAGGGCTCTACAGAGCAGGCCAGCGCTATCCAGCAGATTACGGCTTCCATCGATGAGATTGCCGAGAAGACCAGGCAGAACGCAGAGCAGGCCAATTCCGCGGCAGGCCTGGTGGTGAAGGCCATCGAGGATGTGAAGCGGGGCAATGTGCAGATGCAGGATACCATCTCCGCCATGCAGGGCATCAACAGGGCTTCCGAGAATATCTCCAAAATCATCAAGACCATTCAGGATATCGCTTTCCAGACCAATATCCTCGCGCTGAATGCGGCGGTTGAGGCGGCAAGGGCCGGCGAGGCAGGAAAGGGCTTTGCGGTTGTGGCCGAGGAAGTGAGAAGCCTTGCGGCGAAGAGCCAGGAGGCGGCTGAGGAGACGGCCGAGCTGATTGAGGATTCCATCGAAAAGGTGAACTCCGGTTCCAAGATTGTAGACCAGACCGCGAAGGCCATGGAGGAGATCACGAAGGTGGTACAGGAGAGCGAGGTCATCATCAATGGCATCGCGGAATCCTCCAACTATCAGGCGACGGCTGTGGCTCAGATCGAGCAGGCCATCTCCCAGGTGTCCCAGGTGGTGCAGACCAACTCCGCCACCAGCGAGGAATGTGCGGCTGCCAGCGAGGAGCTGTCCAACCAGGCTTCCAGGATGCGCGAGATGCTGTCCATCTATCATCTGGGCAACGAGAGCGGTGGCGGCGCAAGCTCTTCCTTCAAGAGCGCTCCCTCCTATTCCTCCCCTGCGTCCAATGAGCAGGTGATTTCCCTGGGTGACGGCTTCGGGAAGTATTGAGTATAGAAAGAGGTGTAGAAATGAATCTGTTAGATGAGCTGAGAACTCTGGGCGTGGACGTGGATGACGGATTGAAGCGTCTGATGGGGAATGAGAAGCTTTACAAAAGGCTGTTGGGCTCCTTTGTGAAGATGATCGGGACACAGGCCGTGGATCCGGACTTCGACGAGAGCGATTACAAAGAAGCCATAGAGAAAGCGCATTCCATCAAGGGGACAGCCGGAAACCTGTCACTTACCCCGATTTATGAGTCCTACAGCGAGATACTGAACCTGCTGCGGACAGATAAGCCGGCGGAGGCAAAGGCGGTTCTCGCGAAGGTATTGCCCGTTCAGCAGGAAATCATTTCCTGTATAGAGAACAACATGGATTAAGAGAAACGAGAGCAGCGCTGAGAGGATTCTTCCCGCAGCGCTGTTTTTCTCCCCGGATAAAGCTTTTGGAGGGAGCTGTATACGATATCAGACAAGATGAGCGGAGGCATGAGGAATGGGTATCGTCGAGAAAGTGTTAGGCAGGAAAGAGTCTGACACGGAACAGGAAATCATGACTGATGGTAAGCCGAAAGGGAATCCCGGTCAGGAAGGGGAGGCCCGGGATTCCGGGGACGACCGGAATCGGCTGGAGGGAGGGGACATGGAATCTGTACATCTGAAACCACAGCGCGGCGAGAAGCTGCAGCCTTTGGATGAAATAGGCGGCTTCAAGGTCAGGCCGGGATTCTACAACAGGGACGGCGCCGCGGCGTCCTGGAACGGCGTCAGCTTTACGATTCACTCTCTGGGCGCCACGAAGTGCACCTTGCTGCTGTTCCGTCCCCAGGAGACGGAGCCCTATGCGAAGCTAGAGTTCCCCGAATCCTATCATGTTGGGAACACCTATTCCATGCTGGTGTTCGGACTGAAAATCGAGGAATTCGAGTACGCGTTCCAGTTGGACGGCCCTTATGACAGGGAAAAAGGGCTGCTTTTCGACAGGAACAATGTGTTGCTGGATCCCTACGCCAAGGCCGTGACAGGGCAGCGCAACTGGGGGGAGCGGCCGGAGAACGGCAAGAACTTCGAATACCATGCCAGGGTGGTGGAGAACAACTTCGACTGGGGGAAGATCATGCACCTGGAGACGCCCCTGGAGGATTTGGTGATCTATGAGCTGCATGTGAGGGGATTTACAAAGGACGAGTCCTCCGGCGTGACGGCCAGGGGCACCTTTGAGGGGCTGCGCCAAAAGATTCCCTATCTGAAGGACCTGGGGGTGAACGCGGTGGAGCTGATGCCCGTCTTTGAGTTCGATGAGATGGAGGACGCCAGATTGGTGGACGGGGAGCAGCTCTATAATTACTGGGGATACAACACGGTGTGCTTTTTCGCCCCCAACACCAGCTATTCCTCCGTGGTGGAGCACAACCATGAGGGGGATGAGCTGAAGGAGCTGATCTACGAGCTGAAGGAGAACGGAATCGAGGTCATCCTGGACGTGGTGTTCAACCACACGGCGGAGGGAAATGACGACGGCCCCTGCTTCTCCTTCAAGGGGATCGATAATGATGTCTATTATATCCTGACGCCGGACGGGAATTATTACAATTTCAGCGGCTGCGGCAACGCGCTGAACAGCAACCACCCTGTGACCCGCAGGTTCATCATCGACTGCCTGCGCTACTGGGTGACAGAGTACCGGGTGGACGGGTTCCGCTTCGACCTGGCCTCCATACTGACAAGGGACCAGAACGGCGAGCCCATGGCCAAGCCTCCCATCATCGAGGAGATTGCCCATGATTCCATCCTGGGCAAGGTGAAGCTGATCGCGGAGGCCTGGGACGCGGTGGGGCTCTACCAGGTGGGGAGTTTCCCTGCGTTCCGCAGATGGTCGGAATGGAACGGCAGATACCGGGACGACATGCGGCGCTTCCTGAAGGGGGATGGCGGCCTGGCGGGGACGGCCATCGCCAGAATCACCGGCTCCAGGGACATGTACGATCCGCTGAAGCGGGGGGAGAGCGCGTCTGTGAACTTCCTGACCTGCCATGACGGCTTCACCCTGTACGACCTCTACTCCTACAATGTGAAACACAATGAGAAGAACGGCTGGAACAACACGGACGGGGACAACAACGGCAATAGCTGGAACTGCGGCGTGGAGGGGGAGACGGAGGATATGGAGGTGGAGGCCCTGCGTCGCCGCATGGTGAAGAATGCCTTCGCCACCCTGATGTGCAGCAGGGGCCCGGCCATGTTCTATGCGGGGGACGAATTCTGCAACACGCAGTTCGGGAACAACAACGCCTACTGCCAGGACAACCGCATCTCCTGGCTGGACTGGAAGAGGCTCGAGGAATACCGGGAGATACACGATTTCTTCCGGTATATGATAGCCTTCCGCAGGGAACACGCTGTGGTGAGGAAGGACATGGGGAGCGCGGCGTGCGGGTTCCCGGAGATCAGCCTCCACAATGGCTATCCCTGGAACGGCAGGACGGACTACAATTGTAGGCTAATAGGAATCATGTATGCCGGCAGGAACGAGGAGGATACAAAGGACGACATCGTCTTCTATGGGATGAATGCCTACTGGGACCCGCTGGACATGCAGCTTCCCAACCTTCCGGAGGGCAGGAGCTGGAAGGTCTGCGTCAATACCTTCGTGGAGTATGGGGACGGGAAGGACATCCAGGAGGAGACGGACTTCCAGTATGGCACTATGCTGAAGATTCCGCCCCGGACTGTGATTGTGCTGGTGGCGGAGTGACCGGGTTTTTATAAGGACTTATCATGGGCGGCGGGCTTGAGGGCCTGCTGCCCTTTTTACGCGCAGGGGTGCGTATGGAAATTAGCGGCTTTCCCCGCATGGCGGGCAGGGGAAGATGGCTATTCCCCACTTGATTATGCGCAGATCTGCAATGGGAAGCCTGGGGCTGGCACATGGAGCGCCTTTGTCCGGTTACAGGTTATTCGGCCTACCGAGCGGAACGGATTTCCCCGGCCCGCATAGGATAATAGGGATACCACAGCGCCTGCTGCGGAAAGGGATTCGGTTATGGACTGCAGAGACAAGATTCTTTCCAGCGAATACTATGACGTGATTACGGATTTTCCCATTGATGCTTTGAGGTACGCCTTTTTCGACCTGTGCTATCTGGAGGTGGATGAGTTCTATAATATCGTGTACATCAGCCGGGAAAATGTCAGGAACGTAAATGAGTACATTTTTGACTACAAAAGCGTACCGAAGCTGTACGGCCTGATGCAGGGGGAGGTGGGAAGCCAGGGCTTCGACCCCAACAACCTGATTGTCAGCGGCATCACCCAGGCCCAGAGGGCGCCTTTGGGCCTTACAGGGCGTGGGGTGGTCGTCTGCATCATCGATACGGGGATAGACTATACCAGCGAGGCTTTCCGGGACAGCCAGGGGAACAGCCGGATCCTGGCAATCTGGGATCAGACCATTCAGGACGGCGCCCCTCCGGAGGGCCTCCACTATGGCACCGTATATACCAGAGAGGACATCAACCGGGCGCTGCAGTCCCCCGATCCCTACAGCATAGTGCCCAGCAGGGACGAGAACGGCCATGGAACAGCCATGGCGGGGGTGGCCGCGGGCAGCAGGCTGGGGAACGGCCTGACCTATATCGGGGCCGCGCCGGAGGCGGATATCGTGGTGGTGAAGCTCAAGGAGGCCAAGCAGTACCTCAGGGATTTTTTCATGGTGCCTGGGGGCGTGCCGGCCTATGAGGAGACGGACATCATGCTGGGGGTACGGTACGCGGACAGCTTCACGGAGCAGTTCCAGCGGCCTGTGGTCATCTGCCTGGGGCTGGGCACCAGCTATGGGGACCATGCGGGAAACGCGCCGCTGCCGCGCTACCTGGACGCCATCGCGGCGAAGCGCAGCCGCGCGGTGGTGGTATGCGGCGGCAATGAGGGGAACGCGGGCCATCATTATCAGGGGAACATGGAGCCGTCGAGCCGGTCAGGCGGGGCTGCCGTGAAGCCGGTGGAGGTCAGGGTGGCGGAAAATGCGGAGGGCTTCGTCATGGAGCTGTGGGGGAATGTGCCGGATGTGTTCACCGTGTCCGTGCGCTCTCCGGGCGGGGAGACCATACCCTCCATCCGGCTGGGCATCCAGGACAGCATCACCTACAGCTTCGTCTATGAGAGGACGAAGATCACCATAGCGGGGACGCTGGTGGAGCCGTCCTCGGGGGAGGAGATGATCCTGCTGCGGGTGGCCCAACCCACCCCGGGCATCTGGACGTTCCTGGTGGAAGCGGTGGGAAGCGTCCACAATGGGAGCTTCCATATGTGGCTGCCCATCACGCAGTTCATGAGCGCGTCCGCCTATTTTCTGGAGGCATCGCCCTATATCACTTTGACAGAGCCTGCCATGGCGAGGGACGTGATCAGCGTCTCTACCTACAATGCGGCAAACAACAGCTTTTATATCGATTCCGGGAGGGGATTCACCAGGGACAATGTGATAGCGCCGGACTTTGCCGCACCCGGGGTGGACATATCCACGCTCCGGGGCAGGGAGACCGGCAGCTCCCTGGCCGCCGCCATCACGGCGGGGGCGGTGGCGCAGTTCCTGCAGTGGGCGGTGGTGGAGAAGAACAACCAGATTGTGGCCAGCAGGGAGATTAAGAATTACTTTGTCAGGGGGGCGTCGCGGAGTGGGGAGTTGACGTATCCGAATCGGGAGTGGGGGGAGAGTGTTATTATAGTGTCAAGTTAGAGGAAATCCCGAGAAATCAAGGGGTTTCACTGATTTCGTCCGAGACTGTAAATGCCGTGAAAACGGCCAAATGGGATGGAAAGGAGGCGTTTTTTATCCCAGTGAGGAAGAAATCGGGCAACTTGACACTAATATAACATTAAGCTCTGCGGTACATTGCATTCATCTAAAATGTTCTGTTCTTTATTCAATTATTTCTTGATAGTGTCAGTTGTCCGGGGTCTTTCAAATCCTATTTATCCAATCCAAATTACTACCTATATCTTACCATAAAGTGTTTTGTTTGTGAATTCCTATATTCAGAAAACTTGTACAGGCAATGAAAGGAGAGCGTAAATGGCAAAAGTTATAGCAGTGATGAATGAGTGGTCTCGGAAAGTAGGTGGATAAATCGACAAACAGGGGTAGCCAAGTAAAA
>OFGG01000078.1_pt1 | contig 84255 bp, 104 predicted proteins | sample 1521701 | NCBI WGS metagenome assembly OFGG01 (sample SAMEA3504081, study PRJEB24116) | mouse gut metagenome | biome: mouse gut; feature: mouse-associated habitat; material: faeces | place: Denmark | collected 2011
TATCCCTCATCCCGGCGGTTTTATTTGCCATGTACCCCAACTAAACGGGAATTTAGAAAAGCAGGTGGAATGTTATGCCGGGGAGTGGTACAATACTAATGGTATCGTAAAAAACACAAAATAAGTTTTGGATCAGGAGGTATTGGCATGTTATTGAAAGACAAAGTAGCGGTGGTCACAGGCGGAAGCCGGGGCATTGGGTTTGCCACGGTGGAAGCGTTTGTAAAAGAGGGGGCTAAGGTGGTTTTGTGCGCAAGCCGGCAGGAAACGGCAGACAAAGCGTTAGAACAGCTTAAGGAAAAATACCCGGATGCGGTAGTGGAAGGGATTTGGCCTAAGCTGTCAGATTACGGGGAAGTGGTGGACGCTTTTGGAAAGATCGCAGAAAAGTACGGGCGGATCGATATCCTGGTAAACAACGCAGGAATGTCAGAGAGCACGCCCTTTTCCAAGTATACGGAAGAAACCTTTGATAAGGTGATGGATCTTAATGTAAAGAGCGTTTATAACTGCACCAAGGCGGTGTGTGAAGCGATGAAGGAGCAGGGGGGCGGCGTGATCTTAAACACATCCTCTATGGTAAGCATTTACGGGCAGCCTGCGGGGCTGGCTTACCCTACCTCCAAATTTGCGGTAAACGGGATGACCTTATCCCTTGCAAGGGAGCTGGGGCCCTTTGGCATCCGTGTAAATGCGGTTGCGCCTGGGATCATCTACACGGACATGATGAAGGCGGTTCCCAAAGAGGTGATCGATCCTATGATCGCACAGATTCCGCTCCGCAGGGTGGGGCAGCCGGAGGACATCGCCAATGCTTTCGTATTCCTTGCTTCGGATATGGCGTCTTATATCACTGGCGTAGTGCTTCGCGTGGACGGGCTGGCAAGGGCCTGATGACGGTTACACAGGCGTAAAGATCAGGGGGTTTTCCATAAAAGTGGAAAATCTCCTGATTTTTTTCTCCATTTTCCTGTTTTGGAACGTTATACAGTTAGAGTACAAAAGGAAGGAGGGGCGTGATGGATCAGGATTTTCTTTTGATTGGGAAAATGAGGCATGGGGATGAGGAAGCCATGGAACTTTTTGTGCGGAAATATTATCCTCAGGTTTTAAAGTACTGCAGCTTCCATTCCGGGGATACGCAGTGCGCAGAAGACCTGGCACAGGAAACGTTCCTTCGGTTTTTCCGGGCGCTTGCAGGCTATTCTTGTCAGGGAAAGAGCTTAAACTATCTTTACACCATTGCAAGAAACCTGTGTGTGGACACCTTCAGGGAAAAATGGGAAGTTCCGGTGGAAGGTTTTTCGGAACCGGGAGAAGAAAAAATGACCGGGATCGACGAGAGACTGGCCCTGGAAAGTGCCATGTCAAAGCTTCCCGATGAATTAAAAGAGGTGGTGATCCTGCGTTTTTTTCAGGAACTGCGGGTAAAGGAGATCGCAAGGATCCTGGGGATTGGCGCACCTTCCGTAAAGTATCGGTTAAAGAAGGCATTGGCGTTACTGAAACAGGTTTTGGAAGAGAAGGAGAAGAAGGGATGAAAACGGTACAGGAACGGTTAAAAGAATATGGAAAACAATGTCAGCCGGCTTTGGATGAAGACAGGGTAAAAGAGGCCGTATGGCGGGGGCAGGCAGCTTTCTTTGAGGAGGCGGAGAAATGCCAGGCATCATATTTTGATTTTTTCTGGCAGCAGGCAGGATACATCAGGAAGAGATGGTGGGGGCTGCAGCTATTAGCGCTTACGCTGCTTTGGTGCTGGGTCCGCAATGTTTCCGAAAAAAGAGGGATCCAGGGCGCAATGGGAGTCATGGCGGCAGTGTTTGCGATTCTGCTGATTCCGGAGTTGTGGAAGAACCGGGCCGCTAATGCCATGGAAGTAGAAAGCAGTACTTATTATTCCCTGCGGCAGATCTATGCGGCCAGGATGCTTGCCTTTGGGGTGGTGGATATTGGGCTTTTGAGTGTATTTACGGTGGTGGTTTCGGTGACAACTTCTATTCAGGCGAAAGAGATGGTAATCTATTTTTTTCTGCCTTTTACGGTAGCCTGCTGTATTCTGTTCCGAACGTTAGGAAGCGGGATGGCAGCGACACAGATGGGAACCATGTCCTTGGCGCTTTTTTGGATGGGTGTGTGGCTGTTTGTGGTAACAAATGAGCAGATTTATCTAAAGGTTTCCATTCCCGCCTGGGGGGCAATGCTTTTGCTGGCGGCGGCATACCTTGTCTTTGCAGTGAAAAAGGCGGTTACGACGTGTGAAAATTTTGTGGAGGTGGAGATTGGATGGAACTGAGATTAGAAAATTTATCCAGGGATTTTAAGGAGATCCGGGCGGTAGACCGGGTGAACTGTAGGATGAAAAACGGCGTTTACGGGCTTTTAGGTGTAAACGGGGCTGGGAAGACTACCCTTATGCGGATGCTCTGCACGTTGCTTACGCCTACGGAAGGGAAGATTACTTATAACGGGAAAGACATTTTTGCCATGGGAGAGGAATATCGTAAGGTGCTGGGGTATCTGCCACAGGAATTTGGATTTTATCCTGATTTTACCGTAAAGGATTATCTGCTTTACATTGCTTCTATCAAAGGGCTCAACCGGGCGGCGGCGAGGAAAAAGACAGCCATGCTGTTACAGAAAGTGGGGCTTTCAAAGCAGCAGAACCGGAAAATGAAAAAGCTTTCCGGCGGTATGAAGCGCAGGGCAGGGATTGCCCAGGCCATGTTAAACAATCCGGAAATCCTGATCTTGGATGAGCCTACCGCAGGGCTTGACCCCAGTGAGCGGATTCGTTTCCGTAATTTGATCAGTGAGCTTGCGAGGGAACGGCTGGTGATCTTGTCCACTCATATTGTTTCCGATGTGGAGTACATTGCCAATCAGATCCTGCTTATGAAGGACGGGGCGCTGCTCCATTTCGGCACCTTGCAGGAGATCATCGAGGAAGTAGAGGAAAAGGTGTGGAGCGTGGATATCCCTGCAGCGAAGGCTCCGGACTATATGAAACAGTACAAGGTAGTCAGCGCAAAGACAGGAGAAGGAATGGCACATATGCGGATCCTATCGGACAAAGCGCCTTATCCGGGAGCAGTGGAAGAAGAACTTACGCTGGAGGACGTGTTTTTACATTATTTTGGGGAAACGGCAGGTGAAGAAGATGATCAGGTTTGAGTTGAAAAAAGTATTTGTAAAGCCCAGCAGCAGGATTGCCCTTTTGTTGTTGGCCCTTTTGCTTGGCGCGAGCTGTTTTCTCGCCATAGACGGTGGATATGTGATTAATGAACAGGGGGAGCGGGACACTGGGATCCGTGCAAGGAGAATGGTCAGGGATATGCAGAAGGAGTGGGAAGGAGAACTGACAGAGGAAGTGCTTGCAAACGTCATTGCGGAAAACGCCAGGATCAATGCCCTTCCCGGATATTGGGGGGAGGACGGATGGGCAACGAATATCGGTTATAGCTGGAAGCAGGGGATAAGTCATATTTGCGAGATGCTATGCCGTGCCTTTGGTGGATTTCGGGAATATGACTTCCGCCGGGTGGATTCCCTGTTCCCGGCAGATGCCGGTCAGTTTTATGAAAGGCGCATTCTACAGCTAAAAGAGTGGCTTTCGGGGGAAGCGATAGACCAGTTTTCGGATGGGGAAAAGGAATTTTTGGTCAGGCGGTATGAAGAATTGAAGACGCCATTATATTATGATTATGTGGATGGCTGGAACCGGCTTTTTGAGTACGCCCCCACGGTCATCATGATCACGGTGATGACTCTGGGATTTTTGGCGGCGGGGATCTTTTCCGGGGAGTTCCAGCTTAAGGCGGATGCCATATTCTTTTCTTCTCTCCATGGGCGGGGCAGGGCAAGCGGGGCCAAGCTTTGGGCAGGGCTTATCATGGTGACGGCCATTTACTGGGTGATGATGCTTATCTATTCCGCAGCCGTGCTTGTGTGCGTGGGGGCTGACGGGGCGGGCTGCGCCATCCAGCTTACCGGCCGGGGATGGAAGAGCTTTTACAATATCACCATCGGGCAGGAATACCTGTTGATTTTGTTTGGCGGGTATTTTGGTGCACTTTTTATGATGCTTTTGGTGATGCTGGCATCTGCAAAGGCAAGGTCGGCTGTTTTGGCGGTGACGATTCCGTTTTTCCTGATTTTCCTTCCCAATTTACTGGCTATGGTTCCTGATCCCCTGATCAACAAGGTCTGTGGGCTTTTGCCGGATCAGCTTCTGCAGATGAATATGACGGTATGTTATTTTAATCTGTACCAGATTGGCGGGAAGGTGATGGGGGCTGTTCCGATCCTGTTTGTGGTCTATCTGGCGCTGGCGGCGCTGCTTGGCCCGGTGATCTATCAGGTGTTCCGGAAGGCGGAGGCAGGGTGAAGACGTGAGGAAGAAAAATTTTGATCAGTACATAGGCTGTTTACCAGTACTTTTCAATTTTTTCTTCCGCATCTGACGGCATGAAGGAGAAGACTTCCTGAAGCGCAAGCCGTGTCTGTGTCTTGGTTTTCTCGTCTTTCTTATATTGCCGGATGAAGTTCAGGATGTGGCTCTCTGTTTGCGTCTCTTGCCAGGTCAATTGTGCGTCTTTGTGTTTTAACTGCACATCCTTTTTTGCCAGCTCTCCCTGTTGCTTTGCTATCTGTTCTTTAAATTGCTCGCTGAGGAGTCTGATTGCCGGTTTCATGACTTCATGCACCTCCCAAAGCAGTTCCGGTTCTCCATGAAACAAATGGTCACATGCTTTCCCTATCAGACCCACAATATCTATTGCGGCTTCGTTAGACAGGGTTCCGTTTTTTTCTTCACGTTTTATAATTATGATACATTCATCAATAAATTTTGTCAAATCTTTTTGGAAAGCCTTCATCTGTGCATGGGCAGTGCAGGACTTGGAGGGATTTTCCATCCTTTTTATGATTGCGTCAAATTTGTGCTTGAACCGTATAGGAAAATAAGGAAAAAGCAGCCCCAGCCCTTTTTTAGCGGCCATTTCCGCCGGCATCGGCCCATTCCAGGCCATGTACTAAAGCTATATTCATATCGTATTCCAGCATCCTGACCGCAATGTTCCCGCCTGGTTTCATCTGGCATTCCATATGGTACAGTTCTATCTGCCTTTTCAGCATTTCATCCCATAGAAAATACTGCCTTTTCATATCCGGAGTCATCTCTTCCAGCACTTTACCGGGAATCTGGTGATGATATTTTGTTTCTTCAATTTTGGGTGTTTTTTGTCTTTCTTTTTCCATACGTTTTCCTTTCATGCCTGAAGCTGGCTTCGGTATGGAAGGCAGATGGTGACACCAAAAGAACCATAACGAAACACAGCTTTGCAGGCTTTGCTGCATAATTGACTGAAACAACTGGCGATAAGCCATGAACTTTATTACATCCCCCTTTGGGGATTCAGAAGATGTGCTGAATACCAGAACATAGCGCACATCTGTTTGATAAACATCAGTGTACCAGACTGGATTGGAATTTGCAATAAAAATCAGCCGAAACTCAGTAAAAAATATTGCCGGGGAGTTTAAAAGCTTCTATAATAATAAGGATGTAAAAAAATGCTGCTTGTCGCTGTTTTTGATGTGGCGTATAAGCGGTAAAGGAGGCATGGAAGATGGCAATTGATAAGGTAAGAGATTATTTTGGACAATTTGGCATGGAAGGGCGGATCCGGGAATTTGAGGTATCCAGTGCAACGGTGGAATTAGCGGCGCAGGCACTTTCCTGTGAACCGGCAAGGATTGCAAAGACCCTTTCTTTTTTGGTGGGAGATAAGGCGGTCCTTATAGTGGCGGCCGGGGATGTGAAGATTGACAACGGAAAATATAAGAAGCAGTTTGGAACGAAGGCGAAAATGTTGACGACGGTCCAGGTGGAGGAGCTGGTGGGCCATGCGGTAGGCGGCGTTTGTCCGTTCGGGATAAAGGAAGGAGTAAGGGTTTATCTGGACGAGTCATTAAAGCGGTTTGAGACTGTGTTCCCTGCCTGCGGCAGCAGCAACAGCGCTATAGAACTGACTGTTCCGGAGATGGAAAAATATGCCGGGGAGGAAGGCTGGGTGGATGTATGTAAGGTGGTGGATCTATCATGAACAAAGATTTGACGGAAGGCCAGCCGGAGCGGGTCTTGTGGAGCTTTTGTCTGCCGCTTTTTGGCAGCATCATTTTTCAGCAGCTTTATAATATTGCGGACAGCCTGATCGCCGGTAAGCTGGTAGGGGAAAACGCACTGGCGGCAGTGGGCAACAGCTATGAGATCACCCTCATCTTTATTGCTTTTGCCTTTGGCTGTAATATCGGGTGCTCCGTGATCGTCAGCAGGTATTTTGGGGCAAAGGAAAACCATCATGTGAAGACGGCGGTGCACACCACTTTGGTAAGCGGCGGTATATTATGCGCTCTATTGATGCTGGCCGGGTTTATAGGATGCCAAAGCCTGCTGGAATTGATACGGACACCGGAAGAGATCATGGCGGATTCCCGGCTATATCTGGATATTTATATCGCAGGGCTTCCTTTTCTTTTCTTCTATAATATAGCTACCGGCATTTTTTCGGCAATGGGAGATTCCAAAACGCCTTTTTTATTTCTTGCGTTTTCTTCAACGGCAAATATAGCAGCAGATTATCTGTTTGTGCGGTTTTTACATATGGGAGTTGCCGGCGTGGCCTGGGCAACCTTCATCTGCCAGGGAGTAAGCTGTATTTTTGCGGTGGTGGTAGTGTTTAAGAGATTGGTGGGATTGGAATGCAGGCAGGAGCCTAAGATTTTTTCCGGGCATATTTTTGCTCAGATCTGTGCAGTGGCGATTCCGAGCATTTTACAACAGAGTTTTGTTTCAGTAGGGAACATTATGATACAGGGGCTGATCAATGGGTTTGGGGCGCCGGTGATTGCCGGATATGCGGCGGCGATCAAGCTGAATAATCTGGTGATCACGTCCTTCACCACATTAGGGAACGGGATATCCAATTTTACCTCCCAGAATCTGGGGGCAGGGAAGTATGGGCGTATCCACAGTGGGTTTCGTGCAGGGCTTAAGATGGTACTTCTTTTGTGTGTTCCGATCACCGCAGCCTATTTTTTGTTTGGGAAGTGGCTGGTATTCCTCTTTATGGAAAGCGAGGGAGGGCTTGCCATGGACACCGGGGTGCAGATGCTTAGGATCTTATCGCCGTTTTACTTTGTGATATCCATGAAGCTGGTTGCTGACGGGGTGCTCCGGGGGGCAAGTAAGATGAAGGAGTTTATGGTGGCTACTTTTACGGACTTGGCTTTACGGGTTGCGCTGGCTGTGGTCTTGTCCGGATTGATCGGCGTGGTGGGAATCTGGTCGGCATGGCCTATTGGATGGTCGTTTGGTGCAGTGCTGTCCTTAATTTTCTATCAGCGGCTAAAGAAAGCATTTTAAGGCACCGATATATTTTTTGTCACGTAGGAAAGTTCTCAGACAGGGAGATTCAGAATCAGGATGTTAGGATGGACACAGCAAAAAATCTTAAAAATCGCAATGGAGCAGTCAGCTGTTGACCTTTCCTGCCAGCCTGAAGATTTTTTAAAGGAAGAAAATGTGATCGTACATTCCGGTGCAAGCGGGAATGAGAGGAAATATTTAAAACTTCCGTTTTTCTGTAATCTGGTGTCCTATGGAAATAATGTGGTGGCTTCCATTGATCCTGAAGTTATGCATATCGTGAAAGATTATTTGGAGCGCTATGATAAGGTACACTGTTTTGAGACGCCCAATATGCAAGTGCTGAATGATGCGTTCCAAAAGTTCGGGCACAGGATCTGCTTTATGGCGGAGTATTTTCTGCCGGAGCTTTCCGCCTTAAAACCCCGGGAATGTGGTTATGAACTCCGCATTTTACAAAAGGAAGATTTTGCGCCGCTATATACCGGGCAGTGGGATAACGCTCTTTGCAAGGACAGAAAAGAGCTGGACGTACTGGGCGTAGGTGCATATGACGGCAGTAACATGATCGGACTTGCGGGTTGTTCGGCAGACGGAAAGGACATGTGGCAGATTGGAGTGGATGTGCTTAAAGAATACCGCCGGCAGGGGGTTGCATCAGCTCTTACCAGCCATCTTGCTTTAGAGATCTTAAAAAGAGATAAGGTTCCTTTTTATTGTGCGGCATGGTCTAATATCCCGTCGGTAAGAAATGCGGTTCGATCCGGTTTTTTGCCATCATGGGTGGAGATGACAGCAAAGGAAGAAACCTATGTGGATGAATTAAATAAGGTTTAAGAAGAAAGGCATGGGTATTACTGTGAAAAATAAATTTTTCACAGGCAAATTTGTGCTTGCGCCCAAATTTGCAGGCTTTTGAAAACATGGAGGATTATTATGAGTTCAAGAATCAATTCTTTGATCACGCAAAACAGACTGCTTTCACAAGCAAGGAGCAGGACCAGCAGCGGCACAGGCATGGCATCCGCTTTGGCACAAAGCAGCGGTTCGGATAGCAAGACCAACGCAATTTTAAATGCCGTGAAAAATTCCAATAAGGGTTCATTAAAGGAAACGGACGAAAGCCAGAGGCAGGCCTATACGGTAGTAAAAAAGACTGCTGAAAACATTAAAAAACATGCCGAAAAGCTTCTGTCATGGCCGGAGAAATCCGTGGAGGAGTTGACGGACGAAGAAAAGGCGGCTTATAAGAAGGACGTCACCGATGAACTGTCTGCCTTGATCGCTAATTATAATGATATGATCACCGGTATGAAAGAGGCAGGCGGCAATGTGAACACCGTCTATTTAAACCAGATGCGGGGTTATTTCAAAAATGCCCAAAAGCAGCTTGAGGAGCTTGGCATTACGGAGGATTCCAACGGGAAGCTTTCGCTTAATAAAGAAAAGTTTGCAAATGCGGATGCTGCAAAGATTAAGGAAGTGCTGGGGTCTAAGGGAACATTTATTGATGATATCGGCAAAAGGGCGGACAATGTCCTTTCCAACGCAGAGACCAATCTTGCTGTTTTGAACAAGAGCTTGTATGCGGGGAATTATACTTATAACCAGTACGGGAGCGATATTTTTGATGCGCTGTTAAGCGGAAGCAAATATAATAGCAAGAGTTAAATTTTCATAAAGATCAAGTCTGTAGAGCAGGACCGGCTAAAAAGCCGGTCCTGTTTTTGGAAAGATAAGATAAAAAATTTCATACAATGCCGTTTTCGGCGATGGCCTTGTTTACTTTTTGGCGCAGCTTGAGTAAATACGTCTCATCCTGCGGAAACTCACGGAAAGTCACGGGCTCTTCATTGATGAATTCCAGAACTTTTTCCCTTCCGATCAGATTTTCCAATGCAGTGAGTGCGCAATAGTCTGACATGGCCTCCGCCAACAGCACCTGCCGGATGGAGTTTTCCGGCTTGCCGTCCGGCCCCGGATAAACAAGGAAGGGATCACCGGATGGAAATGCGCCGGCAGCATCCGTACACTGGTAAGGGTTGATCTGATAGTGTGAAAGCTCCGAATGGTAAAAATTATATCCCCAGTGGAGAAAACCATTCAATTGGTATTTGTAGAGGAGAACCCCTAAAATCCGGGTACGATAACCGGGCAGGACGATAAAATGGTTGGGTACGTCAATACACTGGCTAGTACAGTAATATACCCACAAATGCTCCGGACGTTTCTCAAGAAAAGGATTCAGTTCATCTATGGCACAGACAGGATTCTGTACCAGCCCTTTCTGATAAAAATCATAGTCGGATAAAGCGTCAATGAGCTTATAGTCCTTTAATTCCCCGGCAACGGTTTCCCAGGCCTTACGGTAGGAGTCAAGATGATCCATATGGGGTTCATCGGATATATGGAAATATGCTTTATCCGCAATCCCAAGCAGATCCAGTTCCTTTTTCAGGGCAGGCAGAAACTGATGGAGAAATTCTCTGTATTCCCTGCCGGAAGCATCCGTTTCCCAGCCGAAGATCCGCTGGCGGATTCCGTCTTTGTCTGCCATGATCTTTGGGGCGGCTTTTGCGCCCCACTGGCTGAACAGATGGGAAAACTCAAAGTATTCAACTCCGCATTCCAAAGCCATGCGCACCCACTTGCGGAGATTGGAAAACCCAAATTCATACTGTGTGCCTTCAGGTCCGGAACTTAGGACCGTAACATCCACAAGCTGAACGGTAAGCCGTTCTTTGCCTACCTCTGTGTCAAGTGGAGGCGTAAAGATGGGGGTGAGAAGCATATTGCATTTATGCGTTACTGCCGCCGTAACAAACTCTTTTACGATTTTCCAGTACTTGTCCGAAAAGACATCCACTTGATAATATTCTGCCAGGCAGTCGCTGTGGAACCACTCCGTAAAAGGGATGGGGAGCTTTGGCAGAGCGGCGTCTATGACGGCGCAGGTAATTTGTGCGTCGCAAAGCGGCCTGCCTTCGGACTGAAGCTTTAGTGTTACCGGATATTCACCGGCTTTTATATCATCGTCTAATGCAAGGTCGATCCACAGGCAGCGCCATTGTCCGGCAATCAGCGGAAATCCCGGCCCCGGGAGTTCGCTCAGCCGGTCCGGGTACAGGCCGGGGGTAACGGCTAAATACCCCTTATCCCTTTCCGGATGGCAGGGATATTCGCAGGGAACCAAATCCACCATGCGGATACGGACTTTCTCTTTGATAGGGGAGGACACCTCTATCGTGCCGTAATTTTTTCTCTGTTCGTTCCAGCGGTATGCAATCTGAAAGGACAGTGTTTCGCCTCTTAAGCCTGTCAACTTCGTTTCTTTCATTTCCTTCAAGTTGGAACCGTCAGCAAATACTTTGCACATGGAAGAGACGATTTTAGATTCAAAATCCATCATATAAGCCCCTTTCGCTTCTGTTAGATTGTTTGTTTCAGATTACGAGTACAGGACAGCCCGTCCATCCTGTGCGATGCCGATATAGGTTTTGCCGGTATTGAGCTGGATCTCATTGCCGTTGTCGTCAAAATATTGAGTGGGAGAGTAGTCGGAGGTCTTTTTCCATGTGATATGGATCCCGCGCCCCTTTGTAAAATAATATCCGTCGCCAGTAGAATCGATGGTCTGGAAGGCAAGATAGCCCTTGGCGTCACGCTTGGACCACTTGGTGTTCTGGATGATCACGTTGGCAAAGGTAAGCTGTTGTCCGGTAAGAGCGTCTGTCTGTGCTTTGCCGTGAAGGTTTTTGGCATAAAGCCCGGTTTCCGGGTTATAGGTAAAGTAGCTTTTGGTATAGGTAAAGATATTGGACAGGTCGATCACGCTGCCGGGAACGGCATTTCCATATTGCTCCAGGGAATTTACCCCTTCCGCAAATTTGAAATGGGCGGCATTGTAATGCTCCGGTCTTGTGGATAAGGAATAACCCAGGGCATTGCAGGCGTTAGTAATGCCTTCGCCGTTTATGTATGCGTTATGGGGCGCTTTCCGGTCGGTGGTGCGGAAGAAATATCCGGAGCCGGGCGCTTCGCCGCCGGAGCCGTATTCGCTGACACCGGAAAGGTTGTTGATGTCCGGTGCGCTGATCCGGTCAGCCATGTAATAAACGCCGCCAAAATGCACTAAAATAGGATCCCATTCCGTGGCAAGGGAAATATAATAGTCCCGGCAGCTCCTGATGTTCCCGATGCGGCTAAGACCCTGCCAGTCGTCAATGATCGCAAGCTGGCGGGAAATTTCTCCTTCCTCCATCACTTCATAAAGAACCTTGGCGTTGCCGATGCCGTAGGAAGGCTGCGCTTTTTTGTCGGTAGGCATCATGACCGCAATGGGACGCTGGGATGCCTGGGCAGACGGAATCAGTTCATTGGTGTAAACGCTGTGGACCTGCTCGTCCGCAAAAACTCTGCCATCTCCGGCGGCAAAAGGATCTAAAAGGATGGCGCCGGTAAAAAGGCCGATGGCAAGGGCTGCTGCGGATAACCGTTTGATCAGTGTTTTTCTTTTCATTTTTATTCTCCGTTCTTTATAATAATGCTCTCTTTTATGTCTGCATTATATCAAATAACCTGGCGGGTGTAAAGCTGGCTGGGATTTGAGACGTTTTTCCGATGTTTGCAGGAGAAGATTAAAAAGTTTAATATCTAAAAAGAGTCGTTTGGTGACATTGGGCTGTTGGAAAAGACAGTTTTGTTCGATATAAAACATAGCAGCAGGAACAGCAAGGACAAGGAGGGCGCAGATGAAGGTAAATCAGACGATTTTTATGGGAGACGATTCGCTCCGCGCACGGCACGGTCATGAAAATCCCAAGGAGGATCAGGGCCGGAAGACAATTTTTGCGGGGGGATTAAAGAAGGTATTGGATCCAATCCAGGAAAAAAGGGAACAGGCCCAGAAGCAGGCAATGAAGATAGTGGGAGATACTTGGGGCAATGACCAAAAGCTGGATGATGATCTTGACAATAGAAGGGAAAAGGTTAAAGAGTGTCAGGAAAAGATAGGCGCTGCCAATGACGAGCTTATGGAGATCAAAAACAGGCGCATACAGCTTCGCGAGGATATGGGAATTGCGGAGGATTCCGAGGAAGAGCAGGATCTGAAGCTTTTAGAAAAGGAAATTGATTCCTATAAATCGGGCAGTGATATCCATCTGACCAAAGAAGAGCGGGAACGGATCGCTCAGATCAAGGCAAAGGGCCTTACGGGATATCAGGAGCGTTCTCTTGCCATGAAAAATGGCGGCGCATTGTATGAGACGGAGATCAATGAGGCATCCCGGGAAATGCAGGGCGAAAACGCGGCAATCAAAAGCATTGAATTGGAGCGCCTTAAGAAAGACCCTATGGTGGGGGCACAGAAGGCAAAGGACGAGATCTTAGAGCAGGCAAGTGACCAGATTGTAGGTATGCTGATGGAAGAAGCCAAGGACAAGATCGACGAGGAAATGGAAGAGAAGAAGGACGCTGCCGAGGAAGCCGAGGAGAAGAAGGAAGAGGAAGAAGAAAGGGCCGAGAAGCAGGACGAAAAGAAAGCAAAGGAAGAGCAGCTTCGGGATCAGATCAAGGCTTCTACGGAACTGATGACCAAATCCGACGAGCTTTTGGATGATGTCCAGAAGGAAGTAAAAAAGATTTTGGACGAGATGAAGCTTTTGGAGGAAGATTTAAAAGGCGCTGCCGTGGATACGGCGGGGTGAGGTTTATAGAAAAGCAGGACAGAAATATCGTCTGTCCTGCTTTCGATGCCTATAGTTCAAGCTCCGATCCGTTTTCTTCTGCTGCGAAAATGCCGGGATAATCAAACAGACCTTCCCGCTTTGCGGCGATTTCCAACGGTAAAAATGCGTCTTTTAATCCGGCAAGTTCCAATTCCAAAGTTCTGGCACTGTCGTGAATGCGGCTGATAGATTCCCAATCCGTATCTTGATAATTTCTGATAGTTATCATAGTTTTTATCTCCAATGTTGTCTTATCTGTCTTATATGCAAACAGGATTATGGCTCATAGCCGATTCCGTTATTCCCCATAAACTGATCCATATATCCATCCCAGATTTGATCCGGCATCTTATCAGGGATAAAGGTGTGAAAGGCGGTGGCGGTAACGCAGGTAAGATCATTGCCATCGTATTTTATGTTTAAGACAAAGGCTTTTAGATCATTTAAGGTGACCGCTGATCCGTTTTCTGTTAATAGTGATTCTGCAAGCTCCGGTTTCAGGTGCAGTACAAACTTAAAACCAACGGGGGTCCGTTTGCCTTTGATCAGGTCAAAGCATAGGCTGCGCATGTCCTGCCAACGGGAAAATTCATAGGGGGGCAGGGCCTCATCGTTCAGATCGCCGGTAAAAAATCCCTTATTGATGCGTCCGTCAATGAGGAAGGTATTATAGGTGGTGATAGAGGCTTCCGCCAATAAGAAACTGTCAAATACACTGCTTCCAAGCAGACGGCCCATAAAGTTCTTTCGTTCTGTTATCTTGTATGCTTTCATGGATACTCCTGTACATATGTTCAAAAGGTTGTTATGATATAGTCATGGGCAATGATCTTGCCGCTCACTATAAGTATAGGGAAAGAAATAAAAAATGCAAGGAGAAATCCATATTATTTCAGGAAATGAGGTGTTGGCATGGTACGTGCTGCAATCTGCGATGACGATGAGGAAACGGTACTGTCTAACGATCGGACGGTTAAGGAGTGCTTAAAGCAATGTGGAAGCTTAGGAGAGACGGTTGTCTATACGGACAGCGCTAACCTTCTGTATGATATTACGGAGGACGGATTTTTCTTTGACCTGATCTTGCTTGATATTGAAATGCCTGGCAAAAGCGGCATGGAGCTTGCGGAAAAAATAAAACCATTCCTGCCCAATGTAAAGATCATCTTCATCACTTCTCATATAGAATATGCCATTGACGCGTTTGAGCTTTCCATTTTCCGGTATGTGCCAAAGGGGGATAAGGATAAAAGGCTTCCAGCAGCGGTGAGTAACGCCATTAAGCTGATAGAATTGGAGGAGGGAAAAGCCTACACCATAAGGACAAACAGCAGGCTTGAAAAAATCCCCTACAAAGAGATCTACTACATGGAGCGGGATGGCAAAAATACCAGCATCACTACAACAAACGGGATATCGAAGGTGAGAAAGAGCCTGGGGCGGGTCTTCGAAGAGCTGGGTGCGGAAGAATTTATTTATATTGACAGGGGGCTGATCGTCAACATGATTCACATGATGCAGGTCAAAGACGGCATGGCGGTCTTAAAGAATGGGGTATCGCTTCCCATAAGCCGTTCTCATTTACAGACGGTAAAGGAACAGATCAATACTTATTGGGGGATGCACATATGATACTCTTTTTCATTTCCGGGATCCTGGCCGGGGGCCTGCGCGGTGCGGTCTGTCTTTTTTTAATTTTCCGGCTGCTGCCTGTTAAAGAGAACGGCGGTGACGACAGGAGCGGCCCGCAGGATACCCGGCTGCTTCGTAACGGTATGATAACAGGAACGGCCGGTGGAATGGCCATTTCCGGTTTGTTGTTTTGGGCAGGCTTACCGGATTTTTGCCGGATGGCGTTGGAGGCGGTCTGGATTTCGATATGCGCAAGGCGGTGGCTTAAGACGGATGCCAGAATGAGCCTGTTTGTGGGAGTTTTTTATGAAATCGGAGTTTCCTTTTGGCAGTTTCTTCTCATGGCAGGCATGGGAATCTTATTTTGCCTGCCGGAACTACCGGATCAGGAGTCAATGGCCGGGCAAGGGGCAATCTGGCTGATTCATTTGTTCCTTGCCGGAGGAGCGGCGGTCTTATCAAGAAAACAGGATGTGGACGGAAAAGCTGCCTTCCGGGGAGTATCGTTTGCCTCGGTTGCGGGTTTTATTGCCGTGATAACCTTATCTGAGCAGACAGCTCTTGCGCTTACGGATGATCTGCTTACCATGTGGACGGTTCTGGCGGTAGTGCTGATGATGTCTGTCTTGGTGTTTGCCTTAAACCGTCAGTACGAAATGGAAAAGGAGCTGGCAGACTTAAAATCACAGCAGGCCCAGCTGTTGGAGAGAGATTATACCAGGCTTAGCCAGGCATATGCCGTCAATGCAAAGTTGTTCCATGACTTTCATAACCACATCGGAGTACTGCGCCAGTTTCTTTCCCGTGGGAAATATACGGAGGCAGTGCAATATTTGGACGAGCTGCAATCGCCTGTCAGGGAAATGGCGGATACGATCTGGACAGGTGATGAAACGGCGGACTATCTGATCAACAGCAAGACGGCAGCTGCGGCGACTCTGGGGATTCGGCTGCAGGCTGCGGTGGAGTTTCCACGTCATACCAATATCAAAAGTGCGGATCTGTGCGCCATATTGGGGAATTTTTTGGATAATGCACTGGAAGCGGCCAAGCAGGTAACGGAGCCGGAACAGCGTATTATCAGGCTTACCATCCGCAGGATCAATCAAATGCTGGTGATCAAAGTGGAAAACTCATTTACGGTTCTGCCGGTACAAGGAAGCGGCGGGCTGGAAACCACAAAAACAGAAGGAGGGCTGCATGGCTGGGGGTTAAAAAGCGCCCGGACGGCAGCCGAAAAATACGACGGCATGGTGCAGACTACATTTACAGACGGCATATTCCGGGCAGTTGCCACCCTCTCTTTTAATGGGGTGGAAACTTAACGGTCAAAAACCTACCGTTTGCGGACACTTTGGCAGGGGAGTTCTTTTCCGGTTATGATAGAAGCATAACAAACAGGAAAAAACAAGGAGGAAAATTCCTCTGCTCGCTGAGGGCAGCTCGCATTTTTCTTCGAAAAACAAGGGAGGAATTGATATGCGTCATGTATATGCTCGTGGTATGCTAGGTTTGGTCTGGCTGGCAGCGGCTGTGGTAAGCGGTCTGTCCGGTAAAGTGGAAATGGCGGCGCTTTATGCGGTGATGAGTGTGGCATTTTTGTATTTTGCCTATTTGGTATGGAAAAAAGAAAAGGACAAAAATGGGGGCAGATAAGATGGATGGCACGCTTTTATCAATCAGAGATCTAAGCGCATGGTATGACCGGGAACGGAATGTGCTGTCCGGGTTTTCCATGGAGCTTGGGCAGAATGAGACCGTGGGGCTTATTGGATTAAACGGGGCAGGAAAGACAACGTTTTTAAAAACTTTGTCAGGCCTGCATGAAAAGTTTCGTTTAGAGGGTGCATGGCTTCATGGCAGGCCTGCGGCATTCAGGGATCGAGAGTTTAAGACTTGCCGTTATACGGTATTTGCCGAGGATCGTTCCTTCCAATACTTTACGTTTTGGGAATACCTGTCTTATGTGTCTGCCGCTTATGGAAAGAAACTGCCGGATGTGTCCGGGCTGGTGGAGGGCTTTCATTTTGAGGAATACGGGAATGTGATCTTGAAGGATTTGTCGACCGGTAATAAGAAAAAGGCATATCTGATCACGGCCTTTGCATTAAAGCCGGAGCTTTTACTGCTGGATGAGCCGGTGAACGGACTGGATTTTAACAGCACGGAATTTTTGTATCAGTTGATTGCCGGATATAAAAAGTACGGAACCGTTCTGTTTTCTTCCCATATTTTAGAGAGCGTCACATTGACCTGTGACCGGGTGCTTATCTTGGAGGAAGGACAGATTCGGCAGGCTTATGAAGGCGGGCAGGTAGATGCCGCAAAAATCAGGGAGGCGCTATCTTGAAAGAAATGTTCGGGGCTTTTGCCAAAAAACTGTTTGGCGTAGGTTATGAAAGGTTAAAAAAGACAGTCCTTATCTTTTTGATGGTATATTGGGGGCTTCATATTGCAGGGATTCGGGTGGGAATCTCTCCCTTTATCCTGTATCTGATGGTCAGTACTTTTTCCGCAGGGGTGATGTGGCAGGCGCTGTCATCGGATGATAACAGGGAAAACATGGAAAATTTGTTTATGCTGCCGTTTGAAAGGAAGAAACTAATCTTTTCTTACGTGTCCGCATTGGGGAGCTATACGTTTTTTACCAAAACAGCGGGGCTTATGGCAGTGGCGCTGGGAATTTCCTCTTTTAGCGGATGGGAAATAGCAGGGGGGATTTTCTGCGCAGCCAGTGCAATTTTGATGGCGGCCTGTGTTTATGTGGGAAAAAGGCATTTATTTGCGGACCTGCTTTGGGCTGCCGCATACTTTGCGATGATATTTCTGCTGGGGAACAGTCCGGTATTGCTGCCATTGCTGTGCGGTAATATTCTATTGGCGGGCCTGGTTTTAGCGGGTACGGATGCCTATTTGTTTTATGCTCCCGCAAGGTACGGCAGGCGGAAGATCTTTCATGGGGGAGGCCAAGTTGCAAGAATCCCGTCTGCCAGATATTTTTTGACATGGCGGTATCTGTTCCGGTATCTGATAATCCATAAAAATTATCTGGCTAACACGGTGGTCTTATGGGGCGCTGCCTTTTGGCTTCCAGTGCTTTTGGGAGAATTTGGGGATTGGTCCGTGATGCCGGTGGGGTTTGCGGTGCTTTCTTTCAATACGCCGATCTGCATTTTATTATCCGCTGACCCGGATTTAGAGAGGGCGGTCCGGTTCCTGCCGGGGCAGAATAAGGCTTTTTGCGTGCCTTATTGCCTGTTCATTTTCCTGTTCCATATGACGGCCGAGGTGATTTTCCTTTGCGGCTGGGAGATCAGGATTGGCTTGCCTAAGACCGGCGGCGCTGGTATTATGGTGGTATTACTGGCTGTTTTCTTTGCCCTGGTCAGCGCGGCAGGGTCTGTGCTGCTGGAATGGTTTTGCCCTGTCAGGGGATGGAAAATCGAGAGTGACTTATGGCACCATCCAAGGAAATATGTTGTTCCTGCGGCAATGCTTCTGTCCGCGGGCGCGGTGTCCTTATTTTTTTAAGCAAGGGCGGTTTATGTGGAAAAGGAGAAAATTTTATGAAGAGGTTATTGGTGACAGGCGCTTCCGGTTTTTTGGGAAGCAGGGTTATCCGGTTTTATGACGGGAAATATGAGATTTTTGCTCCGTCGCACGCACAGATGGACATCACGGACATAGGCAGTGTGAAAGCGGTGTTTGAGAACTTCCGGCCGGATCTTGTGGTGCATGGCGCCGCCATATCTGATTTGGACCAATGTGAAAAAGAACGGGAGCGGTCGTGGAAGATCAATGTGGACGGCAGCAGGAATATAGCTGCCATGGCATTTCAATTCCATGCAAAATGCCTGCTTTGCAGTTCTGACCAGGTGTATTTTGGGAAGGATCGTTTGAAGGAAGGAGCCGGGCCTCATAATGAGGATGAGGTGACAGACCCGTTTAATCTCTACGGGCAGGGAAAGAAAAAGGCGGAGGAAGCAAGTCTTCTGGAAAACCCGGACTGTGTCATCCTGCGGCTGTCATGGATGTATGACAGGGAAACGGTAAACGGGCAGGAACACGGCGACTTTTTCCGCACTTTGATCTCAGATCTTGAAACAGCGGATAAGTTAAGCTTTCCGGTTTATGACGTGCGGGGGATCACGGACGTGAATGAAGTGATCCGGAACATGGAAAAGGCCTGGGGGCTTCCCGGCGGGATTTATAACTTCGGTTCCCCCAATGACAGGAATACCTATGAAACGGTTGTCAGGATGTTTCAGGCGCTTAACTGGGATGTGGGGCGGCTTTCTAAAAACGAGCAGGCATTCGCGCCGGACCTCAGAGATATCAGCATGGGGCAGAAAAAGGTGAATGACAACGGGATATTCTTTTCCACAACGCTGGAGGGGTTAGTAAGGAATGGAACAAATGTTTATAAAAGCTTGGCAAGGTGATAAGACAAAGAGGAGAATGAAATGAAGTTGACCATCCATCAGGATCTTGCAATCCCGGAAACGGAAATTGTCATCAACTGCGCCCAGATGGATACCCGTCTATGGCATCTGGCCGGGCTGATCAGGCAGTATGGTTTTTCCCTCACCGGGTATCAGGACGGAAAAGAATTTCAGCTTCCGTTGGAGCAGGTTTATTATATAGATTCCGTTGACGGGAAGACCTTCCTTTATCTGGAAAAGGAGGTTTACTCCTGCAGGGAGACGCTTGCCGCATTGGAAGGAAAGCTGGCACATACCTGGTTTGTGCGGATCAGCAAAAACTGTATCATCAACAGTAATTTCCTGCAGAGCGTAAGGCCGCTGTTTAACCATCGCCTGGAAGCTTTTTTGCCCAACGGGGAAAAACTGATCGTTACCCGCAATTATATCGAGGCATTAAAAGACAAACTGAAAGGAGCAAACCTATGAAGAATCTTTTATTTATTCGGATCCCTTCCGTGTGTATCTGCTTTACCCTGATCATCATTGGGGATGCGGTGGTCAGCCTGCTTTGGGGCAGCGGCTCTGCTTTTTTACTGGTCTTGTTTGGGTGGCTGATCGCCTGTCAGGTTGTTGACCTTGTGGTCAGTAAGATAGAGTTCCGAAAATGGAGCCACTATTGTGTGACGGAGTCGGTAATTTTGTACCTGCTGTCGCTGTTTGTCTTTGGAATCTTTTATGGGGAACCCTGGGATATTTCCCGGCTGGCGGCTTTTACGGTGATTTTTTTGGCTGCGGACGTGTTTATCTTTTGGTATTTCCGTAAACGGCAGGAAATTCAGGCAAAGGAGATCAATGAGCTGATCCGGGCAAAGGAATGCCGGATAGCTGCAAAATAAAGAGCTGTCAGGATAGGAGAAAGGACGGGAGTGGAAACAAAATGGTTCCGCTCTCTGTTTTTTTACAAAAAAATGAACCATTCAGGGAGTGATGGCGAATATAGGGTGAACAGGCAAGGGAGGTGAGGCATTGAACGGAAGAGAAATTGAAAGATGCATAGATGAGTTTGGTACCGATATCTATCGGTTCTGCCTGAAGCTTTGTATGGACCAGACAGACGCACAGGATTTATACCAGCAGACGTTCCTAAAGGCATTGGAAACCACATGGACCCTTGACTGGGAGCAAAACCCGAAGGCACTGTTTTTTTCACTGGCACATAATCTTTGGAAAAGTGACAGGCGGAAAATGGCGCGCCGGAACAGGATCGCCCCTTGCGGCAGTTGGAATGAAAATATACAGGAGACATTACTTTCTGCGGAAAATATGGAAGAAAACCTGGTTCGGAAAGAGCTGGCGGAAGAAGTGGACCGGATGATCCAGGATCTTCCGGAAAAGATCCGGGTGCCGCTTATCTTGTTTTATCTTTCTGACTGTTCCATAGAGCAGATAGCGGCGATTATTAAAAAACCGCCCGGAACCGTGAAAAGCAGGCTGTTTAAGGGAAGGAGCCTGATCAAAAAAAGATTGGAGGAGATTGGCTATGAAGGATAACCGTTTTGACACGAAGACAGACCGTATCATTCAGGCTTCCATGAAGCTTGCGGATGAGCCGGCGGGAGAACTGAACCGTAAACTGAAAGAAGCCCTGTACCGGAAAGAGAAAGCCATGCAAAATCAGCCTGCCATGTGCAGATTGTCCTTGTGGTATCTGCCAATGGTATTTAACCTGATCCTATTCGGTATGCTGGCTGTTGCCGCCCGTATGATGATCGGCAATGTTTATCTGTTTTACTTTGCTGCCGGTATCTGCCTATATATCGGGCTTTCCGGCGTACTGCTTACTGTAGTGGGCGTAAAAAGGGCAAACCTGAAGGAGGATATGACGATCCATGTTGAGAAGAGAGGTGCGTGGGCATGAAACAGATAACAAATAAGAAATTATGGTTCTGTCTTGGTATATTGGCAGCCATACTGCTTGTATTTGTGCGGTTTGGCCTGTATTTTTGGAAGATCGGAGGTTTTAGCGGTCTCTCGATCCTGCTCCCTGTTTTGCTGTTTTGTGCTATTGTGTCCGGTATCTGCACTTCGGCTTTCTATGGGGCGTGGGTATACCGGGACTGCAAAAAAAGGGGAGACGACCCGCTTTTATGGGCGGCTGTGGTTTCGATCGCCACGCCGTTTGTAGGACTGCTGATCTATTTCCTGCGCCGTCCGGAAGTCAAAAAGACCTGCCCAGCCTGTGGATGGAGGATTCCGTATAGGGCAAACTATTGTGAGAAATGTGGGTCACAGGTTGAAAATAAGGAGGATAATGATATGATAGTAAGACAAAGAACGCATGATCTGCGGTTTATCGCTGCCGGAACGATCAGCATGGCGCTGATGCTTGTGTGCCTTTCCGGTTTTATTGCCAGTGCCATTACAGGAAATGGCGTGAACACGGATGTTGCTTCCAATGAACGGGTCTGGAACCTTGGCACTATTAATATGAACCACAGCAGTTATCACGGCGGCGTCTGGAAACTGGACTTTAAAAGCGCCAGCAGTGGATTTGTCAAGGAACAAATTATGACGGTTGAGGATGCGGATTCCCAGGTCCTTTATGCTGATATTTCCTGCCGGACGGTGCCGGAGGGCGCAACGCTTTGTTTGTGGCTGGTTCAGGGAGACATGGTGGAGTCTGTTGATGTGACCAATCTTTCCAAACCCCTGGAATATCCTTTGGGAGGATTTGAGAATGGGAAAGTCTGCGTAAGGCTTCAGATCAATGGCGTGGAAGATGTGGTTTTGGAAATAGTGATCAGATAATACATGGCATGATCAACGCCCCCTTTTGGGGGCATTGTCATTTGGGGGCGAAAAATGTATATTTGGGAGATTTTCTGTTTCTGCCGGTGGAATTTTAGATATAATAAACATACAGGATGACAAAGAAAGAGGGGATGCGGATGAATGTCAGCATGATTTTCTGCCTGTTAGTGGCGGTGGTCCTGATGTTGTGCCTGGTATGGGTTTTGATCATGCATGAAAAGCTGAAAAGGCAGTATGAGGCTTTGGTGGAAAGCTTTTATTGTCTGCAGGATTTGAACGGGGAGCTGCGGGGGCAAAGACATGATTATCTGAACCATCTGCAGGTAGTCTACGGGATGATGGAGCTTCAGGAGTATGAAGAGCTTCATGCTTATCTGGAACCCATTTACAAGGACATGATGAAGGTGGGGAAGGCGATCAGGACTTCCATACCGGCAGTAAACGCTCTGTTGATGGCGAAGATGAGGACAGCGGAGGAAAACGAGGCGGATTTTTATGTGGAAGTAAAGTCAGACCTTAAGGATTTAAAGGTGGAACCCTGGGAATTGTGCAAGGTGCTTGCAAACCTGATTGATAATGCAATCACCGCGCTTAAAGAAAAAGAAGGGGAAAGAAAGATGGTGCTGGAAATTGGCGAGGACAGGGATTGCTATTTGTTTGCCCTCTCAAACAACGGGCCTGAAATCCCCAGGGAACAAATAAGCGCCATATTCCGGCAGGGTTTTACCACGAAAAGAGAGGAAGGACACGGAATGGGGCTGTATATTGTGGCTGGTATCCTGAAAATGAACAGCGGTGAGATCCGGGTGGAGTCTGACAGGAAGGAAACGGTATTTACCGTTCGGTTTGCAAAGGAGGTGAAGGGATAATTGGATGTGGTAATGATCATTGGGCTTATTCTTTTGATAGCCGGATTTGTGCTGGCAGGGATTGAAATGGTAGTTCCGGGGTTTGGAGCGCCTGGCATTTGCGGTATCATTTGTCTGGTGGCAGGTGTTTTGTTAACGGCGGACAGTGTAGAAGCCGGAATTTTTATTACGGTGGTGGTGATCGTCATACTGGGAATTTTAATGACGGTCATTATGGGTTTTTTATCCCAGAAAAAATTCAGGTCGCCTATTGTCCTTGATGAGGACCTAAAAGCCGGAGTGCCGATCAATTCTTCGGATCTTGAATACCTGATCCGGAAGGAAGGAAAGGCATCCACGGATTTAAAACCTGCGGGAAAGGGGAACTTTGAGGGGATAGAGCTGGATATTTTTTCGGAAGGACCGTATATTAAGAAGGGAACTTCCATTGTAATAAGCAGGATTAATGAGAACAGATTAATGGTAAAAGAAAAATAAAAAGTGAGGCAGGAGGGAGTATATGGTTGGACAGATTGTTTTATTATGTGTATTAGGTCTTTTGGTCGTACTGTTTTTCATATTTGTGCCGGTGGGCTTATGGATCTCGGCGGTAGCGGCCAATGTAAAGGTGGGAATCTTTAATCTTGTGGGAATGCGGCTTCGGAGAGTTGCGCCGGCCAAGATTGTCTTTCCTTTGATCAAGGCCACCAAAGCCGGGCTGGAGGTCAAGGTAAACCAGTTAGAAGCCCATTATCTGGCAGGGGGCGATGTGGACCGGGTGGTAAATGCGCTGATCGCAGCCCAGAGAGCGGGCATGGATCTGTCTTTTGAAAAAGCGTCAGCCATTGACCTTGCCGGACGGAATGTGTTTGAGGCAGTGAAGATGAGCGTAACGCCCAAAGTTGTTGAAACGCCGCTGATCTCTGCGGTGGCCAAGGACGGTATTGAGCTTTTGGTGAAGGCAAGGGTCACGGTGCGGACTAATATTGAAAGGCTGATCGGCGGCGCCGGGGAAGCTACGGTGCTGGCAAGGATTGGGGAAGGTATCGTGACCACGGTAGGCTCCTCACAAAATCATAATGAGGTTTTGGAAAACCCTGACGAGATCTCCAAGCTGATCTTGGAGAAGGGGCTGGACTCCGGAACGGCCTATGAGATTATTTCCATTGATATTGCGGATATTGATATCGGACGGAACGTGGGAGCCAATCTGCAGAGCCTGCAGGCGGAGGCGGATAACAAGATTGCCCAGGCAAGGGCGGAGGAACGCCGCGCAATGGCTGTGGCTTTAGAGCAGGAAATGCGGGCGGCCGTGGTACAGGCAGAAGCGGAAATCCCCAAAGCGATGGCACAGGCGCTTCGGGAAGGGCATATTGGAGTGCTTGATTACTATAAACTCCAGAATATACAGGCGGACACGGAAATGAAAAAGGGCATTGGCACGGGGGCCGATGCTTATGCGGAGAGCAAAAAGGTTTGAACGTATGATAAAAGTAATGTTGATCGATGATGAGCCGCAGATTAGGATGCTTCTACACAAGATGGTGGAAAAACAGGCGGATTATCAGGTGGTATCGGAGAGCGGGGATTTTACCGGGGCGGTGACGGACTTCGCAAGGTATAAGCCGGATGTGGTATTTATGGATATTGATTTAAACGGGGAAAGCGGGCTGGAATGCGCCCGGGTGCTTACGGAGCTTGACCCCAAGCTTAAGATCATTTTTGCCACGGCGCACAGCGAATATATGGCTAACGCCTTTGAAATCTATGCCTTTGATTATCTGGTGAAGCCTTTTAACATGGAGCGTGTGGTGAAAACCTTAGACCGGATCAGGGCCAGCATGGCGCAGGAAACTTTGGCAAAGCCTGCTGCGCCCGATACGGTGGTGAAGCCGGAACACTATAAAAATAAGCTTTTGATCAAAGGGAAGGAGCAGGTATGCCTGCTCAACATGGAAGAGATCATTCTGGTTGAACGGATGGAAGGCTGTACCAGCATTGTCACCGCAAAGGAGCGTTACCGGACCTCCATTTCCCTTTCCGACGCAGAAGAAAAGCTGAATACCGGGGAATTTATGCGCTGCCATAAGTCCTACATTGTAAATATTTCCCAGATTGTGAGGATTGAGCCTTACGGCAGGTGGACATATGTGGTGAAGTTTAGGGACACAGCAGAGACTGCGCTGATGACCGCACAGAAATATGAGGAAATCAAAAAGATGTTTGCGTGAGGGAAACTGGGTTTACACGATTTCAGTATTTTGCTATAATCATATTGTAACAATTGATGGTCTGTTTAAAAGGATGGTGATTGCATGACTGAAAAAGAAATGCTAAAGACGTCAGTCGAGGAGTTTGATAGGCTCAGGATTATATGCAATCCTGTGATAAAGATTCTGAGGTATATAAAAAAATGAAAAGACGTTATACGGCATTAAAAGTCATTTTAACGGCTTTCGGCATTAATTTGACAGAAATTGATTATATTAAAGAATAAAGCATATTACCGGAAATAAAGAGCGTGAACCGAAAAGGTTCACGCTCTACGCAATTGGCTGTTTGGTATAATATGGCGGATATCATTTAAGATATGGATTCAATTTCGCATTGGTGTTCTTTTGTCCTGAGGTTATAACAGATCCCGACAGCGAGGATGCTGGTGAAGTTTTCTTTTTTCCGCTTTTTTCTCCCCGTTCCACTTTATACTAATTCCGCACTGAAAGATAGGACAGTGTCACAACGCATGACAGACTGTTTTCAGCGCCATCTTCCAGGGCGGCTTCAAGCTCTGCCATAAGCTTTTTGTTAGGAATCCTGAGTTCCCCTTATCAGGCAGATTACTTAAACATATATTTATAACATTATATTTATTTAAGTGAGCCGTATAGTTCCTGCTCTTGCTGATGGCCAAATGGTCAAACAAGGGTTTCGCATCGTAGGCTTTGCAGTAAAAAGAACCAAGCATATTCAGGATGGATGTCTTTCCCAAACGCCGGGGCTTTGTAATACAGATATATTTTGTATTGGTTTTGACCCGCTTGTTTATCAATTCAATAATAATTTATTTCTCTTGTGCATATTTCTTTGCCTGTTCCGCAATCAGCGCATTGTCATCAAAGTAATTGATCTTCATTGCTTTTTTCACGTCATCCAACGTCTGTGCGGCAGTTTCCTTTGCTTCCAGGCTTCCTTTACGGAGGATTTCATAAACGCCGGGGATATCTTTTTCCCATTCCTTTCTTCTGGCACGGATAGGGGCGAGCTCTTCCTGAAGCACCTTATTCAGGAACTTCTTTACCTTCACATCCCCCAGGCCTCCCCTTGTGTAGTGGGCTTTTAACTCATCCAGATTTGCGTATTCGGGAAGGTATTCCGCAAACATTCCGTCTTTGCAGAAAGCGTCCAGATAAATGAAGACGGGGTTGCCTTCCACATTGCCGGGGTCGGATACCTGAAGGTGGTTAGGATCCGTGAACATGGACATGACTTTTTTGCGTACCTCTTCTTCGGGGGCGGAAAGGTAAATGCAGTTATTTAAAGATTTACTCATTTTTGCTTTGCCGTCAATGCCGGGAAGGCGCAGGCAGGCCTTGTTATCAGGAAGGAGCACCTCCGGTTCCACCAGTGTATCCCCGTATACGGAGTTAAATTTGCGGACAATCTCCTTGGTCTGCTCTAACATGGGGAGCTGGTCTTCGCCAACAGGCACGGTGGTCGCCTGAAATGCAGTGATATCGGCGGCCTGGCTGATGGGATAAGTGAAAAAGCCTACCGGGATGCTGGTCTCAAAGTTCCGCATCTGGATCTCGGATTTTACGGTAGGGTTCCGCTGCAGCCGGGAAACCGTCACAAGGTTCATATAATAAAAGGATAATTCGCATAGCTCCGGAATCTGGGACTGGATAAACAGCGTGGACCGCTCCGGATCAAGCCCGCAGGAAAGGTAGTCCAAAGCTACTTCAATGATGTTCTGGCGCACCTTTTCCGGCTGCTCCGCATTATCTGTAAGGGCCTGCGCGTCGGCGATCATAATGAAAATCTTATCATAGATACCGGAGTTTTGCAGTTCCACCCGTCTTTTCAATGATCCGACGTAATGGCCTACGTGAAGGGGGCCTGTGGGGCGGTCTCCGGTTAAAATAATTTTTGACATGTAAGTTCCATGCTCCTTTCTTTAAGCCTCTTTCATGGAATTTACATTTTTCCAGACAAGAGGGAAATAGTTCTGCTCTATTATACACTATCCGCAATTTTTTTCCTACTGGATTTTATAGAAACTTTGGTATAAAATGGTGGAAGCAAGGGTGATAGGAAAAGGATGGAATAGATGAAATTATTAGATAAAATGCAGAATGGCTTAACCTATGTACGGATCATTGCCATGGGGTATCTGCTGGTCATTGGGGCTGGAACATTGCTGTTAATGCTTCCAATATCAACGGCAGCAGGCGGGGAGACGGATTTTTTGACGGCGCTGTTTACGGCGACCAGCGCAACCTGCGTTACCGGACTGGTGGTAGTGGACACTGCGTCGAACTGGACGGTCTTTGGACAGATGGTGATCTTGTTGATGATACAGGTGGGCGGCCTAGGGTTTATGACCATGGGTGTTGTGATGGCGCTTTTTCTCCGGAAAAGAATTACGCTCAGGATGCGGGGTATTTTGCAGGAAAGCATGAATTATATGCAGATGGGCGGGATCATCCGGCTGGTAAAAATGGTCTATAAAGGAACTTTTCTGATTGAGTTTGCCGGTGCGGTGCTTTTGTCAATCCGGTTTGTTCCTGTTTTTGGCGTGGCAAAGGGGATTTACTTTGGTTTCTTCCACTCCGTTTCCGGTTTTTGCAATGCCGGGTTTGACCTGATGGGAACTTATTCCGGGAAGTATTCTTCCTTTGTGGAATTTCATGGGGATGTGCTTGTGAACCTGGTGCTGATGGGGCTGGTAGTGGTGGGAGGTATCGGCTTTTTTGTCTGGAGTGATTTAAAGAAAAACGGGATCCACTTCAAAAAATATATGCTGCACACCAAGATTACTTTATTTTCCACGGCAGTGCTCCTTGTTGGGGGAACGGTGCTTTTCTGGATTTTTGAGAGCGATAACCTGCTTGCCGGCATGGGAATGAAAGACCAGTTCCTTGCCGCGGCGTTCAGCTCCGTTACGGCAAGGACGGCTGGATTTAATACCATAGATACCGGGGCCTTAAGCAACGCTTCCAAAATGCTCACATCCCTTTTCATGTTTATCGGGGGAAGCCCGGGCTCAACGGCAGGGGGCATTAAGACGGTCACGGTGGCGGTGCTGCTGGTGTATGTGTGGTCCAACCTGCGTGACAGCAAAGGGGTAAATATATTCAAAAGAAGGCTTGATGATGATACCATCCGAAAGGCCAGCAATGTGGTAGTGATCAGTCTGGTGATGGCGGTTGCGGCGGTTATTTATATCTGCTATATCCAGCCTGCTTTGCCGGTGGAGGACGTGATTTTTGAAGTGCTCTCGGCGATTGGAACGGTGGGTATGAGCACGGGGATCACAAGGGAGCTTTCCCTTGGTTCCAGGATTGTGATAATCCTGCTTATGTACTGCGGGAGATTGGGAAGTATGTCCTTTGCCCTTTCCTTTACGGAGAGGAAGAAGGTTGCGCCGGTACAGCTCCCCAGGGAAAAAATTATGATCGGGTAAATGGAGGTAGGTTATGAAATCAGTTTTGATAATTGGACTTGGAAGGTTTGGGCAGCATCTTTGCAGGAAGATGGCGGAGCTGAAAAATGAGGTCATGGTCATAGACACCAAGGCGGAGCTTGTGGAGGCCATGATGCCGCTGGTGACCAATGCCCAGATTGGCGATTGTACCAATGTGGAAGTGTTAAAAAGCATCGGGATTCGAAACTTTGACATTTGCTTTGTGTGCATCGGAACCAATTTCCAGAGCAGCTTGGAGATTACATCCCTGCTTAAGGAGAATGGAGCGAAATACGTAGTCAGCAAGGCCACCCGGGATATTCAGGCTAAGTTCCTTCTTCGGAACGGTGCGGATGAAGTGGTCTATCCGGAACGGGATATTGCGGAAAAGGAAGCGGTGCGCTTTAGTGCAAACCATGTATATGATTATATTGAGATCAACGACGAGTATTCTATTTTTGAGATTCCGGTATCGGCCGAATGGGCAGGCAGGACTATCAGGGAGGTAGATTTCCGGGCCAAATATAAGGTCAGCATCATGGGGGTAAAGAAGGGGGAGGATACCCGTTTTCTGCCTATGGCAGACCATGTGTTTGAGGAAAAAGAGCACTTGATGGTGATAGGGCGTATTGAAGATGTGGAGCGTCTTTTAAGGAAGTTTGAGTTTGGGAATGAAAAGAGTAAAAATAAGAGAAGCCGCTGAACGGGTAAAAAGGGATATCCGGCAGTTCTGGGCAGTCGGTGTGGCATTTGCCATTTATTCTGTGATCGTACGCAGTGTTTTTGGCGCTTTTTGTCCGTTTTTGATTGTTACCGGGTTCCCCTGTGCGGGCTGCGGGCTTACCAGGGCAGGGATGTACCTTTTGCGGGGGAACTTTTCACAGGCGGCAGCACTAAATCCGTCTATTTTTGCGTTTGCCCTTTTTTTGTTGTATTGTGGGTATTTTCGTTATCTGGAAGGCACAAAGGTAAAAGGTTTTTCCCTTGCGCTGGGAGTGCTCGTGGCGGTGACGCTTGCTGTTTACATTTACCGGATGCACCTGTATTTTCCGAATAAAGTGCCTTATGTGTATTATAAGAGAAATCTGCTGGCGGAAATATTTCCGTGGTATGAGCGGCTGCTGAACCGTGTAATGTAAAAAGGGAAATCAGGTGTTTATTTTTTGGCTATAGCGGTTTTCGGGAATTTGTGACGGTCTTTTCTTCAAGATCCAGCGAAAGACCGCTATAAACTGCGTTGTTTACTGTTAGCCATGTAATCCAACTAAAGTTTTTAAATTGTTTTGTTGTAAACCGTCTTCGCATCTGTTATGATAAGAACATCTTAGATTCGTGTTTATTCTGCGCCAAGATGATCTGGTGCATTATCTCCATTAGGGTTAACACTAAAATTTCATAAAAATGATATTTTCACACGCAAGCTTTGTGTCTGCGCGCACCCAGCACAAGCCCGCTATGCGTAAAGAGTGTGCGCAGAAATGAGGAGTCTTATGGGACAAAAGAACAATGTTATCTGTAGCTATTTATCAGACGCTGCCGTTTTTGCGGACTTTATCAACGGCAGCATCCATAATGGGGAAAAGGTGGTATCCCCGGACCGGCTTTCAGACCGGGAGACGGTCACCTGCCAGAAGGAAAGAACAGAGCATCTTCCAACCCGGAAGCCACAGTATGTTGAAAGGCGGCGGGATGTGTTAAAAGCAGTCTTTCACGATGACTGCTACATTGTGATCGGCATAGAGGCCCAGAACCGGGTGGACTATGCCATGCCGGTCCGGTGCATGGAATACGACGTCACGGAGTATAAAAGGCAGTTAAAGGAACGAAAGAATAACAGGAATAGAAAGCCCTCCGGGGATGGGTTTTTGTCCGGCATGGAGAAAGGAGAAAAACTAAATCCTGTCACAACGATCGTGTTTTATCATGGAGAAGAGACTTATGATGGTTGCACGAACCTGCATGATATGTTAGAATTAGATAAAGAAAATCAAACGTTTAAACGTTTGATCTCAGATTACCATATGAACCTGATAAGGGCGAAAGACCTTGACGAGGCCTTGTTTGAGACAGGGCTGCGAGAGCTTGTGGGCTTTTTAAAAAGGCAGGGCGACAAGAAGGAACTGATGGACTATATTGAGAAGAACAGGGAGCGGATCGAGGACATGGATGAGGAGACCTTTGATGTGGTCACCATTTTAATGAGCATCCCTAAAAAGTTTATACAAAAGAAAGAGAAAACGGAAGGAGATTTTGGTATGTGTACAGCAATGAAGGAATGGCTCGCTGATGAGCGGAACGCCGGAATGATGGAAGGCGAAAAGCGCGGGGAGGCAAAAGGAGAAATACGAGGCAAAAAAATCGGAGAAAAAATTGGGATTAAAAAAGGTGAAAAGCGTTTTGCAAGTCTGACAGCTGCCTTGATGGACTCTGAAAGGCTGGAGGATCTGGGGAGGGCAGTTTCTGATGAAACTTTCAGGGATTCCTTGTATCGGGAATTTGCTCTGTAAGATTTCCGTTTAGTTGGAGTACGTGGCTAATAAATTCTGCCAGAATAAGGTGAAAAATCTACGCGTCAGCTGTGCTGACGATTACCACGCTCGATACCGCTGTCTTCGAAATCGGCGCGTTCGCGAAATGGTTCCTTAAGATTTTTCACCTTATTCTGGCGGGGGTATTGGCTCACGTAAGTCCAACTAATATACTCAGCTAAATGAAAACCACCACGCTGTTGCTATGCGCCATATTGTGTCAAATAGCCAAGTACGTAGTGACCAGATATCTAGTCGAGCAGCCAGTTGAGATTAATTGAGCCAACAAACCAGCCATCATGATAACTAAAATCTTAAGGAGCCATTTCACGAACGCATTATCAAGTGTGGCGACGTAGACTTTAGTTATCATGATGGCGGTACTGTTAGCCATGTATCCCAACTAAACAGTTCAGCCCACGCCCATTCGCAGGGCCGCACTTACGTGCTTTCCGTTGCTTACGCAACTTCCCCTGCTCATCCACGGGCGTTCCCTCAGACCGCATAGCTTCCGTCAAATCCGTATAAACACGATTTGCCGTTCACCTTGCGGTCTGGCTGAACTGTTAATCAGGAACTTATCCACCGTCCGCAAGCCCCGCAAGGCAGAACCAGCCCGCTCTCCCGCACAGGCAGCCCAATCTCTGACGCCTCAACCTGTCCGCCTCTTTTTTTGGCGATAGCGGTATTGAGCATATAGCTGAGCACGGCAGGCTGCAAGCCGGTGGTGTAAGAATTGATCAGGATAAATTTTGCGTCTTTGGAGAGAAGTCCGGCAGTCAGTTCCAGAAAAGAAAAGATATTTTCTTCCATTTTCCAGATTTCTCCTTTTGGTCCTCTTCCGTAGGAGGGAGGATCCATGATGATTCCGTCATAGGTGTTCCCGCGGCGTAGTTCTCTTTCCACGAATTTAACACAGTCGTCTACCAGATAGCGGATGGGAGCGTTTGAAAGCCCGGATACCATGGCGTTTTCCTTTGCCCATGTGACCATGCCCTTAGAGGCGTCAACGTGGGTGACGGCCGCCCCTGCTTTGGCGGCGGCAAGGGTAGCCCCGCCGGTGTATGCAAAAAGGTTTAAAACCTTTAAAGGCCGTCCTGCGTTTGTTATGATATCTGAAACCCAATCCCAGTTTACGGCCTGTTCAGGGAAAAGACCGGTATGCTTAAAACTAAAAGGCTTTAAACGGAAAGTCAGGTTGTGATAACGGATATCCCATTCATCGGGAAGGCTGAAAAATTCCCATTCGCCGCCTCCTTTATTGCTGCGGTGGTAATGGGCGTTTAACTTTTTCCATTCTTTTGCCTGGCGGGGAGTATCCCAGATGACCTGAGGGTCCGGGCGCAGGAGGATATAGTTTCCCCAGCGTTCCAGTTTTTCACCGTTTGAGGTGTCTATCACTTCATAATCTTTCCAATTCTGTGCAATCCACATGGTTAAATGTTCCTTTCCTGACAGGATAAAAGATAATTGCAATGTAACATTATAATAGAAAAAAACAGAAAAAAAAGCAATATGAAAATAATCCTTGATTTTGAATAGGGAACGTGATAGACTCATAATGTTTCGAAGTTAATGCATAAATATGCATGCAAAATTATGCATACATAAATATTCATACATGTTTGTGCATTGCATGAAGGAGGAGAGGATTTATGAAAAAGTTTTTATCAACATTATTAGCGGCAGTAATGGTCATGGGTCTTTTAACTGCCTGCGGAGGCAGTGATGCTTCCGGGAATGAGACACAGGATGCCACAGCGCCGGAGGCCAAAGAGGAGGCAGCACCGGAAGCTCAGGAGGAAGCTGAACCGGTAGAGGAGGGCGCAGAGCAGGAAAGCGCAGATGCGGACGCGGCAGTTTCCGAAGTGCTTGCAGACGGTGTGCTTACCGTAGGAACGAACGCAGAGTTCCCGCCTTTTGAGTATGTGGATGATAATGGTGAACCGGACGGGTTTGACATTGCTCTGATCAAGGCCATTGGTGAGAAACTTGGTGTTACGGTGGAAGTGGAAAATATGGAGTTTGAAGCGCTTGTTTCCGCAATCGGGAGCAAGATTGATCTGGCGATTGCCGGTATGACCGTAACCGATGAGAGACAGGAATCCGTGGACTTTTCCAATCCGTATTATGATGCCCTGCAGTATGTGATCGTTCCGGAAGGGTCTGAAATTGCGTCATTTGATGACCTTGCCGGAAAAACCATCGGGGTACAGCTTGGAACCACAGGTGATTTCATTGCCAGTGATGATGTGGAGGGCGCTAACGTTTCCCAGTATAATAAGGGTGTTGACGCAGTGAATGACCTGCTCAACGGCAGGGTGGATTGTGTGATCATCGACAAAAATCCCGCACAGGTGTTTGAGGCACAGTTTTCCGGCCAGATCAAAGCGCTTGACGGAGCACAGTTTGGCTTTGAAGTGGAAAATTATGCAATTGCACTTCCCAAAGGGGATGCGGCTCTTGCCCAGCAGGTGAACAAAGCTTTAGAGGAGATCAAAGCAGACGGAACTTTTGATCAGCTTGTTGTGGATTACATTGGATAATCAGAAGATTTAGGAATGTGGGCAGCATAACAATGTGCTGCCTTCTTTTGTAAGGACAGGAAAGGAACAGAACATATGCAGGCCTGGTTTGAGTCGGTAGCAAATAAGTTTGAAATGGCATTTGTCACGGGAGACCGGTGGAAGCTTTATTTCAGTGGTCTTGGGATGACGCTGGAGATAGCGTTCTTTGCGGCAATCCTGGGGATGATCATTGGTACCATTGTGGCATTGATGAAGCTTTCCACGAACAAGAAGGGGAAGAAGACCATCTGGGCCAGAATTGCCAATGCCTACATTGATGTGATAAGGGGAACGCCCTCCGTGCTGCAGCTTTTGATCATGTGGTTTATCATCATGAAAAGCTGTAAAAACGGTGTGCTGGTGGCGGTCTTGTCATTTGGAATCAACAGCGGCGCTTATGTGGCTGAAATTGTGAGGGCGGGCATCCTTGCCGTGGATAAAGGGCAGAACGAAGCAGGCCGGTCTTTAGGGCTTTCCAAAACTCAGACCATGATCTACATTATCCTGCCACAGGCGATCAAAAATGTGCTGCCGCCGATCGGAAATGAGTTTATCGTCCTACTGAAGGAGACGGCTATCGTGGGGTATGTGAGTCTTACTGACCTTACCAGGACAGCAAGCCAGATCTCCTCAAGGACTTATGAAGCGTTTATGCCGCTGATCGGAGCTGCGGTAATATATTTTGTCATTATCAAGATACTTACGGTGCTGCTTGATAAACTGGAGAGGAGGCTGCGCAAGGGTGATAGTCGTTAAGGATCTACATAAGGAATTTGAGGATAACCACGTATTAAGGGGTGTTAATTACCATGTGCATCAAGGGGAAAAGATTGTAGTGATCGGTCCTTCCGGATCTGGAAAGAGTACGTTTCTGCGCTGCCTGAATCTTCTTGAGACGCCTACGAGAGGGGAAATATGGTTTGACGGCCAGTTGATCACCGACCCTAAAGTGGATATTGATAAGGTCAGAGAACATATGGGTATGGTGTTCCAGAACTTTAACTTATTTAATAATCTTTCCATTATGGAAAATATAACCCTTGCCCCCGTGAAGTTAAAACTTATGGGGAAGGAAGAAGCCAGTGAAAAGGCCCTTTCCCTGCTAGAGAGGGTAGGGCTTAAGGAAAAAGCGGATGCTTATCCCAACCAGTTATCCGGCGGGCAGAAACAGAGGATTGCGATCGTGAGGTCTTTGGCAATGAGCCCCAGGGTGATGTTATTTGACGAGCCAACCTCAGCCCTTGACCCGGAAATGGTAGGGGAAGTTTTAGACGTTATGAAAGAACTTGCGGAAAGTGGCATGACCATGGTGGTGGTGACCCATGAGATGGGGTTTGCAAGGGAAGTGGGAACCAAAGTAGTGTTTATGGACGAGGGTGTGATCATGGAAGAAAACACGCCGGCGGAATTTTTTGGGAATCCCAAGTGCCAGAGGCTGCGGGATTTCTTATCAAAAGTGTTATAGAAACGGTTACAATGCCATCACGTAAATCTGGCATGGGTTCCATTCATCCCACAGTGTGGGAAATACTTCAAATTCTTGAAATCCCAGGGAGAGGTAAAACCGGTTCGTGCGGTCATAACTGTCATAGCATCCCATTTGGACAGTTTTTACCTGCATAAAAGAATAGCCTTGTTTCAGTGCGGTTTTTTTAGCCTCCAGAAACAAGGCTTTTCCAATCCCTTTTCGGTGGTACTTTTCTAAAACACCCATCACATACAGTTCAACGGTGCTTTTCCCGGTTTCATTCAGATACAAAAAGCCAACCGGATCTTCTCCTTCAAAAGCAGCGAAGAACAGATTATCCGTACTTTTGTTGATATAGTCTTCCCTGGCTTCGGGGATGCCGAACCAATCAGGGAGCGCTTCCAATATGATCCTGGTTATCTCTTTCTTTTCTTTTGCTGCATGAATTGTTTGTATGGTCATGTCTGTTCCTCCATATATTTTTTTGAATGATCATTTCGTTTCAGGATCAAGCCGGATCAAGGCGCACATCAGATAAAAAGGCAGCCCGAATACCAAAAAGTACACATAACGAAATTCCGTTGCCACCGGGGTGGCGATCAGCACGGTCAAAAGCAGGGCGGCGCTTGGAAGATAAAGGATGAGTTTTTCCGTTTCCTTCCGGACAAAGGCGTTTCCGATACAGAAAATGAAGACCCAGCAAACCACGCCCATGCTCCAGAGCGTGCCATAAAGGGGCACCATTCCTCCAAGCTTAATGGAGATTTCTTTCCCCTTCACCACAAGAGGGCCGCGGATTAAGGGCGTGTGGGATACTCCCAGCTTGGTTGCGCTTACCCCTTCGGCTTCCGCCACCAGATAAAAGGAGTCGGGATACCAATAGCCGTAGGTCTGATGGATATAAGCCTGCAGGTAATCGGAAGGATAAGCCAGCCCCAATTCCAGCCATAGCTTGAAAAAGTCCTTTTTGTGGGCGGCAAGGTAGTCTTGATGGCCGGCCCGCACTAGTTCTTTGATGTTGTCGGCATAGTAAGGGTTATACAGGTCTTTGATATAGGTAAGGTCAACGACCTTTTCGACTAAGGCAAGCTGTTCTGCTGTCAAAGGACGATCATTGCAGATTACGGCGGCTACTTGCTGGGTGGGAATGGCAAGGGATTCCACAAGGTCCGGACGGCTCACCTGAAAGGCTTTCATCACCGGGTATTTGACGAGCAGGGCAAAAATAAAGATGCCAAAAAGAGCAGGGAAAAATATTCTGGCCTGTTTCCGAAAATGAAACAGTAAAAACGGAAGACACAGGCAGAAAGCGTACCAGCCGTTAGAGCGGAACAGGCACAGCGTGATCCCCGACAGGATAAAAACTATGATCTCCGGGAGGAAAATTTTTTTCATCAGCCGCAGCATGGAACAGCCAAAAAACATGACCCCTGCGGCAAAGAGGATGTCTTTCCACACCGTTACGGAAAATACCGCATGGTAAGGAACCAGGGCATAAAACAAGATGACGGGCAGGCAGACGGCAGGTTTTACCAGATACTGCTTTAAAGTGTTTATCAGATAAGCCACGGACAGGGCAAGCATACACATCTGAAAAAAGGTGTAAAAGGACATGCCGATCACCATATTTCCGGTAAGGCCATAGCCAATGTGATAAAAAAGCCCGATCAGCAGGGTATGCACCCAGGGATGATGGTTGCTGTAGGGGATGATACGGAGCACCTGCTCAAACTGGTTGATGCTGTCAGGCGTCATGATGCCGGGATATTGGTACAAGAAGTACGGGAGCCAGCACAAAAGGCACAGGATAAAAGCACACAACCCGGTGCGGCGGCGATAGAATCCCCGGATGCCGGTTAAGATTCCGGATAAGCTTTTTGACGGGCAGTTAGCGGGCGTGGGGGAAGGGCCTTCTTCCATAAAAAGTAGCTTGGAAAGGCGTCCTTTATCCCCGGTATAGGAAAATAAAAGCAGCAGGAGATTATAAAAAAGTACCAAAAAGCCGGCAAGCACAGCCAGAATAATGCCGATGCGGTATAACGGACTGGTAAGGTTTTCTATATAAAAGTGGTAATCCACCGCCATGTAAAGGGCTGAAAAGAGAAGAGAAATGGCCATTGCCGTACCTTTGGTACGCCTTCCGGCATCAAAACCGGAGGAAGTAAGACGGATATCAATATGCCGGAAAAAGAAAAAGCACAGCAGGAAAAACACGAGGGTGAGGATATTTCCCGGTTCCATGCGGCATGCCTTCATCAGCGCCCATACGGCAAAAAAACTCTGGATGGATTTGATCATAATATTTTTCATATTCTGGATATTCATGCTTATACTCCTGTGATATAATGTCCACGTAAGCAATGACAATTACGGATAAGTTTAATATAGTTTAAAGCGGCACCATTGTCAATTAGTATCAGGATAACAGCGACAAGTAAAAGCTGCGGCGGCAGGGGGAAAAGAGTATGGCAACGATCAGCCTTTGTATGATTGTAAAAAATGAAGAAGCGGTATTGGCAAGATGCCTTGACAGTATTTGCGGTCTGATGGATGAAATGATCATCGTGGATACCGGCTCTACGGACAGGACCAGGGAGACTGCAAAAAAATATACGAAAAAGGTATACAGCTTTGCCTGGGTAAATGATTTTTCGGCTGCCCGCAACTTTGCTTTTTCCAAGGCATCCTGTGAGTATATTTATTCCGCCGATGCGGATGAGGTGTTAGATGAGGAAAACAGGGAAAAGTTCCGGTATCTGAAAGAGAACCTGATGCCGGAGGTGGAAATTGTCCAGATGTATTATGGCAACCAGCTTTCCCACAGGTCGGTATATAATTATGACAGGGAGCTAAGGCCCAAGCTGTTTAAGCGGCAGAGAAGTTTTCAATGGATCGACCCGGTCCATGAGACGGTGCGGCTTCTTCCGGTGGTATTTGACAGTGATATTGAGATCACCCACATGCCTCAGGGAAGCCATGCCGGGCGGGACCTTGCCATTTTTGAGGATATGGTAAAAAGAGAAGAGAGCTTTTCGAAACGGCTTTTTACCATGTATGCCAAAGAACTTCTGATTGCCGGGGATAGGGAGAGGCTTGCCAGTGCGGAAGATTTTTTTACGCAGGCGGCTGACGGCGGCCAGACAGCGCCGGAGCAGATGAAGGAAGCCCTTTGCGTGGTGGTCCGGGCGGCAAGACTTCGGGGGGATGGTTTAAAAATGTACCGGTATGCCATGAAAGGCGTGACAGACGAAGGAATCAGTGAAGTATGCTGGGAGCTGGGTGAATATTATTTTATGCGGAAGGACTATGTGGAAGCGTCTATCTGGTACTATAATGCAGCCTATGAGACATCCAGTATTTTAAATATCCATACCGGCGGCGACCTTCCACTTATGCGCCTTTCTGAATGTTATGAGGCTTTAGGGGAAAAAGAGCAGGCAAAGGAGTACCGGAGTCTTGCGAAGAGCTGGACTGCTGAAAATAATGCGTAAGGAGAGAGAAAACTGTGGACAGAAATTTTTTAAAAGATAAAAAGAGGGTCGTGATCAAGATAGGAACGTCAACGATCACTCATATGAATACCGGGAATTTAAACCTTGGCAAATTAGAGCAGTTTGTCAGGGTGCTTACTGACATTCGGAATCGGGACAAGGAAGTGGTAATCGTATCTTCCGGCGCCATCGGGGCGGGGAGAAAGGCATTGGGGATCAAGGAACGCCCCCAGACGTTATCCTTAAAACAGGCCTGTGCGGCAGTAGGCCAGGCAAGGTTGATGATGATCTACCAGAAACTGTTTGCGGAGTATAATCAGACCATTGCCCAGATTTTGATCACCAAAAGGATTTTGCTCAATGAGATCAGTCTTTTCAATGCGGAAAATACCTTTCAGGAGCTGCTTGCCATGGGGGTGATCCCGATTGTAAATGAAAACGACCCCATATCCACAGACCAGATACAAGAAGAAAATTTCGGGGATAACGATACTCTTTCGGCCAATGTGGCGGAGCTGGTAAAAGCAGATCTGCTGATTTTGCTGTCGGATATTGACGGACTGTATTCCGACGACCCAAGAAATAATGAGAAGGCGAAATTTATTCGTTTCGTGGATCACATTGACGAAAAGCTGGAAGCGATGGCAAAGGGAGCGGACACGGCCTTTGGCACAGGCGGCATGGCTACCAAGATCGCAGCGGCCAGGATTGCAAATGATGCCGGTGTGGATATGGTCATTGCCAATGGGGATGACGTGGGGAATATCAACAGGATCCTTGCAGGGGAAGAAGTGGGAACGCTTTTTAAGGCGCAGATTTGACGGAGGCAGGCAGATTTGAGACAAATATTGGTCATTGACGATGATATTCATATCGGGAATATGCTGGAAGAGACTTTGATGAAAGAAGGGTACGGGGTTTTACGGGCTTATTCGGGAACGGAAGCGCTTTTGCTTTTGGAAAAGACGAAACCGGATCTGATCTTGCTTGACCTGATGCTCCCGGGGCTTAAGGGGGAGGAAGTACTTAAGGGGATCAGGGGGATCCCGGTGATCGTGGTCAGCGCAAAGACTCAAATCGACAATAAAGTGGCCCTTCTTCTTGGCGGCGCTGTGGATTATGTCACCAAGCCTTTTGAAATGAAAGAGCTTCTTGCCAGGATTGCCGTGCAGTTTCGGAAGAGGGAAGCGGGGGAAGGAGACGGAACGCTTGTTTATGATGAGATCACGCTGGATCTTGGTTCCCATCTGGTGAGGGTTGGCGGGCAGGACGTGAAGCTTACCAGGACGGAGTACGGGATTCTAAAGCTGTTGCTGCAAAACCCGGCTCAGGTAATGACCAAATCCCTTCTGCTTGACCGGATCAGCGAAGAAACCCCGGACTGTACGGAAAGCTCCCTGAAAATGCATGTGAGCAACCTGCGCAAAAAACTTCGTGAGGTAAATCATAAGGACTATATCGAAGCGGTCTGGGGAATTGGATTTCAATTAAAATAAATCTTTACCATATCTTTACGCTTTTCTTTACCGCTTCCTTTATCATTGCCGGATAAAATAAGGGGCATAAGGGGTCATACAGGATTCCTGTGTAAAGGAGGATGATCAAGATGGACTATGTTCTAAGGACGGATGCCTTGTGTAAAAGCTACAGGCATTTCAAAGCGCTAAATGGATTGTCCATGAATATCCCCAAAGGGGCTATTTATGGATTTATAGGGAAAAACGGTGCAGGGAAGACTACGCTGATCCGGCTGGTGTGCGGATTGCAAACCCCTGATTCCGGCAGCTATACGCTTTACGGAAGGAAACACACGGACAGGGAGATCGTCAAATCCAGAAGGCGGATGGGGGCGGTGGTGGAGACGCCTTCCGTTTATCAGGATATGACGGCGGAAGATAATTTGAAGCAGCAGTACCGTATTTTAGGGCTGCCTTCTTTTGACGGGCTGGATGAGATTTTAGATCTGGTACGCTTGTCCGATACGGGGAAAAAGAAAGCAAAGGATTTTTCGCTGGGGATGCGCCAAAGGCTGGGGATTGCCATTTCTCTTGTTGGGGATCCTGACTTTCTTGTGTTAGATGAGCCTGTCAATGGCCTGGATCCTCAGGGGATTGTGGAGATGCGGGAACTGATCCTTAAGCTGAATCGGGAAAAACAGATCACTTTTTTGATTTCCAGCCATATTCTCGATGAACTGTCCAAGCTGGCCACCCATTACGGATTTATCGATAAGGGAACGCTTTTAAAGGAATTTAGTGCGAAAGAACTTGAGGCGGCCTGCCGGAAGTGTGTCCGTATGGAAGTAAGCAGCGTAGGGGCCCTTGCCTGTGTGCTGGATGGTATGGGTGTAGAGTATCGGATTCTTTCTGAAAACAGTGCGGATATCTATGCAAAAGTCAATATGTCGGAGCTGGTTTTGGCCCTTGACCGGGCAGGCTGCAGCGTGATTTCGGCAAATGAAAGGAATGAAAGTCTGGAAAGCTATTATATCAGTTTGGTGGGAGGTGGTCAGGATGCGTAAATTACTGTCAGCGGATCTGTATCGTTTAAAACGTGACAAGGTCTTTTGGATATGCTTCCTGGGAATGCTGCTTTATACTGTGCTGGGGATGCTGGGCAATTGTGGGCAGGCGCTGCGGGATACTGCTTCCTTTACGTATACGCTGGATATGTTCTATTTTATTTATAACCTTCCCATCGGGCTTTTGATTGCGGTGTTTGTCAGTATGTTCCTCGGTGCCGAATACGGTGACGGAACCATCCGCAATAAACTGATAGTAGGCCATATCCGCCGGGAGATTTATCTTGCCAACCTTGTTACAAATATGGTTGGGGGAAGCCTGCTGCTTTTGGCGGGACTTATAGGCGGGCTTTGCGGTATCCCTTTCATGGGAACGTGGAAAATGGGAAGGATGGCGTTGGTTTTTATACTGGCCAGTGCCATGTGCGTGGCGGCATACGCGGCGGTTTTTACGCTGGTCGGCATGCTCTGCTCCAATAAGGCGGTGGCGGCGGTTTTGTCAATTCTGCTATTTCTGGGATTGATGATGATTGCGGTCACACTTTATTACAGTCTTGCAGAACCGGAAGTGGTAAATGGACTGATCATCACTGCGGAAGGGATGCAGATGGGAGACCCGTCTCCCAATCCCAGATATCTGACGGGGTTAAAAAGAGAAATTTATCAGTTTGCCCTGGATGTTCTCCCTACGGGCCAGTGTATCCAGATGGAGGAATTGACGGCAGTCCATCCGGTCCGGATGATGGTATCTTCTCTGGTGATTGCGGTTGGAACTACCGTCTGCGGAATTTGGGCTTTTGGAAAGAAAGACTTAAAGTAAAGGAGTTTTTGGATGGAAGGTTGGCTGTGGGCATTGTCCGGTATTTTGGCGGTTATGGTTGTTTTGCTTTGTGTAAAAATCCACTGGATGCACAAGGCAGCAGATGAGATCAGGGAAGCCTTTGCAGAAAGGCTCACCACGGATACGAATACGTTGATCAGTATTTCAAGTAATGACAGGTTTTTGAAACAACTGGCAGATGGATTGAATATTGAGCTCCGCCAGCTTCGCAGCCAGCGCCGCCGCTTTTTGCAGGGTGACCGGGAGCTGAAAGAAGCCATCACCAATATTTCCCATGATTTAAGGACGCCGCTGACGGCAATTTTGGGGTATTTGGATCTGCTCTCCGGGGAAGAGACATCCCCGGATGCCAAAAGGTATCTTTCCATCATGAAAAACCGGGCGGACATGCTAAAGCAGCTTACGGAAGAGCTTTTTGATTATTCTATGGTCACATCCCATGAGGGGATGAATAAGGAAGAGGTGGTGGTGAACCGGGTTTTGGAAGAGAGTATTGCCGCCTTTTATACACAGTTATGTGAAAAGAAGATCACGCCTTCCATTTTTTTGCCGGAAGAAAAGGTGGTGCGCTGCCTTGACCGGGCGGCGCTTTCACGGGTATTTGCCAATCTGCTGCATAATGCGGTGAAGTACAGTAAAGGGGATCTGGAGATCCGGCTGTTGGAAGATGGGAAGGTTATATTTTTCAATGACGCCCCTGAGTTAGATGCGGTGCAGGTGGGAAGATTATTTGACCGGTTTTATACGGTGGAGGCAGCAGACCATGGAACCGGCCTGGGCCTGTCCATTACCCGGACGCTGGTGGAGCGGATGGGAGGGAAGATTGATGCTAGGTACGAAAAGGGGAGGCTTAAGATAGAGATCTGGCTGGGGAAGTGAAGGGGGTTCTGAAAATAGTAGTTAGATTAATTTAGTCACCGTCAACTTCAATTTAGTCATTTTGCTGAAAAAGACTAAATTGAAGTTGACGGTGACTAAATTAATTGATACAATTATATTAAATTATGATAAATAAAGGATAAAGCAAAGAGAGTTTAAAATGAGAAATTATGAATATGGAAGAAAATGGGAAATACTTTTAACTCCTGAAATAGTTGGTTATTTGACAATGATTCATGAGTTTCGTGGAGAGCAGCGCCTGATAGCGGATAAATATGCTGATGTATTGGTGGATTTGGTTGAAATTGCTAAAATACAAAGTACAGAAAGTTCTAATAGAATTGAAGGAATCCATACTTCTGACGAACAGTTAAGGAAGCTTGTGTTGGATAAAACAATGCCGAGGACAAGAGATGAAAAAGAAATAGCGGGATATCGCGATGTATTGAATACTATTCACGAAAGCCATATGCATATACCGGTTAAATCAACTTTTATTTTGCAATTGCATAGAGATTTATACAAATATGAAGGCAACGCTATGGGTGGGATTTATAAGAATGTAGATAATGTGATAGAGGAAGAGGACGCAGACGGAAATAAAAGCGTACGGTTTCATCCTGTTTCGGCATGGGAGACAGCAGAATCGGTAGAACGGTTATGTAATGCATATGAAAAGGTTATAAATGAGCCACATGTTGATCCTCTGCTGATCATCCCAATGTTTATCATAGATTTTTTGTGTATACATCCTTATCGGGACGGAAACGGGAGAATGAGCAGGCTGCTGACTTTGCTGTTGCTTTATAGGGCGGGTTATTTTGTCGGGAAATATATCAGCATTGAGAAGTTGATAGAAAAATCGAAGGATGCCTATTATGCATCACTGGCGGAAAGTTCCGTGGCGTGGCATGAGGAGGAAAATGATTATGCTCCATTTGTAAAATATATATTGGGAGTTATCGTAGCGGCATATAGAGATTTTTTTGAAAGAACAAAATTGGTGGTTCGGAGTAAAGTATCGAAATCAGATAGAATTGCTGAGGAAATTAAACGCAGGATTGGAACAATTACTAAGACAGAGCTTATGCAGGTGTTTCCCAATATCAGTCAGACCACGGTACAAAGAACACTTAACGATTTGGTAAGTGAAAGAAAGATTTTAAAAATCGGCGGAGGGAGATATACCAGATATAAATGGAATTGGGAGGAAGAAAAAATATGATTACCGGAGAATTAAAAAATAAAATTGACAGTCTTTGGGATGCTTTTGCGGCAGGCGGAGTGGTCAATCCATTGGAGGTGATCGAGCAGATTACCTATTTAATGTTTATCCATGATTTGGATGATTCTGATAACCTGAGGGAAAAAGAAAGCGCCATGCTGGGGCTCCCGTATCAAAGTATTTTTACAGGGCTGGTCAAAGTAGGGGATAGGGAAATTGACGGGAGGCAGCTAAAGTGGTCAGTGTTCCATGATTTTCCGGCGCAAAAGATGTATTCCGTTATGCAGGAATGGGTGTTTCCTTTTATAAAGAATTTGCATAATGATAAAAACAGCGCTTATTCTAAATATATGGATGACGCGTTGTTTAAGCTGCCGACGCCGCTTCTGCTGGCAAAGGTAGTAGATGCCTTGGATAACATATACCAATTAATGGCGGAAGTGAAAGACATTGATATCAGGGGGGATGTATACGAATATCTGTTATCAAAAATTGCGCAATCGGGGCTTAATGGGCAGTTTCGTACGCCAAGGCACGTTATCCGCATGATGGTGGAGCTCATGGAGCCGTCAGTGGATGATGTGATCTGCGACCCGGCGTGTGGAACATCTGGTTTTTTGGTTGCGGCAGGGGAATATTTAAAGGAGAAAAGAAAAGAAGAAATTTTTTATGACAGGCAGAAAAAAGATCATTATATGAACCATATGTTTTATGGGTATGATATGGACAGGACAATGCTCCGTATAGGGGCAATGAATATGATGACCCATGGTGTGCAGAACCCGTTTATTGAGTACAGGGATAGTTTATCGGAGCAGAATGCAGACAAAGATATGTTTTCTTTAATTTTAGCAAATCCGCCGTTTAAGGGGAGTCTGGACGCTGATGCGGTTGCCGGTAGTTTGCTGAAGGTGTGTAAAACAAAAAAGACGGAACTTTTATTTCTTGCATTGTTTGTAAGGATGTTAAAAGCAGGGGGCAGGTGTGCGTGTATTGTTCCTGACGGGGTGCTGTTTGGCTCATCAAAGGCGCATAAGGATATACGGAAAGAGTTGATAGAAAACCAAAGGCTGGAAGCGGTTATTTCAATGCCTTCCGGGGTATTTAAACCATATGCGGGGGTTTCAACGGGCATATTGATTTTCACGAAAACAAACTATGGCGGAACAGATAAGGTGTGGTTTTATGATATGCAGGCAGATGGGCGGAGTCTGGATGATAAACGAAGTCCTGTGGATGAAAATGATATACCTGACATCATAGAAAGGTTTCATAATAGGGATAAAGAGGTTGAGCGGAAAAGGACGGAAAGGTCATTTTTTGTGCCGAAACAGGAGATTGTAGATAACGAGTATGATTTGTCAATCAACAAATACAAAAAGATAGAATATGTGGCAGTTGAATACCCGCCAACAGAAGAAATCATGGATAAGATTTGTGAGTTGAATGAGAGGATTGGCAAAGGGATAGAAGAATTAAGGGCTATGTTGTAGGCTAGGGATATCTTGGGAAAGGAAAAGCAAATTCGGGTTTGTAAAGATAAATGATGGACTATTTAAGGTTAGATGAAGTATGTAATCTAAATATGGGGCAGTCTCCTTCTTCTGATTCATATAATCAGGAAGGAAAAGGGATCCCTTTTTTTCAAGGAAATGCTGATTTTGGAGAGTTGTATCCAATTACAAGAGTATGGTGTGATGAACCTACAAAGATTGTAGATAAGGGAACATTACTTATTTCTGTAAGAGCGCCGATTGGAGCGTTAAATTTTGCAACTGAGAAATCATGTATAGGGCGAGGACTAGCAGGACTAACAGTAAAAGCTGGATATGATTTGAAATATATATATTATGTCTTAAAATTTAAAGAGCAGGAACTTAATAATAAGGGAACTGGCAGCACATTTAAAGCCATTTCAAAATCTTCACTTGGAGAGGTTTTGGTTCCAGATATATCAATTGGGAAACAAAAGGATTATGTTAAAAAGCTGGATTTAATTCAGAGAATGCTTGTTGATGAAAAGAAACAAATGGTGCAGCTGGACATGTTAATCAAATCGCGGTTTGTGGAGATGTTTGGGAATCCAGAAACTAATTCTAAAGGATGGGATGAATGTGAATTATCGGAAAAACTTAATGTGTTAGGTGGATATGCATTTAAGAGTGATATGTTTGATGAAGAAGATGGTATTCCAGTATTACGAATAGGAAATATTAATGCAGGGTATTTCAAGCCAGTTAATGTGGTTTTCTGGAAGAACGATTCGAGTCTTGAGCGGTATGCAATGTATCCAGGTGATTTAGTCATGTCATTAACTGGAACTGTAGGTAAGGATGATTATGGTAATGTTTGTATACTTGGTAATGACTATGATATGTACTACTTAAATCAGCGAAATGCGAAGTTGGAAATTAAAGAGGGAATTGATAAATATTATTTATTACAACTCCTTAAGTTTGAGCAAATAAAGAAGAAGCTTACAGGTATTAGTAGAGGTGTAAGACAAGCTAATATATTAAATAGGGATATACTGAATTTGGTTGTTCCACTACCGCCAATAGAACTCCAAAACCAGTTTGCCGCCTTCGTCCGCCAGGTCGACAAATTGAAAGTTGCCGCGCAAGAAACCCTTAATGAAACACAAAAATTGTTTAATAGCTTGATGCAACAATATTTTGGCTAAATTATATGTAGTTTGATATCGGAATAATTGCTATACTCTTTTTAAAAAGGGGTATATGCGTAATGGAAACAATGATTTATAACATTTTAAGTGACATGTCCGAGAGTCTTAACATTGCTCAGATGAAAAAATTGCAGGAGGTATTGATTGCCAGATTATATATGGAGCAGACATCCGAGGTGTATGAAACGAGAAATGAAGATTATCTGGAAATGTTTATCATAGCTAAACGTATTGAAGGATGTTCGGAAAGAACTTTGCAATATTACAAGAGTACGATTGAAAGTTTGATATCTGCTGTGGATGCACCAATCAGGAAAATGACAACGGAGCAGTTGCGGGATTATCTTTCATGGCATCAAAGCCAAAATAATTGTAGTAAAGTAACGATTGACAATGTGAGAAGAAATCTATCAAGCTTTTTTTCATGGCTTGAAGAAGAAAACCATATTTTAAAAAGCCCAATTCGTAGGATACATAAAATAAAAACAAAAACAGTTGTTAAAGAAGTGATATCAGATGAAAGCATGGAAATTTTAAGAGATAATTGTACAGAACCCAGAGATTTGGCAATTATAGATTTACTGGCATCTACTGGGATGCGTGTAGGTGAATTAGTGAATTTGAATATTGAAGATATAAATTTTGAGGAACGGGAATGCGTTGTTTTTGGAAAAGGAGATAAAGAGCGGAAAGTATATTTTGACGCCAAGACTAAAATCCATTTAATGAATTATCTTGATATGAGATGTGATAATAATCCTGCATTGTTTGTGTCATTGGACAAGCCGTATACAAGATTAAATATTAGCGGGGTAGAAATCAGGGTCAGGGAACTGGGAAGAAGGCTAAATTTGGAAAAGATTCATCCACATAAATTTAGAAGGACAATGGCAACGAGGGCTATTGATAAAGGTATGCCTATCGAACAGGTACAGAAACTTTTGGGGCACCAACAAATTGATACAACGATGAAATATGCAATGGTAAACCAAAGCAATGTTAAAGCGTCACATAGAAAATACATTGCATAGAGATTATACATATTCTAACATCTTGGAAAAATGCCAGAATGTGATTTGCTGCAGAAAAAACAATTAGGAGAGCTTGATGCTCTAATCAAATCGCGGTTTATAGAGATGTTTGGCGAATTACTCTTGAACCCTATGGCATGGAACGAATACCCTTTGGGAGCTGTTTGTGATAAAGTGGTTCGTTATCCTACTTTTTATGGGATGGAATATTTACCCTCCGGAACAAGGGTAATCCGAATAGGAAACATATTGCCAGATGGTCATATGGAACTTGACGATGAAAATTATGTATTCGTGTATGATACAGTAAACGAAGATTTCCCTGAAACAGTTATAGAGTTAAACGATATTATTATGGCTGTACGGGGTGATGGGTCTGCTGCGAAAAGAATCGGCATCATAACCGAACCAAGCCTTATAGATGCAAATATAAGTCCGAACTTGATTCGCATAAAAGTAAATAATACTATGTTGAATCCAATTTATTTGTTTTATTATCTTACTGGCGAGGTCGGACAAAAACGCCTAGATGCTTATGTAAACAAAACAGCTAAAAAGAACGTTGCTGCAAAGGACATTGTAAAAATAGTTACGCCAGTTCCTCCATTACCCTTACAAAATGACTTCGCCTCTTTCGTCCACCAGGTCGACAAATTGAAAGTTGTAGCATAAAAATTATTAATTCCATTTAAAAAAAGTAAATTAGAAAACGTTATGTAAGATGAAACAGATGTAGACTGCAAGAAAGGAGGATCCCCCAATGACTAACTTCGATTATCTGAAATACGAACCTAAATTTGAGAGCTTTTCAGATGCAGCTATATCAGCGGAGAAAATAGTCAGGATAGACTATGATGCCTGTATTTTAAATTGTAGGAGGGCGATGGAGTTTGCGGTTAAATGGATGTATTCCGTGGACACTGTGCTGGATATGCCATATCAGGACAATTTGGTAAGCCTGATCAATACAGATGAATTTCGGGGAATCGTGGATGCGGATTTATGGAGACGTATAGACGCAATTCGGCGTATGGGGAATCATGCGGCGCATGGCGGCAGAAAATCTACTTTTGATGAGGCGGCATTATGCTTACAGAATCTTTTTATTTTTTTGGACTTTGTAGCCTATTGCTATTCAGATTATTATGAAGAACGTCATTTTGACACTGATTTATTAAAAGCAGCATCAGCGGATGAAGCAATAGAAGTTTATTTTGATGAAAAATTTGCAGATATTGACCTGAAAACATTGATGGCTGAGAACAAAGCGTTAAAAGAGGAATTGACTGCCCGAAGGGAAAAACAACGGCCTGAATATGTACCCAAGCCTCTTGACTTGTCGGAGTTTAAGACCAGAAAACTTTACATTGATGTTATGCTGAAGGATGCTGGCTGGATAGAAGGGAAAAATTGGCAAAATGAAGTGGAACTGATGGGGATGCCGAATAAATCCGAAACCGGGCGGGCAGATTATGTGCTTTATGATGACGCCCATAAACCGCTTGCCGTTGTGGAAGCGAAGCGGACTTGCACAGATGTTGCAAAGGGGCGCCAGCAGGCGAAGCTTTATGCGGATATCTTAGAAAAGCAGTATAAAAGACGCCCGATTATTTTTTTGACAAATGGTTTTGATACGCGGATCATTGATAACCAATACCCGGAAAGAAAAGTGTCAGGTATTTATTCTAAGCGCGATATAGAAAAATGGTTTAATCTTTTGACGATGCGTATGCCTTTAAAGAATATTGTCGTGGACAGGAATATTGCCGGCAGGTATTATCAGGAAGCTGCTATTAAAGCAGTATGTGGTAGTTTTGACCAGAAAAACAGGAGAAGAGCGCTCCTTGTAATGGCTACGGGTTCCGGGAAAACGAGAACTGTTATTGCGCTTTGCAAAGTGTTGCTTCATGCAGGATGGGTAAGAAATATTTTGTTTTTAGCAGATAGAAATTCATTGGTCACGCAGGCGAAAAGAAGCTTTGTGAATTTTCTGGCAGATGATTTGCCGGTGGCAAATGTCGTGGAAGAAAAAGATAATTATCATGCAAGAGGTATCTTTTCTACTTATCAGACTATGATGAATCTGATTGACAGTGCGAAAGATGAAGAAGGGAAGATTTTTTCCTGCGGTCATTTTGATCTGGTAATCTGCGATGAAGCCCACAGGTCGATTTATAATAAGTATAAAGATATTTTTACATATTTTGATGCACCATTGGTAGGGCTTACGGCAACACCCAAAGATGAAATTGATAAAAACACATATTCTGTTTTTGAATTGGAAAATGGAGTGCCGACATATGGGTATGAACTTGCACAGGCGGTGAAGGATGGATATCTGGTTGATTATTTATCGGTGGAGTCAAAAGTTAAGTTTATTGAACAAGGCATTATTTATGATGAATTGCCCCAGACAGAGCGGGAAATTTATGAAAATACTTTTGCGGATGAAGAAGGGAAAGTTCCCGAGAGCATTCAGGCATCAGCTATAAATACATGGCTTTTTAATGAAGACACTATAAAAATGGTTCTTCATGTAGTTATGACGGAAGGATTAAAGATAGATTATGGGGAAAAAATCGGAAAGACCATTATTTTTGCTAAGAACCATAATCATGCAGAAAAAATATTGGAAATATTCAATAAAGAATATCCGCATTTATCCAAAGAAGGGCATAGCTTTGCAAGTGTGATAGATAATTATATGACTTATGCCCAGAGTGCGATAGATGAATTTTCGGATGCAAAGAAAATGCCGCAGATAACAATTTCGGTGGATATGCTTGATACGGGGATCGATGTGCCAGAGGTATTGAACCTTGTTTTTTTTAAAAAGGTAATGAGCAAAGCAAAGTTTTGGCAGATGATCGGACGGGGAACAAGGTTATGTCCGGGATTGATAAACGGAGAGGATAAGAATAAATTTTACATTTTTGATTTTTGCGGGAATTTTGAATTTTTCAGAATGGGTGATGGCAAGACTACCGCCAACAGGATGGCATTGCAGAGTGCGATTTTCAATTTAGAATTTCAAATTGCGTACAAGCTTCAGGATGTTGATTGTCAGGTAGAGCGTTTGATGGCATATAGGTCCAGGCTTGTGGAAATGATGACTGGAAAAGTACGACAACTGAACAGGGAAAGCTTTGCTGTGCGCCAGCATTTGAAATATGTTGATTTGTATGTGGATGCTGAAAATTATAAAACGCTTACATTTGAGGATACCAATATTGTCAAAGAGGAAGTAGCGCCTTTAATCTTGCCTGACAGCGATGAAGCAAGTGCGGTCCGGTTTGACGCTTTAATGTATGGAATAGAGCTATCATATTTGATGGGGAAAAAATATACAAGGGCAAGCAGGGATCTGTTAAATTGTGTCAATGCCGTGGCCGGTATAGCTAATATTCCGGAAATCCAAGTGAAATCAGAGTTAATAAAGAAGATTTTGCATACAGATTATTTAGACCATGCAGGAATAGAGGAATTTGAGTTTATTCGTGAGGAATTGCGTACTTTGATGAAATACATTTCTCATGAGGTTAATAAGTATGAGACAGATTTTGCAGATGATTTACTGTCGATTGAGTGGAAAGAAGCGGAACTGGAAAATGATGACCTTAAGAAGTATAAGGCAAAAGCAGAGTATTATGTTCGCGCGAATCAAAATAATATAGTAATAGCAAAATTAAGAAACAATAAACCGTTAAATAATCAGGATATTCAATTTTTGGAGAATATTCTGTGGAGTGAACTGGGAACCAGAGAAGAGTATGAGGAGGAATATGGTACAAAACCTCTTGGGGAGTTTGTCAGGGAAATTGTCGGGCTGGATATGAATGCGGCAAAAGAAGCGTTTGCGGGGTATCTGGATGATATCAATATGGACAGCCGTCAGATATACTTTGTAAACCAGATCATAGAGTATATTGTCAGAAACGGCATGCTAAAGGATCTTTCAGTGCTGCAGGAATCCCCGTTTACAGATAAAGGGAGCGTAGTGGAAATATTTAACGATATGGATGTATGGCAGGGAATCAGAAAAGTGATCGATCAGATCAATGCAAATGCGGTTGCATGATGCTTTGAAAAGGGCAATGCCCAACAGGAGCCGTTGCCCTTTCAGTAACACCTTACGGGATTTTAACTCAGCCTGTGCAAAAACAGCCCGCTTCTAAGCTTTGGCTCGAACCATGTGGATTTTGGGGGCATCAAAAGCCCTGCGTCCGCCACGGCCAGCAGTTCTGCAATGGAAGTAGGATACATGGAAAATGCCACTCTCATGTCTGTGTGGACACGGCGCTCCAGCTCGGCAAGCCCCCGGATACCGCCGATAAAATCAATCCGCTTATCAATCCTTGGATCCTGAATGTTTAAAACGGGATTTAACAAATGATCCTGAAGGATAGAAACATCCAGTCCTTTTACGGGATCTTCACTATGGAGTGTTTCATCTGCAGTGAGCAAATACCATTTCTCCTCAAGGAACATACCAAAAGTTCCCTTTTCACATGGAGAGACTTGTTCGTTTCCTTTGCATACAATGGAAAATCCTGCTTGTTCCACCGCGTTTAAAAATTCCGCTGGGGTCATTTGGTTCAAATCCTTCACTGCCCGGTTATAGGGCAGGATGGCAAGCTGGTCATCTGGGAACAGAACCGAAAGGAACCGGTTAAATTCCTCTTTTCCGGTATAACCGGGGTGGGCATCCCGGCGCTTCAGGCCTACCTTTACGGCGGAAGCACAGCGGTGATGGCCGTCTGCTATGTAGGTACAGGGAATCCGGTCAAAAGCCTGCTCAATCTGCTTAAGTTCTTCTTTTTCCGAAATGCGCCATACACGGTGGGCAATTCCGTCGATAGAGGTAAAATCATACAAAGGAACAGTTTGCCGCACTTTTTCTACGATTTGGTTCAGCTCTTTATCGGAACGGTACACCAGGAAGATTGGGCCGGTATGGGTATCCGTTATATCCACATGGCGGATCCGGTCAAGTTCTTTGTCCTCCCGGGTGTTTTCGTGTTTTTTGATGATCTGGTTCTGATAATCGTCAATGGAGGAACATGCCACGATCCCGGACTGGGAACGATTCCCCATGACCTGCTCATAAATGTAGTAACAAGGGAACTCCTCGCTGATAAATGATCCGTCAGCGGTCATGGAATCTAAAGTTTCTTTGGCTTTTTCATAAACCTGTTGGTCATAGGTATCTACATTGGCGGGGAACTGCGTTTCCGCACGGTCTATTTTTAAAAAGGAAAGAGGTTCCCTTTTTACTTCCGCAAGGGCTTCTTCCCGGTTGTAGACATCATAAGGCAGAGCGGCAATGCGGTCTGCCAGCTCTGGTGTGGGGCGTATGCAGCGAAATGGTGTGACTCTAGGCATGTCTGGTCTCCTTATCAGGCGTATTGTTTGTGTTCAGTGAAATATATGATAGTGAAAGCTATGGTATGATTATACGTTGGAAGGAGACGGGAGTCAATGTATTCCGCTTTACACGTGTCACTTCCGGCAAAGGAAACGGCAGGGCTGAATTGCTATAAGTTTATTCAGAATTTATCAGTATCGTATTGACAGTAAAAATATATTTCTGATATTATAAACAAAAGCATATTTTTTAACGTTGATCTATCAAGACAGTCTGCTAAAAGCATCCTGTCTTAACATCTAAGACATATCATCGGCAGGTTATGCCAGCCTTTATCAGGCAAACACAAAGCACGAAAATGAGATCAAAACAAGTGAGGTAACGATCACTTTTATCAGCCGCCATTACCCATATAAGCTGGAAAAGTATCTGATCAAGCACCGCCATTACCGCTTTGTGAAAAGTGGGGAAGGCATCTACCAGATTGTAGGGAATGATTTTACCATGCAGTTCATTGTCACATCCAGGGTTTCGAAAGAGGAAAACCTTTGGATATGGGGGATAAACAATCCGGTTGACGGCGTGATGGCGGAAAAGTTAGTTAAGGAATATAGGAAGAATAAGAGCAGCCGGCATTATGAGTCGGTCATGGATATTATTGTTCGTGCTAATGAAAAAATATTTGGGAGGAATAAAAAGATGTGCAAAGCAATGGAAGAAATTATGGAAGACCGGATCGTTGAAAGGGAGCAGAAAGCGAGGGTAGAAGCGAGGACAAAAGCAAGGGCAGAAGACATTTTGGTACTTTTAAAAGAATGTGGGAACATTCCGGCAAAACTGCGGAAATTGATCTTGGGTGAGTCGGATATGGCGGTATTGGAGCGGTGGCTCAAGATTGCGGGAAAAGTAGATTCTATTGAGGAATTTCAAAACGCTATTTAGCACGAAAGGGGGCAAGGGTATGAGGGTGATCATGATTGATATTGACACTTTGCGGGCAGACCACATGGGCTGTTATGGTTATGGCAGGAACACGACTCCTGTTATGGATGAGGTGGCCAGGGAGGGTGTGCGGTTTGACAACTATTACTGTCCTAACGCACCCTGTCTGCCATCACGGGCGTCGATGGTAAGCGGGCAGTATGGTATCCACAACGGGATCGTGGGGCATGGCGGAACCGCGGCGGATATGCGGCTGCAGGGAAGGAGTCGGAGCTTTACGGACGAGCTTTCCGAAAACGGTCTGTTTATGCAGTTCCGTAAGGCGGGAATGTATACGGTATCTTTCTCTACTTTTGCGGAGCGGCACAGCGCATGGTGGTTTAATTCCGGTTTCCATGAATGCATTAACGTGGGAAAGCGGGGGCATGAGCCGGCGGATATGGTGACGCCGAAGGTGCTGGAATGGTTAGAACGAAATGGGAAAAAGGATAACTGGATGATGCATGTGCATTATTGGGATCCCCATACGCCTTATCGGACGCCTGTAGATTACGGGAACAGTTTTGAAGGAACGCCTATGCCGGATGACTGGATCACGGAAGAGATTTTTAAGGAACATCTTCTTCATGTCGGGCCTCATGGCGCAAATGAGATCAATATGTGGAATGACGAAAGCTTTGCCCATCTGCCGAAGCATCCCGGAAGTTTAAAGACGCTGGAGGAGGCGAAGCGATTTTTAAACGCTTACGATGATGGGATACGCTATACGGATGACAATATCGGACTTATCATCAACTGGATGAAAGAGAACGGACTCTACGATGACGACCTGGCGATCATCATCACCTCGGACCATGGGGAAGATTTGGGTGAATTTGGGGTGTATGCCGAGCACGGCATGGCAGACGATCCGGTGTGCCGTATCCCGCTGATCGTCCGCTGGCCGGGGATGCGCAAAAATGCGGTGGTGAAAGGATTTTATGACAATACGGACCTGGCGCCTGCTATACAGGAACTTTTGGGAACATCCATGACGACATGGGATGGTTTCCGCTATGACGGTGTATCGTTTGCAAAAGAATTGAAGGACGGGGTGGATTGTTCCAAGCCTTATGTGGTGTTGACCCAGTGTGCCCATGTATGCCAAAGAAGCGTGCGTTTTGATGATTACATTTACATCCGCACGATCCATGGCGGCTATCACCTTTTACCGGAAGAGATGTTGTTTCATGTGAAAGCAGATCCCCATGAACTCCATGATCTGGCGCCGGAGCATCCGGAATTGTGTGCAAAGGGGGCCAAGATGATCCTGGACTGGACGGAGCGTATGATGAGATCGTCCAGATCGGATGTGGACCCTATGTGGACTGTCATGCGGGAGGGCGGGCCGGAGCATTGCCGGGGAGAACTGCGCAGGTACATGGACCGTATTGAAGGAACCCCTCGTTCATATGGCATTCCGCTTCTGGAGGAACGGTACGGAACCCCCGGACCTAAAAATGGTTTTCAATCGTATCTTTAAAGGATTGGCTGATATCAGGCCTTTTCGTTAAACAACGGACAGTACGTAAATCGTGCTGTCCGTTATTTTGAGTATCCTGCACCTTGACCCGGAAAAACTGCATCCTGTGGGAAAGTGGATTGCACCGGTTTGCGAATCTGTTACAATACAATTATAGAAAGGAAACGTTATGAAGCTGACGATGAACAAAATCCTGCAAGGGGAGGATGAGGTGATCATCCGATACCGTGAAATGAATGAACAGATTGAAATGCTTGCGGCTCTGGTGGAAGGGAAAGCGCCAAGGGTCAGTGCCAGGTGCGGGGATGAGACGATCCTGATCAGTCCGGAAGCCATCCTTTACCTGGAAAGTGTGGACGGAACGACCTGGGCATATCTTGCGGATCAGGTGTGCAGAATTTACGAAAGCCTGGAAAAGGCTGCACTGGCGTGGGGGGAGCGGGGGTTTTTCCGATGTTCTAAATCCATGGTCATCAATATCTACCGGATCAGCACCTTGAAAAGCGAACCGGGAAACCGGATATTGGCTAAGATGGAAAATGGAGAGCAGGTGGTGATCTCCAGAAGGTATGCCAGGCAGCTAAGGGGGATTTTGAAGGGAGGGGCGGAGGATGAAGAATAAGGAAAGCCGAAACGGTATTTTTAAGGAAAACTTTCTGCGTTTTCTGGGGGCGGAGATCTGGATCGAGTACAAGGCCTGCCTGTATTCCTTTTGCATGATGGTTTTTTATTGCATTTATCTTCTTTGCGGGGGAATTTATCAGGCAAGTATTCTCATCCTGGCCGAAATGGTTCTTGCCGCCTATTTTATGGGGTATGTGCAGGTTTATCTTTTGAAGAATTTTGATGAGTCGGATCGGCTGGGGAAGCGCGAGGTATGGAGCATCCTGCTTTGCAGTTTTGTCTACACACTGATCTCCTTTGTGCTTGCGTGGTTTGACAAAAGCCTGCCTGCCACCGGACTGTTCTTTTTATTCATGTTGTTTAGTTTTGGGTGCGTCTGCATGGTGAACAGGATGCGGAGAGCGTATGATACCCGGAATTTAAATAAAATGCTGGAAGAATTTAAAAAGGGGGAGCAAAGATATGATAAATGCAATTGAGATCAGTGGCCTGACCAAAAGTTACGGGAGGCACCGTGGAGTGAAAAATATTTCCCTGCAGGTAAGCCGTGGAGATATATTTGGTTTTTTGGGCCCGAATGGGGCAGGAAAATCTACCACCATCCGAAGCATCCTGGGTCTTTTGCGTTTTGGACAGGGGGAGATCAAAGTTCTGGCCATGGACAGCAGGAAGCAGCAAAAGGAGATTTTAAGCCGGATAGGGTATATGCCTTCGGAAGCTATGTTTTATCCGTCTATGAAAGTAAGGGATGTGATCCGGTTTGCGGCGGATATGCGTAAGCGTGACTGTGAGGAGGAGGCAGGGCGGATATGCCAGGCGCTGGAGGTGGACATGGGAAAAAAGATAGGGGAATTGTCACTTGGCAACAGGAAAAAAGTGAGTATCGTCTGTGCGATGCAGCATAAGCCGGAGCTTTTGATTCTGGATGAGCCCACGTCCGGATTAGACCCGCTGATGCAGGAAGCTTTTTTTAAGCTGGTCCTGGATTATAACAGCCAGGGAACTACCTGCTTTTTATCTTCCCATGTGCTCTCAGAAGTAAAGCGTTACTGCAAACATGCGGCGATCATCCGGGAAGGGGAGATCATCCGGACAGACACGGTCGAAAATCTTTCTAAGTCAAATCTCCGCCGTGTGCGTGTATGGGAAAAAGGGGAGGAGCGGAGCTTTTCCTATACCGGGGATATGAAGGAGCTGATCCGGGAATTGAATGAGACGTCTCTTTCGGATGTGCTGATCGAAGAGCCGGGGCTGGATGAACTGTTTATGCATTATTATTTGCCGAAAGATGATATTGTATCTTAGTGGAAAGGGAGAAGGGGAAGGATGACGCTGTTAAAACATGAAATAAAAATGAATCTGAAATCAATTTTAATCTGGGCAATCAGTGTGGGGGTATTGTGCGCAGGCTGTATTTTATTGTTTGAAAGCCTTGAGGAGAGTATGAAGGAGATGACGGATGCTTATTCGGATATGGGAGCGTTTTCCGCGGCGCTTGGGATGGATAAGTTGAGTATCAGTACTATGGAGGGGTTTTACGGAACGGAAATTGCGCTGATGTTTGCATTGGGCGGGGCCATGTTTGCGGCAATGACGGGTGCAGCTATGCTTTCCAAAGAAGAGGAAGGGCATACCTGCGAGTTCCTTGCCACATTGCCCTTAGGGCGGGGGCGTATTTTCTTTTGGAAATATGCGGCGGTGGTTTTGCTGGTGCTGCTGTTTAATCTGATGACGGTGCTTTTGATTCTGGCTGGTTTTGCCGGGGCAGGGGAAATGCTGGATGGGAAAACCTTTGTCCTGTATCATGGGGCTCAACTGATCATGCAGCTGGAAGTCGGCAGCATTTGTTTTTTGATTTCGGCTTTGTCTAAGAAAAAGCAGATCGGGGCTTGTTTAGGATTTGCCATGGTGCTTTATATCGGTGATTTGATGTGCCGGGTCATCCCGGATCTGGAGGGCCTTAAATATGTGACACCGTATTATTTTTCCAACGGGGCGGATATTTTTGCAAGCGGGGAGGTCCAATGGGGGATGGCAGCGGCTGCTCTGGTGGTGATGGTTCTGTCCGTTGTGGCAGCAGCGGTGGTATATCAAAAGAAAGACCTGGCGTCATAGCCGTTAAATTTCATAGATGAGACATATCGTCTGCCTGTGGACTGCCGCTTCTTAGCTTGACATTGTTCGTTGCTTTGAGTGTTTTTTTATGATAGAATGGATAAAAATTATAAAGAAAGGTATGGTTGAGCGGATGAAAAACAAAAAAATTGCGGTTGTCATGGTGGTTTTGGCAGCATTTTTATGCCTGGCAGGCTGCGGAAAGAAGATTGATGTTGCAAATTGGAAGGAATATACTTCGCCTGACGGAACCTTCAGTGTCAAAGCGGACGAGGGCTATGAGATTGTAGACATGCAGATGGATAACTGGCTGGCATTAGAGGCTCCCGACGGGCGGGATAGCATCCTTGCAATGCAGTTTGCAAAATCCGGCGGTCTGGTAGGTGGTTTCGGAAGTCTTGGGGAAGCAATAGCCTTTGTGGAGGAATCTAACCAGCTTTCCGATAAGACGGAGGTGGAAAAGCCGGAAAGTACAGTGCTTGCCAATATAGAAGCCTATACTTACAAGATGACACAGGACGGTTATACGGAAGAGTTTACAGTGGTATATGGTGAAACGGATTTTGCCCATTATATGCTGATGTATTCAGAAGCAAAGCTGAAACGTCATGGCAAGGGGTATTTTAATGAGGTTTGTGCTGCTTTTAAAGAAAATGCGGACGTGATCGAAGAAAAGCAAAGCGCTTCCGCACAGATATCGGATACTCTCCGCTGGTTTAATGCATCCAACTCGATCCTGATCGCGGTAAACGGATGGGATTACAATCTGTATGGGGGGATGGAGGCAGACCAGGCAAGCCAGATGGCTGCGGCTCAGGTTTTGGATAACAGCTGGGGCGTCACGGATAAGGCTGCCGCAGACGAGACATTAGACTGGCTTCTTTCGGAAGGGCACCGGGTAGAGTTTGCAGGGGAAATGGAGTACCTTGCGGAATGCGGGATGAATGAGGTAAGCGAGGAAGAAAGGGAAGCTTTTCTTCTGGAGAACTTTGAAGTAACGGCAGAACAGGCCGAAATCTATGCGGGATGGTACGGCGCCTATACGGAGAGGCAGGAGGATGCCGCTTCGGGCTGGGATTATAACCGCGCATTAAGCCAGATCGCTAATTTTTATCTGGCAGGATATTATACGTTAGAGGAAGCTCTTGACGCCTCCATGGATGTGGCGGAGATTATTCAGTCCAGCTTTGATTCGTGGGATGATTACATGGAAAGCTACTTTATCGGATATGAATACTGGGCTGATGAGAGCAGCGCGGAGAGAAGGGAGCTTTACGAACAGATCAAAAGTGCCGGGGATAGCCCATTTAGCGTAGATTTCAATACAACGCTGGAAAAAGACTGGTAGTGCTTTAATAGTTCAGCTTAAGGCAGCAATAGGATTGTGACAGCTGTTTTCCTAAAATCCATATGCCTATCATTTGATTTTAAAAACTATTGATTTTTTGAAATAAAAAAGCTACAATAGAAGCATGACAAATGAAAGGGCGGTAATCTTTGTATGGCTGATAAGATGGACGGGAATAAATTGGGAAAATATGATTTGATCCATAATGAGACGGGAATGGCAGCGTCTGGTGGCAGATTGTACTACCAAACTTATATTCCGGCAGATTTAAGCCAGGCATCGGAGGAAGAACTTTATTCGGCGGACGTGTTAGACGGCGTGAAAGCTATCTATCAGGAAATCGGAAGGCAGCAGGGATTTTGTTTTTTTGAAAAGGAATTTCGGCAAAAGGATTTAAGTAGAAGGAATGATCTGTTTTACCGGCAGGAGATCGCTGCCCTTCTTGGGCTCAGCGACGGAAAGGTGGAATTGACGGATATTTTCAGCGATCAGCCGATCAGCGGGATTAAGAAAAGACTTCCTTTATATGAATATGTGGAGCAGGATGGGGAGGCGGGCGGTCCAAAGATCTTATCGGGCAGGGTACAGGTCGGGAAGCGGCGTTACCCTTTCCGGAATACCCAGATATGGGAAGAGGAAAAAGTAAAAAGGATCAGCTTAAGGGAGCATAATCCACCGGCACCGGAGCGCATTTCGGAACTGATGAAGGAATTGGAAGGCTACAGGGCAAAGGAAGGGCATAAGGAGACTATGGTCACGGCAGGTCTTTTGTGCTACCAGTTTCTGACGATCATGCCCTATCAGGAAGATAACGAAATATGGGCAAGCCTGCTGCTTAATTGTTTCCTGCGGGAGAAGGGTGTGGATCTGGAATACTATATTCCTTTCGGAAGATATTTTTCCCAACAGTCGAAGGAGCGGAAAGAGGTTATGAAGCAGGTCCGGGAAAGCGGCGATTACGGCCATTGGATCCGGTTTTACCTGGAATTGGCAGATAAGGCGTTAGCGCATACGAACAGCACCGTCATGCGGCTTGAACAACTCCGCCGTGACGCACTTTCTTCCATATTAAAAGAAAAGCAGAAGGAACTTTTGAAGAATATCATTTTGTACATGGAAGAAAATCCGATGTTCATCATCAGCGATATTGAGAAGAAGTTTGAAATTGCCTATAATACGGCCGCAAAAATGGTATCCATTCTGGAAAAACATGGTCTGGTCAAAGAAATCTCCAAAAAGCAGAGATATCGGATTTACTGTTATGAAAAGTATGTGGAGGAAATACTGAAATAAATTAAAAAAATTAATATTTTGCTTGCATATTCCCAAAACATCATGTATACTATCAAGTGCTGTGGCATGATAGCGTTGAAGCGTGAGGTTGCTGCCCTGCCGAAAGGCACTGCAGGTTTTCCGTGGAGCGAATGTCAAGAAGGCCGGTTTGGGCCGGCGTAAGAACCTGACGGCAAGTCACTGTACAAACATAGTCTGTGAGAAACAGAAACACGTGTGTTAAGAATGTTTTGGGAAATGTGAAGCGATTCACAGTTATTGTGTGAAGGAACAGGACACACACGGAAGAGTGTACAGTCACCGCTTGTCGTACTTATCAAGTTAAAAGTGCGAAAAGGAGGCGACTTTTTTTATGGCAAGTCAAGTAATGAGAATCACACTCAAGGCTTATGATCATCAATTAGTAGATGCATCTGCCAAAAAAATCATTGAAACAGTCAAGAAGAACGGATCACAGGTAAGCGGACCCGTACCCCTTCCCACCAAGAAGGAAGTTGTTACCATCTTAAGGGCGGTCCACAAGTACAAAGATTCCAGAGAGCAGTTCGAACAAAGAACTCACAAAAGACTGATTGATATCATTACACCCACGCCTAAGACGGTTGATGCTTTGCAGAGACTGGAAATGCCGGCTGGTGTATACATTGATATCAAAATGAAGAATAAATAATTCTTCGCGGTAACGAAACCCCTACACTAGAATGGCCCGACAGCGGCCCGCTGTAGAAACAAATGGAGGTAAAGAAATGAAGAAAGCTATTTTAGCTACCAAAGTCGGAATGACACAGATTTTTAGCGAAGACGGAACGTTGGTTCCCGTAACCGTGCTTCAGGCCGGACCCTGCGTGGTAACACAGGTGAAAACGGTTGACAACGACGGTTACAGCGCAGTACAGGTTGGCTTTGTTGACAAGAAGGAAAGAATCACCAACAAAGACAAGAGCGGAAAGAAAGAGATAATCCACAGACATGGTGTTGGCAAGGCTATGAAAGGCCACTTTGACAAAGCAGGGGTTTCCTGCAAGAGATTTGTCAGGGAATTTAAGCTGGATGATGCGGAAAGCTACACCCTTGGAAGCGAGATCAAGGCTGATGTGTTTGCGGCAGGCGATAAGATCGATGCCTCTGCTATTTCCAAAGGAAAAGGTTTCCAGGGTGCGATCAAAAGGCACGGCCAGCACAGAGGGCCTATGACCCATGGTTCCAAATTCCACCGTCATCAGGGTTCTAATGGCGCCTGCTCCTCGCCCAGCCGTGTGTTTAAAGGAAAGGGAATGCCTGGACATATGGGGTGTGTGAAAGTGACAGTTCAGAACCTGGAAGTTATAAGAGTTGATGCTGAGAAGAACCTGCTTCTTATCAAAGGTTCCGTACCCGGACCTAAGAAAGCATTGGTTACGGTCAAAGAATCAGTTAAGACAATGGCATAAGCAGGCAGGATGAAAGGAGGACCATTCAGATGGCAAACGTATCTGTTTTAAATATGGAAGGCAAGGAAGTCGGCACGATTGAATTAAACGATGCGATATTTGGTGTTAAGATAAATGAACATCTGGTACACATGGCAGTTGTGCAGCAGCTTGCAAATAATCGTCAGGGAACTCAGAAAGCAAAGACACGTTCCGAGGTTTCCGGCGGCGGAAGAAAACCCTGGAGACAGAAAGGAACCGGACATGCAAGGCAGGGTTCAACCAGGGCGCCCCAGTGGAAAGGGGGCGGCGTTGTGTTTGCGCCGGTGCCGAGAGATTATTCATTCAAGCTTAACAAAAAAGAAAAGAGAGCAGCCCTTAAGTCAGCCCTTACAAGCAGGGTGCTGGACGGCAAGCTGATCGTTTTGGATGAGTTGAAGCTGGATGAGATCAAGACAAAGAAGTTCAAAGCGGTTATGGATAACCTGAAAGTAAGCAAGGCGTTGGTAGTACTTGCTGATAATGATAAAAACGTTTTTATGTCTGCAAGAAATCTGCCGGCGATCAAGACAACACTGACCAGCACAATAAACGTTTATGATATCCTTAAGGGTGACACATTGGTGCTTACGAAGGATGCAGTAGCTAAGATCGAGGAGGTGTATGTATAATGGCAGCAATTCAATATTATGACGTAATACTGAAACCGGTCATTACAGAAATGAGTATGGCTGGCATGAGCGAAAAGAAATATACTTTTTTGGTTCATCCGGAAGCAAATAAGACCATGATAAAGGAGGCCGTTGAAAGAATGTTTGACGGCGCCAAGGTGAAAAAGGTCAACACCATGAACCAGATCGGCAAGGTGAAAAGACGCGGCATGACCGTAGGACGTACCGCTAAGACCAAAAAGGCAATCGTATGGCTTACAGAGGACAGTAAGGATATTGAAATCTTTACCGGCCTGTAAAAACGGCGAAACGAAGTTTTAAATTGCTAAAGGACAGCAATTAAGAACAACTATGCTTCGCATTTTCTGCCACGATTTAAATATCAACTATGCACAGGAAAAGTGCGACATGAAATAAATGAGACTTGAAAGGAGAAAAAGTCATGGGAATTAAGACGTATAACCCATATACACCTTCCAGAAGAAATATGACCGGCTCTGATTTTTCGGAGATCACCAAAAAGAAACCTGAGAAATCACTTGTTACTTCTTTAAATAAAAATGCCGGCCGTAATAATCAGGGCAAGATCACAGTAAGGCATCGCGGAGGCGGCGCTAAGAGAAAATACAGGCTTGTGGATTTCAAGAGGAACAAAGAAGGCATTCCAGCAACGGTTATCGGGATCGAGTATGATCCTAACAGATCTGCAAACATTGCGCTGATCTGCTATGCAGACGGCGAGAAATCTTATATTATCGCACCGCAGGGTTTGACGGACGGCATGAAAGTCATGAACGGCCCGCAGGCGGAAGTAAGGGTTGGAAACTGCCTTCCTTTATCAGCGATCCCTGTTGGTACCCAGGTACACAACATTGAGTTATATCCCGGAAAAGGCGGCCAGTTGGTGCGCTCAGCCGGAAACAGTGCACAGTTAATGGCGAAAGAAGGAAAATACGCAACTCTCCGTCTCCCTTCAGGAGAAATGAGAATGGTGCCTATCGTCTGCAGGGCAACGATCGGTGTTGTCGGAAACGGCGATCACAACCTGATCAAGGTCGGTAAAGCAGGCCGTAAACGCCATATGGGCTTCCGCCCTACAGTACGCGGTTCCGTTATGAACCCGAATGACCATCCTCACGGCGGTGGTGAAGGCAAGACCGGTATTGGTCGTCCAGGTCCGTCTACACCTTGGGGTAAGCCAGCTCTTGGTCTTAAGACCCGTAAGAAAAACAAAGCTTCTAATAAGCTGATCGTAAGAAGAAGAGACGGCAAGGCCATCAAATAATTAAGGAGGAGAGAAGAAAATGGCTAGATCACTAAAAAAAGGACCTTTTGCAGATGCAAGTTTGCTTAAAAAAGTAGATGCACTGAATGCAGCAGGACAAAAGCAGGTTATTAAAACCTGGTCCCGCCGTTCAACAATCTTCCCTTCTTTTGTGGGGCACACATTTGCAGTGCATGACGGAAGAAAACATGTGCCTGTATATGTTACGGAAGATATGGTAGGACATAAGCTGGGTGAATTTGTTGCAACCAGAACTTATAGAGGACACGGTAAAGACGAGAAGAAGTCAAAAGTAAAGTAAGATAGGAGGTTTCATCATGGCAAAAGGACATAGATCCCAAATTAAAAGAGAAAGAAATGCGCAGAAAGATACAAGACCTTCAGCTAAGTTATCTTACGCAAGAGTGTCTGTTACAAAAGCATGTTTCGTATTAGATGCCATCAGGGGCAAAGATGTGGAAGCTGCATTGGGAATTTTGGAATATAACCCCAGATATGCTTCCGCCCTGATCAAGAAATTATTGGAGTCTGCCCGTGCAAATGCTGAATATTTGTACAGTCAGGATCCCGCAAAGTATCCGAATCCGGAGCACCTTTACATTGCAGAATGTTATGCAAATAAAGGACCTACAATGAAGAGAGTAAAGCCTCGCGCACAGGGAAGGGCTTACAGGATCGAAAAGAGAACGAGCCACATTACAGTAGTACTGGATGAGAGATAGGAGGAAAGTTATTTATGGGACAGAAAGTTAATCCTCACGGCTTAAGAGTCGGTATTATTAAGGATTGGGATTCTAAGTGGTACGCAGAAGAAGAGTTTTCTGATTTCCTCGTAGAGGACTACAACATCAGAAAATTCCTTAAAAAGAAATTATTCAGCGCCGGGATTTCAAAGATTGAGATCGAGAGGGCTTCTGACCGTGTGAAAGTGATCATTTATACGGCAAAGCCCGGTGTAGTGATCGGTAAGGGCGGTGCGGAAATCGAAGTGACCAAGAAAGAACTTTCCAAGATGACAGGAAAGAAGGTATTGGTCGACATTAAAGAGATCAAGAGGCCTGACAAGGATGCACAGTTAGTTGCGGAAAATATTGCCCAGCAGCTTGAGAACCGTGTTTCTTTCAGACGTGCTATGAAGTCCTGCATGGGAAGAACCATGAAGGCAGGCGCACAGGGGATCAAGACTTCTGTATCAGGGCGCCTTGGCGGTGCGGATATGGCCCGTACAGAATTCTACAGCGAAGGTACTATTCCCCTTCAGACACTGCGTGCTGATATTGAATATGGTTTCGCAGAGGCTGATACCACCTATGGTAAAGTAGGTGTTAAGGTATGGATCTACAAGGGCGAAGTACTTCCTACAAAGAAGAATGAAGAAAAGACAGTGCAGGAAGGGAGCGATAAATAATGTTAATGCCTAAAAGAGTAAAACGTCGTAAACAATTCCGCGGCAGCATGAGAGGAAAAGCTTCTCGTGGTAACATGATCAATTACGGTGAATACGGTATCGTTGCATTAGAGCCATGCTGGATCAAATCAAACCAGATTGAAGCTGCCCGTATTGCTATGACACGTTATATCAAGCGTGGTGGTAAGGTTTGGATCAAGATTTTCCCTGATAAACCGGTAACAGCTAAACCAGCAGAAACACGTATGGGTTCCGGTAAAGGAACACTGGAATACTGGGTAGCAGTGGTAAAGCCCGGCCGTGTAATGTTTGAAATCGCAGGAGTGCCCGAAGAAATCGCAAAAGAAGCTTTACGTCTTGCAACTTATAAGCTTCCTTGCAAGTGCAAGATCGTTTCTAAGGCAGACTTGGAAGGTGGTGCATCAAATGAAAACTAGCAAGTATGTAGAAGAGTTAAAGGCAAAAACAGTTGCAGCGTTGGCAGAAGATTTGGTTGCAGCAAAGAAGGAGCTTTTTAATTTGAGATTCCAGAATGCAACGAACCAGTTGGATAATACCGCAAGAATTAAAGAAGTAAGAAAGAATATTGCAAGGATTCAGACCGTCATCACACAGAAGAATAAAGAGGCGTAACGGATGGCGTTGCAGGAATGTCAAAGAAAGGAGACAAACATCGTGGAAAGAAATCTGAGGAAAACACGTATCGGTAAAGTGACCAGTGATAAAATGGATAAGACAATTGTTGTCGCTATTGAAAATCACGTTAAGCATCCTCTATACAAAAAAGTCGTTAAGCGCACATATAAATTAAAGGCTCATGATGAAAACAATGAGTGCCGCATTGGCGATACCGTTAAGGTTATGGAGACAAGGCCTTTGTCCAAGGACAAAAGATGGAGACTTGTTGAAATCGTAGAGCGGGCAAAATAAAATTTTTTTCGAAGATTTTATTTATGTAGAGATAGGATTAGATTGGAAGGAGAATTGGCATGATTCAACAGGAAAGCAGACTGAAAGTCGCTGACAATACAGGTGCAAAAGAAATCCTTTGCATCAGGGTTATGGGTGGATCTACAAGAAGATATGCAAATATCGGCGATGTGATTGTTGCTACGGTCAAAGATGCAACACCAGGCGGCGTTGTAAAAAAAGGTGATGTCGTAAAAGCTGTAGTTGTCCGCACCGTAAAGGGAGCGCGCCGTAAAGATGGCTCTTATATTAGATTTGATGAAAATGCTGCAGTTATCATTAAAGATGATAAGACTCCCAGGGGAACACGTATTTTTGGACCGGTGGCAAGAGAGCTTCGTGAAAAACAGTTTATGAAGATCGTTTCTCTGGCTCCGGAAGTATTATAGGAGGTGCTTAGCATGGCAACTTTAAAGATTAAAAAAGGCGATACTGTTAAGGTGATCGCCGGCAAGAATAAAGGAACAGAAGGAAAAGTAGTTTCTGTTGATGCAAAGAAGCATAAAGTTATCGTTGAAGGCGTCGGCATGGTCACTAAACATGCAAAACCTTCAGCAGCCAACCAGAATGGCGGAATTATTCAAAAAGAAGCTCCTATTGACATCTCAAATGTAATGTACCTTCACAAAGGAAAACCTACAAGGGTCGGCTTTAAGTATGAGAATGACAAGAAGGTACGTTTTGCAAAGTCAACAGGAGAAGTAATTGATTAATTCTAGGAAAGGAGAACTGGAAGCGTGAACAGACTGAAAACTATGTATAATGATGAGATCGTAGATGCTATGATCAAAAAGTTCGGATATAAAAACGTAATGCAGGTACCGAAGCTTGACAAGATTGTTATCAACATGGGCGTAGGCGAAGCAAAAGAAAACGCTAAAGTGTTGGAGTCAGCGGTAAAGGATCTTGAGATCATCACTGGCCAGAAGGCAGTGACCACCAAGGCGAAAAAGTCCGTAGCTAACTTCAAGATCAGGGAAGGCATGGCAATCGGATGTAAGGTTACACTCCGCGGTGAAAAGATGTATGATTTCCTGGACCGCCTTGTAAATCTTGCTCTGCCCCGTGTACGTGACTTCAGGGGTGTAAACCCTAATGCGTTTGACGGCAGAGGGAACTATTCGCTGGGTATCAAGGAACAGCTCATTTTCCCTGAAATTGAGTATGACAAGGTAGATAAAGTAAGGGGTATGGATGTTATTTTCGTTACAACAGCCAAGACAGATGAAGAAGCACGTGAATTGTTAAGATTATTCAACATGCCATTTGCGAAATAGGAGGAGGTAAATTCATGGCTAAAACATCAATGAAGATCAAACAGCAGCGTAAACCTAAATTCTCAACCAGAGAATATACTCGTTGCAAGGTATGTGGGCGTCCACATTCTGTTCTTAGAAAATACGGAATTTGCAGAATTTGCTTCCGTGAGTTAGCCTACAAGGGCCAGATCCCCGGCGTGAAAAAAGCAAGTTGGTAAGAATATAGGAGGAAGTAAAATGACAATGAGTGATCCTATTGCAGATATGCTTACAAGAATCCGTAACGCAAATACTGCAAAACATGATACAGTAGACATTCCCTCTTCTAAGATGAAACTGGCTATTGCAGACATACTTGTGGAAGAAGGATATATCAAGAAATATGACTTGATCGATGAAGGCAGCTTTAAGACGATTCGTATTACCTTAAAGTATGGTGCGGACAGAAACGAAAAGATCATCAGCGGGCTTAAAAGAATTTCCAAACCGGGCTTACGTATTTATGCGGGTAAGGACGAACTGCCCAGGGTACTTGGCGGACTTGGTATTGCGATCATTTCCACTAACCATGGGGTGGTGACAGACAAGAAGGCAAGAGAGCTGCAGGTAGGCGGCGAAGTGCTTGCGTATGTATGGTAAAGTAAAGGCAAAGCTTAAGTTGAAACGATAAAGTTTTTAAATAATAATAGGAGGTACGGGCATGTCACGTATAGGAAGAATGCCAATCGCAATCCCTGCAGGAGTAACTGTGGATATTGCAGAAAATAATAAAGTGACTGTAAAAGGTCCTAAAGGAACACTGGAAAGAGTGCTTCCGTCAGAGATGGAAATCAAGGTCGAAGGGGCAGAGATCCATGTTACCAGACCGAATGATTTAAAGAAAATGAAAGCTTTACATGGCCTTACAAGGTCACTGGTCAACAATATGGTAGTTGGTGTGACAAGCGGCTATGAAAAGAAGCTGGAAGTAAACGGTGTTGGTTACAGGGCTGCAAAAGCAGGCAACAAGTTAACCTTATCTTTAGGATACTCCCACCCGGTTGAGATGATCGACCCTGAAGGGATCGAGACTGTTTTGGAAGGCCAGAACATTATCATCGTAAAGGGTATTGATAAAGAAAAAGTTGGCCAATTCGCAGCCGAAATCAGAGACAAGAGAAGGCCTGAGCCTTATAAGGGTAAAGGTATCAAGTATGCTGATGAAACGATCAGGCGTAAAGTTGGTAAGACTGGTAAGAAATAGATAAGGAGAGTGTAAGGATGGTTAGGAAAGAGTCAAGACAAAAAGTTCGTGTTAAAAAGCACATGAGAATACGTAACCGTTTAAGCGGCACAACTGAAAGACCCCGTCTTGCAGTATTCAGAAGTAATAATCATATGTATGCTCAAATTATTGACGATACAGTTGGAAATACCTTGGTTGCAGCTTCCACCGTTGAGAAGGAAGTAAAGGCCGAGCTTGAAAAGACCAATAACGTTGATGCAGCAGCATACCTTGGAACTGTAATCGCAAAGAGGGCAATTGAAAAAGGTATTGATACCGTTGTTTTTGACAGAGGCGGCTTTTTATATCACGGTAAGATCGCAGCGTTAGCTGATGCGGCCAGAGAAGCTGGCCTGAAATTCTAGGAAGGGAGAAAACTTAACATGAGACATACAATCATCGATGTCAGCGGCATGGAATTAACAGAAAAAGTAGTTGCCATCAAGAGAGTAACCAAGACTGTAAAGGGTGGACGTAACATGAGATTTACAGCTCTTGTAGTGGTAGGTGACGGCAACGGACATGTAGGTGCCGGACTTGGCAAGGCTGTCGAAATTCCTGAGGCTATCCGTAAGGGAAAAGAAGATGCCATGAAGCATATCGTTAAGATTGCCATGGATGAAAACAATTCCATTACGCATGATTTTGTCGGGAAATACGGTTCAGCAAATGTTCTTTTAAAGAAAGCTCCCGATGGTACCGGTATTATCGCAGGCGGCCCTGCCCGTGTGGTCTGTGAGCTGGCAGGCATTAAAAATATCCGTACCAAATCACTGGGATCAAACAACAAGCAGAACGTAGTACTTGCAACAATCACAGGTTTAAGCCAGTTAAAGACACCGGAAGAGGTGGCAAGAAATCGTGGGAAATCTGTTGAAGAAATCATGTCATAGGAGGGAAAGGTAAGATGGCAGAGCAGAAAATGTTAAAGATCACATTGGTAAAGTCTACTATCGGTGCAGTTCCCAAGCATAAAGCTACTGTACAGTCTATGGGACTTAGGAAACTGAACAAGTCTATCGTATTACCGGATAATGCGGCAACGAGAGGCCAGATTCAGCAGATTAGACATTTAATTAAAGTTGAAGAAGTTTAAAAGATAAGGAGGTGTCAACAGTGAGTTTGGAATTATCAAATTTAAGGCCTGCAAAAGGTTCTAAGCATAGTGATAATTTTAGAAGAGGTCGTGGACACGGATCAGGAAATGGTAAGACTGCCGGTAAGGGCCATAAAGGACAGAAAGCGCGTTCAGGAGCGCCCAGGCCGGGCTTCGAAGGTGGACAGATGCCTTTATACAGGAGGATTCCTAAGAGAGGTTTCACATGCCCGAATGCAAAAGAAATCGTTGCGATCAACGTAAGCGTACTCAATGACAAATTTGAAGACGGCGCTGTGATAGACGTAGATACAATGATCGAGAGAGGCATTGTTAAAAACCCGAAAGACGGCGTTAAGATCCTCGGAAACGGAGAAGTTACCAAGAAGCTTACAGTAAAGGCTAATGCTTTCAGTGCATCCGCAAAAGAAAAAATTGAAGCTGTTGGTGGAACTGCAGAGGTGATGTAAATGCTCACAACCTTGAAAAATGCATTGAAGATCAAAGATATCAGAAATAAACTGTTATTTACCCTGGGTATGCTTGTTGTGATCCGATTAGGGTCACAGCTCCCGGTACCGGGTGTAAGGATCGACCAGTTTACTAACTGGTTCAACCAAAAGATTGGCGATGAGTTCAGCTTTTTTAATGCTTTTACAGGTGGATCTTTTGAAAGAATGTCCATTTTAGCATTGAATATTACACCTTATATCACATCTTCCATTATCATGCAGCTTCTTACTATTGCAATTCCTAAATTAGAGGAAATGCAGAAAGAAGGCGAGGATGGAAGGAAGAAGATTGCTTCTATAACCCGTTATGTGACGGTTGCGCTTGCTTTGATCGAGTCAACAGCTATGGCTGTCACTTTCTGGAACGGAAACCTTTTGAATGACAAGAAAGTTTTGGATGCAATTACAATTGTTGCAGCCCTTACAGCCGGAAGTGCATTCCTTATGTGGGTAGGTGAGCGCATTACGGAAAAAGGTGTAGGGAACGGTATCTCCATTGTGTTGGTCATTAATATTATTTCGCGTATCCCACAGGATATCAGCAATCTGTTCCAGCAGTTTGTGTTAGGCAAGGCAATTGCGGTTGGTGCCGTTGCGGCGATCGTGATCATTGCGATCATGGTAGTGATGGTGGCGATGGTAGTTGTATTAAATGCGGGTACCCGTAAGATACCTGTCCAGTATGCGAAAAAGGTACAGGGGAGGAAAATGGTGGGAGGACAGACCTCGTCAATTCCTCTTAAGGTTAACACGGCAGGAGTTATCCCGATTATTTTTGCATCTTCTCTGATGCAGCTCCCGATCATCGTATGCAGCTTCTGGGGATATCAGGGAACTGGTTTTTGGGGCCATATATTGAAGGGTCTTAATTCCGGAAATTGGTGCAATCCCAATGAGCCTGTTTATTCTATCGGGCTTTTGGTGTATATCATGCTGGTGGTCTTCTTCGCTTACTTCTATACATCAATTACATTTAATCCGATGGAAATATCAGAGAATATGAAAAAGCAGGGTGGTTTTATCCCGGGCATCAGGCCTGGCAAACCTACCAGTGAGTATCTGACAAAGATATTAAATTATATTATTTTTATCGGCGCTGTCGGACTGACGATCATTTGTGTGGTGCCATTCTTCTTTAATGGTATCTTCGGCGCACAGGTATCCTTTGGCGGTACCAGCCTTATCATTATTGTCAGTGTTGTACTTGAAACGATGAAGCAGATTGAATCTCAGATGTTGGTAAGAAATTATAAAGGTTTTTTAAATGATTAAATGATTGAAATACAATTAGAGGTTAAAGGAACAAAGGCGTAGGTTCATAAACAGGCCTTATATTCCTTTGCCTCTATATTAGTATGAAAGTGCTGGATAATCGGCTTTCATTTCAATAAAGTATAGGAGAGCTAAAATGAAAATTATTATGTTAGGCGCACCTGGGGCCGGTAAAGGAACACAGGCGAAGCTGATCGCAGAAAAGTATGGCATCCCCCATATTTCAACGGGTGATATCTTCAGAGCCAACATTAAAGATGGCACGCAGCTTGGCAGGGAAGCGAAAGAGTATATGGATAAGGGACTTTTGGTGCCCGATGAGCTTACCGTCAAGATTCTTCTTGACAGAGTAGCAAAAGAGGATTGCAAGGACGGTTATGTGTTAGACGGCTTTCCGAGGACGATCCCCCAGGCTAAGGTACTTGACGCAGCCCTTTGTGAGATTGGCGACCAGGTTGATTTTGCGGTCAATGTGGATGTGCCTGATGAGAATATCATAAGGAGAATGGGCGGAAGGCGTGCCTGCCTAGCTTGCGGAGCGACATATCATACGGAATATATCCCTCCTAAGAGCGAAGGGATCTGTGACGTATGCGGCAAGCAACTTGTTCTTCGGGATGATGACAAGCCGGAGACGGTCAAGAACCGTCTGGACGTATATCATAAACAGACCCAGCCGCTGATTGATTTTTATCAGGAAAAGGGGATTTTAAAGGGCGTTGACGGAACGGTTCCCATGGATGACGTATTTGCGGCGATCACTGCAATACTGGGTTAAGGGAAAGGCTGGTCGGTAAATGGCAGTAACAATTAAGTCAGAACGGGAAATTGCATTAATGCGTGAATCCTGCCGTCTGCTAGCGCATGTCCATGACAGGCTTGGTGAAATGATCAGGCCGGGAATCTCCACCTGGGAGATTGATGCGCTGGGCGAAAAGCTGATCCGAGAATGCGGCGGTGTGCCAAACTTTCTAAATTATAATGGATATCCGGCATCTATCTGCGTATCGGTAAATGAGGAAGTGGTACATGGGATTCCCTCTAAAGAACGGATCTTAAAGGAAGGGGATATTGTCAGCCTGGATGCGGGGCTGATCTATAAAGGATATCACTCGGATGCCGCAAGGACTTATCCGGTGGGGAAGGTCAATGACGCAGTGGCACGGCTTCTTCGGGTCACCAGACAGAGTTTTTTCGAGGGGATCAAGTATGCCAGGGAAGGATGCCATTTGCACGATATTTCCTTCGCAATAGATAGTTACTGTACCAGATATGGGTATGGTGTGGTCCGGGATCTGGTGGGGCATGGGATTGGAACGAAACTTCACGAAGAACCGCAGGTACCAAACTTTAAGCAGTGGCGCAGGGGAATCAAACTGAGGGCAGGTATGACCCTTGCCATTGAACCGATGGTGAACATGGGGGGATGGCGGGTAAGATGGCTGGATGATGATTGGACCGTGGTTACCCAGGACGGATCATGGTCGGCGCATTATGAAAATACAGTGCTGATCACCAAGGGCGAACCGGAGATTCTTACTTTGCCCTCTGGGATGACGTGACGGGAGGAGAGGCAATATGCTTGGAATGTTTGCAGTATCAAAGGCAGGGCATGACAAGGGCCGGATGTATCTCGTTATCAGGGATGAAGGCGATGCGGTCTATCTGGCGGATGGAAAGATTAGGACTTTGGAAAACCCAAAAAGGAAAAAGAAGAAGCATCTGCAAGTCATAAAAAGGGATATTGACCAGGTGCTGATGCAAAAGCTTATCAATGAGCAAAAGCTATATAATGAGGAAATCAAGCATGCTATTAAGATCAGGGCAAATAAGGAGGTAACATATGTCGAAGGCTGACGTAATTGAAATCGAGGGAACCGTGGTTGAAAAGCTTCCTAATACGATGTTCCAGGTAGAACTGGAAAATGGACACAGGGTATTAGCGCACATCAGCGGAAAGTTAAGGCAGAATTTTATCAGAATCCTTCCCGGCGATAAGGTTACATTGGAATTATCTCCCTATGATTTAAGTAAGGGGAGAATTATCTGGCGAGACAAATAGTAAGATAAATATTCCATTTTATCTTGCATTTGTAGATATACCATGCTATAATGTAAAACGGTCTTTTTTGAAAGGAGGTTTAACATGAAGGTTAGATCATCAGTAAAACCGATTTGCGAGAAATGCAAAATCATCAAGAGAAAAGGACGTATCAGAGTAATCTGTGAGAATCCGAAGCATAAGCAAAGACAAGGATAATCCACTGTGGGTACCGCTTTGCGGGATGCAGGAGGGTTCTTGTCCAATTAATATGAAAGCGGCTGCAGTCCGGCTTTTGGGCCGAACTGATTTCCATATAATTGTACACGGAGCCTGCGTGATTACTTCTTGATTCACGATTTGTTCGTGTAAGATCGGAAACGTCCGGTTGGGCAGAAAGCCCCAATCAATTAGTAGAAAATGGAGGAAATGTAAATGGCTCGTATTGCAGGTGTTGACTTACCGAGAGAAAAACGTGTTGAAATCGGATTGACGTATGTTTACGGAATCGGCAGGGCAAGTTCAAACAAGATTCTTGAGAAAGCAAAAGTAAATCCTGATACTCGTGTAAGAGAATTGACCGATGAAGAAGTTAAGAGAATCAGTGAAGTAATTGACGCTGAGTACATGGTGGAAGGTGATTTACGTAGAGAAGTTGCCATGAACATCAAGAGACTTCAGGAAATCGGCTGCTACAGAGGGATCCGTCACAGGAAAGGTCTCCCTGTACGTGGACAGAAGACAAAAACAAACGCAAGAACCAGAAAAGGTCCTAAGAGGACAGTTGCAAATAAGAAGAAATAGGAAAATTTTTGAGAAAGTAGGTTAGTTTAAATGGCAGCAAAAAAAGTTACCAAAAAAGTGACAAAAAGACGTGTCAAGAAAAACGTTGAACATGGACAGGCACATATCCAGTCTTCATTTAACAATACGATTGTTACATTGACAGACAATGAAGGAAATGCTTTAAGCTGGGCAAGTGCCGGTGGTCTTGGATTTAGAGGTTCAAGGAAATCTACTCCCTATGCAGCACAGATGGCAGCGGAAACGGCTACTAAGGCTGCACTGATACATGGATTAAAGACAGTTGACGTTATGGTAAAGGGACCCGGTTCAGGCCGTGAGGCTGCAATCCGCGCACTTTCCGCATGTGGGCTGGAAGTAACCAGTATCAGGGATGTGACACCTGTTCCGCATAATGGGTGCCGCCCGCCGAAGCGCCGTAGAGTTTAGTGTCTACGCATGTTTGGCGCAGAGGTTCGCTGTGCGTAAAATATGTGCATGAATGAGGATTATGTCTCATAAAAAGATAAAATACAGTTGGAAGAAGGCGCAATGCGCTGTAAACAATATTTCAGGAGGAAATTGAAAATGGCAGTAAACAGAGTTCCGGTATTAAAAAGATGCAGGTCACTTGGCCTTGAGCCAGCATACTTAGGATATGATAAGAAGTCCAACAGGACAAATGCAAGGGCGGGGAAGAAGGTCAGTGAATATGGCCTCCAGCTCAGAGAAAAGCAGAAAGCAAAATTCATCTATGGTGTACTTGAGAAACCTTTTAGGAATTACTATAAGAAAGCTGACAGAATGAAAGGGATGACAGGTGAAAACCTGATGATTCTTCTGGAAAGAAGGCTTGACAGTGTAATCTTCAGGATGGGATTTGCAAGGACCAGAAGAGAAGCAAGGCAGGTTGTTGGCCATAAGCATGTTTTGGTAAATGGAAAGCAAGTTCAGATTCCTTCTTATCTGATCAAAGCGGGAGATGTGATTGAGATCAGAGAAAAATCAAGATCTTTGCAGAGATACAAAGATATTCTTGAAGTGACAGGAGGAAGACTGGTACCTGAATGGATGGACGTGGATCAGGAAGCATTGAAAGGAACAATTAAAAACCTTCCGACCAGAGAAATGATTGATGTTCCTGTAAATGAGATGCTTATCGTCGAGTTGTATTCTAAATAAATAAAAACAAGAGAAGAAATTCTTAGGCAGCCCGTTAGAGACTGCCTAAGGATGTCTATATTTTGTTTCGCAGGAAAGATATGTCAATTGTTCATAAAGGAGGGTATTTGCAGTGTTTGAGTTTGAGAGGCCGAATATTGAGGTAGCAGAAATCTCTGAGGATAAGAAATATGGCAGATTTGTCGTGGAACCTTTGGAAAGAGGTTACGGCATTACACTGGGTAACTCACTTAGAAGGATTATGCTCTCTTCACTGCCTGGCGCTGCTGTAAGCCAGGTGAAGATAGAAGGTGTGCTTCATGAATTCAGCTCCATTGAAGGCGTGAAAGAAGATGTGACGGAAATTATCATGAACATCAAAAACCTTGCTATCAGAAACAACAGCGATACGAATGAGCCTAAGACAGCATATATTGAGTATGAGGGTGAGGGCGTGGTGAAGGCATCCGATATTCAGTGTGATCAGGACATTGAGATTTTAAATCCTGAGATTACCATTGCAACCCTGAATGGTAAGAATACCAAGCTTTATATGGAGCTGACGATCACCAAGGGAAGAGGATACGTAAGTGCGGATAAGAATAAGAGCGAAGATCTGCCGATTGGTGTGATAGCAATTGATTCTATCTATACACCGGTTGAAAGAGTTAACGTAACTGTTGAAAATACGCGTGTCGGGCAGATTACAGACTATGATAAATTGTCTTTGGATGTGTATACCAACGGTACACTGGTACCTGACGAAGCAGTCAGTCTGGCTGCAAAGGTACTCAGTGAACATTTAAGCCTTTTCATTGATCTTTCTGAAAATGCAAAGACTGCGGAAGTTATGGTAGAGAAGGAAGAAGATGAGAAGGAAAAAGTACTGGAAATGAGCATTGACGAACTGGAATTGTCAGTACGTTCCTATAATTGTTTAAAGAGAGCCGGCATCAATACAGTCGAAGAGTTAACAAATAAAACTTCCGATGATATGATGAAAGTCCGTAATTTAGGACGTAAGTCGTTAGAAGAGGTTTTGGCTAAATTAAAAGAACTGGGATTACAGTTAAATCCGAGTGACGAACAGTAAATTTTATTTGGTGAAGCACTGTTGCGGTAAAACCAAAGAGTACGCAATGTGTTCTCATAAATGGATCAGTAACTGCATCCGGTATGTAAGTCCAAAGAGCGTGGCCGGGTGTACCATGAAGGGCACAGCCCATTGAGAAAAGGAAATGAAGCGATAACAGCGGAATCCTTTGGAAAGGAGCCATAATGGCAAAATACAGAAAACTGGGAAAAACATCAGACCAGAGAAAAGCATTACTTAGAAATCAGGTAACCGCCCTTATCTATAAGGGAAGGATCATTACCACACAGGCAAGGGCAAAAGAAGTTATGAAGATTGCAGACGGCTTAATTGCACTGGCAGTGAAAGAAAAAGACAACTATGAAACAGTTAAGGTTTCCGCAAAGGTTCCTGTTAAGGACAAAGACGGAAAGAGGGTAAAAGAAGTAGTTGACGGTAAGAAGGTTACCAAGTTTGAGATTGTTGAGAAAGAAATCAAGAAGGATCTGCCTTCCAGACTTCATGCGAGACATCAGATGCTGCGGGTTCTTTATCCCGTGACGGAAGTTCCCCTTCAAAAGGCAGGAAGGAAAAGAGGAACAAAAGAAATAGACCTGGTTGCTAAATTATTTGATGAGTATGGGCCTAAATATGCAAGCCGTAACGGCGGTTATACCAGGATCATTAAGATTGGCCAGCGTAAAGGTGACGGCGCGCTGCAGGTAGTTCTTGAATTAGTTTAAAGCGTGATGAAGCACCCGTGGAACCCACGGGTGTTTTTGCAGTATGGGAAACAACCAAAGTTATTTCTCATACTTTACACCTGAAAGATATTGGGTTATACTTTTTCTATGGGATGCGGCAGGAAATAAAAACATAAGAGTAACTGAGAGTGTGGAAATGGATAATATTTATCAGGCAGTGAAAGGTTTTGTCAGATCAATCATAAATTTATTTGTGGCAGTCATTGAGTTATTTGCGGGGATCATTGACGGGATGGCGGTCATCTTAGGGAAATTAAGGCCCAGAGCGTCCAGGCGGTTAGATGAGATTGTACAAAGTAAAGAAGGCTTGGCAAAGCACGGGATTTTTGGTAATAACAGGCTGCGGGAAGCTCCGGGAAATGATGAGGAGCTGGTTAAGGAAATCCGCAGCGAACTTCAGGAAAAGGTGACCAGCCGGGAGTGCTATTACTATTTTTTTGCGGAAGCTGAAACCAATGGCGGCGGGTTTTATGCGGTGGCGCTGTCAGCTTTTGCCCTTATCCTGATCCTCTCCGCCATGCTTTTTCGGCTTCGGCTGTCAATAGAGGTGTGGGGTTTGGCAGCGGCGGTGATGACGGCTGCCTGTGCGGTGGTCTGTATCCTGGCGGCAAGGCATCAAAAGAAGATGAAACGAAACCGCATTGCAAAGCTGATTCTGGAAAATGAGTTCCGGGATATTGAGTGGGGGAAGATCCACCCAATCCGGGAAGTGGTAAGGGATGAAGATATTGTGGAAAAAAAGGGCTAGCTATTCCACCACCTTCTGGAAGTGCTGGTAATCCTTACTGGAGTTCCAGTTTCCGCCCCAGATAAAGCCATGTTCTGTAAAAAGTTTATAACATAAGTCATTTTCATCGATCTTATACGGAAAATTTTGGGAGCGGTCCGCATATCTTTCACTGCCCTTGGGAGAGATATAGGTTTCACCGCTTCCATTTTTGTTATAGACCACATAGGGGTTATAAAAAGGATTGATATCAATGGCACAGCCAAGGGCGTGTTTGGACAGGCTCGTAGTGCCGTCCACCACTCGGTAGTTAAAGCAGGAGGTGTTGTTATCCTCCATGGAGGCCGTATCGTCGCCCCCATACTCGTCGATCAGCCGTATCTTTTCGATCTGATATTCATTCAGGTACAGTTCGTAAAAAATTTCCACCAGATCCTGTGCGATCCCTTTGTTGCAGATCAGTTCCCCGGTTTGGATTTCTCCTTCAAAATCATAGTACCGGACATTCATATAGCACAGATCCTCATAAGAAACAGCCGGTTTGTCGGTGTCTGCGATTACGTTAACAACATCTATGGAAAGGGTAGGGGCAATGCTTTCACAGACAGGATAAGAAAGCCCGGTGATCCGCGCAGTGACGACATCGGACAATGGCTGATAGAAAAAACCGTCCATATAATGGGTGCTTTCCGCTGATTCTTCCTCCACAGGAATAAAAGGTTGTTCATGAGCTGCCAAAGCTTCGGAAGGAACAGGGGAAGCCGTAGGGGCAGCGGTGGGCGAGGGCACCGGTTCCGGACTGCGGGAAGGGCTGGGCACTTGTGTTTTTTGAGGAGTCGCATAGGCGATCTCCGGATTTTTTTCGGCGTATTCCGCTAAAGTCTCCCCTCCGGAAAGAAGCCTTGCGATCAAGGAAAATATGAGGATCAATATTGCAAGAAAGCCTAAGGGCTTTAACCATTTATCCATATTTGCTAAAAACCTTTCTCTTTTACTCATAATCTTTATCATACGTCAAAATACATTCTATTGCAAATGGAAACAACATAATGTACAATAAAAAATTGAAAGATTTGGAGCAGTTCATCTGTCTGCATGATTGCAAAGATGGGAAGAGGATGTGCCGATGGGAATCATAAAAACAAAGGACCTGGTTTTTGAATATATCCGAAGGGATGAAGAGGGAAATGTGGAAGGGATCACCAAGGCGGTGGATGAGGTAAGCCTTAATGTGGAAGAGGGGGATTTCGTGGCTATTTTGGGACATAATGGTTCCGGAAAGTCAACTCTTGCCAAACATATCAACGCCATACTTTATCCTACGGAAGGAACGGTATGGGTAGACGGCATGGACACCACGGATGAGAATAAGCTTTGGGAGATCCGGCAGGAGGCCGGAATGGTGTTCCAGAATCCGGATAACCAGATCATTGGGCAGGTGGTGGAAGAAGATGTGGGGTTTGGCCCGGAAAACCTGGGCGTGCCCACAAAAGAAATCTGGGAACGGGTGGAGGAGAGCCTTAAGGCGGTAGGGATGTATGAGTTCCGTAAATACTCCCCGAATAAACTGTCCGGAGGGCAAAAGCAGCGGGTGTCGATTGCCGGTGTCATCGCCATGCACCCCAAATGTATCATATTGGACGAGCCTACTGCCATGTTAGACCCCAGCGGCCGCAGGGAAGTGATCCGTGCGGTGAGAGCGTTAAACGATGTGGAGCGCATCACCATGATTTTGATCACACATTATATGGAAGAGATTATTTATGCCAATAAGGTGTTTGTGATGGATAAAGGCAGGGTTGCTATGGAAGGAACGCCCAGGGAGATTTTCAGCCAGGTGGAAAAGCTAAAGGAGCTTAGGCTGGATGTGCCGCAGGTCACGCTGCTGGCTCATGAACTGAAAAAGAGCGGATTAAACATCCCGGACGGGATACTGACCACACAGGAACTTGTAAAGGCTTTAGGGCTGTGATATAAGGGGAATAAAATGTCTATTATTTTGGATCATGTAAGTCATATATATGAAGCCGGAACGGCGATGGAGTTTGCGGCGCTTAAGGATATCAACCTGACGATCCCGGAAGGACAGTTTATCGGACTGATCGGACATACCGGTTCGGGGAAGTCCACGCTGGTACAACATTTGAACGGGCTATTAGCGCCTACAGGCGGAAATATTTATTATAACGGGGCGGATATCCATGACAGTGATTTTAACCGCAAGGAGCTGCGCAGTAAGGTAGGGCTGGTATTTCAGTATCCGGAACACCAGTTGTTTGAAATTGATGTGTTTACGGACGTATGTTTTGGCCCCAAAAACCTTGGCCTTGATAAGAAGGATGTAGAGCTTAGGGCCTATGCGGCGTTAAAACAGGTGGGGCTGGAGGATGAGTATTTTTATCAGTCACCCTTTGATCTGTCCGGCGGGCAAAAAAGAAGGGTAGCTATTGCCGGTGTGCTCGCCATGAAACCGGAGGTGCTGATCTTGGATGAGCCTACGGCAGGGTTAGACCCTAAGGGAAGAGACGAGATTTTAGACCAGGTGGCAAAGCTCCGGGAAGAAACGGGTATGACGGTTATTCTGGTCTCCCACAGCATGGACGATGTGGCAAAGTACGTGGATCGTATCATTGTGATGAACAGGGGGCAGGTGATGTTTGACCAGGAACCAAAAGAGGTCTTTGGCCACTATAAAGAGCTGGAAGAGATAGGACTGGCAGCGCCACAGGTCACTTATATCATGCAGGAGCTTCGGGAAAAAGGGCTTATAGTGGATACGGGCGCCACAACCATTGAAGAAGCTAAAAATTCGATATTAAGCGCATTAAGGCGGCAGAGGTAGCAGGATGTTAAGAGATATCACGTTAGGACAATATTATCAGACAGATTCGGTCATACACAGGCTTGATCCAAGGGTAAAGCTGGTAACTACGTTTTTTTATATCATTTCCCTTTTCATTGTAGATAACTGGATTGGATATCTGGCTGCGGGACTGTTTTTACTGGCAGTCATAAAACTGTCCAAAGTTCCCTTTAAATTTATGGTAAGGGGCATGAAGTCGATCGTGTTCCTTTTGTTGATCGCGGTGGTGTTTAACCTTTTTCTGACGCCCGGAGAGCCTCTTGTCACCATCTGGAAGCTGCGGATCACGAAAGAAGGGATAAGGCTGGCAGGGTTTATGGCGGTGAGGCTGGTGTTTTTGATCATGGGGTCTTCCGTGATGACGCTGACCACCACCCCAAACAACTTAACGGATGCGCTGGAAAAGCTTTTAAAGCCCTTAAAGTTCTTTAAGGTGCCGGTACATGAGATTGCCATGATGATGTCTATCGCCCTTCGGTTTATCCCGATCCTGCTGGAGGAGACGGACAAGATCATGAAAGCCCAGATTGCCCGGGGAGCGGATTTTGAGAGCGGGAACCTGATCAAAAAGGCAAAAAGCCTTGTGCCGCTTTTGGTTCCGCTTTTCATTTCCGCTTTTAGGAGGGCAAATGACCTGGCCATGGCGATGGAAGCAAGGTGCTACCGGGGCGGGGAGCAGAGGACGAAGATGAAGCCGTTGATCTACAGGAAAAGAGATTTTCTGGCATATGGCACGGTGGTCTGTTACTTTGCGGCCGCCATCCTGGCAGGGAAAATCCTCTGGTAGGAAAAGGAGGCTGCTTTGAAAAGGATCATGTTGATAGTGGCTTACGACGGAACGGATTACCATGGCTGGCAGCTGCAGCCCGGTGTGCCCACGATAGAAGGCGAGCTAAATAAAGCCTTAACGGCGCTTTTAGGTGAGGAGATACAGGTCATAGGCGCAAGCAGGACGGATTCCGGCGTACATGCGCTGTGTAATGCCGCGGTCTTTGACACGGATACGAAGATACCGGCACAGAAGATCGCCTATGCCTTAAATCAAAGGCTGCCGGAGGATATCAGGATCCAAAAGTCCAAAGAGACAGAGCCGGATTTCCATCCAAGGCACTGCGCCAGCAGGAAGACTTATGAGTATCGGATATTAAACCGGGAATTTCCCTTGCCCACAAAGAGAAGATATGCCCATTTTACTTACGTTCCCCTTGATGAAGAGAAGATGCGGCAGGCAGCCGGTTATCTTAAGGGCGAGCATGATTTTATGAGTTTTTGCGCATCGGCTGCGGTTGTAGAAACCACCGTTCGGACGCTTTATGAACTGGAGGTAATACGGGATGGGGAAGAGATCATCCTTCGTGTATGCGGCAGTGGCTTCCTTTATAATATGGTGAGGATTATTGCCGGAACTTTGATGGAAGTAGGACGGGGAAATATAGAGCCGGAAAAAATGCAGGAAATACTGCAGGCAAAGGACAGGTCGGCGGCGGGGCCTACGGCACCGGCATGCGGTCTGACATTGGTCAGGTATGAGTGGCAGCAGCCATTCGGGAAGGTGTCAGATGTTCTTTAGAAAGTACATTTTCTTCAGAAAATGTGTTGACACACGAGGGTGCGTATAATATAATTATTCAATGTGACGAAGTTTGGTAATGCTTTGCCCGATGTGGCTTTTGGGAGCATATTTTATGGCCTGGGCTCCATCATTCCCTGACAAAGCGTTATGATAGAATGCTTTGGAGTATCGGACAAAATCACCGGCCCGGACATCCGGTGAGGATGAAAGATATCTGAAGGAACTAATTGAAAATTAGGAAAGGCATGGTGGATGAAATGAAAACATTTATGGCTAGTCCTGCTACCATCGACAGAAAATGGTATGTAGTGGATGCTGCAAATATGACATTAGGACGTTTGGCGTCTGAAGTAGCTAAGGTTTTAAGAGGGAAAAATAAGCCGATCTTCACCCCTCATATGGATACAGGTGACTTTGTGATTATCGTGAACGCAGAGAAGGTTAAAGTAACAGGAAGGAAGCTTGACCAGAAAATTTACTATCATCACTCTGGTTATGTAGGGGGACTGAAAGAAACCACTCTCCGCGAGATGATGGCCAAGAAACCTGAGAGAGTAGTAGAGCTTGCTGTTAAAGGCATGCTTCCCAAGGGACCTTTAGGAAGACAGATGTACAAAAAGCTTCATGTGTATGTGGGCCCTGAGCATCAGCATGCAGCGCAGAAGCCTGAAGTACTGACATTTTAAGGGACTGAAAGGAGAAGAATAAAATGGCTAAGTCAGCAAAATTTTACGGAACCGGTAGAAGAAAAAAATCTATTGCCAGAGTATATTTAGCACCCGGAAAGGGAGATATTGTAATTAATAAAAGACCTATTGATGATTATTTTGGATTAGAGACATTAAAGGTGATCGTCCGCCAGCCTTTAGCGGCAACAGATACGGTTGGTAAGTATGATGTGCTTGTCAATGTGCGCGGCGGTGGATACACAGGCCAGGCAGGTGCGATCAGGCACGGTATTGCAAGGGCACTGCTTCAGGTGGACGCAGATTACAGGCCGGTACTTAAAAAAGCCGGATATCTGACGAGAGATTCTCGTATGAAAGAAAGAAAGAAATACGGTCTCAAAGCGGCTCGTCGCGCTCCGCAGTTCAGCAAGCGATAATTACAAGCAGAATAAGAGA
>OFGG01000079.1_pt1 | contig 84044 bp, 78 predicted proteins | sample 1521701 | NCBI WGS metagenome assembly OFGG01 (sample SAMEA3504081, study PRJEB24116) | mouse gut metagenome | biome: mouse gut; feature: mouse-associated habitat; material: faeces | place: Denmark | collected 2011
AAAGCGGTACGCGAGCTGGGTTCAGAACGTCGTGAGACAGTTCGGTCCCTATCCGGCGCGGGCGCAGGATATCTGAGGGGAGCTGCCCTTAGTACGAGAGGACCGGGGTGGACGGGCCGCTGGTGTACCTGTTGGGGACCAACCCCATGGCAGGGTAGCCAAGCCCGGGAGGGATAAACGCTGAAGGCATCTAAGCGTGAAGCCCCCCCCAAGATGAGATATCCGTGCCGAAAGGCGGAAGGCCCCTTGAAGACGACGAGGTAGGTAGGCCTGGGGTGTAAGCGCAGAGATGCGCTGAGCTGACAGGCACTAATAGGCCGAAGGCTTGGCCAGGAAGAGCGGAAGGTATATGCTTGGTGTTCGGTTTTGAGGGTACGACAAGTTATTTTATGGATATGCGGATATAGTTTAGGCCGGCTGTGAAGCCGGTTTTTATTATGTTCTTCTCTATTTCGTAAAAAGTCTAATTCTATGACCAAAATTATATTGTTTGAAAAAAGGATATATGCTATAATTCCAAAAGAGGGTATTTTAACAATTTAGGAAAGGCGTGGTTAGTTGGTATGGATACGAAGATTCTTCTCGAAAATGGAACAAATGAATTGGAAGTTTTAGAATTTGTATTAAATGGGAATGCATATGGCATTAATGTTGCAAAGGTTAAGGAAATAACGGCATATCAACCGGTTACACCTGTTCCCAATTCCCATCCCAGTATTGAGGGTGTTTTTATGCCTAGGGACACGATGATCACAGCAATCGACTTGAAAAACTGTCTGCAGAGGGGTACATCCGAAGCAGGAGGGCTTTTCATCATCACTAATTTTAATAAGCTTGATATTGCGTTCCATGTGGATGATGTAAGGGGAATACATAGAGTTTCATGGGGAAGCATTATTAAGCCGGATTCCACTGTGGCAAGTGCGGAAGAAAGTGTTTCTACCGGGATTGTTAAAATTGAAGACAGATTGATCATTATCCTTGATTTTGAAAAGATAGTGACCGATATTAATCCTGAAACTGGTCTTAAGGTAAGTGAAATTGACGAAATGGGAAGCAGAAGCAGAAGTGATGTGCCTATTTTGATCGCAGAAGATTCGGTACTGCTTAACAGGCTTATTGTTGAATCATTGAAACATGCAGGCTACGATAACCTGATCCACACCAGTAACGGGCAGGAGGCATATGATATTATCTGCCAGAGTAAGAGGGACGGTACATTGAAACAGACCGTACAGTGTCTTATTACAGATATTGAAATGCCGGTTATGGACGGGCACAGGCTTACGAAACTGGTTAAGGAGGATGAGGAGACCAAGGATATTCCTATTATCATTTTCTCATCCCTTGTCAATGATGAAATGAAGAGAAAAGGTGAGTCTTTAGGGGCGAACGCACAGTTGTCTAAGCCTGAGATAGGAAACCTCGTAAGAGTGATAGATGAGTTGGTAAATAATAAATAGTCAGGATAATCTCAGAATTGTCTATAAGAGCTGGAAAAATTTCCGGCTCTTATTAAGTCGGGAGCAGAGGTGTATGAATGTCAGGGTCAATCATAGAACAGGCAGCTAAGGATGTACGGGAGGCCGATCTGGTTTTAGTGGGAATCGGAGAGGAACTGGATATGCGAAAGCGGCTTGAAGCTGATGAAAGATATGTGGAAATATCAAAATCCCTTGAAGAAAAACAATTACTTCCCTATATAGAAAAAGTCATGCTAAGCAAGATCGGGCAGGAACATGCTGAGATATATAGAAATCTTGCAAAGTGCTTAAAGGATAAAAATTATTTTATCATATCTTTATGCCAGGATGGGATGATATTAGAAGCAGAGTTAAATAAAGAGCGGATCGTGGAGCCGTGTGGTGCATATAGAAAGCTTCAATGTGAGGATGGATGCGAGAAAGAATTGTATGAGGTTCCCGACCGGATTCTCGGGATAGCGCAGCGGTATTTGGAGGGTGGAATGCCTGAGAAAACAGACAGCAATGATTTGCCGGTATGTATTCACTGCGGGAAGCCCCTTGTATTTAATCATGTGCAGGCAGCTCATTATGTGGAAGAAGGGTATCTGGATCACTGGGGAATTTATCAAAAATGGCTGCAAGGTTCGCTGAACAAAAAACTTTGTATTTTGGAGCTTGGTGTGGGTATGAAGTATCCGACTGTCATCAGGTGGCCATTTGAGAAGATAATATTTTTTAATTTGAAATCAAAGCTTTACCGGATACATAGCAAGCTGTATCATACAGCGGAGGAAATTAAGGAAAGAAGCTGCGGAATCTGTCAAAAACCGGAAGAATTTTTAAAAGAATTGTCGAATGGTTTTTAGTATGGTAAACTAAAAAAATAACGGAAATGAAAGCAGAGGTTGACTATGGCTATCGACGAAAAGTATCTTGATGATCTGTTAAAATCAATAACTGAAAATGAGGATGAGCCTAGAACTATGGATGATGCTATGCGTGAAATGGCATCTTTATCAGAAGCAGAAGTTGATGGGGCAAATGAAAATTGGGCAAATGATTTAGATGATTTTTTCTCACAGCCACAGGATTTAGGGTATGAGGATTCTGTTGCTTTAGATGATTTTGCGGAAGAAGTTTTGCCGGAAATGACACCAGATTTGGAAGAAAATGTGAATTTGGAAGAAATGGAGCTTTTAAAGGAGATTGCGGAGGCCGGGTTTGATTATGAGCATGCCTCTCTCGATTCGCCGTCAGAGGATAATGGAACGGATGACGAAACGGAGGACGAAGTGGATGCTGATGTGGACATTTCGGAAATGATGGACAGTTTAGGCGTGGGTAACGATGACCTGGATGAGATTAACGGGCTGTTAAGCAATGTTGACGAAAGTGCAAGCGTGGACGAGGATATTCTTGCTCTTTTGGAGGGAATGGAAGGCAGCGAAGAGATTGAGGATGCAGAGGATCCATTTAATTTATTTGATGAAGAAATACTAGAAGCGGTTAAAGAGCAGGAGCCGTTCAATGATCAAGTACAGATACAGGAAGAAGAGCCGGAGCCTGAACCGGAGGTGAAGGAGAAGAAGGCAAAAAAGAGCAAGAAAGAAAAGCCGGAAAAGGCACCTAAATCCGAAAAAAAATTCAGGCTAAAGGGGAGAAAGAAACGGGCGGCTGAAGACGTAGATCCGGCAGAGGAATCGGCTGAAAATGAAGAGATTGCCGCAAGCCCTATGGAAGTGGCAGTAGAAGAGGTTGAGCCCGGGATCGCCGCTTATGAAGAATCAGAGGAGATAGCAAATATTAGGACGAAAGATGAAGTAAAGGAAAAGAAAGTGAAAAAAGAAAAGAAGCCGGGCTTTTTGGCGGGATTCTTTGCGGCCCTTTTCCAGGAAGAAGAGGACGAAGATACTGCGGCAGAAGAAAATAAAAAATTGTTAAAGGAAATAGGCGACGAAGACAAGAAAGGGAAAAAGGGCAAAAAGAAAAAGGGCAGTGCGGATGATTCTGCAAAAGCAGATAAGAAGCAGAAGAAACCCAAAAAAGAAAAAGCGCCCAAGAAACCCAAGGAAAAGAAGCCGAAAGAAAAGAAACCGGCAGAAGATACAAAAGAGAGATCAAAGCCCCTTGGCAAAAAAACATGGTTTGTTATAATTGCTTTTTGCGGAACGCTGCTTGCAAGTATTGTGCTGCTTAGCGTGTTTCTCCCGGAATATGCAGATAAGAAAGCGGCTCAGAATGCATTTTATTCCGGAGATTATGAAACAGCGTATACTTTATTATACGGGAAAAAGCTAAGCGATGATGATATGCTGATGTTCCATAAAGCAGAAACAATACGCACCATGGAAAGAAGGCTGGAATCTTACAACAATAAATTGGCGTTGAACCAGGAATTAGAGGCTGTTGATACGCTCCTTAAAGCGGTCAGCTGTTATCAGCTCTTAACGGAAGCGGATGAGTACGGGGTCCGCAGTGAAGTAGATGCTGTTTATCAGCAGATTGTAAGCCTGCTTGAAAACAATTATGGCATTACGGCGCAGGAAGCAATGGAAGTCATTTCTTATGACGAACAGGCTTACACAAGAAGGCTGCATACAGCTGTTTATGGCACGGATTTTACAGATCCGGATGATGAGGCGGACGAGGCTTCTGATCAATCTGAGGATGCTGTGCCAGAAGTTCTTCCGGCACAGGATGTTTTGCCGGAGGAAGAAGAATTTATGGATAATTGATGGGCCGGAGGATGGAATGACAGCAATCATTGACTATGATGCAGGGAACATTAAGAGTGTGGAAAAGGCGCTTAAGGCGTTAGGTGAGGATGCGGTGATCACCAGGGATAAAGAGACATTGCTTAAGGCAGACAGAGTGATCCTTCCTGGTGTCGGGGCATTTGGGGATGCCATGGAAAAATTAAACGCTTACGGGCTTGCAGAGATCATACGCGAAATCGTAAAGAGAGGAACGCCTTTTCTGGGCATCTGTCTTGGACTGCAGCTTTTGTTTGAAAGAAGTGACGAGAGTGGGGAGATTCCGGGATTAGGGATTTTAAAGGGAGAGATTTTTCGGATACCGGATAGCGGGGATTTAAAGATCCCTCATATTGGCTGGAATTCTTTGCGTTTTCCTAATAGCGGGCGTCTGTTTGCCGGGATAGAAGAAAATTCATACGTATATTTTGTGCATTCCTATTATTTAAAAGCGGCAGAGGAGGGCATCGTGACGGCAGCCACTGAGTATGGCACGCTGATTCATGCTTCCGTGGAGAAAGATAATCTTTTTGCCTGCCAGTTCCACCCTGAAAAAAGTTCCGGTGTGGGGCTTCGGATATTACAAAACTTTTTAGCAGTGGGGAATGGAGGAAAATGCCATGCATACCAAAAGGATCATCCCCTGTCTTGATGTAAATAACGGACGGGTAGTAAAGGGAACGAATTTTGTTAATCTGCGGGATGCAGGAGATCCTGTGGAAGTGGGGATGGCGTACGATAAAGCCGGTGCGGATGAACTTGTTTTTCTTGATATTACCGCGTCTTCCGATGCAAGAGCGATCAAAACGGATTTGGTGCGGCGGGTGGCGGAAACCATTTTCATTCCCTTTACGGTAGGCGGCGGAATCCGGACCGTAGAGGATTTTAAGATGATCTTAAGGGAAGGGGCAGATAAAGTGGCGGTCAATTCAGCGGCGATTATGACCCCGGATCTGATTAGTGAAGCCGCTGATAAATTTGGAAGTCAGTGCGTGGTAGTGGCAATTGACGCAAAGAAGAGACCGGATGGTACAGGATGGAACATTTTTAAAAACGGCGGCCGTGTGGATATGGGGATTGACGCTATAAAGTGGGCCATAAAGGCTGCAAAGCTTGGAGCCGGAGAAATTTTACTGACCAGTATGGACCGTGACGGAACCAAGGCAGGTTATGATATTGAACTTACGAAAGCGGTTGCTGAAAATGTTTCAATTCCGGTGATCGCTTCCGGCGGCGCCGGAACTAGGGAGCATTTCAAAGAAGCGCTTACTGAGGGAAAAGCGGAAGCGGTTCTGGCGGCGTCCTTATTCCATTATAAGGAGCTTGAAATCAGGGAAGTAAAGGAATACTTAAGAAAAAGCGGTGTTTCGGTCAGGCTGTGACCGGAGTGAAAGGAAAAAGTTATGGGAATGATCAATAATGACTGGCTGGATTGTATTCAGAGTGAGTTTAAAAAGCCTTATTATAAAGAGCTTTATCAATTTGTGAGAAATGAATATGATACCCATGTGATCTATCCGCCTTCAGATGATATTTTTAATGCGTTTCATTTAACCCCTTTGTGTAAAGTGAAAGTACTGATCTTGGGCCAGGATCCTTACCACGGGGCACATCAGGCTCATGGTCTGTGCTTTTCTGTGCTCCCGGACCAGCCGGAGCTGCCGCCTTCCCTGCAGAATATTTATAAGGAGCTTCAGGATGACCTGGGCTGTGAAATTCCAAACAATGGTTATTTAAAGAAGTGGGCAGAGCAGGGAGTCCTTATGTTAAATACAGTCCTTACCGTTCGTGCACATCAAGCGGGATCTCATCAGGGAAAGGGATGGGAACAGTTTACGGATGCCATTATTCAGGCGGTGAACGCACAGGATCGTCCTGTTGTCTATTTACTTTGGGGAAAACCGGCGCAAAGCAAGATTCCAATGCTCACGAACCCGAAGCACTTGATCTTAAAGGCGCCGCATCCCAGTCCGCTTTCGGCATACCGGGGATTTTTTGGGTGCAGACATTTTAGCCAGACCAATGCATTTTTAAAAGAAAACGGGGTAGAACCCATTGACTGGCAGATTGAAAACAGATAAGTACGTGGAGGATATGAGGAGAAGTTTATGAAGAAAATACCGTTTGTGACAAAGGAGAAAGTGCAGGATATCGTGAAAGAATATCCCACTCCGTTCCATTTGTATGATGAGAAAGGCATCAGGGAAAATGCAAAGGCAGTAAAGGAAGCTTTTGCGTGGAACCCGGGATTCAGAGAATATTTTGCGGTAAAGGCAACGCCCAACCCTTATTTGATCAAGATCTTACACGAGTACGGCTGTGGATGTGACTGCTCTTCGTTGACGGAACTGATGTTAAGTGAAGCTATGGGGATCGCAGGGGAAGAGATTATGTTCTCTTCAAATGACACGCCGGCTCAGGAATACTGGTATGCGGCGAAATTGGGCGCAATCATTAATCTGGACGATATCACGCATATTGAGTTAGTGGAAAAGACGTTGGGAACACTTCCCGAAACTATGAGCTGCCGGTATAACCCTGGCGGGGTTTTTCAGATGAGCAATGGGATCATGGACAATCCCGGAGATTCCAAGTATGGGTTCACCACGCAGCAGATGTTTGAAGGATTCCGCATCCTGAAGGAAAAAGGCGTGAAACGTTTTGGCATCCATGCTTTTCTTGCAAGCAACACGGTTTCCAATGAATATTATCCGGTTTTGGCCAAGGAACTGTTTGAGCTGGCAGTGAAATTAGAAAAAGAGACCGGTGCCGATATTAAGTTCATCAATTTATCAGGGGGTGTGGGTATCCCTTACACGCCAGACCAGGAGCCTAACGATATCTATATGATCGGGGAAGGTGTCCGAAAGGTGTATGAGGAAGTGCTGATGCCTGCCGGGATGGGGGATGTGGCAATTTATACGGAAATGGGCCGTTTTATGATGGGGCCTTATGGCCAGCTTGTGACAAGGGCGATCCATGAAAAACATACCCATAAAGAATATATCGGCGTGGATGCCTGTGCGGTGGATCTGATGCGGCCGGCCATGTATGGGGCATACCATCATATTACCGTGTTAGGCAAGGAAGAGGCTGTCTGCGGTCATAAGTATGACGTGGTGGGGTCTCTGTGTGAGAATAATGATAAATTTGCAGTGGACAGGATGCTCCCGGAGATTGAAAAAGGGGATTATCTGGTGATACATGATACCGGGGCGCACGGTTATGCTATGGGATATAATTATAACGGAAAGTTAAAATCAGCGGAACTGCTTCTTAAGGAAGACGGGGAAGTGCAGCTGATCAGGAGGGCGGAGACGCCGGAGGATTATTTTGCGACTTTTGACGGATTAGATATCTACAGTAAGTTCCGGTTTGGGCGCAGGTAAAAATATTTATTTTTTACTTGCTAATAGCGGCCGGATATGTTATTATAATATTCGGCTGTTAAAGCTTGGCCGGCGTGGCGGAATGGCAGACGCGGCAGACTCAAAATCTGTTGTTGGCAACAACGTATGGGTTCAAGTCCCATCGCCGGCAGTGATGTAAGCGGCGGTATCGTGAAAGATACCGCCGCTTACTTTACTTTACTTCTGTTTTAGTGTATATTTAATAAAGTGGGCAATTAAGCGCTGCAGTGAGGTAGTGTTATGACTTGTAAGGAAACGGAAAAATTAATTCCCGCCTTTTTGCAGGATGAGCTTGATACAGAAGAATTAAGGGAATTTATGGAACATATTGAAGAATGCGGGGAATGCAGGGAGGAACTGACCATTCAGTTTTTAGTCACGGAAGGCATGGCAAGACTGGAAGAAGGAAATGTTTTTGACCTGCAGAATGAGTTACGGTATTGCATGGAGGAAGCAGGCCGCGTATTAAAGCGCAGGGAAAGCATGCAGTGGCTTTTGTATGGGCTTGAAGGGCTTGTTGCGGTAGCGGTCATTACTTTGATCGCATTGTTGATTTTTTTGTAAGGAGCGGGTTGATAAGGGAAAGGCATGGGATAAGTATGAAAAAGATTGTATTGATAGACGGGCACAGTATTTTAAACAGGGCATTTTACGGGGTGCCGGATCTAAGTAACAGTGAAGGGCTTCATACCAATGCGGTCTACGGATTTTTAAATATCATGTTTAAGATTTTGGAAGAAGAGCAGCCGGATTATCTGACGGTTGCTTTTGACGTGCATGCGCCTACTTTCCGTCATGAGATCTACAAGGAGTACAAAGGAACCAGGAAGCCTATGCCGGAAGAGTTAAGAGAGCAGGTGCCGGTGATGAAAGAGGTTCTTGCGGCAATGGGGATCCGCACCATAGAAAAGCCGGGGCTTGAGGCAGATGATATCCTTGGAACGCTGGCGAAGCGCGCTGAAAAAGAGGGGATGGCGGTTTCGCTGGTATCCGGTGACAGGGATTTGCTGCAGATTGCTTCCGGAAGGATCAAGATCCGCATTCCCAAGACCAAAGGCGGGAAGACGGAGATTGAAGATTATTATGAAGGGGATGTGCAGGCAAAGTATCAGGTAACTCCGGTACAGTTTATTGATCTAAAGGCTCTTATGGGGGATACGGCGGACAATATTCCAGGGGTGCCGAAGGTAGGGGAAAAGACGGCAACAGAGCTGATGATCCGGTTTGGTTCTCTGGAAAATATTTATGCCCATGTGGAGGAAGTTGCAAAAAAATCAATCAGAGAATCCCTGATCGCCAATAAAGAGCTGGCTGATCTGAGCAAAGTACTTGCCACCATCAATGTGGACAGCCCGATCAACTTTTCTTTTGAAGACGCGGCGATCAGTGATTTTTATACGGAAGATGCGTATGTGCTTTTTAAGAAGCTGGAATTTAAAAATCTGCTGGCACGGTTTGAAAAAGGCGTTTCCAATGAAAGCATTACTTCGGCATTTCATTTAGTGGATGATGTAAGCGGGGCGGAGGCAGTTTTTGGAAAAGCGGCAGATAGCAAAGAAGAGATCGGTCTTGCCATAATAAGAAGTGATGGGGCAAAGGGAAGCCTTGTAGGCGCCGCAATTTCACTATCAGAGGGGGATAGCTTCTTTCTTCCCTGTGGGGGCCCTTTGTCGGAGGGGTATCTTTGTGGGAAACTTTCAATTATAGGAGAAAATTGCCGGATAGCCTGCGGGGATATCAAGGGGATGTACGAATATCTGGGAAGCAGCAAAACAGAGCGGTTTTTTGATATCATCCTGGGGGCGTATCTGCTTAACCCGTTAAAAAATGATTATACGGTTGCGGACGTAGCCAATGAACAGTTAGGACTTTTGATCCCGGAGCGGGGGCAGAAGTTCGGGAAGCTTTCCCTGGCGGATGCATGGGAGAAGCAGCGGGAGGATATGGTGGAATATGCCTGCTTTCTAGCCTATGTTGGCCGGATGGCGGCGCCAAAGCTCCGGGAAGGCTTAAAAGAGGCCGGGATGGACCTGCTGATGAATGAAATTGAAATGCCCTTAAGTTACGTGCTTTATGATATGGAGCGGGAGGGCATTCTGGTGCGCCCTGAGGAATTAAAAGCATATGGTGAGGCTCTCACCGGGCGGATCGGGGAGCTGGAACAAAAGATTTATGAACAGGCAGGAACCGAGTTTAATATCAATTCCCCCAAGCAGCTAGGGGAGATCTTGTTTGACCGGCTGAAATTGCCTGGTGGGAAAAAGACAAAGACAGGATATTCCACGGCAGCGGATGTATTGGAGAAGCTGGCGGTGGATTGCCCCATGGTAGCGGACGTGTTGGAATACCGGGGGCTCGCGAAGCTGAAATCCACTTATGCGGAGGGCCTTGCGGCATTTATCGGGGCAGATAGCCGGATCCGCTCTACGTTTAACCAGACGATCACGGCTACCGGGCGTCTTAGTTCTACGGATCCTAATCTGCAGAACATTCCTATGCGGATGGAGCTTGGCAGGAAGATTCGGAAGGTGTTTGTGCCAAAGGACGGGTGCGTATTTATGGATGCGGATTATTCCCAGATCGAGCTTAGGATCTTGGCCCATATGTCGGGAGACCGGCAGTTGATCGACGCATATAAGATGCATGCGGATATCCATCGGATTACCGCATCCCAGGTGTTCCACATACCTTTTGAGGAAGTGACGGATTTACAGCGGCGTAACGCCAAAGCGGTCAATTTCGGCATTGTATATGGAATCAGTTCTTTTGGATTGAGCCAGGATTTGAGTATCACCAGAAAAGAGGCTTCCGAGTATATTGAACAGTATTTTGCAACTTATCCCGGCGTGAAAGAGTTTCTGGATCAGTCGGTAACTGATGCAAAGAAAACGGGATATGCAGTTACTATGTTTGGCAGAAGGAGACCGGTGCCGGAGCTTTCATCCAGCAATTTCATGCAAAGGTCTTTTGGAGAAAGGGTGGCGATGAACTCCCCCATTCAGGGAACGGCAGCGGATATCATAAAGATTGCCATGATCAGAGTGTATCAGCGGTTAAAAAAAGAGGGATTGCAGTCAAAGCTGATCTTGCAGGTTCATGACGAACTGCTGATAGAAACGTTGGAGAGCGAACAAGAGCAGGTAAGGGTTGTTTTGGAAGAAGAAATGATCCATGCGGCAGAGCTTTCGGTGCGCCTTGAGGTGGATCTGCATACGGGCAGTGACTGGTATGAAGCGAAATAGCAATGGAGGATCAGGTGAAAGTAATCGGGATAACAGGCGGTGTGGGCAGTGGGAAAAGCGCACTGCTTGCATACATAGGCGGGCATTATAACTGTAAGATCTTATTGGCGGATGAGGCGGCCCACAGGGTAAAAGAGCCGGGAAAGCCTTGCTATGAAAAACTGACAGCTCTTTTGTCAAAAGAAATCTTACATAAGGACGGAACCATCGATAAGGGCCGTATGGCAGCTAAAATATTCAGTGATGAGAAGCTTCTTGCAAAGGTAAATGCCATCATTCATCCGGCGGTGAAGGAGCTGATTCTTGATGAGATTGGAAAAGAAAAAGAAAAGGGCAGCATCCGGTTCTTTTTTGTGGAAGCGGCTCTTTTGATCGAGGACGGGTATCTGGATATTGTGGATGAAATGTGGTATATTTATGCGGATAAGGAAGTCCGAAAAAAAAGGCTTTTGTCGTCAAGGGGATATTCGGAAGAGAAAATTGATTCCATCATGGCCACGCAGCTTTCCGAGGAGGAATTTAGGAAATATTGTAAGGTTGTCATAGATAACAGCGGCAGCCTTTTGGAGGCATACGGTCAGATTGATCAGGAACTGGAAGAGGGAATGAAAGAAAAATGAGACTTTGCAGTATAGCCAGTGGGAGCAGCGGAAATTGTGTTTATGTAGGGTCTGATACCACCCACCTTTTGGTGGACGTGGGGATCAGCGGAAAGAAGACGGAAGCGGGGCTTAAGGAATTAGATCTGTCCATGCGGGATATTGACGGTATTTTTATCACTCATGAGCATGCAGACCATATTGCGGGGCTGGGGGTTCTTAGCAGGAAATATGAGATTCCCATTTATGCGACAAAAGGAACGGTAGAAGCAATCAAATCTGTTTCTTCCCTGGGAAGTATTCCGGAAGGACTGTTCCATCCTGTCTGCGCAGAGGAAAAGGTGATCATTAAGGATTTGGTGTGTAATCCCATGAAGATTTCCCACGATGCGGCGGAACCGGTAGCCTACCGTATCCAGCATGGGAAAAAGCGGGTGGGGATCATCACGGATCTTGGAAATTATAATGATTATACGGTAGAGTCTCTGCGGGGGATGGATGCACTTTTGCTGGAGGCAAATCATGATGTGAACATGCTCCAGGTAGGACCTTATCCGTACTATTTGAAGCAGCGTATTTTAGGAGACCGGGGACATTTGTCTAACGAACGGGCGGGCCAGCTCCTTTGCAGTCTGATGGATGAGCGGCTTCAGGCGGTGGTGCTGGGGCATTTAAGTAAGGATAATAACCTGCCGGAGCTTGCTTATGAGGCGGTGCGGGTGGAGGTCACCATGGCGCATATGCGGGAAGAGGAAGAAGGAGTTGGCAGTAAGAGGAGCTGGAAAGCATCGGATATTCCTATGTGTGTGGCGCCAAGAAGCGAGCTGTCTAGAATCATACAAATTGTATGATTCTAGACGAATTGTTTAAGATTATCGAGAAGAAAAAGAAGGGAGATAACAATGGACAGGACGATTATTACGGTAGTTGGGAAGGATACGGTAGGTATTATCGCAAGGGTATGTACTTATCTGGCAGAAAATAAGATCAATATTTTGGATATTTCCCAAACCATCGTGCAGGGATATTTTAATATGATGATGATCGTGGACACGAATAGGATGGAAAAGCATTTCGGGGAAATGGCCGATGAAATGCGGATGCTTGGGGAGAGCATCGGGGTGGATATCAAATGCCAGAAGGAAGAAATATTTGATAAAATGCACAGGATTTAAGGTGTAAATACAAAAAAAGGCATGGGAATAAGTATGATAAATTTATTTGAAGTAGTTGAAACCAACGATATGATCACAAAGGAAAATCTGGACGTGCGCACGATCACTATGGGAATCGGACTGATGGATTGTATTGATTCGGATTTGGGCAGGCTGAGGGAAAAAATTTATAATAAGATCTATGATGCGGCAAAGGATCTGGTAAAGACAGGGGAGGAAATTTCCAGGGAATTTGGGATTCCCATTGTCAATAAGCGGATCTCGGTCACGCCCATTGCCCTAGTGGGCGGTGCGGCATGTAAAAGTGTGGAAGACTTTGCGGCAATTGCCAAAACACTGGACGAGGTGGCCCATCAGGTAGGGGTCAATTTTATTGGCGGGTATTCCGCACTGGTGTCTAAGGGGATGACGGCGGCAGACGAGCTGCTGATCCGGTCGATTCCGTTAGCCCTTTCAAAGACGGAACGGGTGTGCAGCTCTGTGAATTTAGGTTCCACCAGGACCGGGATTAATATGGATGCGGTGAAGCTGATGGGACAGATCGTCAAACAGACTGCGGAATACACGAAAGAGCAGGATTCCTTAGGCTGTGCAAAGCTGGTCGTATTTTGTAATGCGCCGGATGATAATCCGTTTATGGCAGGGGCTTTCCATGGGGTTACGGAAGCGGATAAGATCATCAATGTGGGGGTCAGCGGCCCAGGCGTGGTAAAGAATGCCCTAAATAAGGTGCGGGGAGAGAATTTTGAGGTTTTATGCGAGACCATAAAAAAGACGGCGTTTAAGGTTACAAGGGTTGGGCAGCTTGTAGCCCAGGAGGCATCGGCCAGACTTGGCGTGCCTTTTGGGATCGTGGATCTGTCATTGGCGCCTACGCCGGCAATCGGTGACAGTGTGGCGGATATCCTTTGCGAGATCGGCTTAGAGTATGCAGGTGCACCGGGAACCACGGCAGCCCTTGCCCTTTTAAATGATCAAGTGAAAAAGGGCGGTGTGATGGCCTCTTCTTATGTGGGCGGTTTAAGCGGTGCGTTTATCCCGGTCAGTGAAGATCAGGGGATGATTGATGCGGTAGAAGCGGGGGCGCTGACGCTGGAGAAATTAGAGGCTATGACTTGTGTATGCTCCGTAGGCCTTGATATGATCGCAATTCCCGGGGATACCAAGGATACGACGATCGCGGGTCTGATTGCGGATGAGATGGCGATCGGTATGGTAAATCAAAAAACCACTGCCGTTCGGGTGATTCCGGTGATCGGAAAGGGAGTAGGAGAGAGTGTGGAGTTTGGCGGGCTGCTTGGCCATGCGCCGGTCATGCCGGTGAATCGGTTTTCCTGCGACGGGTTTGTGAACAGGGGGGGAAGGATTCCGGCGCCGATCCATAGTTTTAAGAATTAAAACTGTAAAAAATAAAAACCATTACCGTTTCATCGGAAATCTGACCGATGGCGGTAGTGGGGAACCATTCTTTAAAAATCCCATTAAAAAATAGCTATATGCCGGTTAGTCCGGTTTATATTCAGTCAGGTATTTTATGAAGGAAGAAACAGCGTGTACTTGTTCGTCATTGAGAGAATCTATGGATTCTAAGACTTGTTTTTTGGCGAGGGAAATGCTGCAGTTATAGAAAATTTCACCTGTGCCGTTTTCCAGCCATTCCTTGTTGACGTGAAACACATTTTCAATGAGCAAAAGGATCCTGTCAGGCGGGTTGACCTTACCTTGTATGATTCGGGAGAGATAGCCAGCATCGAGATTGATTTTCATTGCAAACTGGCGTTGGGATATGCCAAGCTCTTTGATGAGAATTTTTAGTCTGTCACAAATCATTATAATCACCTCATATGGGTAAGCATAACAAAATATATTGCTTATGTCAACATGCATGCCTTATTATACCACGCTTAACAAATTGCTTAAGGCAATGTATATTGTTGCTATAAGCAATGAAAGGAGAGCGCGGCAATGACAAAAGCACAGGAAATTTTGAAAAAAGACATTGAAAACATCAATGACGATATTGTGATCGAAAAAATCAGAATTTTCATTATGGGTATGCTGGCACAACAGCATATATCTGAACGGCAGAGTGACTCGCCAAAGCAACTCGCCAAAGCAATTTGTGTAAGTACATCTGTAGATGCTTTGTCATGATAAGGGGAGAAAATGGAAGAGAATCTGGATATTACGCTAAGGCCGGTAAAGATATCTTTTACCGCAAGCTGCATTAAGATCGCAGATTTAAATTGCGGCAAGTACAGGGTTCCATATAAAGGGATTGTCCTTGCCTGTCTGTGCGTCTGCGACGGGGAATCAGATGTTGGTTACGAGCCGGATATTACGGACATTACAGGGGATATGGACGGGGAATTGATCCTTTATGATGCTGGCCGCCGACGTATCCGGATCAAGACAGACCTGGCGGGGAAAACCGCAGGGGCTTTCTTTTTGGAACTGGCAATCCGGGCGCCTTATATCCTGCTTGGCGGACAGCCATGGCTGTGTATGGAGGAGGAAGCGGATTATGCACAGGCCGGGGAAATGGTAAGGGTGATGAGACAGGAATGTTGGTGAGCAGAGGAAATCTTCAGGGAGGATGGAATATGTGGGACCGGACGCAGGAAAAAGATAAAGAAGAAGCGGAAAGTTGTATTCCCCTAAAATAGTAGGTGCGTCTAATACACGTATCATAGTCCTGTCGGATCTACATAACCGGGAATTTGGCCCGGGCAATACGGAACTGATAAAGCAGATTGATATCTTAGAGCCTGACCTGATTGTAATGGCGGGAGATATGGTGAATGCGGACGATGAAAATCTGGATATTTTATTGAATCTGTGTGAAGACCTTTTGGGGATCGCACCTGTATATTTCAGCCCGGGAAACCATGAAAGCTATCTGATGTACGAAAAGGGTATTTTGCTTGAGGAGACGCTATCGGAAAAGGGGATACACGTGTTGGTAAACCGGGCGGAAGAGGTGGTAATAGGAAGAACGCCGTTCCTGATCGGCAGTCTGACTACTTCCCCGGAAGGGTATCATGAATATGGTGTTGATTTTATCAAGGAGTTTGAACAAAGCAGGGAATTTAAGCTTTTGATCTCTCATTATCCAAGTTTGTATTATGAGGCATTGGCAGATACGGAAATTGATCTTGGGATCTGCGGGCATTATCATGGCGGGGTGGTGCGGCTTCCGGTAATCGGGGGATTATATCATGGGGATACGGGGTTTTTCCCCAAGTATAGCTGCGGCATGTACCGTCTGCCTAAAAGCACGGTCTTTGTCTCTAGGGGGATGGGAGACCACAGCGGCTATCCCCGTGTTAATAACAGGCCGGAGCTGGCTGTGATTGATATTAATGGCCGGCAGGAGACAGATCTTCCATAAAAGAGGAAAAGGAGTTTGATGCGATATGATCATGGTAAGCACAACCGTGCCGATTTTGACCTTATGCCTGGTCCTTTTGTATGTGGTTTTATTCAGGCGTTTCCTTATGATTAAATCAAAACTGCCATTTTCCGGGCTAAAAGGGAAATTGGGGAATTTGGCCGGAAAAAGGAAAAAGATTGTGGCGCTGGGAATACTGTTTTTTCTTGCGTTTTTTGCGGGACAGTATCTTACAGGGGCATGGGCGCCTGATATGCTGATGGTCTTTAATTATGAGGAGGCTGCAAGGGGCCAGAATCCAAACGCAACCCGTTTCAATGAATCCCACATTCTTTCGGAGGACATCTTAGAAAAAGTCATAAATCGGGGCGGTTTTTTGATTGATGCGGAAAAGCTGTCAGGATTTTTGACAATCTCAACACCCTTAGATGAGGAAAAACTGGATGTGACGCAGGAATCAAATCTGAAGATATCTACGGGCTGCTGGATCCACTGTTCCAAAATGGTATCTTTGTACCAGACGGATCCCAGACAGTGTTAAATATACTTGCGGATGTCTACTGGGAAGAATTTGTACGTAATTATGCGGAAAATGACAGCATATTGGATCTGTCCTTTGATGAGTTAGAAGGGATGGAGTATTTGGATGTAAAGGATTATCTGCAGATGCAGGCCGGGAAAGTAAAGAATTACCTTCCCGGATACAGCACTGACAGCAGCAGTTTCCGCGCAAAAGGAAGCGGGGAGACCTTTGCTTCCTTAAATGAAAAGGTTGAAAACTATATTGACATTGAATTGGAACGATATGAATCCTTTATTTTGGAAAATGGCCTTGCCAAAAATAAAGAGACCTATCAGTCCAGGATGCAGTATGCAAACCGGCTTTTGGACACCTCCCAAAAAAAGGATATGGCAGCCCATGATGTCAGGATAGAGACCATTGGACTCTATGATGCGTTTATGACGCACTTTGTACTGATTCCCACTTACGACACGGAAAAGGAATTTTATATGTCAAGAACAAAGGTAGGGGTGGATTACTTTGCGGACGAGGCAAAAGAATTTCTGGAATCAGCAACGAAGTCCATGGAGAAAATGGAGCATAATACTTATGCCAATGGGCAGATAGGTAAATCGAGTGCCGCTCTCGATGTTTATGAGCAGGCAGACCGGAAAATAGAAGAACTGACGGCTGAATTGAAGAGTTTATCTGTTCAGAGCCGGGAGTTATGCAGAGAATATGTTGAGGAAAAACGTGATGGCTATATCCAGGTGGGCTTTTCCAGCCCGGGCATAACGGATGCGTCAGTGAAATCCCTGTTTTACACCTTCCTTTTTGTCATTGCAAAGATCGGGATTGCGTTTATGGAACCCTTATATAGAGAATATGGCAGTGATCAAAACAAGAAAAGGGAAAAGGCATCGGCAAAGGGCAGGCAAAAGAGGAAGAAAGGGGATATGGTATGAAAGAACTTGACGTTTTTCGATATTTGAAAAAATATCGTGCCGTCATCGCCGGGGTATCTATCTTTGCCGGCATTGCGTTTTTTTTGGCTGCGCAGCTCTATATCCAGCAGTATACGGCAGCCACCGTGATTGAATATACCGGTTCCCGCGCAGAGGAGGGCCTTTCTCCGGATGGAACGCTCATTGATCCGTCGGAGATCTATTCGACCAATCTTGTGGCTCAGGCGATGAAAGAAGTGGGAATCAATTATACAGAGGCGACCACAGATGATATCCGCAGGAATATCCATGTGGAACCTGTTATCACGGAAGAAGACCTGCTGGTACAGCAGTCGAAGCTTGATAACGGGGAGGCTGATTATGAATTAAAGCCTACTCAGTATTTGGTTTCCTTTAGCTGCGGCGTCAGAAATGGCAAGGAGTACCCACGAAAGGTCTTAAACCAGATTTTACAGGAATATGCCAGTTATTATGGGAAAAGCCACGTAAACACTTCTCTGGCGGCAAACCCTGTCAGCGACATTACGTCTAAAGGGTATGATTATCTGGAGATGGCGGAAGTCATGGACAGTACGCTGGAAAATATCATAGAACATTTAACGGATAAGGGAGGCTGGGATGAGAATTTTCGTTCCAGCACAACAGGATACAGCTTCCTGGATCTTCAGGGTGAGTTTGAATTTATCAGGGATGTGGAAGTGCGCCAGCTATTTTCTGAGATACTGGCAGGTAAGGTTACAAAGGACCGGGATCTTCTTCTTGATAAATACAGGAACCGGAATAACAATCTGGAGATATCAAACAGTGCCGCATCTTTTGAGATTGACCGGATTCGGGGGATCATTACGGCATATGAGGATGCTATGGGGGAATTTGGAGCCAGCGCCAGTGTCAGTGATGAGGATGGCAATGAGGTAAGCAGCCTGCAGAACAATGTGCTTCCGGATGTATATGACGACTGGAATGAAGATGAAGAGGGGAACTGGAACCCCGTGGACAGGACTGCGGAATATGACCTGCTCCTAATGAAGTACATTGAGGACCGCACGCTCTATGAGCAGAATCTGATCGACTGGGAATATAATAATTACATTATCAGAGTGTTTCATGGAGCGCCGGCCAGGTCGCCGGAGTCCGTCCAGGAAACGATGAAGGAGAAGATCGAAGCTCTGGCGGAGAAGATCAATGCGCTCCAAAATGTGTATTATGAGACAAACGATGAGTATAACGAGTATCTGGGGGCAAGGAACATTATGATGCTCTCAAGCGTCCGGGTCACGGAGAGATACCCGATCATGATATTCACGGTTTTGATCGTGGTGGTCTTTGGGGTACTGGGCTGTGCCGGTGCGGCGCTGTTCGGACGGATAGAAGACTTCATTGAATACTATGCGTTTACCAGCAAAGTGGATGGACTGCCAAACCGGGCTAAATGTGACCAGTTTATCTCTATCAGGGAAAGCCGGTCCATACCGGAAAGCTTTGCGTGTATCGTGTTTAAACTATCCAACCTGCAGATGGAAAATGCCCGGTTAGGAAGAGAGGTGGGGGATAAGATGATCAAGGACTTTGTGGAGATCCTGACGGCGGTATTCGTTCCCTCTGACAAGATGTTTGTGGGTAATAACGGGGCGGGCCAATACCTGATCTTTGTGGAAAATATGGAAAAAGAGCAGGTGAATGCGGCGCTGTTCCAGATCAGTGTCGTCCTGACGCAGAAAGCCAAAGACTGTGGTTATTTTATCGAGCTGCAAAGCGGGTCTGCCTGTGCGGGTGAGGAACAGTGCTTTTACATAAGAGAACTTCTTTCCATTGCCATGAAACGTGTTTCGGGAAAAACGGAGGGATAAAACTTGGTCGCGGTCATTTATATTGTATTGGCATCTGCAATGTTCTTTTTGCAGGATACTTATTTTTTGGTGGGCGGCGTTGAGTTTAGTTTAAAAAACCCCTGTGCGGTGGGGATTTTGTTTCTGGCTTTATTGAATTTTACCGTGACGGTGCGGCCGGGCCGGACCATTGTCTTGATGCGCCATACAGTGATCCAGGTGTTCCCGTATCTGATCCCCTTTTTCTTTTCGGCGATCATCTGGGTGGTTTCGGGGGCTGACAGTATCACGATCGTAAACGGCGTGGGAATGATCGTTCCACAGATATTGTCAGTGCTCATAGCGGCGGCAACGTTGTATTTATTTGGTGAAAAAGGCGCCTTATACTGCCTTGGGGCTATGTGTGGCAAACTTTATCAAAGTTTTGACGGTAGCCATGGAAGGGGGGATTGGTGATTTTCTTGAGGAGTTTTATCAGCTGCTGGTTTCTTTCAGTGCGGAAAACGGGTCTTTGATGCAGCAGCTTGAGATCAATGATCTTACATTTGCGTTTGGCCCGTTCCTGATTTATCTGTTATTGTGGCGGAAAAAATACCACATACGTTTCTATGGTTTTTTGTTACGTTGATTTTATTTCTTCTGGGATTAAAAAGAATAGCGGTTCCTGCAGTCGCGTTAGGATTTGTTGTGGCGATCTTTGTGCGGATGCTGCCCAAGAAGGCGGCAAGGCAGGCTGCCATGTGTCTGGCAGCAGGGATGATCATAGTAAGTTTTATGTATATTGTGGGGATCAGGAGTGGTTTGTTTTTGTATATGGAGGAAAAACTTGGCATTAATACCATGGGGCGCATGGCGATGTTTGCGAACCTGGAGCCGTATTACGATATCAGCATTACCTATATGGGAAAAGGAACCGGGTTTGAGCGGTTCGTGGATTGGGCATCCGGGGTGGAATATCAGGTGCCGCTGCGGACACTGATGCCCATACATAATGATTTTCTGCGGATGTATATGAACATCGGGTTTGCAGGGTATTGGATATGGATCATAAGTTTCCTGATGGTACGGCTGCACTACTGGTTTCGCAGGGCAGGGAAGGAGGCGGGGTGCCTGTTCCTTGGCATCAGTATCTATTGTTTTGTCCTGTATGCCACGGACAATACGATCTACTATCCTTATACGATGATCGCCTGTGCCATATTGCCAATGTCCTGCTGTTTGGACCGGCTGGCAGACGCTGAGATGGAGGAACACCGGACAAGGTGGGAAAAAGATTAAGAATAGGACGGAAGGAAGTGTGCTCCCATGAAAGATAGAAAGACCAAAGTGTGTTTTGCTGCGTCGTCCGGAGGGCATTTGGAAGAGCTTTTAATGATGCGGCCTTTGACGGAGCGGTATGACAGTTTCATTGTTACGGAAAAAACGGCCTATGAAACGAATGTGGATCCGATCAAGTGCTATTATCTGCGGCAGGTGAATCGCTTGGAGATTGCCTGTGCCCGTAAGCTGGTCATGAATGCTTTCCGGTCATTAAAGATTTTTTTGGTAGAACGACCGGATCTGGTGATCTGCACAGGGGTTCTTGCAACAATCCCTTTGTGCCTTCTGTGCAAGGTGTTTGGGAAAAAACTGGTATATATCGAATCCTTTGCAAAGGTGAAAAGCCCTACCCGGACCGGGAAATTACTTTATCATTTTGCAGACCGGTTTTATGTCCAGTGGCCGGAAATGCAGGAATGTTATCCAAATGCCTTGTATGTGGGAAGGATCTATTGAGGTGGCGAGATGATATTTGTGACAGTTGGTTCCCAGAAATTTCAATTTAACCGTCTGATCAAAAAGGTAGATCAGATGGTCCGGGAAAGGGTTATACCAGGGGAGGTCTTCATGCAGACGGGAGCCTGTGATTATATGCCGCAATATTGCTGGCATCAGCCTTTTCTTGATCGGAAACATTATATGGAGATGGTGGATAAGTGCGGCGTGATCATTACCCACGGGGGTACCGGCACGATCGTTGACGCCGTAAAACGAAAGAAAAAGGCGATCGTGGTTCCGAGAATCGTCAAGTACGGGGAACATGTAGATGATCATCAGCTTCAGATGCTTTTGCGTTTTCAGGAAATGAACCTGATTTACGCCTGCAAGGATGTGGATGACCTGCCGGAAGCTTTAAAGACCATAAGGACTCATCAGTTTAACACCTATGAGTCCACTACAGATGCGTTCCTTGCTTCAGTTGATGATTTCATCCGTTCCGTATGATCATCGGATCAAGGGCTTTGGACAAATGGAAGGAAAGGCAGGGATATCAGGATGAAGATTTTGGTGATCGGACCCAGCGAGAAAGAATCTCGCGGCGGAATGGCGGAGGTGGCCCGGGGGATACGGGAGAGCGGATTTTTAAACCGGGAATTTGATATTGATCTTTTTCCCTCTTACATAGACGGCAGTCTGCCAGCCAGACTTTTGTATTCCGTTTACGGGTATCTCAGGTTTTTACGCTGCTATCAAAAATACGACTTGTTTCATTTAAACGCAGCGGAAAAGGGCAGTACGTTCCGGAAGTATTTTTATTTGCGAAAGATAAAAAAGGCGGGAAAAAAGGCAATTATACATATCCATGGTGCATCCTATCTGGCTTTTTATGATGGTTTAGGAAGTGTGGGGAAGCGGATCGTGGAAGGTTTTTTCCACCAGGCAGATCTGGTGCTTGCATTATCGGAGAGCTGGAGACGGGAGCTTGAAAACCGGTTTCGGATCGATACTTGCCGTACGCTGAATAACGGGGTGGATCTTTCGGAATACAAGACGGCAGTTATTGATGTAACGAAGTACCGAAATTCGTTTTTGATGTTAGGAAGGCTGGGGGAGAGAAAAGGCGTTTATGATCTCATAAATGCTGTGGAGATTGCCAGGCGGCAAAACCCCGGGCTGCATGTGATCTTAGCGGGGAACGGGGAAATAGAAAAGGTCCGGAGACTGGTGGCGCAAAAAGGATTGGTCTGTTTGAGCGGCAATACGGAATTGTTAAAGAAAATGTCTGAAAATAACAGGGGGCGGGCGAAAAAAGAATTCAGCATACAATACATACATAAACGACTTGCCGTCTATTACAGACAGGTGGCGGAATGAAAGAGAAGATAGCAAAGGAATTGATCAGCGTGATCGTTCCGGTGTACAATGTGGAAGCCTATATGGAAAAGTCTCTGGATTCTATCAGGGCCCAGACCTATTCCAATATCGAGGTGATTGTCATAGATGATGCATCCACCGACGAAAGCGGCAGGATCTGTGATGCATACGAAGCTCTGGACAGCAGGTTTAGAACCCTGCATTTTCCGGTAAACCGGGGCCCTTCCGCCGCAAGAAATGAAGGGATCCGCAGGGCGAAGGGGAGTCTTATTGCATTTATTGATTCTGACGATTATGTGGAACCAAACTTGCTGGAACGGCTTTGTCAGAATATGGAAGAAAATAAGGCAGACGTGAGCATATGCGGGGCTGACGGGATCAGGATAAAGGGCGGACCACCCGCCGTTTATGAACCAGAGGAAGCAATCATGTGTCTGGCGAAGGGAACACCATTCAATCTTGTGCCATGGGGAAAGCTTTACAGGACAGAGCTTGTAAAGAAAAATTTATTTGATGAAAAGATATATTATAGTGAAGACCTTCTGTTTCTCTATCAGATATTGAAAGAAGCCAGGCGGGTCAGTTATCTGCCGGACCAATTGTACCATTATGTTAACAGAGAGGGCAGCCAGGTGCACAGCAGTGTTGGAGCAAGGAAGTGCACGGCGCTTTTGGCCCATGACCGGGTGTGTGAAGATGCCTGCTGTCATTTCCCGGATGCGTTTATGGATTTCCGCCAGCTTGCATTGGATACTGACATACGGATAGCGATCATGGCGGTGAAGGCCGGCACGGTACAGGGAAGCCCTCTTCATTACCTGAAAATAGTAAAGCGGAATATACGCCGTCATTTTTTCTTAAAGTCTCTTAAGGGATTTGGGCAGAAAAGGGATGGGGCAGCAGTCCTGATGCTGTATGTCAGCGCTTGGCTTTTCCGGGGATGTGCGGCTTTGTTTTATCAGTTTGTGAAACCAATGGGGGATCAGGGAGCGTGGAAGAAGAAAGACCTTTGATCAGTGTGATCGTGCCGGTTTATAATGTGGAGCTTTATATCAGGAAATGCTTAGAGAGCATAGCGGCCCAGACTTATCCTTTCTTTGAAGTCATCGTAGTGGATGATGGGTCCCAGGATGAAGGGGGCAGAATCTGTGATGACTATGCGGCAGGGAATAAAAGGATACAGGTGGTTCATTTCCCTGAAAACCGGGGCTTGTCAGCGGCAAGGAACGAGGGCGTTTTCAGGGCAAAGGGGGATTATGCCGTTTTTGTGGATTCGGACGATCATGTGGAGCCTGACCTGCTAGAAAAGCTATATTCTAATTTAAAATCGGGTAAGGCGGATATCAGTATCTGCGGGATAGACGGTTTAGGAGGAAAAGAAACCCGGCCTTTTGTTTACTCCAGGGAAGAGACGGTGTGCTGCCTTGGAAGACGGACCCCTTTTCTTTGGAATGTCTGGGGGAAACTGTACCCTATGGAGCTTGTGAAGAAACATCCTTTTGATGATAGGGCACTTTGTTGTGAGGATCTTTTGTTTTTTTATCAGGTTCTTATGGAAATCAGGCAGGTAAGCTATCTGCCTGATAAGCTTTACCACTATATTCACAGAGAAGGGAGTCTTGTTAACCATGGCGTTGACGAGAAAAGATGCACAGTGCTTTTGCTTCTTGACTATATCTGTGAGGACGCTGCCCGGTCCGGTCCGGAACTGCTCCCCGGTTTATCTCTTTTGGCCTTAGACGCTAATGTGCGTCTGGCTATGCAGGCAGTGGAAGGGGATATACCTTACAGGGAGCTTTCCCGGTATCTAAAAAGATTTAAGAGAAGCGTCCGCCGCCATTTTCATTGGAAGGCAATATTACTTTGCAGGGATAAAAAAACAATCGCAGCCGTATTTTTATTATATGCGGGCACGGCATTCTTTTGGCCCATGGCGGCAGTTTTTAAGGTGATCAAGCAGTTTAAGGGCGGGAGAGTATGGAAACGGAGAAAAGAAGCCTGATGGAGAGAGTAGAACACGCTGCAAAAAATTTAAAGTTTTCTATGGCCAGTGAAATGATCCTGGCCATTTTAAAATTTATTTCGCGAAAGATTTTTGTTCTTTTCCTAGGAAAAGAATATCTGGGCATTAACGGGCTTTTTACGGATATCCTTTCCATGCTTTCTTTAGTGGAGCTGGGATTTGGGGTGTCGATCACATACAGCTTGTACCGGCCGGCAGCACAAAATGACGATAGGCTGATCAAATCCCTGATGAGACTGTACCGAAGGGCCTACCAGGTGATCGGGGCGGCTGTGCTTGCGGTTGGGATTTGTATCACACCGTTTCTTGGCTTTTTTGTAAAGGAAATGCCGGAAAACATTCCCCATATCCCCTTGATCTACATCTTAAATGTAATAAACGTCGGTATCTCATATTTTTTTTCTTACAAATCCACATTATTGTTTGTGTATCAAAAAAAGTATATAGACGGCATGATCCGTGCCGGGGTGATGTTAGTGTCTGTGGCAGCGCAGGCCGGGGTGCTTTTTGTGACCGAAAATTATTTGTATTATCTTTTGACCGCTATTGCGGCAACGTTTTTGCAGAATATCTTGATTTATTTAAAGACAGACCGTCTGTACCCGTATTTGCGGGAAAAGGATGTGGATCCCCTTCCGCCGGAGATCATGCAGGAGATCCGGCGGAACATGGGGGCAATGATCTTACACCGGATAGGAGCGGTGGTGGTCTTTGGCACCGATAATATCCTAATCTCCAAATTTGTGGGGGTGGCGGCTGCCGGGCTGTATTCTAATTATACGTTGATACGGAACTTTTTAAATACGATGGTAAACGCCCTTTTTAATGTCTTTACCCCTGCGTTGGGAAATCTGAATGCGACGGAAGGCAGGGAGCGCAGGCGGGAGGCTTTCCGGCAGCTTCATTTTTTTGCGGCATGGCTTTTTGGCTGGCTGAGTATCTGCCTGTTGTGGCTGTATGACCCTTTTATTACTATTTGGCTGGGGGAGGGATATCTTCTGCCTAAGCCGGTGGTTCTTCTGATCGTGGTCAACTTTTATGTAAACGGTATGCGGATACCCGTGGCAAATACCAAAAGTGTTATGGGGCTGTTCTGGGATGAACGGTATAAATCAATCTTGGAAGCGTTTTCTAATCTGGTAATATCTGTTATCCTGGCAAAGCGGTGGGGGATCTTGGGAATCATCGCCGGAACACTGGCCAGTACGGCGGCTTTTCCTTTTTGGATCGAACCCCTTGGGCTATACAGGCATGGACTGAAACTGCCTGTGAGAGAATATTTTTTCAGTTATCTTATCCATTTATCAGTGACCGTTGCTGCCGGAGCGCTAACAGGGCTTTTGTGTCAAATGGCCGGAGGGGATGTGTTTGGCTTTTGGTTTAGGGCAGTTGTCTGCGGGGTTGTGCCCAATGTGGTTTATCTGGTGTTTTTTGGGAGAACAGAGGAGTTTTTGTTCTTAAAAAATATGATAAAACGTATGGTACGCAGGCTGTTCAAAAAATAGATTAGGAAAAAATTAAGATTATGCAGGTTGTTTCTTAGGGGAGAGTATGCTATAGTTTGTATGTGATAAGAGATTAAATACAAGATTATGAGGTGTACTATGAAAAATGATAAGAATAGAAGAAAAACGGCAACGGCTTTTATTGCGCTGTTTTTGGCAATGATCATGCTTGCAGGCTGCGGTAAAGGGAAGGATGACAAAGAGGAGGAAAGCAGTAAGAAAGAGTTCGTGTACGTGCCGGAATATCATCAGATTGATTTTGGGATTTCCAGTGAAAATATGAATATCAGCCAGACGGTGGCATCCGGGGATTATATGTATATGCAGGTAAATGCGTGGAATGAGGAAAGCGGAAGTGAAAATGGCATTTTCCGGTACAACATGGTAGAGGGCACTTTGGATGAAATCCCCTTGGAATTAGGCGAAAATGACTGGCCGGGGCAGATATGCGTCACCCCGGAGGGAGATGTTGCTGTGATAATCTCCAGAACGTCATATGAGTTAGATGAGAACGGGGAACCCATCAACTATTCTTCCTCATTGGAATTAAGGGTGATATCCTCTAAGGACGGATCGGTAAAAAATTCTCAGGATATTACGGGGATTTTTGGGGAAGAGGATCCTTATATCCAGTATCTTAGCATGGATGGAAAGGGGAATTACTACCTGTATGGCGGGGATCAGACTATTTTCGTGATATCTCAGGAACTGCAGAAGATTGCGGAGATTAAAACGGGTGATTGGATCAACGGCATGGTGGCTTCCAAAGAAGGGGATATTTACGTTAATATTTACGGAGAAAAAGGGCCGGAACTCAGAAAGGTGGATCTTGCGTCAAAGTCTATTGGGGAATCATTGGAAGGCCTTGGCGGCGGATACGGGAATGCGGAATATTATACCGGTGTCAGCAAGAGTATCATGTTTTCCGGTGAAAAGGTAGCCTTATATGATATTGCGTCGAAAACCCAGGAAGATATTTTCAGTTGGCTGGATGTGGATGTGAACAGCAATTACATCAGGGGAGCAGGGGAGCTTTCCGATGGACGGATCTGGGCGGTTTATCAGGATTATGAGACAGAAAACAGCAAACCTGAGCTTCTTACGGTGAAAAAAGAAAAGGCGGATAATGTAACGCCCAAGGAAGAAATTACTTATGGAACGATGGCCCTTGACTGGGATGTGAAGCGGATGATCATTGACTTTAATAAGAGCAATGAAAAATACAGGATTGTGGTCAAGGAATACGGCACGGAGGATTATCAGACAGGGCGGACGCAGTTCAATGCGGATCTGACGACGAAAAACTGTCCGGATCTGGTGGAGCTTAGCGCTTTAAATTATACCCAGTATGCTTCAAAAGGGATATTTGAGGATCTTTACCCTTATATGGATCAAAGCGGCCTTAAGAAAGAAGATTTCCTTGAAAATGTGTTAAAGGCTTATGAGGTGGACGGGAAACTGTATGCGGTGGTGCCTGGCTTTTATGTCACTACCACTATGGCAAAACAGTCCATGGTTGGGGATATTACGGGCTGGACGCTTGCGGAAATGCTTGACTTTGTGGAAAAGAATGATCCTGAAAATATTTTTGACGGTGGGGCGAGGGAAAGCATATTCTATTACTTCATATATAATAATATTGATGAATTTATTGACTGGGAGACCGGGAAATGTTTCTTTGACGGGGAAGATTTCATAAGGACCTTGGAGTTTGCCGCAAAATTCCCCAGCTATGAGGAAATGAATATGGATTATTCGGAAAGAGAAGGAATCTATTCGCGGCTTAAAGCAAATAAGATCCTTTTGATGCAGTCAAGTATCAGTTCCGTGCAGCAGTTCCAGATGATGATGGGCATGTTTGGTGAAAAGGTATCGTTTGTGGGATATCCGAACAATGAGCGGAAAGGCAATTTAATCCAATCCACCGGCGGATGTATAGGGCTTTCGGCTAAGTCTAAGAATAAAGAAGGAGCATGGGAATTTTTAAGCGGATTATGGTCAAAGGAATATCAGGAGTCCAAGTATTCGGATTGGGGATTCCCGGTGATGAAATCCGCTCTTGAGAAAAAGTTTAAAGAAGATATGACGCCGGAATATTACGAGGATGAAAATGGCGAGCAGATAGAGCAGTCAAAGACCAGCTGGGGGTACGATGATTTCAACATGGAAATCTATGCGGCGACCCAGGAAGAGATTGATCAGGTCAGAGCTTTGTTGGAATCGGCGGAAAAGATTTCCGGGAACGTGGATGAGCAGCTTACCAATATCATCACGGAAGAATCGGCAGCCTTCTTTAAGGGGCAGAAGTCAGCGGCAGATACCGCAAACGTGATCCAAAACAGGATACAGATTTATGTAAATGAAAATCAGTAAGGCAGTTTGTGGAGAGTATGGAGAGTAAGAATGAGGCTTTTTAAGGGCAGGAGGGATAAACCTGCAGGAAAGAGCAGAAAAACGAACAGTAACCGAAGAGACCGCAGGGGGAAGCAGATATCCGTGTTATATCTGCTTCCCAGTGTAATTGGGGTACTGTTGTTTTTCGTACTGCCCTTTTTTATCGTAATTTATTATTCGGTGATCGATGACCCGATCAATGCGGAGTTTGTCTTCTTTGACAATTTTGTGATGGTATTTCATAATGCCGCATTTCAGCAGGCGGCAAAAAATACCATGATATTTTCGGCTGCGGCAGTGCCCCTTGCGGTGGTATTGTCTCTTTTGCTTGCCATGATGTTAGAGAGTAAGATCCCGTTTAAAAGTCAGTTCAGAACCTTTTTTCTAAGTCCTATGATGGTGCCGATCGCGTCCGTTGTGCTGATCTGGCAGGTATTGTTCCATTATAACGGCATGATGAACGAGGTTTTGGGCTGGTTTGGCCGGGATAAGGTTGACTGGCTTAATTCTGCTTATGCCCAGGTGGTGATCGTTGTCCTGTTCCTCTGGAAAAATTTGGGGTACAACATGATCCTCTTTATGGCGGCCCTAAGCAGTATCCCTAAGGATATTTTGGAGGTGGCGGTGTTAGAGAGCGCTACGCCTGTGCAGATTTTCTGGCATATCAAGTTAAGGTACATGTCATCCACGATCCTTTTTGTAACGATTATGTCCCTGATAAATTCTTTTAAGGTGTTTCGGGAAATCTATTTACTGAAAGGTGATTATCCTTATGACACGATGTACATGTTACAGCATTTTATGAACAATACCTTCGGTAAATTAGACTATCAGAAGATGTCCGCTGCGGCGATCATGATGGCGGTAGTGATGGTGGTGCTCATCGGCATCCTGTTTTTGACCGAGAATTACTTCGGAAAGGATGTGGAAGGGTGATGGCGGTAAGGAAGAGCGCCGGAAGGTTAGATAACCTTTCCGAGGAGCGCTTTGATAAAAAAGTTAAGAGAAAGAAGAAAATAAAGAATACCAGGCAGTTTGTCAGGATCAGCTTTGCGACTATGTTTGCGGCATGTTTTGCGGTGCTGTTTTTAATGCCCATCGTGCTGACCCTAACAAATTCCTTTATGTCCGCATCGGAGATCTCTGCCAATTACGGGCAGGTATTTGCAACATCGGATACGGGGGGCAAAGTTTATATTTCCGAGCGCGTGAATTTAAAATTCATACCGGATATGGTATCCTTTAGCCAGTATGCCACGGTACTTTTAAAGAGTCCGGAATATCTGCTGAAGTTCTGGAATTCTGTCATATTGGTGGTACCCATCGTGGGCTTTCAGATCTTGGTTGCCATGGGAGCTTCCTACGGGTTTACCAGATACAGGGGAAGGATAAAGGAAATGATATTCTTCCTGTATATTATTTTGATGCTGATGCCTTATCAGGTTACGCTGGTGCCTAATTATCTGGTTTCGGACTGGCTCCATATATTGGACACCAACTGGGCGATCTGGCTGCCGGGTATCTTTTCACCCTTTGCGGTGTTCCTGCTTACCAAGTATATGCGCAGGATTCCGGTTTCGGTGATGGAGGCGGCACAGATAGACGGTGCGGGAGAGTGGCAGATCTTCCGAAAGATCTGTATGCCCTTATGTAAAGGGGCTATGTGTTCTATTGCGATATTGATTTTCATAGACTATTGGAATATGGTGGAGCAGCCGCTGATCTTACTGTCGGATGCGGAAAAACATCCGCTTTCCGTATTTTTATCAAAGATCAATGCGGGGGAGATCGGGCTTGCGTTTGCGGTTGCGACAATTTATATGGTACCGCCGATATTGGTGTTCCTATACGGGGAGGATTATCTGGTGGAAGGGATCACGTATCAGGGCGGTATCAAGGGATAACGGAAGGCTTTGAAAAGATTTGAAAGAAAAAGAAAGGCGGGAAGGATATTATGAATGAGAAAGACACAAGAAAAAGAAGGGAATGGGTAAAGAATGCGGCGATCGTGTTTTTGGCGGTGATGCTGGCCTTGACCTTTTTTTCCAATACGATTATGAATTATTCACTTCCCGAGGTGGCTACACAGTATGTCCAGCGGGGGAGCATTACGGCTAAGGTCAGAGGAACCGGCAATGTGGTGGCTACCGACCCTTATAATGTAGAAATCAAAGAATCCAGAGTGATTTCCAGCGTTGCGGTGAAGCAGGGGGATGTGGTGGAGAAGGATCAGGTCCTTTATTACCTTGAAGACGCGGAGAGCGAGGAATTAAAAAAGGCGGAAGCGGAGCTGGAAGATTTAAAGTTAAGCTATATGAAGGGATTGTTTGGCAGTAACGTATCTCCTGAGATCATCAGTAAAGTGGCAAGCGGAAACGTGGACGGGTTTTCGGCTTTGAAGGCCAAGGTTACGGACATGCAGGCCCGCCTTGATGAAGCGCAGGAGAGGGTGAAAGCGTGTCAGGAAAACTTGGATAAGCTGAGTCTGCAGAGCACGATAAGCACCAATGACTCATCGGCAAGCATTATATCGGACAAGCTGGAAAGTGATCTGGCAACTGCGGATATGGAGCAGATCAAGACTGCTTTTGAGACCAGAAAGACAAGCAGGCTTGCAGAGCTTGAAAATGAGATTCAGGAAAAATCGAATCAGATCAAGGACTTGGAAGATTTGATAGCGAATGCACAGGATTTGTCAGGGGAACAGCCAGCAGCCAGCCCGTCAGCTGGTGCGTCGGAAGTATTTAATGAAAGGAAGAGTACAGTAATTGAAAAAATAAAAGCATTAAGAGGAGGAAGCTATTCGTCAAGTGAAACGTTTCCTTCAGGGGATGACCCTATGGGAACAGAAGCAGATGTGCAAAAATGGTATAACGGAGTTAAATGGGAAGAGATGACTTCTGATGCCCAGCTGGCACTGCAAGCTGACTATGGGGAATACCGCACAGCGCTGGATCTGTTAAAGGAGGCCGCAAGAATCCTAAACCAATACGGCGGAAGTTCCACTGACCAGTTAAGCAGGTTAGAAAGTTTAAAGAGCCAGTTAGCATCCCTTCAAAGCAAAAAGGCCGAAGTGGAAGCGATCAATGTAACAGGTGAAGATAATTATAAGGATGCTTTAAACAGGTTAAACCAGGCAACAAGAAATATCACGGAGCTGACCAGTGCGGGGGAGCAGGCGTCTGCGGCGTATAAGAACCAGATTGCCAATGCGGAAGCTGCCTTAAAGACCGCCCAATCCCTTTACGATCTTCTGAAAGAAGAACAGACCCTGATGAATGCGGACATTAACGCGGAGCTTGATCTTTCCAAGTCAAGCCGGGATATTATCGCCAAGCAGGAGGAGATTGAAAAGTTAAAGGAAAAATCCATTGGGGCGGAGATCAAAGCGCCGGTAGCGGGTACGGTCACAACCCTTACCTATAAAGCCGGGGAGACCACCAAGCCGGAGGAGCCTGCGGCGGTGATCCAGGTGGAAGGGAAGGGCTATACCTTAAGTATATCCGTGACCAACGACCAGGCGAAGAAGGTTCAGGTCGGGGATGAGGCTGAGGTACAGAATGCATGGTATTATGATGACGTGCATTTGATCCTTGCATCCATCAAGCCGGATCCGGATGCGCCGGGCCAAAAGCAGCTCCTTAATTTCGATGTGACAGGAACCAGCATCCAGGACGGACAGGCGTTAAACATTTCCGTGGGGCAGAGGAGTTCGGAGTATGAGCTTGTGGTTCCCAACAGTGCGGTAAGGGAAGACAATAACGGTAAGTTTATCCTGACCGTGGAATCTAAGAGCAGCCCTTTAGGGAACCGTTATATTGCCACCAGGGTGGATGTGGAAGTGCTTGCGTCAGATGACAACAACACGGCAATCTCCGCTCCCCTTTACGGATATGAATATGTGATCACGACCTCCACAAAACCGGTAGAGGCAGGAAAGCAGGTAAGGCTGAATGAGTAGCAATTCGAGACTGAAAGCATTTTTTTACGGACTATCCATGAAGCAGGTTGTATATTCGCTGATCACGTTCCTGTTCCTTGTATTTTTTCTGGTACTGACGATCTGGTCGGAAGGGGCAGTCAATGGCCTTTTAGATCAGCAGGCGGCAAGGCGATGGGATAAGGAGGGGAAGAGCGCACAGGTAAGCTGCTTCCTTTCAGAAAGCGTGGAAATAGATGATTTTATGATCATGAGCTTTGAACGCCAGTTAGAACAGCAGCTAAAGGAAGTCCTTTCCGCAGAGGAGTACTCTGAAGAGAACGGGAAGCGGCTAGTGGTAGATGCTTACAGTTCCCAGGGCAGGGTGAGCGTGCTTAGTGACAAGGGAAGCCTTGAGACCGATGCGGTGGGGGTTGGCGGTGATTTCTTTTTGTTCCATCCGTTGACGCTGGTATCGGGAAGCTATATTTCCGGTGATAACCTGATGAAGGACTATATCATGCTGGATGAGGAGGGGGCCTGGCAGTTGTTTGGATCTTCCGATATTGCCGGCCAAAGCGTGATGATTGGAGGCGTTCCCCATTATGTCAGTGGTGTTTACAAACGGCCGGAGGGAAGGTTTGCCGAAAATGCCGGGTATGATAAGAGCATCGTGTATCTGTCAAACGAAAGCCTGGCAGCATATGGGGAAGGCGGCAAGATTAGTACTTATGAGGTGATGGCGCCTAACCCGGTAAAGGGATTTGTCTACACGGCGGTAAAAGAAAAGCTTGGGGTAAAAGAGACGGACATGGTAGTGGTGGAAAATTCCTCCAGATACTCCATAGAGTCTCTGATCCCGGTGATTTTGGATTTCGGAGCCCGGTCCATGCAAAATTCCGCAGTCAAGTTCCCCTATTGGGAAAATATTGGAAGGGCTTATGAGGATGTAAGGGCACTGGCACTTTTGTTTCAGTTTATTTTCCTTTTGATTCCTTGTGTGATTATTATGGCATTTCTTTTCATAAAATGGAAAAACAGGAGTTTTACGATCAAGGATGTAGGGAATTATCTGATTGATGCGAAAGACAGGATCAGACAAAATGCAAAAGGGCGGAAATGAGGGTAATAGTATGAAAAAGAAAATAGTTTTGGCATTGGCAGCGCTGTTGGCTCTGGGACTTTTTGGCTGTAAGGGGAAAGACGAACAGCAGGGGGAGCAGGTAGCAAGTAAGGGGGCAAAGGATTATGTCTATAAGACGCAGGATCTGAAGCTGTCGGATAATGAGTATAACGGAAGTTCACTTTTACAGGCAGGAGATAAGATCTTGGCGTATGAATATAGTTGGGCGGAAGACGGCAGCGGCTCCACGATTGATTTTGGCTCTCTGGATGAAAACGGGAATAAGACTGCCCTTTTTCAGATTGTAATGGAGGAAAGTGAAAGCTGCAATAATTTTGATTCGGACGGAGAAAGTTTGTATGCAATCCGGAACAGATCCTATTATACCGGGGAGCAGGATGCGGAGACAGGCGAGTTGATCGGAGAAGAAGGGGAATATGTTGATGAGTATCACTTTGTGAAGTTTACCCTGCAGGGGGAGGAAGTTTTTTCCACCAGACTGAATGATATTCCGGAATTAAAACAGATAGAGGAAGAAAACGGGTATTTTGGCGCTTATTCCCTGATAGCGGCTGGGGATTATGTATACTTTAACTGCTGCGGCAATTATGTGCAGATGGATAAGGACGGAAATTTTGTAAAGGTAATCGGGAATTTTGAAAACGAGGAAAACAACAGTATAGGCTTGTATAAGTTGTTGGACGGGCGGGTTGTGGCTGTTATCTGGAGTGAGAAAGACATGTCGATTGCTCTTGCGGATATGGAAAAAGGCACTTTGGGTGAAAAAACGGTTCTTCCCGGCATAAGCTATAACTACAGCTTTTATGCGGGGATGGGATATGATCTGTATTTGACGGATACCTATGGTATGTACGGCTATAATATCGGCGATGGGGATAAGACCCAGTTGTTAAACTACGTGGACTCGGATATGGATTCCTGGGGGATCAGCAATATCATCCCTATTGATGAAAAGTCTTTTTTTGGTATCTACGACAGTATGGATGGCGGAAGGAATGTTGCCAAGTTTACAAAGGTAGAGCCCGAGGATGTGAAGGATAAGCAGATCATTACCCTTGCGATGGCCTACACTAATTGGAACGTGAGGTCGGAGATCATCAAGTTTAATAAAAGCAGCGAGGAATACCGTATCCAGATCCAGGATTATTCTTCTATGTATAATACCATGGAGGATAACAACATCGGACTTACGAAATTAAATGCGGATATTGCGTCAGGGAAGATACCGGATATCATCCTGCTGGATGATCAGATGCCCATAGACAGCTATATGAACAAGGGGCTGTTTGAGGATTTAAGGCCTTATATCGAAAAGGACGCTGACCTTGATATCAATCAATTTATGCCCAACATCATTGAGGCATGTTCTAAAGACGGAAAGCTGCAGATACTGGTGCCTTATTTTTCGGTGAACACGCTGATCGCCAAAAGCAGATACGTCGGATCCGAGCGGGGATGGACGGTACAGGAAGCGGTGGATATTTGGAAATCTATGCCGGAAGGAACAGAGTTTTTAAACAGCACGACCAGGTCATCTATGCTGGATACCTGTATCCGGCTTTCCGCCAGCCAGTTTATTGATTGGGAAACGGGTAAGTGCAGTTTTGACGGTGACGGTTTTATACAGATGCTGGAATTTGTTAATACGTTTCCGGAGGAAATCAACGAGGAAGAATATTTTACGGATAATTACTGGGAAAATTATGACAGCATGTGGCGTGAGGATCGTGTTTTGACCTCACAGTTATATCTGGGAGATTTTAAAGAGTTTAACAGGCAGGAAAAAGGAACTTTTGGGGAAGAAGTGACGATGATCGGTTTTCCTTCCGCAGATGGCGACGGTTCCGTGATCATGCCGGGATTAGAGATCGTAATGTCTGCGAAGTCACAGGTAAAAGAGGGGGCATGGTCCTTTATGAGAAATTTCCTGATGGATGAATATCAGTCAAATATTTACGGGTTTCCGTTAAGTATCGAGCATTTGGAGAAATTGGCAAAGGAAGCCATGGAAAAGAATTATTACGAGGACGAAAACGGAAAACGGATCGAATATGATGACGTATATTATATGGATGGCATGGAGGTCGTGATAGAGCCGATGACTGAGCAGGAAACAAAGGATCTGATGGATGAGCTTTACAGTTTTACTCAGATTTACCGGTATGACGATGCGTTAAACCAGATCATCAATGAGGAGGCGGCTGCTTTCTTTGCAGGACAGAAGAGTGCAAAGGATGTGGCGGGGATTATCCAGAGCAGGGCTCAGATCTATGTAAATGAGACCAGATAAGGAAGCAGGATCATGGCGGACTGGCAGGAGAGGACAAAGCTGCTTCTTTCCGGGGAAGCAGCAGAAAAACTGGATAAAGCCCATGTTGCAATCTTAGGGATCGGCGGTGTCGGCGGTTATGTGGCGGAAGCCCTGGCAAGAAGCGGCATTGGAGGGTTTTCCCTTGTGGATCATGATACCGTTTCCCTAAGTAATTTAAACCGGCAGATCATCGCCACCAGGGATTCTGTCGGGGAATACAAGACGGATGTGATGAAAAGGCGGATCTTATCCATTAATCCTAAGGCACAGGTGGAAGTATACCATGACTTTTTCCTGCCGGGGATGGATGCGGATTTTCTGCCTTTTACCCGGTATTCCTATGTGGTGGATGCCATTGACACGGTGTCTGCGAAAATTGAACTTGCTTTCAGGGCGGAGCAGGAAGGTTTTTGGCTGATCAGCAGCATGGGAACCGGAAACAAGCTGGATCCTTCCCGGTTTAAGGTGGCGGATATTTATGAAACTAAAGTGTGTCCTTTGGCCAAAGTGATGCGCAAAGAGCTTCGGGCAAGGGGCATAGAGAAGCTCAAGGTGGTGTATTCCGAGGAAGAGCCCATGACCCCGAAGGTGCAGTTAAAAGAGGGAAAAAGAAGGGCAATTCCCGGAAGTGTTGCTTTTGTTCCGGGGGCCGCAGGGCTTGTGATTGCCGGGGAAGTTGTGAAGGATCTGATCAAGGACTGCGGATAAGGGGTTTATCCGACGATAACAGGAGACTGCTTAAGTTCATTTAAGGCAGTCTCTTTATTTTTTGCCCGGCAGGCGGCTTCGTAGAGGGAAGCACAGAACAGTTCCCTGTTAAAAAAATCAAGATCCTGCCCTGTGAGGGTGTTTTTGGCGTCAGCCATTTTGGTGATCAGGGGAATACTGCTTTTCTTTTTGATGGCGGACAAAAGTTCTCCGGCACTTTTTCGAAAGCCCAAAAGATGTCCGTAAGGAATATGGTATTCTCTTTGGGAATAGGGCTCTTGGTAAAAAGCAGGCGGCCTGATCTCCAAAAGGATGTGCAGCAGGGTACGGCTGATGCGGGCATAGGTGAGATCTTTAGACTTTAGTAAGCTGCAAAAATCCGAAAAGCCTGTGTAGGCAGGGAGATTTTTACAGATTTTAGCGGAAAGATCCGGCGTGCAGTCTAAGTACATGGAAAAGCCGCTCTGGCTGTGGGTAAGGAGCTGGTGGTGGAGCATTAAGGACAGGTCATCTTCTGTCAGGAAGCAGCCGGACTCCATGGCAGAAGAAAAGAGTTCTCGGCTTTCTCTGGGAATAAAAGGGAGTATCTGCCTGAAACAGGAGACTGCTCCATTCCGTATGGCGGTTGCGCTGGCAAAGGTCTCAGGGGCAGAAGGAATGCTGCTGTCCTTGAAATCCTGCCCTTTTCGTTTCATGGTAAAAGGCGTGATCTTACTGTCAAGGGCAAGCAATGCCTTACAGTATTCAAGCCCCAAGATGTTGTTAGGGGCGGTAAGGAGCTTTGGCCGGTCCTTGATAAAGGGAAGGTGTTTTGCGGCGGCTTTTTCTTGTGCGGCGGGATAGGATAAGCCTTCCTTTAACAGTTTCTGGATGGTATTCCGGATGCTATCCCCGCAGGATAGAAGGGCGGCTGCGGTCTCAATAAAAGGTGAGGTGGCGCCTTCCTCGCTGCCAAAGGATAAGAAATCCACAACGCCCAGTTTGTGGAGCAAAGTTACCGCTCCCTGGGCAAAATATTCGGCACTGGAGGTGGCGTAGAGGGCGGGCAGTTCGATCACGGCATCCGCTCCGCCAAGAAGCGCCGCCCTTGTGCGGGTATATTTATCCAAAAGAGCAGGGGCGCCTCTTTGGACGAAATGGCCGCTCATGACCACCAGCACATAATCGGCGCCGGTTTCCTTTTTTGTCTTTTCGATATGGTATCCGTGGCCGGAATGGAAGGGATTATATTCAGCTATGACAGCGGCTGTTTTCATAGGATTACCTCCAGGGAACTTTGTTTTTTTTAATTGTACCATGTATGAAATAAAAAGCACAGATTTTTTCTGACAAGTCTTGTCTGAGCAGTTTGTTTAAGCTATAATTTTCTTGGGTATCAACAAATAAAAGTATTGGGCAGCGAAAGGAGAACCGGTTATGTCATACATTGACGTGATAAAAGACAAAGCAAGAATGGACAAAAAGACGATCGTCCTTCCGGAAACCACGGATAAGAGGACTTTGATCGCAGCATCCAATATCGTGCAGGAGGGGATTGCGGACATTATCATGATCGGGAATGAAGAGAAGATTATGGATGGCGCTACCTGGCTGGAGATTGAATTGGACGGCGTCACGATCATTAATCCCCATACCAGCGAAAAGCTGGATTCTTATGTGGAGCTTTTGTATGAGACAAGGAAAAATAAAGGGATGACCCCGGAAAAGGCAAGGGAGATCCTTTTGACTGATAATCTGACATTTGGCGTGATCATGGTCAAGGCAAATGACGCGGACGGGATGGTGGCGGGGGCCTGCCATGCCACGGCAGACACGCTGCGGCCGGCCCTGCAGATCTTAAAGACGGCCCCGGGGGTAAAGCTGGTATCGGGCTTCTTTTTAATGTGCGTGCCCGACTGCCCTTACGGGGAGAACGGTACATTCCTGTTTGCGGACTGCGGCCTGAATCAGGATCCTACGGCGGAGGAACTGGCTGCGATCGCGGATACTTCCGCAAAGAGTTTTAAGAGCCTTGTGGGGGCAAAGCCGATCATTGCCATGCTTTCTCATTCCACAAAGGGAAGCGCAAAGCATCCTCTGGTGGATAAAGTGGTGGAAGCCACACGGATCGCTCATGAGCAGTATCCTCATCTGGTGCTTGACGGCGAGCTGCAGACGGACGCTGCCCTTGTTCCCCAGGTGGCAAAATCCAAGGCGCCGGGAAGCGAAGTGGCAGGAAAAGCCAATGTGCTTATCTTCCCCAACTTAGATTGTGGGAATATCGGTTATAAGTTAGTCCAGAGGCTTGGCAATGCGGAAGCTTACGGGCCCATGCTCCAGGGGATCGCAAGGCCGGTAAACGATCTTTCAAGGGGATGCTCCTGGCAGGATATCGTAGGCGTTGTGGCTCTTACCGCAGTACAGGCCCAGTTAGTTTAAAATGGAGGATAGAGAATATGAACATATTAGTTATTAACTGTGGGAGTTCTTCTTTAAAATTTCAGCTGATCAATGCCCAGTCTGAGGAACTGATCGCAAAGGGTTTATGTGAAAGAATCGGGATTCCCGGGAGTCAGATGACCTATGCTCCCAAAGGAGGGGAAAAGATAGAAAAAGCGGAAGATATGCCGGATCATACGGCAGCGATCCGGTTGGTCTTAAATGCTCTGTCGGATGAAAAGCACGGCGTTGTGAAAAGCCTTGACGAGATTGGCGCGGTGGGGCACAGGATCGTCCATGGGGGTGAGAGCTTTGCCGCTTCCACGGTGATCAATGACGAAGTGATGAAGGCGATTGAAGATTGCAATGATCTTGCTCCTTTACATAACCCGGCTAACCTGATTGGAATCAATGCCTGCAGGAAGCTGATGCCGGACACCCCGATGGTAGGGGTCTTTGACACAGCGTTCCACCAGACCATGCCGGAGAGGGCGTATCTGTATGGGATCCCTTACCGCTACTATGAGGATTATAAGGTAAGAAGGTACGGTTTCCACGGAACCAGCCACTCCTATGTTTCCCATCGGGCGGCAGAGCTGCTTGGCAGGGAGTATGAAGACTTGAAGATGATCGTATGCCATTTGGGGAATGGGGCAAGCATTTCGGCCGTGCAGAATGGAAAATGCGTGGATACATCCATGGGCCTTACCCCCTTGGAGGGGCTGATCATGGGAACCAGATCCGGGGATCTGGATCCCGCCATCATAGAGTTTTTGTGTGGCAAAGAAGAAAAAACCGTCCATGAAATTTTGAATGTTTTAAATAAGGAGTCCGGTGTCTTAGGCCTTTCGGAAGGGTATTCTTCTGACTTCCGGGATCTGGAAAAAGGCTATAATGGAGGAGAAGCGCCCTCTATCCGCGCAATGAACGGGTTTATTTACCGGGTTGTGAAATACATCGGGGCATATACGGCGGTGATGAACGGTGTGGACGTTATCTGCTTTACCGCAGGAATCGGGGAGAACAATTCCTTTATCCGGAAAGAGGTATGTGCGCATCTTGCTTATCTTGGAATCGGGATCGATGAAGAGGAAAATGCAAAGCGGGGGGAAGAAGTATTGATCTCTACAAAGGAGAGCAGGACAAAGGTACTTGTGATCCCCACCAACGAAGAACTTGCTATCGCAAGGGAGACATTTGCGCTGGTAAAATAATTTCTGGCAGGTATTGACAAATGAAGCAACTGCCGTTATAATGGTTGGAGTGTGCGGCAGACTATCTGCACATGTGTTTTATAGGGAGTTTGCAATGTTCATGAATCTGACTGATGTTTTTACATCTGAGGGAAAAGACAGAGAGGAAATCATAACCTTCGGGGCGGATGAAGTTTCTTATATAGGAAATACATACCGCATTTTGGAGAAGTCACCTGTCCATGTGAAGTGTTCCAATGTTGGAACGGGGAAAGCGAATGTCTGCGTGAAAGCGGAATTTACTCTTGGTATTCCCTGCGACAGATGCTTGAAAGAGGTTACAGTATCCGTTCCGGTCTGTTTTGAACAGGAAATTATCTCACCGGAGGCAGGACAGGAAGCCGATGGGCAGGAAGAACAAAGTTTTCTGCAGGGGTATGAGCTTAATGTGGAAACCCTGTTAAACAGTGAAATACTGGTCAATATGCCGGTCAAGGTGCTTTGTAAGCTTGATTGTAAAGGAATTTGCAAGCAGTGTGGACATGACCTGAATGAAGGGGATTGCGGGTGCGATACATTTGTTCCCGATCCTAGGATGGCGGCTATTAAAGATATCTTTTATGCGAATAAGGAGGTGTAACGATGTCTATTTGTCCTAAGAATAAATCTTCAAAATCCAGAAGAGATAAGAGAAGAGCAAACTGGAAGATGAGTGCTCCTACATTGGTTAAGTGCAGCAAATGCGGCGCGCTGATGATGCCTCATAGAGTATGCAAGGCATGTGGTTCTTACAATAAGAAAGAAATCATTGCCCAGGATTAATAATTGAATGGTAAGACATGGTCGGGGCTTCATTATCTAATGTAATGAAGCCTCCTATTTTTTGTATATTTGTCTTGATTTTTGGAATATGGTCTAGTATAGTAGAGAAGGAAATAGAGGAGGTGTCAATATGGCAAAATATGTTAATGTAGCTGTTGATGCCATGGGCGGTGATAACGCACCTTTGGAAATCGTCAAAGGAGCCGTTGAAGCAGTCAATGAAAGTACGCATGTAAAAGTTTATTTGGCTGGTCAGGAAGCACAGATCAATGCTGAACTTGCAAAATACACATATAATAAAGATCAGGTTGAAGTGGTTCCGGCAAGTGAGGTCATTGACATGGCGGAGCCTCCGGTGATGGCGATCAGACGGAAAAAAGATTCTTCTATGGTAAAGGCCTTAAACCTGGTCAAGGATGGCAGTTGCGATGCCTTTGTATCTGCCGGCAGTACCGGAGCGACACTGGTAGGAGGGCAGGTGATCGTAGGAAGGATCAAGGGTGTGGAAAGGCCGCCGCTTGCGCCGCTTATCCCTACGGCGGACGGATGTGCGCTCCTAATCGACTGCGGCGCCAATGTGGACGCCAGGCCTTCCCATTTGGTACAGTTTGCTAAAATGGGATCGGTATACATGGAAAGCGTCATGGGTGTGAAAAACCCAAGGGTAGCGATTGTGAATATCGGTGCAGAAGAGGAGAAAGGGAACGCATTGGTGAAAGAAACTTTCCCGCTTCTTAAAAATTGTCCGGATATCAATTTTACAGGGAGCATCGAGGCAAGGGATATTCCTGCAGGGATGGCGGATGTGATCGTCTGCGAGGCGTTTGTGGGGAACGTGATCTTAAAGATGTATGAAGGGGTAGGCGGTATCCTGATCAAGAAAGTGAAAGAAGGGATGATGACCACCTTACGCAGCAAGATAGGCGCGCTTCTTGTAAAATCGGCTTTGAAACAGACTTTAAAGGCTTTTGACTTAGAGCAGTATGGCGGGGCGCCGATGCTTGGGCTTAACGGACTGGTGGTGAAGACCCATGGCAGTTCTAAGGCAGTAGAGATTAAAAATTCCATTCTGCAATGTATCACTTTTACAGAACAGAATATCAACCAAAAAATAAAAGAAAAAATAACAATGGAAAAAAACTAGAAAGGAAATGAAAAAATGGAATTTGAAAAGCTGAAAAAAGTAATTGCTGATGTACTGAACGTTGATCCTGATGAGATCACAATGGAAACGACCTTTGCGGATGACCTTGGAGCGGATTCCCTGGATGTATTCCAGATCATCATGGGGATTGAGGAGGAATTTGATATTGAAGTTCCGCCGGAAGAGGCAGAAAAGATTTCTACTGTAGAAGAAGCTGTTACACTTATTAAGAACGCTATCAATTAAAAGCCCGGTTACGGGCTTTTTCCAGATAATAAATTGCGGTCAGGTGAATTATGTTTAATCGGGAAAGTTTAAAAGAATTAGAAAAAAAGATCGGTTATCAGTTCAAAAAAAAGGGGCTGTTGAAGCAGGCGCTTACCCACAGCTCTTTTTCTAACGAGCAGAAGATCAATAAATTTGCAAATTATGAAAGACTGGAGTTTTTGGGGGATGCGGTCCTGGAACTTCTCTCAAGCCGGTTCTTTTATGAAAATTATCCGGAAATGTCTGAGGGAGAGATGACAAGGCGGCGCTCCGCCATGGTGTGTGAGCCGGCCCTTGCTTTTTGTGCCAGAGATATTTCATTGGGAGAATATGTGCTTTTGGGCAAGGGGGAAGAAGCCACAGGCGGACGGAAACGTGATTCCATTATTTCGGATGTGATGGAGGCCGTGATCGGTGCAATTTATTTGGACGGCGGCCTTGTGGAAGCAGGCGGGTTCGTGGAACGGTTTATTTTTTCCGACCTGGAAAATAAGCAGTTGTTTTTCGACAGTAAGACGATCCTGCAGGAAAAGGTGCAAAAGGCGGGCAGGCAGCTTTCTTATACGCTCCTTAGCGAGCAGGGACCGGAGCATGATAAGATCTTTACGGTGGAAGCATTGATCGACGGGAAAGTGGCCGGATCCGGGCAGGGACGGAATAAAAAGTCCGCGGAGCAACAGGCGGCTTATCATGTCTTATTAAGTAATGTTTTGGAATCGGAGTAGGTTTATGTATCTTAAGAGTATTGAAATTCACGGCTTTAAATCCTTTGCAAATAAATTAGTATTTCAGTTTCATAACGGTATCACCGGTATTGTAGGACCTAACGGAAGCGGGAAGAGCAATGTGGCGGATGCCGTCAGATGGGTATTAGGGGAGCAGAGGATCAAGCAGCTCCGGGGAGCGTCCATGCAGGACGTCATCTTTTCCGGCACAGAACTGAGAAAACCCTTAGGCTATGCCTATGTTGCCATCACCTTGGATAATTCGGATCATCAGCTTGCCACCAGTTATGACGAGGTCACGGTGGCAAGGCGGATCTACCGCTCCGGGGAAAGTGAATATCTGCTTAACGGCTCACCATGCAGGCTCAAGGATGTGAATGAGCTTTTTTATGATACAGGTATCGGAAAAGAAGGGTACTCGATCATCGGGCAGGGCCAGATCGACAAGATCCTAAGCGGTAAGCCGGAAGAACGCCGGGAGCTTTTTGATGAGGCGGCCGGCATTGTTAAATTTAAAAAACGTAAAGTGGCTGCGCAAAAGAAGTTAGAGGATGAAAAGCAGAACCTGGTCCGTGTTAAGGACATCCTTTCGGAATTGGAAAAACAGATCGGTCCGTTGGAAAAGCAGTCCGAAACAGCAAAGATCTATTTGAAAAAAAGGGAAGAACTAAAGACACTGGACGTGAATATGTTTTTGCTTGAGAACAACCGTCTGCAGGAACAGCTTCAAAGCGCCCAGGAAAAATATGATATTGCCAGTGAAGATTTAGAAAAGACGACCCTTCAATATGAAAGGATCAAAGAAGAATATGAGCAGATCGAGGGGCAGATCGAAACCCTGACGGAAGCAATCGAGACGGCGCGGACTTCCCTTACGGATACCAGTATGATGCGGGGAAAGTTAGAGGGAGAGATCAATGTCTTAAAGGAACAGATCAAGTCCGCCAAAAGTAATGAAGAGCATTTTCAGTTAAGGAAAGCGGCAGTCCAAAAAGAAATGGATGAAAAGCTTTTGGACATGGAGGGTATCCTTGCTGATAAAAAGGTCATAGATGAACAGGTTGCGGAAATTGAAAAAGACCGCAATGAAGCAAGAGAAAAACTGCTTTCAGTGCAAAACCGCATTGAAGCATTAAATAATGATATTGAAAACGGGAAAAATACCATCATTGACGCTTTAAATTCCAGGGCCACGATAAAATCCAAATTAGGGCGTTATGATACCATGACGGAGCAGATCAACATCCGCAAGGCGGAGCTCACATCAAGGATCCTTCGGATCAAATCCGATGAGGCCGAGCAGGAGGCTGTGATCGCAAAGCTTCAGGGAGATTTTGAGAAGTTAAATGACGAAATACGCACCTTGAACGAGCAGCAGGAAAGCAGCGAGGAAGCGCTTTTACTGCTTCGGGAGGAACTTGCCGGGAAGGACAAAAAGCTAAGAGATACCCAGGTCAGCTACCATCAGGAAAAGTCAAAGTTAGAAGCGTTGACGAATCTTACCGAGCGCTATGAAGGGTATGGCGGAAGCGTTAAAAAGGTCATGGAATGTAAAGACCGGGAAAAGGGCATCGTAGGTGTTGTGGCAGATATCATCAAAGCGGATAAAAAGCACGAGACGGCTATTGAGACGGCTCTCGGCGGAAATATCCAAAATATCGTGACAGATGATGAAGAGACGGCAAAGCGGATGATCGCCTTTTTGAAGCAGACAAAGGCCGGACGGGCTACTTTTCTGCCCCTTACCAGTATTTCCCGGCCCCAGGAGTTTAAGACACCGGAAGTGCTGAAAGAAAAAGGCGTGATCGGAATGGCGGATACGCTGGTGCGGACCGATGAAAGGTACCGCAATGTGGCGAAGGCCATGCTGGGCAGGATCGTGGTGGTGGACCATGTGGACAATGCGGTGAAGATTGCCCGGAAATTTGATTACGGGATCCGTATGGTAACTTTGGAAGGGGAACTTCTGATCCCCGGCGGCGCCATCAGCGGCGGTGCGTTTAAAAATAACAGTAACCTTCTCGGACGGAGAAGGGAAATGGAAGAATTAGAAGCAAATGTGAAAAAGCATTTGCGGGAAATCGACGTAATCTTGGAAGAAATAGAAAATACCAAGGCGAAGCGGAATAAAATGCGGCTTTCCATTGAGGAGATCAAAGGGGAGCTGCAAAGGAAATTCATTGAACAGAATACGGCAAGGCTGAACGTCATCAAGGCCGAGGAACGTAAAAATGAAGCTTCCGAAGGATCCATGGAGCTTAAAAATGAAGAGCGGGAAATCGAAGCGCAGATCAAGGAGATCAAGTTAAACAAGCAGGAGATCCAAAAGGAATTGGAAGATTCGGAGCTTTTGGAAAAGCAGGTAGAGCAACAGATCCGGAAGTTTCAGGTGGAATTAGAGGAAAAGCGGCGTGAGGAATCCGACCAGTCAAGCCATGTGGCGATGTGGGATACGGAAGTGGAAAAGATGCTCCAGCAGCAGGGGTTCCACCAGCAGAACGTAGACCGTATCAATGGGGAGATAGAGCGGTTTGCCAGTGAGCTAAAGGAAATTGAGGAAGGGATTTTAAAGAGCAGCAAGGATACCGCTTATAAGGAATCCGATATTGAACAGCTGGAAAAGACCATAGAAGCGTCACAGACGACTCAGGGCGACACAGAGAAAAAGCTGAAGGAGGATATTGAGAAGAAGGAACAGCTTTCCCTGAAACAGAAAAATTTCTTTGCGGACAGGGAATCTTTGTCGGAAAAGATGACAGGGCTTGACAAGGAAGTGTACCGTTTAAGCTCCCAAAAGGAAAAATTTCAGGAACAGTTAGAAGGCCAGATCAATTATATGTGGGATGAGTATGAGGTTACTCTTTCCGATGCGGCCACTCTCAGGGATGAGGCTATGACGGATCTTTCGGCCATGAAAAAGGAGATCGCTTCTTTAAAGGATCAGATTAAAAAGTTAGGGGATGTGAATGTAAACGCCATTGAGGACTACAGGAATTTGATGGAGCGGTATCAGTTCTTAAAGACCCAGCATGACGATCTGGTGGAAGCGGAAAAAACCTTGGAAGGGATCATCGTTGAGCTTGACAGTGCCATGCGCAAACAGTTTAACGAGAAGTTTGCGGAGATTGGACGGGAGTTTGACAAGGTATTTAAGGAATTGTTTGGAGGCGGAAAGGGAACACTGGAACTTATGGAGGATGAGGATATCTTAGAGGCAGGGATCCGCATCATTGCGCAGCCGCCGGGGAAAAAGCTTCAGAATATGATGCAGCTCTCCGGTGGGGAAAAGGCCCTTACGGCAATCGCACTTTTGTTTGCAATCCAGAACCTAAAGCCGTCTCCGTTCTGTCTTTTGGATGAGATCGAGGCGGCGCTGGATGAAAACAACGTTGCGAGATTTGCCAAGTATTTACATAAACTCACCAAAAACACGCAGTTTATCGTGATTACCCACAGGCGCGGAACGATGGAAAAGGCAGATCGGCTTTACGGGATCACCATGCAGGAGAAGGGGGTTTCCACCTTGGTAAGCGTGAATTTAATTGATAAGGAGTTGGATGACTGATGGGGCTTTTCGGGAAATTAAAAGAGGGATTATCAAAAACCAGAAATAATATTGTCAGCGGGATTGATTCTGTTTTTGGCGGGTTTACTTCTATCGATGATGATTTTTATGATGAGCTGGAAGAGATTTTGATCATGGGAGATATCGGCGTGAAATCTTCCGGAGAGATCATGGAACGCTTAAAAACGCAGGTGAAGGAAAATCATGTCAAGGAGCCGGGGCAGTGCCGGGAACTTTTGATCCAAAGCATCAAAGAACAGATGAAGCCGGATAAAGACGCATATAATTTCGAGAATCAAAAGACGGTGGTGATGGTCATTGGCGTAAACGGCGCCGGAAAGACTACTTCGGTGGGGAAGCTTGCCAGTTTATTAAAGCAGCAAGGGAAAAAGGTGCTGATCGCCGCGGCGGATACCTACAGGGCGGCGGCCTGTGAGCAGCTTTGTGAGTGGGCTGCCCGGGCAGGCGTGGATATCATTACAGGTTCCCAGGGGGCAGACCCTTCCAGCGTGATCTTTGATGCGGTAAACGCCGCAAAGGCAAGAAATGTGGATGTGCTGATCTGTGATACGGCAGGACGTCTTCATAACAAAAGGAACCTGATGGAAGAGCTTAAGAAGATGAACCGCGTCATCGACAGGGAATATTCTTACTCTTATCGGGAAAATCTGATCGTCTTAGACGGAACTACCGGCCAGAACGCTTTAAATCAGGCAAGGGAGTTCGGGGAAACGACAGCCATTACGGGAATCGTCCTTACCAAGATGGACGGAACTTCCAAAGGGGGTATTGCCGTGGCGATTCAGTCAGAGCTTGGCATTCCCGTAAAGTACATTGGGGTAGGTGAAAAGGTGGAGGATCTTCAAAGGTTTGATCCGGATCAGTTTGTGAATGCACTGTTTGACGTGGAAGCAGAGGATTGATCATAAAAATCCGGCGGTATAGATAAAGAAAGAGGATGAGGGTATGGATGATAAGATGTTAACATTAGAAAAATTTGAAGAGGCATCGGAAACGGTCAAAAAGGTCACCCAGGAGACCAAGCTGGTCTACAGCGATTTTTACAGTGCAAGGACAGGAAATAAGGTGTATTTAAAGCCTGAGAACATGCAGTTTACAGGAGCATATAAGCTTCGGGGCGCTTACTATAAGCTCAGCACCCTGTCAGAAAAGGAGCGGGCAAAGGGTCTGATCACGGCATCCGCGGGTAATCATGCCCAGGGGGTTGCCTATGCGGCAAAATGTTACGGGGTCAAGGCTGTGATCGTGATGCCCACCACCACGCCCCTTATCAAGGTAAACAGGACTAAGAGCTATGGCGCGGAGGTAGTGCTTTTTGGGGATGTGTACGACGAAGCCTGCGGACATGCCTATGAACTTGCAAAGGAGAGGGGATATACGTTCATCCATCCCTTTGATGACCCGGCAGTGGCAACCGGCCAGGGAACCATTGCCATGGAGATTTTTAAGGAGCTTCCGCTTGTGGATTATATTTTGGTTCCGGTAGGGGGCGGCGGCCTGGCGACAGGGGTATCCACCCTGGCAAAGCTGTTAAATCCTAAGATCAAGGTGATCGGTGTGGAGCCGGAGGGCGCAAGCTGCTTAAAAGCTTCCATGGAAGCAGGAAAGGTGGTGACCTTAGAGCGCGTCAGCACCATTGCGGACGGTACTGCGGTAAAAACGCCCGGGGCGCTGATCTTCCCATACCTGGCTAAAAACCTGGACGCAATCCTTACGGTTGGGGATGAAGAGCTGGTGGTGGCGTTTTTGGATATGGTGGAAAACCATAAGATGGTGGTGGAAAATTCAGGGTTATTGACAGTGGCGGCATTAAAGCACCTGAATGTAAAAAATAAAAAGGTGGCCGCCATTTTAAGCGGCGGGAACATGGATGTGATCACCATGTCTTCGGTAGTACAGCAGGGGCTTATCATGAGAGACCGTATCTTTACGGTATCGGTGCTTTTGCCGGATAAGCCGGGAGAGTTAAGCCATGTGGCAGATGTGATCGCCAAAGAAAGCGGCAACGTGATCAAGCTTGAGCACAACCAGTTTGTTTCCATTAACAGGAGTGCGGCGGTGGAGCTTCGTATTACGATGGAAGCTTTTGGCACGGACCATAAACACCAGATCATTAGAGCCCTGGAGAAAAACGGCTATAAACCGAAGCTGGTAAGGACTAATATCTAAAGGAGGCTGGAATGCGGGGAAAATTAGAGAAGTATTTTTGTATTACCTGTGGCACATTCTTTTTTGGTATGGCCCTCAGCCTTTTTATCGATCCCAATGATTTTGCGCCGGGCGGGGCTTCCGGGCTTGCCATTATCTTAAACAGGCTGGTTCCTTTGGAAACAGGTACGTTGTATATGCTGATCAATATCCCTATTATGATATTCGGGGCATGGAAGTTTGGCAGGAAATTTATTGTTGCTACTTTGTATGCCACTTTTATGTCCTCTGTTTTTACCAACTTGTTCCAACGGTTTCCTGCGTTAACAAAAGAACCGCTTCTTGCGGCAATTTTTGGCGGTGCTCTGGTGGCGTTGGGAATGGGGCTGGTGCTTCGGACCGGGGCAACTACCGGTGGAACAGATGTGATCGTGAAATATTTCAGGCAGCAAAATCCCCATTTAAAGACCGGAACGCTGTTTCTTTTGGTGGATGGCGCGGTAATTGGGCTTAGCGGGATTGTCTTTCAGAACGTGGAGACGGTGCTGTACAGCGTACTTTCTGTCACGGTAAGCTCTTTCGTGATGGACCTGGTGCTTTATGGCCGCGACGGGGCGAAAATGATCTATATTGTCAGCGATCATTATGAAAAGATCGCAGGGCGGCTTTTGGAGGAAGTGGATATCGGGGTGACTTACCTGAAAGGGATCGGCGCCTACGAGAATAAGGACAAGCAGGTGATTATGTGCGTGGTGAAAAAGCCATCCGCGTTTAAAGTGGAAGAGATCGTTAAGCAGGAGGATGCGGCGGCATTTATGATTATTTCCAACGCATCGGAGATTTATGGGGAAGGTTATAAGAGCTATTTTGGTGAAAGAATATAAATAAAATCAGGAAAGGAAGGAAGCGGAAATGAAATTCAAAGACATGCCATACAAACGTGTGGAAAAGGACGAGGTGGAAAAAGCGTTTACCCGGATTATGGAGGAGTTTAAGGCTGCGTCTACCGGAGAGGAGCAGTTTGAGGTCCACAAAAAATTTTATAAATTGAAGGGAGATGTGGAGACCAATATCACTCTGGCAAACATCCGCCATGACGTGGACACAACGGATACTTATTATGACGGGGAGAAAAATTATTATGATGAGATCGGCCCGGTAATCAATAACCTGGAGATCGCTTATCAAAAACTTCTATACGAGTCACCTTACAGGGAATATCTTGTAAGCAAGATCGGACCGGTGGCGTTTAAGAGCATGGAGCTTAACTTTAAAGCTTTTGACGAAAAATTGATTCCTCTTATGCAGGAGGAAAATAACCTTGTGACAAGCTATAACAAGCTGATCGCAAGTGCAAAGATCGACTGGGAGGGGGAGACTTTAAACCTTTCTTTGATGACGCCCCATCTTACCAGCCCGGACAGGCAGGTGCGTATCCGCGCATGGGATAAATTCACGGCGTTTTTTGAGGAAAATGCGGGGGAATTGGACGATATTTTTGATAAACTCGTGAAGAACCGGACGGCGCAGGCGAAAGAGCTCGGCTATGAGAACTATGTGGAGCTTGGTTATTACCGTATGAACCGGAACTGCTATGGAAAGGAAGAAGTGGAAAATTTCCGCAGGCAGGTAAAGGAAGTATGGGTTCCTTTTGTGGAAAAATTAAATGAAAGAAGGAGACAGCGGTTAGGGCTTTCGAAGCTTTCGTTCTATGATGAGAAGGTCTATTTTAAAGACGGGAACCCGGCACCTATCGGAACACCGGATGAAATCTTACAGTCCGGGCAGAAGATGTATTCGGAACTTTCCGGGGAAACTAAGGAATTTTTTGATTTCATGATGGAAAACCAGCTCTTTGACGTGCTCGGAAGAAAAACAAAAAGAGCCGGCGGCTATATGACTTATCTGCCTAATTATGAGTCGCCCTTTATCTTTGCGAACTTTAATGGTACCAGTGGGGATGTGGACGTGATCACCCATGAGTGCGGACATGCGTTCCAGGGATTTGTCAGCGGAAAAGATCCCATCAGGGAACATGCGGATATTACCATGGAAACGGCAGAGATCCATTCCATGTCCATGGAATTTTTCACGGAAGGGTGGATGGATCTGTTTTTCGGTGACAGGAAAGAGGATTACATAGAGATGCATTTAGAGGACAGTGCGGCGTTCATCCCTTACGGTTGTATGGTGGACGAGTTCCAGCACATTGTCTATGAAAACCCGGACTTAACGCCGGATGAGAGAAATGCCGCATGGAGAAGATTGGAAAAAGAATACAAGCCCTATCTGGATTATGAAGATAATAAGCGTTTCGGACAGGGCGGCTATTGGCAGAGACAGCTCCACATTTATAATTATCCGTTTTATTATATTGATTATTGCCTGGCGCAGACCTGCGCTTTGCAGTATAAGGTGTGGATGGATGAGGACTACCAGGCTGCATGGAACAGCTACCTGAAGTTATGCAATTTGTCAGCCAGTGACTTCTATACCAATATGTTAAAGGAAGTGGGCCTTAAGGCGCCGTTTGAGGATGGCAGCATTAAGGAGATGGCGGATAAACTGGAAAAGAAACTTGGTTAAAGAAAAAAATTTGCAGTATTACATGAAAGTAGTTGAAAAATATCGGTTTTTATATTAAACTGGTAAAGAATTATAACTTGAAAATTTTAGGAGGAGTGTTTTAATGATTTCTGCAGGTGATTTCAGAAATGGTATTACGATTGAGTTAGATAATAACGTTTATCAGATAATTGAGTTCCAGCACGTAAAACCCGGAAAGGGAGCAGCGTTTGTCCGGACGAAATTAAAAAATATCAAGAGCGGCGGCGTAGTGGAAAAAACATTCAGACCAACTGAAAAATGTCCACAGGCACGAATTGACAGGAAGGATATGCAGTATCTGTATTCAGACGGAGATCTGTATAACTTCATGGATGTTGAGACTTATGACCAGATTGCATTAAATGCGGAGACAGTCGGTGACGCATTAAAGTTTGTCAAGGAAAATGAAATGGTTAAAATGTGCTCCCACAATGGCAATGTATTTTCTGTAGAGCCTCCATTATTTGTGGAATTGGAGATTACAGATACGGAGCCGGGCTTTAAGGGAGATACGGCAACAGGCGCTACAAAGCCGGCAACGGTGGAAACCGGGGCAACTGTTTATGTTCCTTTATTCGTAGATGTGCATGATGTGATCAAGATCGATACCCGTACAGGAGATTATCTCTCCAGGGTATAATTTCAATATTCAATCAGATTGGCCTAAAAGACAATGGACATGCTTGTTTCATTGTCTTTTTATATGTATGAAACGTTCAGGATGCGATACCGCAGAAATAGAATATCCAAATGACTAGGGAAAACCGGTAATATCAACTATATTAATTTCACATCAAAGAAAAGAGGTATTCTATGAACAACAATTCTATATCATTCACATCATTTACAGAAAGTATCATGTCTGATCTTAAGAAAAAGCTTGGCAGCGATTATACTGTATTTTCCCATACCGTTAAGAAAAATAACGGGGTGGAACTGACAGGGGTGGCTGCCAGAAAATCAGGTTGCAATACGTCCCCTTCTGTTTATATCAATGAGCTTTATCATGAAAATATGACATGCGAAGAAGCCAAAAGCGCGGCAGAGCAGGTGTACATGGCGCTCAAAAAAGCGGAGGTTGCCGAAGATATTGATTTTTCGGGATTTTCAGAATATGAAAAGGTAAAAAAGAGGGTGGTGGTGAAGCTGATCAATGCCGGAAAAAATAAGGAGCTGTTAGAGCAGGTTCCACACATGCTTTTTCACGATCTGGCGCTTGTGGTGTATTATCCGGTAAGGGAGCTCCCTTTTGAGGGAAAGGCCATTGTTTTGATCCGCCACAGCCACCGGGAAGCATGGAAGGTTGAAACGGAGGAATTATTGAAAGTGGCTATTTCAAACACGCCAAGGCTTTTTCCGGGGAAAATTGAAAGCATGGAAAGCGTTATGCGGCAGCTTTTTTCCAGTGATCTGGAAGAGGGATCTGTGGAAAAGGAATTAGTGGAACTTGGAATTTGCGGGGAAGATGAGATACCGCTCTACCCGGGAGCGAAAGCCGGGATTCCGATGTACGTGCTGTCTAATGAACAAAAGCTGTATGGTGCTGTCTGCATGCTTTATCCTGACATCTTGAAAAAGTTTACAAAAAGGATCGATCAGGACTGCTATATTCTGCCAAGCTCCGTACATGAAGTGATCCTGGTTCCCGCAGGTGCAATTGCCAATGAGGGGGAGCTTAAGGAAACCGTGACGGATATTAACAGGACGCAGGTAGCGGAGGACGAGATTTTGGCGGATAGCGTATATTATTATAGCCGCTGTAATGACAAGATCATTATGATCTAAATTAAAATATGGAAGCAGTCCAGCCGTATCGTCCGGCCTGATGGTGTGCGCTCAGATTAAGTGATACGGCCGGATCACTGCTGAAATTTAAATGTTTATTTTTTTTTTATAAATGTTGGACTAGACAATTTCAAGGTCATATGTTATTATATCAAAGTGATGTAACAAATTTGTAATATTTAATTTTATGCACCCGTAGTCTAACGGATAGAACGAAGGCCTCCGACGCCTTTAATGCAGGTTCGATTCCTGTCGGGTGCATTTGCATCACCTTTAAAATACAAAGAAAGGAATGTTATGGATCATTCAAATCAGAACAATATGCGTACGATGAAAGGGAAGACTGTTACTGCGAAAGACTGGGTGATAGATCATAGCAAAATTGTAATGCCCCTTGTCCTGGTTGTATGTGTGCTCATAACCATTGCGATAGCAGTAAATGCAAACCATCGCAAAGCTCTGGAGAAAGAGGCGGAGCAGGCAGCGATGTCGGTTTCCACTGAAGATTCGCCGGTTTCTACGGAAGGTCTGGATACGGCTGAGTATGAACTGGAAAAAAATGCACACCCGGAAATCAACAATCTGGTCCGTACTTATTATGATGCGCAGGTATCAGGTGATGTGGAAACGATTTCAAAGATGAACACTTATTTAGATGAGATTGAGATCATCAAGGTTCAGGAAATGAGCAAATACGTGGACGCATATCCGGTGCTTGATGTATATACGAAACCGGGGCTTACAGAAAATTCTTATGTTGCATATGTATGTTCAACGGTAAAGTTTTCTGAAATGGAGCAGGAAATGCCAGGGATGCAGACCTTTTATATCGGAATGGATGAAAAGGGAGATTACTTTATCAATGACGGAACCAATGATGCGGAAATCCATGATTATATCAAAAAGATCACGCTTCAGGATGACGTGGTGGATTTGAATAATAAAGTGGTGGTGGAGTACAACGAGCTTTTGGCCCAGGATGAGGAACTGGAAGAGTATATCGCATATCTCAGGGAAAAGATCAATGAGGATGTAGGTGAGATCCTTGCCAAGGCGGAGCAGCCTGAGGTGGATGTAAGCGCCCCCGAAACAGCATCGGGAACGGAAGAACAGAATCAGTCTGTGCAAAAGACGGTCAAGGCTACGGATGTAGTAAATATCCGTTCTTCCGACAGTGAAGAGGCTGACCGGATTGATAAAGCCCAGATCGGACAGGAGTTTACGCTCCTTGAAGAGCGGGGGAATGGCTGGAGTAAGGTTTCACACAATGGAAAGGAAGCGTTCATCAAAAGCGATTATCTGGAAGTAGTGGATGAGGAACCGATAGAGGTGGCATCTTCAGAAGACCAGCAGGAGCCTGAGGAACCTGCAGAACCTGCGGAAACTGCCACATCGAATGAAACTGTTTCAGGAAAAGTCAAAGTGAAGGAAAGCGTCAAGGTGCGTAAAAGTGCCAGTACTGATGCGGATGCATTGGGAACCGCATACGCCGGAGACGAACTTGAGCTGGTCATGAAGCAGGCTGACGGATGGACAAAAGTAAAGTATAAAGGCCAGACGGCATTTGTAAAATCTGATTATGTGGAATAGTTTATTGGCGCAGGCTTTTAAGGCCTGCGTTATTTTTGCAATCAGGAATCACGAAAAGGAGGAAAAGGATGTTAGGGAAATTTAACGTTGGAATTATGGGAACCGGCAATATTGCCGCAGTGATGGCAGAGACCCTAAACAGGATGAAGGGGGTAAAGCTTTATGCCGTGGCCTCCAGGGAAAAGGTGAAGGCGGATGTTTTTGCGGGCAAGCATGGCGTGAAGAAGGCGTACGGCTCTTATGAAGAATTGGTAAAAGATAATAAGGTGGAACTGATCTATATTGCCACGCCCCATTCTGAGCATTATGAAAATGCCAGACTCTGTCTGGAAAACAATAAGCCGGTTTTATGTGAAAAGTCTTTTACGGCAAATGCGGCGCAGGCGGAGGAATTATTTAAGCTGGCAAGGGAAAAGCATGTTTTTATTACGGAAGCGATCTGGACACGCTATATGCCTATGTTAAAGACCATCAGGGAAGTGATTGGCAGCGGCGTGATCGGGGATCCTAAGACACTTACGGCGAATCTGGGGTATGTGATCGATAAGGTGGAGCGGATTTTAAGCCCGGCTTTAGCCGGCGGCGCACTTTTGGATGTTGGAGTGTATCCGATAAATTTTGCGATGATGATTTTTGGAAATGATATTGAAAAAGTCCGTTCCTCCTGTACTTATACGGATACCGGGGTTGACCGGCAAAATACGGTGACGCTCCAGTATGGGGACGGGAAATATGCTGTTTTAAACAGTTCCATGGAATCCTTAAGTGACAGGAAGGGGATCATCTATGGAACAAAGGGATTTGCGATCGTAGAAAACATTAATAATTTTGAAAGCATTACGGTGTATGACGCTTCTTATAAAAAGGCGGCGGAGTATAAGCGTCCGAAACAGATTTCCGGATATGAATATGAGGTGGAGGCGAGTATCCGTGCGATCCGTGCCGGAAAAATCCAATGTGAGGAAATGCCCCATGAGGAAATCCTGCGTGTGATGAAGCTGATGGATTCTCTGAGAAAGGAATGGGGGATTGTTTATCCTTTTGAGCAGGAGGATAGGGCATAGAAGAATAATAACGTTCATTTTGGGCCAAAATAGGATAAGAGGAGCAGTTTGTGCGTATGAATCTTTATCTGTGGAAAGGATGGCTTTAAATGAAAAGTGACGATGTGGGTGTATTGAGGGAAGTGCAGAGAAATACGAGAATGGCGATGAAGGCGCTGGATGCGCTCAGTGGGAAAATATATGATGACGGACTGTCTGTGCAGGCGGCAAGGGAATCCATGAAGTATGCGGAAATCTATAACAAGGCTACGGACAGGCTGATAGGAGGGAAGGCGGCTTCTTACCGGGATAATGGCTTCCAGGATCTGATGTTAAAAGGGAGCATTAGTGCCAATACCATGCTGAACACCAGCACCAGCCATATTGCGGAAATGCTGATCCAGGGGTCCAACAGAGGGCTTACCAGCATGTGGAAGTCTATAAACCACCATGAAAGGGCAGGGGATGTGTCCATGGAAGTGGCAAAAGAACTGATGGATTTTGAAGAAAAAAATATAGAACGCCTGAAACAGTACTTGTAAATTTGACATTTTTTAAAACTTTTCCGATTTAATTGCTTAAAGTGTCTTGTGATTTTTGCAAGCACGTTATATAATATGCATTGGGCAAAAAAGTGAGGAAATCAAAGGAGGATTAAAAATGTCATACGTTGATGAAGTGTATCAGATGGTAGTGGAAAAGAATCCTGCGCAGCCGGAATTCCATCAGGCGGTCAAGGAGGTTTTGGAGTCTTTACGTGTTGTGATCGAGGCAAATGAGGAAGCATATAAAAAGGATGCTTTGTTAGAGCGGCTGGTAACGCCGGAGAGGCAGCTGCTTTTCAGGGTTCCCTGGGTAGATGATAAGGGGCAGGTCCAGGTCAACAATGCGTTCCGCGTACAGTTTAACAGTGCGATCGGTCCTTATAAGGGCGGTCTTCGTCTCCATCCCAGCGTAAACCTTGGTATCATTAAGTTCCTTGGGTTTGAACAGATCTTTAAAAATTCCCTGACAGGGCTCCCAATCGGTGGTGGAAAAGGTGGTTCTGACTTTGACCCGAAAGGAAAATCCGACAGGGAAGTGATGGCTTTCTGCCAGAGCTTTATGACCGAATTAAATAAATACATTGGTGCGGATACGGATGTGCCTGCAGGGGATATCGGTACCGGGGCAAGGGAGATTGGTTATATGTATGGCCAGTATAAGAGGATCCGGGGCGTGTATGAAGGAGTACTTACCGGCAAAGGATTGTCTTATGGCGGGTCTTTGGCAAGGACAGAGGCAACCGGTTATGGTTTGTTATATTTGACGGCGGAAATGTTAAAGTGCAACGGACATGATTTAAGCGGCAAGACCGTTGTGATCTCAGGATCTGGGAATGTGGCAATCTATGCTGCCCAGAAAGCACAGCAGTTAGGCGCTAAGGTGGTGACCGTTTCCGATTCCACTGGCTGGGTATATGATCCGGAAGGGATTGACGTGGCGCTTCTTAAGGAAGTGAAGGAAGTAAAGCGCGCAAGGCTTACGGAATATGCGGCAGCAAGGAAAAGCGCTCAGTATCATGAGGGCAGAGGGGTTTGGAGCGTTAAGTGTGACGTGGCTCTTCCCTGCGCAACTCAGAATGAGCTTTTGATCGACGATGCTAAGGCTTTGGTCGCAAATGGCTGCATCGCTGTTGCGGAAGGCGCCAACATGCCTACGACCATCGAGGCGACAGAGTATCTGCAGGCAAACGGCGTTTTGTTCGCACCGGGTAAGGCAGCGAATGCAGGAGGCGTTGCCACCTCAGCTTTGGAGATGAGCCAGAACTCTGAGCGTCTTAGCTGGACTTTTGAAGAGGTAGATTCCAAGCTCAAAAATATCATGGTGAATATTTTCCACAACCTGGATGATGCCGCTAAGAAGTATGGTATGGAAGGAAACTATGTGGCGGGTGCAAATATTGCCGGGTTCCTTAAGGTTGCTGATGCGATGACAGCGCAGGGGATTGTGTAAGGACAGTGTTTTCGCTCCGGAACGGCCGTGTTCCGGGGCTTTTCTAATTGTCAGAATTTGCACATCACAGGAGAAAAAGGGAGCTTTCCGAAGACTGCAATTACCGTTGCTGTCTCTTACAGCGCACAAAATGGGCTTTATCCGAGGAGAAGTACTATACAAAGTGGCATGGGGGATGCTGAGGAATAAGAGGATTCTTTACAAAGAGGAATGAAAATGTTATAATGTGCATACAGTAAAAAGAGATTGTTTGAGGTGGAAGAATTCGTTCCCGTCCACGCGCCGATGGCTTGACAGGGGAAACCCGAGAGATGCAGGAGAATGGGACGCCTGCCGAACAATCTCTTTCCTGTAAAATGAAAAGAATAAAAATGCCATACTGTAATATGTTATCAAACATCAGCGAAACGCTGGTGTTTTTTATTGCCCAAAACCGGCCACATGGCGTTAAAACTGTCAGCCGGAATATCTCTTGTGCACGGAGAAAGAAACAGGGATACCGGATTAAAATGAAATACCCGGAATTTGAGGATATTTACAGGGAAGGCTTAAGGACGATAAAATGTGAGAAAAATTGAAGTGGCGGAGAAAAAGATAATCATGAGATCGTGGCCGGACTTTGTGGGCAGTATCATTTTGATGAAAAACAGGCAAATGGATTTTTGTGATTAGTTTGCAAGGAATGGTTGACAGACTGTTAATTTTTATGCTATTCTCAAGGAAATAAAGGGAGTAGCTTACATGGAGATCATTTAAGGTATCCGTGTTTACTAAATCGTCAGTACGATTTCCCGCAGGAAATCCGGTTTTGTGAGTAAGAAGCGAGACTTTGTTGTATTAAATACAGCAGAAGTCTCGTTTTTTGGCTTATACGAGAAAGCAGGATTCTTTTTGTAATAGGAAGCTGTTATATTAGTTACACTAATGGATGAGGAGAAAGGAAGGGATTTATGGATATTTTTCATTTGCTTACACTGATCGGCGGTATGAGCCTGTTTTTATTTGGCATGGGAATCATGGGGCAGGCATTGGAGAGGCGGGCCGGCGGGCGGCTCCGTGCCATGATCGGGAAATTTACTACGGGCAGGGCTGCCGGGCTTTTTACAGGGCTTGGTGTGACGGCTGTTATCCAGAGTTCTTCGGCAACGACTGTGATGGTAGTCGGGTTTGTCAATTCCGGGCTGATGTCTCTTAGGCAGGCGATTAACGTGATCATGGGCGCCAACATTGGCACGACAGTTACCGCATGGATTTTGAGCTTATCAGGAATAGACAGTGGGAATGTGTTTGTGCGTTTGTTGAAGCCATCAGCGTTTACTCCGATTCTGGCGCTATGGGGCATTATCTTGTTTAATTTTTGCAAAGGCGGGAAAAAGCGGGATCTGGGAATGATTTTTCTGGGATTTGCAACGTTGATGTTTGGCATGGAGACCATGTCAGGCGCCGTTTCGGGATTAGGGGATATTCCGGCATTCCAAAACCTGTTTCTTTTATTTCAAAATCCAATCCTTGGAGTGGCAGCGGGCGCTATCCTGACAGCAATCATCCAGTCAAGTTCCGCATCGGTGGGAATCCTGCAGATTTTAGCGGTAACCGGGAAAGTTACTTATGGTGCGGCAATCCCTATCATCATGGGGCAGAATATCGGCACTTGCGTGACGGCCATGCTTTCGGCGGTAGGAGCAAATAAAAATGCAAAAAGGGCGGCGCTGGTGCATTTGTCCTTTAACGTGATTGGGTCAGCCGTATGGCTTTTGGTATTTTGTCTGATCAAAGGGCTTTTACATCCGATTCTTTTAGAGCAGCCGGCTTCTCTGCTTGGCATAGCGATAGCTCATTCTATTTTCAATGTGCTTTGTACAATATTAATGCTGCCGCTTTCCGGACTTTTGGAAAAGCTTGTGACGAAGTTGGTTCCGGATGCCAAAAAGCCGGAAAGCTTTGCGGAGTTGGACGAGCGTTTGCTGACAACGCCGCCTATTGCTTTAGACCGCTGCAGGAAGGTTGCTGCGGATATGGCAATAACTGCCGTGGAATCTATCAAAGGCGGGATGGAGTCTTTGCAGAACTATACGGCAGAGCTGGCGGAGTCAATTCGGGAAAAAGAGGAAAAGACGGATCATTATGAGGATATCTTAGGAACGTATCTGGTGAAATTGAGCACAAAGCAGGCAGGGGAATCGGCCAGCAGGGAAGCGGCAAAACTGCTGAAAGTTATCGGGGATTATGAACGTGTTTCAGATCATGCGGTAAATTTGCTGGAAGCGGCGGAAGAAATGCGTGATAAAGAACTGCAGTTTACGGAAGCGGCGAAGAAAGAGCTGGCAGTGATCTTTGCGGCGGTCAATGAGATTCTGGATCTGTCGCTGGCTGCCTTTTTGGAGGATGATTTGGAGAATGCCTTTTTGGTGGAGCCATTAGAACAGGTGATCGACGAAATAAAGGAGCAGATGCGCACCTGTCATATAGCCCGCATGCAGCAGGGGGCGTGTTCCATAGACGCCGGGTTTGTATGGTCTGATATTCTTACGGATTTAGAGCGGACATCGGATCATTGTTCCAATATTGCCGGATGTGTCACGGATGTAGCCCACCGCAATATGAACATTCATGAATCTCTGCGTAAGCTTCGGAACGATAATGATGAGTTTAAGGTGAAGTATCAGGAGTATGCAGGGAAATATTCACTATAGATGTCAGGGAGTTCTTTCTATTGCAGGACATAGGCAGAAAGACTTATACTGGAAAAAGGGATAAAAAGCATGCAGTCATGCGGAAATGAGGAAGGATATGGATGGATTTGTTAAAAAGCTGGAAGCGTTTAGGATGGGGTATCGTAAGGAAGTAAGAGAAAGTGCATGGTCGTTGCTGGATCAGGATATGCCTGTACTGACGGAAGAACTTTTTGCATTATTTGAACAAAACGGCAACAGGCTTCGGTATGAAACGGTTTATTTTAACAGGAGAAAGATGCTTGCGGTATTGGGGTTGGAAGCAATTTTGGAGAAGGAAGAAGCAGGAAATAAAGCAAAGGCTGTATCGACGGAAATTTTGGATAAGCTGTGCCTGGTCATAGAAGATGTCTGCAGGGAAGAATGCTGGGCTCTGCCTGCCCATGTGGACAGGAAGGAGGATAAGGACTGGCGTATCACGGCGGATTTATTTGCCTGTGAGACAGCCCAGACTTTATCGGAGATTACAGACAGGCTTGAGGAAGATCTGCCCACCGAGCTTAAGGGGCGCATGGTAAAGGAAATTGGGAGAAGGGTGTTGAATCCGTTTTTTGATTCAGCCATACCATACAGCAAATGGGAATGTGGGGAAACAAACTGGAATGCGGTGTGCGCAGGATCCATTGGAAGCGTCTGCCTGCATTTGATGAGGGAGGATAAAGAGCAGCTTTTAAAGAACCTGAAACGGATCTGTGACGGGCTTTTGTGGTATCTGAAAGGGTTTTCCGAAGATGGCGCCTGCATGGAAGGCCTTGGGTATTATACATATGGGATGGCATATTTCGTGAATTTCGCCCAGGAGCTATATGAGTATTCTGACGGAAAATGGGATCTGTTTTGTGGGGAGTGGGGCGAGTTTAAGGCCGGGAAGGAAGATAAGCGGACTAAAATGGCACAATTTCCGGCAAAATGCTTTTTCCCGGACGGTAGGACACTGAGTTTTTCGGACGGGTCTAGCCGTGATACTTTCCGGGTAGGTTTGCTTGGTGTGCTTGCAATGCATTATCCGGCTGTCTCATTTCCGGATCTTGACAGGGGGGCGGGGCTTCATGATGACAGCTGCTATCGTTTTACTTCATTAAAGATGGATATGCTTTATACCGGAAAGTACATGGAGCTTTTGAGAAATTCTGGGAAGAAGGAAGGGGCGCTGGATGAATGCGGGAAAAAGGAAGGCGTTTTTCATATCTTTCCGTCAGCGCAGTGGTGTATAGGGTGCTCAGAAAACGGTGTGGGTTTTGCCTGCAAGGGCGGGCATAATGACGAACCTCACAATCATAATGATATTGGGCATTTTTTGTACGAAGCAGAAGGTGTGATGTTTTTAACGGATCTTGGCTGCGGGGAATATACAAAAGAATATTTTAGTGATGGAAGGTATGAAATCTTTTGTAACAATTCTTTTGGACATAGTGTGCCAATCCTTAATGGGAAAGGACAGTGTGCCGGTGCGGCATATGCCTGTCAGGGATTTGCGGCACAGCCGGACGGAAGGGTTGAAATGGAAATCGGGAAAGCTTATGGGCCTGTTTGGCCGCAAGAGGAGAAGCCTGAAATCATCCGGGAGTTTACGTTTGATTTAAAAAGCGGGAAATTGGATCTTAAGGACAGGTTTGAGAGCGCAGGCAATGAGGTTTTTGAGAGAATGGTAACGCAGATTCTTCCGAAGGTGTGCGGAAATTATGTGGTCTTAGAAAAGGATGGAACGAAGTGCCGTCTGGAAATTAAGGATTTGGCTGAGGATGGGATATCAGTGGAGGAGTATGGGCACAGCAACCATTCCGGGGAGATGGAAAAGGTTTATGTGATATGCTGGAAGGTAAAAATGAAGGATGGGAAAGGGGAAAACGGGGCGGAAATTCAAGTTTTGTTTTGAATGTTTTATGAGTGTTTTAGGGTGGGCTATTGCTAATTAGGAATAGCCCATTTTATAATGAATGCATTTCAATTAAAGTTATTGAGGGCATTCTTAAAGGTATTAAATCATATTTGCTATATTAACAATTTAGTGCCGGACAAAATGGCGTCTGCCTTTACCATTATTTCCCGGTGCGTGGCGCCTATGTCCGCATAACTGGCGGTGGAAGGAATCTACATAACCAACCAAAACGCAACGAACCCTGACAGGATATCCTCTAAATGTTAATTTTCTTGGTAGACTTACCTTTGCAGAAACGATATTATAATGTTAATAGAAATTGCAAAGATGGGAATATTGTGAAAATAAATTTTCGGCGAGAAAATATTATCTGGACAATATCAGGTGGATGACGATCGTGCTTGTGGTCATCTATCATGTCATTTATATGTTTAACGGCATTGTGGTCGATGGCGTGATCGGGCCGTTTTCTGAAAGGCAGTACCAGGACGGTATTCAGTATATCCTTTATCCCTGGTTTATGATGTTACTATTGTTTACCTTGTAACGCATTATGGCGATAATTATGCGGTGATGCCCACGGTGAACTGTATTTCGGCAACAGCTTACGGGTGGTTCGCCTGCCTTGCTGTCTTGGGTTGTATGAAGAAATGGGGAAACACCCGTTCCGTCTTTTACTCATTTATGGAAAAACGGAGTTTCGGGCTGTATGTATTCCACTATCTGCCGCTGTCGGCAACTGCTTATGCTCTCCATAAGTATACGAATCTTCCGGCGCTTTTGGTGTATTTGACTGTTGCGTCTGCGGCATTTGCGGGCAGTCTGATGATGTATGAGATCATATCCAGGATTCCGGTGTTTTGTTGGTGCGTCCTTGGCATTAGAAAAGAGAAGAAGTGAGTAAAAATAGATTAAAGATCTGTAATTCTACTGCCATTCGGTTGCCACAGATAAGGCTCCAAAGTAAAATAAAGTGAAAATAGACTTGATGTGCAGGCAGGTTTTTTGTAAGGCCGGAATGGAGGAATTTTATGTTTGAAATCGACAAGCAGAAATTTGGGGTATTTGTGGCAATGCTCAGAAAAGAAAAAGGATTGACGCAAAAGGAACTGGCAAAACTTCTTTACATATCTGATAAGGCAGTCAGTAAATGGGAAACGGGGGTCAGCATTCCGGATACGGCGTTATTGGTTCCTATGGCGGATTTATTTGGCATCACGGTAACGGAGCTCTTAATGTGCCAGCGTATGGGGCAGGATGGCACTATGGATACGGACCAGGTGGAAAATGTGGTGAAAACGGCTATTTCTTATTCTAATGACAAGCCGGTCAGGGCCTTTCAGGTGAGAGGTAAATGGGGGAGGATTTATCTTTTTGCGTTTCTCATTTCCGGCTTGGAGTGTTTTTTATGTGCTCTATTTGGAGCAATAACAATCGGGCTTCCTCTTGTCGTACTGCTGGGGATGATATTTGGAGGATATTTTTGTTTTTTTGCGGTGGTCCGTCTGCCGGATTATTATGATGAAAACCGTATCAGCTTTTATAATGACAGTGGGATTTTTAATATAAGTTTTCCGGGGCTGGTGTTTAACAACAATAACTGGCCGTATATTCTGAAAGCAGGGCGTATCTGGGCGGTTACCGCCATGGTGGGATATCCTGCGATAAGTTTTATGCTGTATTTCTTGTTTCCGGGAGCCTGGTGGGTGGAAGTGGCCGTGGAAATGGTATTTATATTTGGGGGCACGTTTGCCCCAATGTATGTGGCCGGGAAAAAATATGAAAAGGGACAGGACAACTAACTTGCCCTGCCCCTGAAAGATTTCGGATCATGAAAGATTGCCGACAGCCTGTGAAATCACCTCGTCAACGCTCACGACTTCCGGTGCTGTACCTTGGACGGAGCTGTCGTTTGCCACCTCTTCCGGCGAAGGTTCATTGGGCTTTTCTTCATCATCGTTCCATAGGGATTTGTGTTTTTCTTTATCCTCATCCTGAAGTTCGCTGAGCATGGCCATGTTTTTGGCAGCCATATACAGCTCCATGCTGTATTCCATCAGTTTCTGCTCATCATAGGCAGGAACTTTATCGCCCCGGCCGATCCGCCTGGCAACCTCCATGATCTTGATCAGGTCTTCGGTGCGTTCTTCCATGGCGTCTCCCTGCTGCTTGGAGGCCTCAGCGCTATAAAGAAGCATGTGCTGCTGCATCAGCTTATCCATGAAATTGCGGTATTCCTCATACTTTTGTGAAACGGCATTGTAGGACAGTTCCAGAGTTGCCGCCTCGTTGGCATATTCTTCCTTTCGGTCAGGGAAAATGCCCATTTTCCGTTCCAGTTCTTTTTTCTGCTTTGCCAGAGATAGCTTTTGTTCCTGAAATTCCTTAAGCTGGGCAGAGTAAATTTTTCTTGCTTCCCCTATTTTCATTTGATCACATCCTTGTATGCAAACTGATATTTCCATATATCAATTTATATATCGGCAGACTGGTTCATTTATATAATCGATCTAATAAATATTGACAAAATATATTCGGCAGTTGTAGAATGAATTATATTCTACAACTGCCGAATATGGGTGGAAAATTTATGAAAAGCATGGGGAGATTGATTATGAAACGTTTACCGGATTCAGAACTGGAAATTATGATGATCATATGGGATTTGGATAAGCCCGTGACCAGATTTGAAATTGAGGAGAGGATGGAAGAGGGGAGAAAGCTTTCTCCCACTACGATACTTTCCTTCCTTTCCAGGCTGCAGGAAAAGGGATTTCTTGAAGTGAAGAAGGCAGGAAAGAATAACGTCTATCATGCGCTGATCGGGCGTGAGGACTATATGCGGGCGGAGAGCCGGAATATTTTAAAACGTCTTTACCGCAATTCAGCCAAAAACTTTCTGGCGGCGTTATACGATGGAGACAGTCTTTCTGGGGAAGACTTAAAGGAGCTGGAAGATTATATCAGTACAAAAAGGAAGGAGCGGCAAGGATGAGGGGAATATTTTTGAATGTGCTGGAGAGTAATATTGTGGTTTCTGTTGCGTTCCTTTTGTTGTATCTGTTTTCCGGAAGGCTGCGGAGGCGTTACGGCGCCGGATGGATGAAACTGGCATGGATCATCCTGGCGGTGCGGCTTGCCATCCCCTATAATTTTTCCCTGCCCTCCGCACAGGTTGGGCTGTTTACTCTTTCGGGAATCATCCGGGAGGAAGAAGCCGGGTGGACAAACAGGGGAACAGGCGGGAACGATGGGGAAGCGGACAGACAGGCTGGCGGTATGGCGGCTGGGAAAGGTGCGGCAGCTTTGGATGCCGGAGATGGGGAAGGGGTTAACGCTTATCCGGGAACTGTTATAACAGAAGGAATCGGAGCGGAAAAGGAAGCCGGAACAATGGGAGCATCCGATCTGTTGATAACAGGACCTGAAGATGATACCGGAAACCGTCGGGCAGAATCCGGACAGGCATCAGGTACGGATGCGGGAAGGGCATGGCAGAAGGGAGCGCTTGCTTTAGTCCGTATGTTTCCGTTTCTTTGGCTGGCAGGGGCAGCGCTGTGCCTGGCCTATTGCCTGATCGGATGGGGCTGTTTTTGGATAAACTGCCGGAAAAACTTAAGGCCGGTGACGGATATTGCCGTGAGGCGGCAGGTAATGGGGCTGGAAAAGAAACTTATGGGGAAGGCATCTATCCCTGTTTACCAGAGCCGGGCGGCAAAAAGCCCTATGCTGGCTGGCTTTTTTGGTCCAAAGCTGATCTTTCCCATTGCTTTGGCGGATAAAGAGGAATGGGAGAAGAGGGAATTAAACCTTATAGTGGCCCATGAAGTGTTCCATTACACCCATAAAGATCTGTGGCTGAAACTGCTGATGACATTTGTCTGGTGCGTTAACTGGTTTAATCCGCTGATCTGGATGATGAAAAAGCAATTTTTTTATGAACTGGAGCTTGCCTGTGATGAATGTGTGCTTTCCGGCTGTGATGAGGAACTTCGGGAAGCCTATGCAAGGATGATGCTTTCTTTTGCAAGGGAAAAGAAAGGTGGGAGTGCCTTTTCCACCGGATTTGGGGAAAATAAAAAGCAGATGAAAGAAAGGATAGATTATATGTTGGATATCAGGGGAAGAAAAAGAGGAACGGCAGGTATTATCTTGACCGGCATCATGGTGACAGCCATGGGGCTTATGGTCTCCTGTGGATCTAAGTTAGAAGAAAGGAATCCGGAAGAACAACAGATCATTCAGGAAACGGAGCATGATGGAAGCGGACAGGAAGATGACGGTGGGAAGGAAGCTTCGGACGGTGATGACGGGAGTGGAGCACAGGAGGATTTCAATCAGAAGCAGGAAAGCGCTATCCCTTATGACCCGAACAATGTGTACAATGAGATGATCAGATATTATGGGGATGTGCTTTTTATCGCAAGGCAGGACGGGATTTACCGTCTTTCGGATGGCAGGGAAGAATTGGTCTATGCCAACAGCTATTGGATGAGAAGAGGGATGGAGATCTATCAGGATGGCCTTTACTTTTGTGGTTCATCAAAATCAGGGGAGCAGGAAGGGCACAATATCCATATTTACCGAATGGATCTTGCTACCTACGAAGTGGAGGATCTGTTCGCCCTGTTTAGCCAAGTGTATGACGCACTTTATGATATCACTGTTATCGACGGGAAACTTTACGTTACAAGCGGGTATTTTGGAACAAAGATGGGATTTGAGCTTTCTGAGGATGGCAGGATCACAAAGACTCTGGATGAGGAAGCGGAAGATTACCTTTACAGGGAAGATAACGATTACTGGAATCTGCAGAGGAAGATATTTAATAATGAAGTGACGATCGGCTCTGAGGAATATGTGGAGCTTACGGAAAAAGCAAGTGGTATGTACCGGGGAGCTATTGACCTGGCTGCCTGCCAGAAAATGCTGGACGGGGATCAGGTGGTCATGAAGTACAAGGATGAACTTCTTTCCAGCATTTATCTGAAAAAGCCGGATGGGAATTATGAATTTTTATGCGATGCCGTTGCTGCCTATCCAATCCTTGTGACAGAAACCGGCGTGTATTATCCCCTTTATGAGGGCTCGGCCATCTGGTATGTGGATTATGAGACCAAAACGCAGCGGAAGATCTGGGAGGAGGATAGCAGGGAGTGGAAGGAAATCCAGTTGGCTAATTATGACCGGGATTATCTTTACTTTACATCAAAAAGGTTTCTGGGAAGAGATCAGGAAGGCGTCAGCGTACATGAAATATATCTGATGCGCATTCCCAGGTGGGAAGAGGGGAAAGCGGAAAAGGTATACCGGTTTGAAGATGGAAGCAATCTGGGCAGTCTGCAGAGAAAATGTGCCGTGGCGGACGGAAAAATGTTCTTTGAGGACCATGAAACGATAACCCTTGATCCTGATGCAAATGGGATGGGACCGGAAAATAACGGGGAACCATCCAAAGACGGGGCAGCTATGCGGCAGGTGGTTGAGACCTTTGCAAAGGCTTATTTCCAGAATGACGAGGAGACGCTGCGCGGATATCTGGCGGAGGGTTTTGAAGGGAACCCGGATTTTTATCCGTATCCCCAACAGGCAGGGGAGATGGAAGGACAGTATATCGCCGGGGTGCCGGAAGGGGATGTGCCTGTTGGCGTGATCTGCTATGTCTCTTATGAGTTTAGCGGGAATGCGGAGACGGAGGATGCGTACAGCTATCTTAGTATGGAAATGGAAAAGACCGGACAGGGATGGAAGGTCTTGAGCTATGGGCTGGAAGGATAAATGGAACGGGAACGAAAAAAGTGGATAAAAAGTTGAAAATTTTGTTATTCTGCAGCATGTTGTTTTCTCAGTTGATATTGTTTTCGGGTCTGTCCTTGGAAAAAATCTCTTTGTCAAGCCGTAAGGAGGAAAGGACGGTCCGCTCCACGAAAAGCGTCTGATCGCGCCGAACAGACAATGCCCACTTGACCAATGAAAGCTGATTGTTTTCTAATTCTATGCAGGTGACGCATCGGGGGTGGACACAGCTTCCGGTGTTCATATAGTAGGGGGATGCGGCATGGAGCCTTGGCCTGTGGGTGTGGCCGGTGATAAGGGGCATCTGATGTTCGGATGCGTAGGAGGAAAGGCGCTGTTCCACCCGGTCTTTGCAGACGTAATTTTTTGCGGCGCTGGTAGGATCCAACACGCCGAAATGTTCTAAGGGGCGCCACAGGTAACGGACCAGGAAGCGTGCCAGCTTCCAGAAGGTGGAGTTTAAAGCATCCGCCTGATGTCCATGGGTGAGATAGAGCCGTAGCCCGCTGCAGGGATTTTCAAGAATGATCCCTTCATAAAAAGTAAGGCCGGGGAAGAGGGGCTGCATACATTGGGTCTGAGTACAAAAGTAAGAGGAACAGACGGTATCGGAGTAGCCCGGCTTCTTCTTTTCCATATCGTGGTTACCGTATAGCATGATCAGCCGGTTCCTTTGGTGGAACAGGGAAAGGAGCCAGAACACATTGCTGTGAAGCTCAATGATCTGGCTCATCTTCCGGTTTTCCCACAGCTCATCCCCGTCCCCTAACTCTATATAGATATAACCCCGGTCATAGTAGTGCCGAAGGGCGGTAAAATACAGGTTCTGGTTTTTTAGGAAGTTATCGTTAGAGCTCCCGTCACCCCTGTGGCAGTCGCTGAAAAGCACATAGCGCATTCTGGCGTTCATGGGGAAAACGGGGGCATTTTCAAAAGCATGCCGGATACGGGATTGGTCGCTCATGGGAAAATCCTTTCTGGTTGTTAATTCTTTTATTTCTTATATTTCTTGCATTTTTTACATCTTTTACATTTTTTGCAGCCTTTGTATTTTCTGGGGGCCAGCATCTTACGGAAGACAAATGGCAAAAGGTAGTACAAGTATAAAAGCCGGTCGATGGTGGCACAAAAGGGCGCAGTAGTCCATAGATACACTTTGCAGAAGATCCGGTTCCAAAACTGTGCCCATTTGCGCTGCAGTCTTGCAAACCACCCGTAATGGCGCTCCTGCGGTCCGCAAAAGCAAATCTGGAGTTCACAGCCGCAGACAGATACATCATTCCGGTCAACGCCTGTTTCGTACAGGGCATTTAAAAAGCTGTGCATCATATCCCGGTCAGGAAAGCGGATAGCGGCCTTAAGACAAAGCTGCTCCGGCTTGGAAAAGCGTCCCATGCAAAAGGCGGTAAGCCACCAGGTACGTTTTGATAGTTCTGCCATCCTGTCATGCCCTTTGACCAGACCAAAGGACATAAGCAGCATTTCGTGATCGCTTGCCGCATCAAAGACAGCGGTGGAGTATTCCCCTGGAAGCAGTACACGGTCAGCGTGATAAACGCCGATTTCAGCCCCGGTGTTGATGCCATACTGGCCTTTCCAAAATTCAATCAGCCAGGTGCGTTCCTGCCAGGTAAAATACACAGGGAGGTAATCAAACACCATATTGAAAGAAGCGGCGGCCCGGTCAAAAAGCGCGGTATAACCTATTTCACGCTGCCATGCATCTATCCGGGAAGAAATGATATCCTGATGGTTGTCATAACAGTATCCAAAAGGGGCGATCAAAGAGGACAGAAGTTCACATTTATCACAAGAGGACATAGAACATACCTTTTTAATGGCGGAGCGTCTTCTGGTAAATCCCAAAAGGACACAAAGCACCAACGCCAAAAGTAAAAAACCAATTGAAAGATACATAATGTAGATCCTTGTCGAAGTTCTTACTATATTGTATGTGGGAGGGTGGCGGTGGTGCTTGAAAAAAAAACTAAATGCAGTATAATAAGATTACAGTGTTAAAAGTAAGAAGCATGCAATTTTGGGGAATGGATAAAGGAACAGGATATGCAGATGAAGGAAGCGGGGATCATGATCGAGGGGGGCGCCATGCGCAGTGTTTTTGCGGCAGGGGTGTTGGATTTTCTGTTGGAGAAGGGAATCGAGATCCCTAATGTGCTGGCGGTCTCTGCAGGTGCGTATGCAGGTATGAATTATATATCAGGCCAGATGGGCAGAGCCGTGGACGCAGTCATCAAGCCCCTGGAAAAGGAAAAATATATGGGGGCCAAGACGTTTTTAAAAAAGGGAACCTTTTTTGACATGGATTATCTGTTTGATGTGGTGCCGAAAAAGCAGGCGCCTTTTGATTTCGAGACCTTTAAAAATTCAGCCAAGAGGTTTATCATCAACACGACGGACTGCCTGACAGGAAAGAGTGTATATTATGAGGATTTTGACACGGAAGAGCAGTTTTGGAAGATATGCCGGGCGGCTAATTCCCTTCCCTTTATTTCAAGGGTCAGCCGGATCAATGATATTCCCATGCTGGATGGAGGGCTGGCGGATGCCCTTCCGATGGAAAAGGTGCAGGAAGAAGGGTGGGAAAAGCTTTTGGTGATCTTGACCCGAAAAGAAGATTATCGGAAGAAATACAGGCATTTATATATGTTTTTCCTGCGGCTTCTTTACCATAAATATCCGCAGCTGATCAAGACGGTAGCTGGCCGGGCCCAAAAATACAATGCCTGTTTAGATGAGATTGACAGGATGGAAAAAGAAGGAAAGGCAATCGTCCTTCGCCCGTCAAGGCTGGCGGTGGGGAATAATGAATCCAACGTGGAGGTGCTGATGGATTACTACCAGCATGGCTACGAGGAGGCAATGGGGAGAGAAGAGGAGATATTCAGCTTTTTGACAATGTAAGTTAAGAATGGAGGCATGGACATGGATATCAATCAAGTTTTAAAACAATTAGATGAGTTGTTTGCGCAGCATCAGATCAGGGAGGTGGAACCTTTCCTTTTGGAAAAAATGGAAGCTGCCAGGCGGCTTGGAGATACCGGGGCGATGATCACGCTTTTAAATGAGCTGATCGGCCATTACAGGGAGACAGGGGAAAGTGAAAAATCAATTGCCGCCTGTAAGCAGGTGTTAGAGTTGATGGACCAGTTGGAATTAAAAGGCAGCGTTGCTTATGCGACCACACTGTTAAATGTGGCAAATGCCTGCCGGGCAGCAGGACTTTTGCGGGAATCCATGATCTACTATCAGGAAGTCAAGGAAATTTACGGGCGGGAATTAGAGTCTTCAGACTTTCGCTATGCCAGCTTGTATAACAATATGAGTCTGCTTTTTCAGGAAATGGGAGATTTTGACAGTGCATGTGACTGTTTGGAAAGGGCTCTTAGCGTGGCATCCCTTTACGAGGAAGCGAGGATTGAGGTTGCTGTCACTTACACGAACCTGGCGGCATCCCAGCTGAAAAACGGCAGGATTGCGGAAGCGGTTGACAATCTGAAAAAGGCATTTTCTATCTTTGAGATGGATGAGGAGCGGGATTACCATTACAGCGGCGCACTTTCCGCTATGGGAGAGGCTCAGTACCTTTTAGGGAATCTGGAAGAATCCGCAAGGTATTACAAACTTGCGTTAAATGAGATTGAGCGGAACATGGGCAGGAATAAAGCCTATGAGATCACGCTGCAGAATCTAAATGCGGTGACGGTAAAGCTTCGGGAGCTTCCCGCGCAAAGTGGCAGGTTTGCAAATGGCATGGAGCTGTGCCAGGCTTTTTATGAAGAATATGGCGTTCCCATGATCAGGGAAAAGTTTCCCCAGTATGAGCAGGTGATCGCCACAGGGCTTGTGGGGGAAGGGTCGGAGTGTTTTGGTTTTGATGACGAGGTGTCAAGGGATCATGATTTTGGCCCGGGCTTTTGCATGTGGCTGACGGACCAGATTTATGATGAGATCGGGCAGCAGCTGCAGGAGGCCTATGACGAGCTGCCTTCCACCTACGGGGGGATTACCCGGTTTACCACCGCAAAAGCCCAAAAGAGGGTGGGGGTATTCCGTATCGGTGATTTCTACGAAGGACTGATCGGGCTCAAAGACGTGCCAAGCACGCAGAACCAATGGCTGTTTTTGGAAGATTACCGGCTTGCGGCAGCCACAAACGGAAAGGTGTTCCGGGATGACTTTGGGGAATTTACCCGGATCCGCCGGGGCATATTAAACCATTACCCGGAAGAGGTGCGGATCCAGAAGATTGCCAGGCAGGCAGCCCTTATGGCCCAGTCCGGGCAGTACAATTATTCCCGGATGTTCGGCAGAGGGGAAAAGGTGACGGCGGCGATCGCTTTATCTGAATTTATGAAGCATACCATGGCTATGGTCTATCTTTTGAACCGGAAGTATTCTCCCTTTTATAAATGGATGCACAGAGGGATGCAGGAGCTTCGGGTATTGCCGGAGATTGGAGATATTTTAAATACCCTTGTGGATTTCCCAAGCGGTGACGAGCGGATTCCGCAGACCATTGAGATCATTGTTGCGCTTATTATTGCCGAAATGAAAAAGCAGGGTCTTACCAGCGGGGAAGATAATTACCTGGACCACCATACGGACAGGATCCTGCACAGTATCCCCCAAAAAGAGCATAAGGATGAAACCTTTAAGTCTGCTCTTGTGGATGAACTGGTTTCCCTTGAGTGGGAGGCCTTTGACAAGGTTCACAACGAAGGAGGCAGGGCCGACTGCCAGGACGACTGGAACACTTTTTCCATAATGAGAAAAAGCCAGTACCTGGCCTGGGATGAAGAAATGTTAAAGAGTTATATCAGTGACTTTAACAGGGCCAATGACAGGGGATGGAACCTGATCACCGAAAAATACGGCAGGATGATGGAGAGTACGGCACCGGTCCAGTTTTTGGAGATTAAGGATTCCCTTCCAAAGCTGCCGGAGGTAAAGAAGGAAATCATAGAAGAGATTGTTAAGATACAGGTTGGCTGGATGGAAGAGTTTGCAAAGGAATATCCCAAAGCGGCTGAAAATGCAAGAAGCATCCATTCCAGTGAAGATAATATGTATAATACTTCCTATGAAACTTATCTTAGAGGAGAGTTGTCCACTTATTCCGACCAGACACTGGATCTGTACGGGCGGTTTGTTGCAGATGTATGGAAGGACGGAAAAAACCTGGCAAAGATCATTATGGAGAATACGGCGAAATTGTACGGCTATACTTCCCTGGAGGATTTAGAGGGCAAGCTGTAAGGTATGACTTATGAAAACAGTTAAAAATAAAACTTATGAAATAGACATGTGTAACGGTCCTTTGTTTGGCAAGATATTGCTCTTTACACTGCCGCTTATGCTCTCCGGCATTTTACAGCTTCTGTTCAATGCGGCCGATGTGGTAGTGGTGGGGCGTTTTGCGGGAAATGAGGCGTTGGCGGCGGTGGGATCTACCGGCTCTTTAACAAACCTTTTGGTGAATCTGTTTATCGGTCTGTCTGTGGGAGCGAACGTTCTTGTGGCAAGGTATTATGGCGCCAATGCATGGGATGAGGTCAGTCAGACCGTCCACACTTCGATGCTGGTCAGCGCAGTTGGCGGGATTGTTCTTGCTTTTATCGGGATCGCGCTTGCCAGGCCGCTTTTGCTTATGATGGATACGCCGGAAAATGTGATCGGACACTCGGTTCTTTATATGAGGATTTATTTTATGGGGATGCCGGTGATGCTGCTATTCAATTTTGGCAGCGCTATTTTGCGGGCAATCGGGGATACCAGAAGGCCTCTTATCTACCTGGTCATAGCAGGTGTGATCAATGTGGTTTTAAACCTTTGTTTTGTGATCGTCTTTCGTATGGGAGTAGCAGGTGTGGCACTGGCAACAGTGCTTTCCCAATGTGTATCCACGGTATTGATACTGCGGTGCCTTACTAAGTCGGAAGGGTGCTTTCGGCTTTGTAAGGAAAAGCTTTGCATCAACAAAGAAAAACTTGGGAAGATTGCGGCAATCGGCCTGCCGGCAGGTATCCAGGGGTCGCTGTTTTCTATCTCTAATGTTTTGATCCAGTCATCGGTAAACTCTTTTGGGTCTATTGCCATGGCGGGAAATACGGCAGGGTCTAACGTGGAAGGGTTTGTCTATACGGCAATGAACTCCGTCCACCAGACGGCGGTAAGCTTTACCGGGCAGAATTTAGGCGGGCAAAGGTACGATAGGATCAACAAGATACTGCTGGAATGTCTTTTCTTTGTAGCGGCAATCGGTCTGGTCTTAGGAAATGGAGCATATCTTCTGGGAAACCGGATTTTATCAATCTACTCATCTGATGTGGAGGTAGTTGCCTATGGCATCCAGAGGATGAGCATTATTTGTGTCTTTTATTTCCTGTGCGGGGTTATGGACGTGCTGGTGGGAAGTATCAGGGGATTAGGATATGCGGTGATGCCGATGATCGTGTCGCTTCTTGGGGCCTGCGTATTCCGCGTGATCTGGATTTATACTATTTTTCAATGGGACAGGACTTTGCGCACCTTATACATATCCTATCCGGTGTCATGGGGCCTGACTGCTCTTGCACATTTGATTTGTTTTTTTGTGGTAAGGCGTAAGATTTTTGATCGGGAGAAAATACAGAGATGAAAAAGAAAAAATATGACGGTGTGATCTTTGATCTGGACGGTACATTGCTTGATACACTGGAGGATTTGAAAAATAGTGTAAATTATGCGCTTTCGGCCTGCAACATGCCGGAAAGGAGCTATGAGGAAGTCAGGCATTTTGTGGGAAACGGTGTGAAGCGCCTGATGGAGCTTTCCGTGCCGGATGGATTTGCAAACCCTGATTTTGAACGTGCTTACGAACTGTTCAGGGAACATTATGTGAAACATTGTAATGACCTGACAGATCTTTATCCGGGGATCCGTGAATTGCTTTGGGCGCTAAAACAGGATGGCTTTCGGATGGCCATTGTATCCAACAAGTATTATGAAGGCGTGCAGGCATTAAAGGAGCAGTATTTTACGGAATATCTGGATGTGGCTATTGGGGAGAAGGAGGGGATACGCAAGAAGCCGGCGCCCGATACTGTCCTCACCGCATTAAAGGAATTGGGGATCTCAAAAGAGCGGGCGGTGTACGTGGGGGATTCTGAGGTGGATCTTGCCACAGCCCAAAATACCGGGATGGACTGTATTACTGTTGGCTGGGGCTTTCGAACCAGAAAAGAGCAGGAGGCGGCGGGGGCCAAGGTGTTTGTGAACCGGCCGTTGGAGATCATAGGGCTTTTGTATGAGGAAGAGTGATTCAGGAGTCAGGGTGACGCCAGAGTTATTTGTGGCAGTGGCCTAGATTGAGAAAATATATTCAAAAAAACAGCAGTGTTATTTTATAATCGGATATTTCAAGCTGGCATACTTTGGCTGCAAAGACTACAAATTTGAGAAGCTGCTGATGGGAGAGAGGAAGCACACCTGCGTGATCGAGAGGTATGCAAAATAAGTGGATTGCACATTTTCACAAAATAATATAAAAACGGGCCGAGGGCCTGTTTTTTTTAAAATTTATATTGACAATATTGTATATAAATGATATATACAATATATGAGGAATATATATAGGAGGGAGGGGAGGAAAAGGTGAATATTATCATCAGCAATTCCAGTGATAAACCGATATATGAGCAGATTACCGATCAGATTAAAAATATGGTTATGAGCGGGCAATTAAAGGAAGGGATGCCGCTGCCTTCCATGCGCACACTGGCAAAGGATCTCCGAATCAGTGTGATCACCACGAAGCGGGCATATGAAGAGCTTGAGCGTGACGGCTTTATCGCCACCATGGTAGGAAAGGGAAGCTTTGTGAAGGCAGCTGATACCCGGCTGGTTCGTGAGGAAAAATTAAAGCGGATAGAAGGCTTATTGGCAGAGGCGGTAAACGTGGCAAACGGAAGCGGGATAGAACGTGCGGAAGTAATGGAAATGCTTGACCTTGTATATGGGAACGGGGAATAAGGCAGAAAGGATTAGACATAACATACGGTGGAAGGAGTGGATGGAAGAAATGAGTAAGAATGCGATAGAAGTGAAAAATCTGACAAAGAAATATGATGGATTTCTATTAGATAACATAAGTTTTGATATTCCGGAAGGATCCATTGTGGGGTTCATCGGTGAAAACGGCGCTGGTAAAAGTACCACAATAAAGGCAATTCTCGGACTGGTTCCTGCAGATCAGGGAGAAATTACCGTACTGGAACAGAAAATTGCTGGAGAAACAGCCGATAAAAAATCAAATGAAAAGTGGAGGGAACAGATCAGTGTGGTATTTGATGAATGCAATTTCTCCAACGAATTGAAAATTAGAAATATCAATTCGTTTATGAAAAATATTTATCGGACGTGGAATGAAAATGTGTTTATGGAATATACACAAAAATTTTCGCTTCCGGTAGATAAGAAGGTGAAAGATTTTTCAAAAGGAATGAAGATGAAGCTGTCCATTGCCGTGGCGCTTTCCCATGACAGCAGGCTGCTGATACTGGATGAGGCGACAAGCGGATTGGATCCGGTGGTGCGCAATGAGATATTGGATATTTTCAGGGAATACGTAGTTGACGAGCACCGGACAATATTTTTGTCTTCACACATAACGTCTGATATTGAAAAAATTGCGGATTATATCTTACTGATTCACCAGGGGAAAATACTTTTGATGGAAAGCAAAGATACGTTGATTTATGAGTATGGCATGGTGAAATGTTCCAAGGAGCAGGCAGAGAGTATACCGGAAAAAATCGTTATAGGAAGAGAGGATACGGAGTTTGGCTCATCTGTTCTTGTAAAGGACAAGGAAAGTCTTAAGGACAGTGGATTTTTTGACAGGCAGACGGGGGAAGGAATCAAACCTGTGATAGACAGGGTTGATATTGAAGAAATCCTTTTGTATATTGTAAAACATCGATAACAACAATTATTTTTAAATTAAGATTTAGTTAAAATCAGAAAGGATCAGAACAGATGAAAGGTTTATTGATGAAAGATTTATATCTGGTATCTAATTTTAAGAAGCAGTATGGATTACTTTTGTTATTTATAGGAGGGTGGTCAATTTTTACCCAGTCTTTTTCTTTTCTTGCAATGTATACGATTTTGTTGGGGGGGATGATGACATTTTCCATCATGTCTATGGATGAGGCAGTACATTTTAACCGTTATGCATTGACAATGCCGGTCAGTGTCAGGACATTAGTCAAAGAGAAATATGCGTTGACCTGCCTGTGTATTGCGGGAGGGAGCCTGCTTGCACTGGTGATTGAGATGATCGCCATGCTGACTCCATGGAACGAGGGGGCCATGGAATGGATTGTGCTGGCAGTATTATCCACATTTTTTCTGACTGCCTATACAGTGTCACTTCCGGTCGTATTAAAATACGGCGTGGAAAAAGCAAGGTATATCTACATGGGAGTTATGTTGGCCATGGGCGCTGCAGTCTTCGGAGTTGCGTACCTGGCAAAGAACACACCTGTTATGATGCTTGAGGGTACGCCGTCTGTAGCAACGATTATGATTATTTTCGGGATTATGCTGCTGATTGATGTAGTGATGGTGGGAGTGTCCTATCGGATTTCACTTTGGGTGGTCAGGGGGAAGGAGTGGTAAATTCCCGTTTAGTTGGTTTACATGGTTAACAATACCGCCCTAATAAGATGAAAAATCTACGTCACCACGCTCGGATAAAGCATTCGCGAAATGGTTCCTTAAGATTTTTCATCATATTAGGGCTGGTTTATTGGCTCATGTAAGTCCAACTGGCTCTTCGACTAGATTTCTGACCACTACGTAGCTAGCTATTTGACGCAATGTGGCATAGATAATGCTATTAGCGGCAGCCAGCCAAGTAGTGGATTCGAACTTAGTGGAATGTTTCGTTGGATTTATGTTAGCCAAAAGCCAGAAAAGAAAGCAATAAAAATCTTAAGGAACCATTTCGCGAACGCTTTATTCTAGCGTGGTGACGTAGATTTTTATTGCTTTCTTTTCGTCCGTTTAGCCAACCTAATTAATCCAACTAAACGGGAATTTACCTTAAGAAAAAATTTACTTTTTTTGTAAACATTACTACAGTTTCTCCCGTTATATCTGGTATAATAGTATTGCATTGAAATTAGATAAGGAGATTAACTTACCATGAGCGAAAAAATACTTGTAGTTGATGACGAAAAAGAGATCACAGACCTGATATCTCTCTATCTTAGAAATGAAAATTATACCGTCCATTCCTTTTATGACTCCCTAAGGGCCTACGAAGCCACCCAGGAGGAGGACTTTGACCTTGCCATCTTAGACGTAATGATGCCAAAAATGGACGGTTTTATGCTTTGTCAAAAGATCCGGGAACAGCACAATTACCCGATCATTATGCTGACGGCAAAAGAAGAGGAAATCGATAAGATCACCGGCCTGACCCTGGGTGCGGATGATTATATGACCAAGCCATTCCGCCCCTTAGAGCTCCTTGCCCGGGTAAAGGCTCAGCTTCGCAGATACAAAAAATACAATGCCCCTGCTTCCCAGGAGGATTCCCATATCATCACACAAGGGGGCCTTATGCTTAACAGCCTGACCCACGAATGTACCCTGGATGACGAACCGCTTTCTCTGACTCCCACGGAATTTACCATTCTCTATGTGCTCTGCCAAAAAAAAGGACAGGTCATCAGTGCCGAGGAATTGTTCCATGCGGTCTGGGGGGAAGAATACTTCAGCAAAAGCAACAACACCATTACCGTACATATCAGACATATACGGGAAAAAATGAACGATTCTTTTGAAGATCCCAAATATATCAAGACAGTCTGGGGGTGCGGTTACAAAATTGAAGGCTAAAGACAAAACAAAGTTTATCATTTATCTGGTGATCTTCCTTTTGCTTGCAGTTGGCATCGGATACGGGATCTTTTACCTGTTTGACGTGACCTTTAACGGTTCCGTGCTTGATTGGCTTGCAAAAAACTACTTCTACACGGAAACACAGTATGATTTCCAAAGTAATAAATTTAGTTATCTCTACCGCCCTAACTGGCCAAAATTAAAAGGGCTCTTGCTGACTATATTTTTTATCATGCTAATCATTTATGTGCTCACCGTCTATCTGGTATCTCATTACCACGGACGCAGGATGGCGCAAAAGTCTATCTCCAAGACCAGCAGCATGCTCTACACTTACATGCACCACGATCTTGACTCCGCGGACGTTTTTCCTCCTGCTTACGCAGAGGTAGCCACTCAGATCGTCCAGATCAAGTCCACTATGCAGCGGCATGAGCAGGCCATCAAATACGAAACCGACCGTAAAAACGACCTGATCACCTACCTGGCCCACGACCTGAAAACACCCTTGACCTCCGTGATCGGCTACCTGGATCTATTGGAAGAAGCTTCCGACATGCCCAAAGAACAGCAGGAAAAATATATCCACATCACCCTGGAAAAAGCGCTGCGGCTGGAAAAGCTGATCAATGAATTTTTTGAGATCACACGCTATAACCTGCAGCAGATCGTATTGGACAAAGAACCGCTGGATCTTTCCTTTATGCTGATGCAGCTGACAGATGAATTTTACCCTCTCCTCACCAGCCACGGCAACACCATTGAGCTGCAGGCGGAAGAAGACCTTTCCGTGTTTGGGGATTCCGTAAAGCTTGCCCGGGTTTTTAATAATATTTTAAAAAATGCCATATCCTACAGCTATCCCAACTCCCCCATCAAGGTCTGCGCCGGCAAGCGTGAAAAGGATATTATCATCTGCTTTATGAACCAGGGAAAGACCATCCCAACCGAAAAGCTGAACGCTATTTTTGAAAAGTTTTTCCGTATGGATGAAGCCCGCAACACTAACACCGGCGGCGCCGGCTTAGGACTTGCCATTGCAAAAGAGATCGTCACGCTCCACGGCGGCACCATCAATGCTTCCAGTGAAAATGAGCTGACCACCTTCACCGTGACACTTCCTATTTATTAATGTGCTCTATATCTGTAGCGGAGGATGAAACATCATTCTTTTTTTCTTTCAAAACAAGCAATATAGAAAGAGCCGTTGTAAGCAGATCACTGATTGCAATATCACTGCCATATTTTCCCAATTGTCTGTTATAAACAAGGCTGATAAAACCCATAGCCATCTGCGCTGCCCAGAAAGCAAAACCGCAGGAAATAATCTGTCCTATTGCAGTAGCGCTTGCAGCTCCTGTCACACCCCAATCAAAAATAATAATGAAAACAGCGTCCAAAATAACATTTGTGACTGCCCCTATCCCCGTTACGCACATTCCCAAAACCGGTTTTCCCGACACACGGACAAAATCGCAAAATAACTGCGATAGTCCTTGAAAAACACATCCTAAAGCCACAATCCGATAATATAAAACCGCATATGAGTATGCGGTTTCCATAACCCCAAAAACTTTTAAAATCGGATCGGGAAATATCAGCAGCAAAGCACTTAGTATGATTTCAAACACACAAGCAAGCACCAAAGCATTTCCAAAAGACTGATAAGCCCGCTAACGCGGAAGTTCCGTTAAAGTTGCCGACAAACATTCTATCCACAATATTATAAAAAGCTGTTATCAATAGTGAGATAGCTGCCGATTTCTCGACAGCCTTAACATTTTCATGAAATATTATCAAGCATTTTTTCAATCACTTTGAAAAAAATATCCAGCTCATTTTGCGAAATATCTTTCGTTAGCTCATCTTCCAGTGCGGTAATATCCGCTATCACCATATCCTTATACTGCAATGCTTTTTCACTGACAACGATTCGTTTCATTCTTGCGTCACTTGCCATAGCTTCCCGATATATCAAACCGTTTTTCTCCATTTTTTTCAACAGTTCGGTTGCTGTTGGCGGGCGCAGACTATATTCTTCTTCTATGTCTTTTTGAAAAACATCGTTGCTTTGAGCTAAAATAAAATGCAGCACTCGTTCTTGAGAACCGCTGAAAGAATCCTTACTTGAAAAAGCATCAATTTTTCTGCGTAATTTATTTGACAACTTGCTGACATAACGTGCTGCGTGTTTATCGTGTTCCATATTCCGCCTCCATTACTTAGTAACCTAAGTATAATAAATGTCCTTGTAAATGTCAAGTCAGTAAAATAAATTTCTCTCTGTACTCTTAGGAATACCAGCACAAAGCCAGATCTGCCGTTGACGGAGATTCGGGAAGGTGATTTGTATTTATTTACCAAAATTCCCCTTGTTCTGATAAAAAGTAATCAACGAATAAATACACACAATTATAATCCAAATACCAATTCCCAGCAAAAATACAAGATTGTTGTTTGGCACAAACAAAGCAAGCAAACACTGAATAAGCCCAAAAGGAATTGCCGTGTACCCAGCAAATCTATGCGTTTTTTGCCAACATAGTTTATCTTTTAGAATCCAAGGCAATTTAAACCCAATCCGGCTGCGATAAGGCATTTGCGGTAAAAAATTTCCGACTAATACCATTAAGCCCCCCACGATAAACACAATGCCTTTCATGTAATTCATTTGTAAACCGCAATACTTAGCTACCGTGACAAAATAGAAAAGAAAAATTCCAAGTCCAAAAAGATTAATTACAGTTAGCGTAATATCATTTCTCACTTCATTATCGTTTTTGGAGATTTTGTGAGGAAAAAAGGCCGCAATAGCTAACGCAAGCAAAATAACAAAACAAACCCCAATAAAAACCCAACGGGGTGGGCTTTGCACAAACAAAGGTATTTCGCTGGGAAAGTATTTAAAGCATAAGGCTGTTCCTATAATGAATATAATCAAGAATATCATATTCAGACTTCTATATTGTTTCATTCTCGTTTCCTTCTTTTCCTGTCGATTTATTTGTATCAAAAAATTCTAAAAATGCGCCTAAAGTTGTTTGCAATACAGAAGCATTAAGGGAATAAGTAACGGACATCCCTGTCCGTTCGCTTGTCACTAACCTTGCTTCTTTCAAAATATCAAGGTGTTTTGATATAGCAGGCTTTGAAATCGTAAAGTTTTCAGAAATTTCCTTCGCCGTCATATCACCATTTGCAAGCAGCTTTAGGATCTGTCGTCTGGTATCATCTGATAAAGCTTTGAATACAGGAGTCATCTAAACAAATCTCCTTTCCATATAATACTGTATTCATTTTCTCTTGTGTGTAAATTGATGGTAGATCAAATACGGAACAGGTGTAAGCAGCAGGGCAAAATACTTACTTGCATACCAGCCTGCTTCTCCATTCACATCAAAATGGAAGGGTATCTTGTCTGGAAGGAAAAATGTTGCCACAAACAATATGACAAAGGTTCCAATCAATAACACCGCAGGGATCATTTTCTTCTTACTCATAGCTTCTTCCTCCTTTTGATTAACATATTTTGAAAGATTACTCTTGATGAGACACAATTCCTTTACACACAAGTAAAATCAGAATACATACACTGCACAATAAAAAGGTTATAATGTCTCCGGCAGCGAATCCGTTCTGAAGCATTTTTGATGCCACAAAGAAATACCCTATTGAAATTGCGATACAAAGCAAAATAGAAAAAACAACATTAACATTTTGCTTGATCGCTTCTATTTCATTTGTCCATTCCAATTTTGGACGTTTCATGTCGATCAATACTCCGATCAAGTTCCATAACGCTGCAAATAATATGCCAACGAAAGAAATTACTCCAATCTGGATATAACCATAGTTAAAGTAAACCTTGAATATTAAGCAATTTATGATAATCCCCATAATCGAGATACTTGTAGAAAACAGGACTTTCACAAACGCTTGCTGCTTTAATGAATACGGAATGATCTTCATTATCCAAAAACTTGTTCCCTCTCTGGAAAAACTGCTTGAAGCCACTACATTGATTGCGGATGTTAGTACGATTACCGCAAGCGCAGACAGTACCGCATAAAAGGAAAATTCCGGGTCTGATACCAAGGCTCTTATTTGTTCAGTACTCTCTGCGGCTGCACTGATCCGAAAAGACAGCGGCAAGTATGATACAGAATAGCTTTAATCCGGGATGAAAACGGATATACGTATTATAGAACGGGAACGGTACAATATAATCATTAACCCAGTTCATTAAGTCTCGTTCTGCGCCTATTTGCCCATTTGATAATAGAACGCCAATCACGCTACCTGCAAAATACACTATGATTCCTGTTACTGCCAGCATTGTCCTCATACGTTTAAGAAGCATGGCAATTTTCAAGCATATTGTCACAAGAACCGCCAAAGGGAACACAACAATATGAGGAAGTATCGCTGCCGCAGAGATATATGTAATTATCGCAGAAATGTCTCCCATATATTGCGTTTGGATTGTACACACAGGAAGCAGCAGTAAAATTTCAATCCCATAGCAAAACAAGATTACTGTAATGTACTTACTTGTAAAAATGTCGCATGGCCTCATTGGAAATAACAACAAGTGTTCCATATCCTTTGAAAAGCAAAAAATATTTATCAGCAGGAAGGCGCTCACGATCGATAGTATCATCGCCACTGCAAACAGCGCAAACCGACCAAACAAAGCTTCCAGCCCCAGCTCGAAAAGTCCATCATAAAGCTGCCCAAGCATTTGAAAACAGTAGTAATAGAACACACCTATAATACTTAAAACAAAGCAAGTCAACACAATAAAGTAGATATCAGGGCGTTCTTTTAACTTATACCGAAAATTCAAAAAGCTGAAATTAATCTTACTTATTGTTTTACTTAATTGAAAAACCTTTATCCATCGGTACATCATTAACCACCTCCAAATAAATA
>OFGG01000081.1_pt1 | contig 83706 bp, 83 predicted proteins | sample 1521701 | NCBI WGS metagenome assembly OFGG01 (sample SAMEA3504081, study PRJEB24116) | mouse gut metagenome | biome: mouse gut; feature: mouse-associated habitat; material: faeces | place: Denmark | collected 2011
TCTGGCTGGTGTGGCTGGTGGCCGCGCTGGGTTTGCTGATACGAAAAATAACAATTTATCAGGGCTTTATGCAGTATATCCATGCTGGATTGACCCCGGTTTCTGACATTGAACTTTTAGACCGGCTTTCTATTGCGGCGGAGCGGGCTGGTATTAAAAAACCGATAGAACTATGTGTCAATCCGTTGATTTCTTCTCCCATACTGATTGGCTTTTTCCATCCATGTATCGTACTGCCAAGCGCGGACATTTCCGAAAAAAATTTTCAGTATATCGTTCTGCATGAGCTGACGCATTACAAACGGCGGGATATGATCTATAAGTGGCTGGTACAGATTACGGTCTGCCTGCATTGGTTTAACCCGTTTGTATCTCTTATGAGCCGGGAAGTCACAAGGGCGTGCGAATTTTCCTGTGATGAGGCGGTTCTCGCAAAAATGGGATGCAGCCATGCGCAGGACTACGGGAAAACCTTGCTTGACGCGATGGCCGCGATTGGGAGATACAAAGAAAATCTCGGCGCTGTTACTTTAAGCGAAAATAAACAACTGTTAAAAGAAAGGTTAGGTGCGATTATGAAATTTGAGAAAAAATCAAAAGCAATCCGGCTTCTGACGGGTATGCTGACGTTGTGTATTATTTTCAGTGCAGCTTTCATCGGAATTTATTCTACTGCCGCCGCTGCAGATGTGCCAGATTCGATAAATGCAGGCAATTCATTAGAAATGGAAACCAAAGAAGCCGGTGTGAGTATTGAGGATAATTCTACAGAGATAGATCGGTATTATAAAGCCGGCAGTTTGCCTCTGTTTGAAATCACCTTCTCCCGGCTGGATGAAAATACGCAAAAGATGTGGCTGGAACAGCTTTATGCGGATGGTGACAATTCTTTCTTCTCTGTCGCTGTGCGCTGGCTTGACACAAGTTCTGCTTTGTTTGCCGGCTTCGCCGAAAAAGCGTATGCCGATGAAGAAATGGCGTTTTTCTCTATCTTGACGGACTGTATGGATGAAGCGGAACTGGAACTTTGGCTGGACAGGGCTTTGGAAGATGGAAACCGGGCATTTCAATCCATTCTCTTTGATAAACTGAACCGGGGTGAGGAATTTGACGAGTTGAAGGAAAAATGGGCTGAAGCGCAGACGGCGGAATACCAGGCTGTGGGCGTTACAATGGATGGAAAGGACTACTATTACCAGGGCCAGCTTGTCAACATTTTTTTAGACATCCGGCCCAACAAATCCTTTTACACGTTGAATATGAACCCAAAAGGAACTGTCAATATTAAAATTGTCCGTGATGTGGAAAACAAAATCACAGGTGTTTCCTATATGACCGAGACGGAAGTGATTGAACTGTTGGGGAATATGGATGACCCGGATAATAAAACTGATGTAGAAATAGCCCCTGTTGCGTGTATTTCCGATTAAACGGAAGCAGAAAAGATATTCGGTATAAAAAATATGGTGAAAAAATTAGAATTGTCATGTATAATACAATATGTGTCAATTCTATTTTTTGCATTGTGCGGAGGTTAATATGAAGCAATTGATCGACCAGATTATCAAATTCGGAATCGTGGGTTTTTTCTGCTTTTTTGTAGACTTTGGCGTGACCAACGTGTTATCCGGGGTTTTGGGTGTCCATTATCTTATCGCCAAGTTCTTCGGATTTGTGGTTTCAGCAGTGGTGAATTATCTTTTAAGCATTAAATATGTGTTTACCCATAAGAAGGAGATGGACAAGAAGAAGGAATTTACGGTGTTCATCATCTTATCCGCCATTGGTCTTGTGATCAATGAGATTGTCATGTATATCTGTGTGGACGGAATCTACAGGCACAGTGAACCGCTTAAGGATCTTTTAACGGAGGATCTGATGGTCATGGCAGGCACGGTGATCGCAACCGCCGTGGTCATGGTCTACAATTTCATCTCAAGGAAGCTGTTCCTGGAAAGGAAATAGACAAAAGTGGACGCAGAACGTTTTGAAAGATGCAGAAGCAGCATCGTGGGGAGCATCCGGCAGGGGAGCGGCATCGGCACATATCAGGAAAAGACCCTCCATGCGGTGCTTAAGGATTATTATGCGCCCGCTAAGGACATGCAGGAGATTTCCGTAGGCGGCTATGTGGCGGATATCTTTACCGGGTCGGAAATCATGGAGATCCAGACGGGAAGCCTTGCGCCGATGCGGAAGAAATTGCAAAGCCTTCTTGGGCAATATCCGATAACGGTTGTTTATCCCATTCCCCGGGTCAAGTACCTGTCATGGATTGACGAAAATACGGGGGAATGTTCCAAACCAAGAAAAAGTACGGTAAAAGGCTCTGTTTACAGAGCTTTTTCTGAGTTATACAAGATTAAGCCATTTTTACATGACCCGAACCTGAGGTTTTGTTTCCCCTATTTGGAGATCAGGGAGTACCGGCTGTTAAACGGATGGAGCCGGGATAAGAAAAAAGGATCAATGCGGTACGATAGGATCCCGGCGGCGCTGCTTGATGAGATTAGGATCAACGGCAGGGAAGACTATTTTGGCCTGATTCCCGAAGGGCTTCCGGAACGTTTCACCGCAAAAGATTTCGGGGAGCAGATAAGGGAGCGGAAGGAGATTGCCGCTTTGGTGCTGAACATCCTGCATGATCTGGATGTGGTAGAGCGCTGCGGCAGATCTGGCCGCTATTATTTATACCGGATAAGCGGCACAGATTTTTGATGACGCTGGGAAGGTTTTGCGCTATAATGTGTTTCATATGAAACAGCATGCGGATGACGTTAACCTATAAAAGATAAGGGAGAACACCAAGAGAATATGTATGATGAAATAAATTTCGAAAAAATAGATCTTAGTTTAGAACCACCTGCAAAAGAACCGGAACGGCAGCACTATTTTATTGCAAAGCTTCGCCGGTACGTGGAAGCGGAACGGAAACGCCTTGACCGTTCCGTAACTTGTGCGGTGGTCACCTTCGGCTGCCAGATGAATGCAAGGGACTCCGAAAAACTGTCAGGGATATTGGAGACGGCAGGCTATGAGCTGACAGAAGATGAAAATGCGGATTTTGTCATTTACAATACCTGCACGGTGCGGGATAACGCCAACCAGCGTGTGTACGGGCGGCTGGGGCATTTAGGCGGTATGAAAAAAAAGTTTCCCCACAAGAGGATTGCTCTTTGCGGCTGCATGATGCAGGAGCCCTCCGTGATTGAAAAGCTGAAAAAAAGCTACCGGTTTGTGAATCTGATTTTCGGAACCCATAATATCTATAAATTTGCGGAACTTTTAGTAACCATGTTCGAATCAAAAGACCCGGTGGTTGATATCTGGGATGCCACGGATCAGATTGTAGAGGAACTTCCCACCGAGCGGAAATATCCGTTTAAATCAGGAATCAATATCATGTTTGGGTGCAATAATTTCTGCAGTTACTGCATCGTTCCTTATGTCCGGGGCAGAGAGCGGAGCAGGGAGCCGGAGGATATCCTTCGGGAGATTGAAAGCCTGGCGGCGGATGGCGTTGTGGAGGTCATGCTGCTTGGGCAGAATGTCAATTCCTACGGGCGTAACCTCAAAAACCCCATATCCTTTGCAAGGCTGCTGCAGGAAGTGGAAAAGATTGAGGGGATCAAACGGATCCGTTTCATGACATCCCACCCAAAAGATTTATCGGACGAGCTGATTGCGGTGATGAAGCATTCGGAAAAGATCTGCCGCCACCTGCACCTGCCGCTGCAGTCCGGGTCCACCAGGATCTTACAGGCAATGAACCGCAGGTACACCAGGGAGGATTACCTGGATCTGGTGCAAAAACTGCGAAGGGAAATACCGGATCTTGCCATCACAACGGATATTATCGTGGGATTTCCGGGGGAGACGCCGGAAGATGTGGACCTTACCATAGATATGGTCAAACAGGTGCAATACGACAATGCATTTACATTCCTTTATTCCAAACGGACGGGAACACCGGCGGCAGCTATGGAAAACCAAGTGCCGGAGAACGTCATGAAAGAAGGCTTTGACCGGCTTTTAAATGTGGTCCAGGACACGGCCAGAAAGCAGATCCTGCGCCTTAAGGGGCAGACACTGGATGCTTTGGTGGAGGAAGTAAACGAACAGGATCCGGCGCTTTTGACCGGAAGGCTGTCTAACAATACCATTGTACATTTTCCGGGAGATAAGAGCCTTGTGGGTAAGATTGTTCCGGTCTATTTAAAGGAATGTCATGGTTTTTACTATGCAGGGGAGATACAGGAGGCAAATAATGGCTGAAATGACACCAATGATGCAACAGTATCTGGAGACGAAAAAAGAATACCATGATTGTATCCTGTTTTATCGTCTGGGGGATTTCTATGAGATGTTCTTTGAAGATGCCCTTACCGCATCCAAAGAACTTGAGATCACGCTTACCGGGAAGAACTGTGGTTTGGAAGAGCGGGCGCCTATGTGCGGGATTCCCTATCATGCGGTAGACGGCTATTTGAACAAGCTGGTCACCAAGGGATATAAGGTGGCTATCTGTGAACAGGTGGAGGATCCAAAGCTTGCAAAAGGGCTTGTGAAGCGGGATGTGGTGAGGATCGTCACGCCGGGAACCAATATGAACGTTTATTCCATGGATGAGACCCGAAATAACTTCCTTATGAGCATTGCTTTTTTTCAGGGGAAAACAGGGCTTTCCGTTGCGGATGTGACTACGGGTGATTACTACCTGACCGAGATAGAAGATACGAAAAAGCTTTTGGATGAGATCAACAAATATCATCCCAGCGAGATCATTTGTAATGACGCTTTTTTGGTAAGCGGCGTGGATATTGAGGATTTAAAGGGAAGGCTTGGTATTGCCATTTATCCGCTGGAACCGCACTTTTTTGATGATGACAGGTGTCAGAAGAGCCTGTTAAAGCATTTTCATGTAAGTACCTTACAGGGGATGGGGATTGGGGATTTTCCAGCAGGCATCATTGCCGCAGGTGCATTGATGCTGTACCTGACGGATACGCAGAAAAATTCCCTGGATCATTTTACCCATTTATACCCTTACCTTACCAGCAGATATATGCTTCTTGACAGTTCCACAAGAAGGAATTTAGAGCTTACGGAGACCTTGCGGGAAAAACAAAAAAGAGGATCTTTGCTTGGCGTTTTGGACAAGACCAAGACGGCTATGGGAGCGAGATGCTTAAGGCAGTATATCGAACAGCCCCTGATCGACACGGAACAGATCTTAGGCAGGCTTGACTGCGTGGAGGCTTTATCCAAACAGTCTATGATAAGAGATGAACTCAGGGAGTATTTGAATCCCATCTATGACTTGGAACGCCTTCTTGGGAAGGTAAGTTATAAGTCAGCAAATCCAAGGGATCTGATTGCGTTCCGTAATTCCTTAAGGATGCTGCCCCATATCAAGACTCTTTTGTCTGAATTTAGCGCCGGACTTTTAAAGGAAATAGATAACGAGATTGATGATCTTTCCGATATCTGCCGTTTGATCGAAAATTCTATTTATGAGGAGCCGCCAATTTCTGTGCGGGAAGGCGGGATTATTAAGGATGGATTTGACGAAAACATTGATACGCTGCGCCATGCCAAGACGGAAGGGAAGGACTGGCTTGCCAAGCTGGAAGAAGAGGACCGGGAGCGGACGGGAATCAAGAATCTGAAGATCCGCTATAACAAGGTGTTCGGGTATTATTATGAAGTGACTAATTCTTTTAAGGACATGGTTCCGGAGGATTACATAAGGAAACAGACCCTGGCCAATGCGGAGCGGTATACCAACGCAAGACTGAAGGAGCTGGAGGATACGATCTTAAACGCGGAAGATAAGCTCTATAGCTTAGAGTATGATATGTTCTGCCAGATCAGAGATGCCATTTCGGGGGAAATGGAGCGGATCCAAAAAACCGCAAAAGCCATTGCCAGACTGGATGTGTTTGCTTCCTTTTCGGCCGTTGCGGAGCGCTGCCATTATGTCCGGCCGTCCATCAACGCAAAGGGCGTGATTGACATCAAAGGGGGCCGGCATCCGGTGGTGGAGCAGATGATAACTGGGGATCTGTTTATTGCCAATGACACTCATTTAGACAACAATAAGTTTTGTGTTTCCATCATTACCGGGCCAAATATGGCAGGGAAATCCACTTATATGCGGCAGGTAGCGCTGATTGTCTTGATGGCGCAGATCGGATGTTTCGTTCCGGCGCAAAGCGCCAATATTGGTATGGTGGACCGGATCTTTACCAGGGTCGGCGCATCGGATGACCTGGCAAGCGGCCAGAGTACTTTTATGGTGGAGATGAATGAAGTGGCGAATATCTTACGTAACGCCACGGCAGACAGCCTGCTTATCCTGGATGAGATTGGGCGGGGAACTTCCACGTTTGATGGTCTTTCCATTGCCTGGGCGGTGATCGAACATATCAGCAACAAAAAGCTTCTTGGCGCAAAGACTTTATTTGCCACTCATTATCATGAGCTTACGGAGCTGGAAGGAAAGATGGGCAATGTAAACAATTATTGCATTGCAGTGAAGGAAAAAGGGGATGATATCGTCTTCCTGCGCAAGATTATAAAAGGCGGTGCGGATAAAAGCTACGGTATTCAGGTGGCAAAACTTGCCGGTGTGCCGGATATGGTTATCGACCGGGCCAAGGAGATCTTAGGACAGCTTGTGGACAACGATGTATTAGAAAAGGTCCAGAGCATAGCGGTCAACCAGAAGGATACCAAACACAAAGCCGTGAAATATGACGAGGTGGACTTATCACAGATGTCTTTGTTTGACACCGTGACGGATGAAGATGTGCTCAATGAGTTAAAGGAGATCGATGTGTCTAATTTAACGCCTCTTGACGCGTTAAACACATTATACAGGCTGCAGAATAAACTAAAAAACAGGTGGTAAAGGAAGGTGACATATGCCCCAGATAAATTTATTGAGCCAAAACACGATTGACCAGATTGCTGCCGGGGAGGTAGTGGAGAGACCTTTAAGCGTGGTGAAGGAACTGACGGAAAACGCCATAGACGCAGGCGCTGACGCTATAGCCGTGGAAATAAAAGAAGGCGGGATATCCCTGATCCGTGTTACGGATAACGGATGCGGCATAGAAAAAGACCAGGTCCAGAAAGCCTTTTTGCGCCATGCAACCAGTAAGATCACTACCATTGACGATCTAAGCCATACCAAAAGCCTTGGTTTCCGGGGGGAAGCCTTATCCAGCATTGCGGCAGTTTCCCAGGTTGAAGTGATCACCAAGACGGCGGATTCCTTAACGGGAATACGTTATGCCATAGCAGGGGGAGTGGCGGAAAAGCCGGAAGAAGTGGGTGCGCCGGAAGGAACCACGTTTCTGGTGCATAACTTATTTTATAATACCCCGGCGAGAAAGAAGTTTTTAAAACAGCCCCAGACGGAAGGAGGATATGTTGCCGATATGATGGAGCATCTGGCTCTTTCCCATCCCCACATATCCATTAAGTTTGTAAACAACGGCCAAATCCGGTTCCAAACCTCCGGAAACGGGGATTTAAAGGAAATCATTTATCGAATCTACGGAAGAGACATGGCGGAAGCGTTGATTCCTTTTTCCTTAAAAGGGCAGGGATTTTCCGTAAGCGGTTTTTTGGGCAAGCCGGAATGCAACCGCTCTAACAGGAATTTTGAAACCAGCTTTGTAAATGGCAGGTATGTGAAAAGCGACCTTCTCATGAAAGCCATGGAAGAAGGATACAGGACTTACCTGATGCAGCATAAGTTTCCCTTTTATGTACTTCATTTCGAGTTGGACCCAGATACTATTGACGTGAATGTCCATCCTTCTAAGATGGAGATCCGGATCCACCAGGGAGCAGAACTATATAAGGAACTTTCAAACGCAGTCTTTGACCACCTTAAGGAGCAGGAGCTGATCCCTGACGTGAAGCTTGTGGAAGATGTGAAAAAGGCAGTAAAAGAGGCGTCAAAAGGAGTTGAGAAATCACCGGAACCCTTTGAAATAAACAGGATGCAGATGATAGAAGAAGAAAAAGCAAAGTACCATACAGATGGGCCGAAAGTGGCGGATTTACTGCAAAAAACAGCCCCTAACCGTATCATAGGAAGCGTTTCTATGCCGGAAACGGCCCAAAATGCAGGTATGCATTCAAATCTGCGCACAAATGTGATCAAAGCGGCGGATCATATCCTGGTAGAAAAGCCGGTGCAGCTTGATCTGTTTGAGGAGCATTTCCTTTCGGAACAGTCGAAAGAGGAATATCAGATCTTAGGTCAGGTCTTTCATACCTACTGGCTGGTTGCCTTTAAGGACAGGCTGTTTATCATTGACCAGCATGCCGCCCATGAGAAGGTAAAATATGAACGTCTTGTGAAAGAACTGGAAGCTAAGTCGGTTTCCGCACAGATGATAAACCCTCCCGTTGTCATTACCTTAACGGGGAAGGAAGAAGAGGTTTTGCTGCAGATGGCGGAAAACTTTAAGGCCCTTGGATTTGAAATAGAAGCCTTTGGCAGCGGATCTTATGTTCTGCGGGGGATGCCGGCGGATTTGTACGGATGTAGTGAAAAAGAATTTTTTATGGATATTTTGGATGAGATTGCGGATAATCCTATGAAGGGTACGCCGGACGTGATCTTACACAAGCTGGCGTCCATGGCATGTAAGGCTGCGGTAAAAGGAAATCATGAAATGGCTATGGCAGAGGCCGAAGCGCTTATTGATGAACTTTTGACTTTAGAGGACCCTTATCATTGCCCTCACGGCAGGCCTACTATCATATCTATGACCAAATATGAGATGGAAAAGAAATTTAAACGGATTGTTTGATGATGAAGGAAATGGATCGTAACAACAGAAAAAAACTGATCATTTTGACGGGGCCTACGGCGGTAGGGAAAACCGCATTGTCCATCGCGCTGGCAAAGCGCCTTGACGGGGAGATCATTTCTGCCGACTCCATGCAGGTTTATAAGCATATGGATATCGGCTCCGCAAAGATAAAAGTGGAAGAAATGGAAGAGATCCCACACCACCTGATCGACCTGCTGGAACCGGATGAGGAGTTTAACGTGGTGCGCTTTAAGGAACTTTCCAAGGAAGCCCTCTTCGGGATTTATGAAAGAGGCAGGCTGCCTGTGGTGGCAGGAGGAACCGGGTTTTATATTCAGGCTCTTTTGTATGACATTGATTTTTCCGAAGAAGAAAACCACGGGGAAATCCGAAAAAAGTTGGAAAATTTCGCTACAGAATATGGAGGGGAGGCTCTGCACAGGAAGCTTTTTGAAATAGACCCTGTCTCGGCAAAAGAGATTCATCCAAACAACCAAAAGCGGGTGATCCGGGCACTGGAATTTTATGAGCTTAACGGGTATCCCATTTCCATCCATAACGAAACCCAAAAAAAACGCCTTTCCCCTTACGATTTCTGCTATTTTGTTCTTACGGATGACAGAGATGTTCTGTATGAAAAAATAGAAAAACGGGTGGACCTGATGATGGAGGAAGGGCTTTTGGATGAAGTCCGGGCATTAAAAAATATGGGATATCACAAGAGGATGGTATCCATGCAGGGGCTTGGTTACAAGGAACTCTTAGATTATCTGGATGGGAACGGCACTCTTGATGAGGCAGTAAGCAAGATCAAACGGGACACCCGGCATTTTGCCAAACGGCAGCTCACCTGGTTTCATCGGGAACGGGATGTGATCTGGATCCACAAAAAAGACTTTGACTATGATGACCGGAAAATATTAGCCTATATGGAAGAATGTATCAGTAGATTGGGAGGATGAAGAATTGACGCCGGATTATGAAAGTACATTATATGGAACATTAGGGATATCAAAAGAGGTTTATCTATTTTGTGAAGGTTTATGGGAGTCTTTAAACAGCCGCTTTCAGGAGATTGACGCACTTTCTGAATACAATCAGTTAAAAGTGATCTCTGCCATGCAGAAAAATCAGGTCAGTGAAGCCTGCCTTTTAGGAACTACCGGGTATGGCTACAATGACCTGGGACGGGAAACCTTAGAAAAGGTTTATTCGGATATATTTCATACGGAAGATGCGCTGGTGCGCCCTCAGATCACCTGCGGCACTCATGCGCTGGCCTTGGCGCTTATGAGTAATCTGCGGCCCGGGGATGAACTCCTCTCCCCGGTTGGGAAGCCTTATGATACTTTGGAGGAAGTGATCGGCATCCGTCCTTCAAAAGGCTCCTTAAAGGAATACGGCATCAGTTATTCTCAGGTGGATCTTCTTTCTGATGGCAGCTTTGACTATGAAGGGATCAAAAATGCCATCAATGAAAGGACAAAGCTTGTGACCATCCAGCGGTCGAAAGGCTACCAGACCAGACCGACTCTTTCGGTCAGGCGGATTGGGGAACTGATCCATTTTGTCAAGGATATCAAACCGGATGTGATCTGCATGGTAGATAACTGCTACGGGGAGTTTACAGAAAAAGAAGAGCCATCAGATGTGGGAGCCGATCTTGTGGTAGGTTCATTGATCAAAAACCCCGGCGGCGGGCTTGCCCCCATCGGTGGGTATCTTGCCGGAAAAAAGGAATGCATTGAAAATGCCGCATACCGGCTGACGTCGCCGGGACTTGGCAAGGAGGTGGGCGCATCCTTAGCGGCGCTTCCGGCCTTTTATCAGGGACTTTTCCTTGCTCCTTCGGTTACGGCAAACGCATTAAAAGCCGCCGTATTTGCAGCAAACATTTATGAGGCATTGGGATTTGCCGTTTTGCCGGACGGAAAAGAAACAAGACATGACATCATCCAGGCCGTAACCTTTGGCAGCCCGGAAGGCGTGGTCGCTTTTTGTCAGGGAATCCAACAGGCGGCTGCGGTGGACGGGCATGTGACGCCGGAGCCCTGGGATATGCCGGGATATGACAGCCCGGTGATTATGGCCGCAGGCGCATTCGTGTCAGGATCGTCTATTGAGCTAAGCGCAGACGGCCCCATAAAACCGCCTTACAGCGTATTCTTTCAGGGCGGCCTTACCTGGCAGCATGGCAAATTCGGCATTATGAAGAGCATGCAGAAACTGGTAGAAAAAGGGATTATCCTGAAGGATTTTGACAAACGAAACTTATAAAAAAAATATGAAATTTGTATACATAAATTGCCAACTGTGCTAATATAAAAACCGGAAGCGTTTTCTTTCCGGTCTTATGCGGTGCATATGACCGTAACCACTGAGAGAAGGGATAGGAAAGGAAATGGATGACCAAAATTAATGTATTACAAAACGGGCTGCCTTATGAAAAATTCCTTGCCCTTGGCCCAAAAGCGCTTACGGAGGAGGAACTGATCGCCATTATTTTAAGAACCGGAACGAAAAATACTCCGGCGCTGAAACTGGCGGAAGAAATCCTATCTAAGGCTTCCAGTAAGGAAGAAGGGTTAAACGGGCTTCACCATTTATCAGTGCAGGAGCTTATGGAGATACCGGGTATCGGGGAAGTAAAGGCGGTAAAGATCAAGTGTATGGCGGAGATGGCAATCCGCATGGCAAGGCACAAAGCCGCCGCTAAGCTTAAATTTGATGCGCCGGAAACGGTGGCGGATTACTATATGGAAGAGATGCGCCACCAGGAAAAAGAAAAAATATTGCTGTTGCTGCTTGATAACAGGCTGCAGTTGATCGAAGAATATATGATATCGCTGGGTACGGTGAATGCTTCTTTGTTATCCACCCGGGATGTGTTTGTTAAGGCGCTTACCTGCCGGGCAAGCAGTTTTATGCTGCTCCACAACCATCCAAGCGGAGACCCCGCCCCCAGCAGGAATGATATCCAGATCACGCAAAAGATGAAAGAAGCAGGCGAGTTGATGGACATGCCTCTGATCGACCATATCATATTAGGGAACGGTACATTTATCAGCCTGAAAAAAGAAGAGCTAATATAGAAAGAGGGGTACTTATTTTGTCAAACGTTGCATTTGGTATTGACCTTGGAACCAATAATATTAAAATTTATAATCGTTCCGATGATACGATCTTAGTTGAAAAGAACATGATCGCCATTGAGAACAAGAACACATTATTTGCCTATGGTGATTCCGCTTTTGATATGCATGAAAAAGCGCCGGGAAATATCCATATTTCTTATCCGCTTTCTAATGGCGTGATTGCCGACATCAAAAACATGGAGCTTCTGGTCAAATATTTTATCAGTGACCTTTGCCGAAGCAATATTAAACCGGGTGATTACTATATTGCGGTTCCTACTGACGTCACGGAAGTGGAAAAGAGGGCTTTTTATGACCTGATCCGGGATGCGGGAGTAAAGGCAAGAAGGATCATGGTAGTGGAAAAGGCGGTGGCAGACGGCCTGGGGATGGATATCGACGTAAAAAATTCTCAGGGTGTACTGATCGTCAATGTAGGATTTGACACCACGGAGATCTCTATCCTGTCTTTGGGCGGAATCGTTCTTAGCAGACTGATCAAAGTAGGCGGCCAGAAATTTGACGATGCCATCAGGGCGGCGGTGCGCCGTGAGTTCAGCCTGATCATCGGTGGAAAGACAGCGGAAAACGTGAAAATGGCGGCTGTAGATCTGGAGAAAGCAGGAAAAGGCGCACTGGTCTATGGGCGGGATATCGTGACCGGTCTTCCGGTGGAGAGGGAGCTTCCCACAAAGCTTATTGATGAGGCGTTGATTGAACATTTTTACACGATTATTGATAATATTAAAGTGATCTTAGAGAGGACGCCGCCGGAGCTTGCGGCAGATATTTACCGTCATGGCGTTTATCTTACCGGCGGGGCATCCCAGGTGAACCATCTTGCCGCATTGGTGCAACAGGGAACAGGCCTTAAAGTTAATGTTTCGGAAAATCCGGTGACCAGCGTCGCACTAGGTCTTTCCAAGATCATTAAAGATGATAATTATAAGTCAGTGGCCTATTCAATTGAAGGAATGAGCAGATGAGTCCTATTATAAAGAAAAAAGGAGAGAAGTTTACAATACCCAGTAAATATCTCCTTTTTATTTTAACATTGTTATGCACAGGTCTGATCGTGTTAACGTTCAGCACCGATATATTAAGCGCTCCGTTAAGCGCGGTTGGCGGTTTTGTTATCACGCCGCTGCAAAACGGGGTGAGCAAAGCGGGAAGCTGGTTGAATACCCGTTCAAAGGAACTTGTCCAGATTCGGTCGCTCCTTCAGGAAAATGAAAACCTGCAGGAACAGATCGACCAGTTGACCATAGAAAATATCAAGCTGCAGCAGGATCGCTATGAACTGACAAACCTCAGGGAACTGTACAATCTGGATTCCCAGTATGATGAGTATGAAAAGATTGGAGCGCGGATCATTGCTAAGGATTCCAGCAACTGGTTCCACACCTTCGTGATCAACAAAGGTGCGGAAGACGGGCTTTTAACCGATATGAATGTTATGGCTGGAAGCGGACTTGTGGGCAGGATCGTGGATGTAGGGCCGGACTGGGCAAAAGTCATGTCCATCATAGATGACAATTCCAATACCAGCGGCATGGTACTTTCCACATCGGATAATCTGATGGTCCGGGGAGATCTGGAACAGTATGCGGAAGGGATGATACGGTTTGAAATGCTGATCGACAATGCGGACCGGGTGGTGGAAGGCGATAAGATTGTTACTTCCAACGTAAGTGACAAATATCTTCCGGGAATCCTGATCGGATACATAGCCAAGGTCAATGTGGATTCCAATAATCTGACCAAGTCCGGACTGATCACACCGGCTGTTGATTTTGAACACTTAGAAGAGGTGCTTGTGATCACCCAATTAAAGCAGACAATAGGAGAGTAGTTTGAGAAGGTTTATCATATCCGTGATTTTGATCATCCTGTGCTTCCTGCTCCAGACCACGTTTTTTCAAGGGCTGGATTTTGGCGGCATTGTGCCGAATTTAATGATTGTGCTGACGGCATCCTTCGGGTTTATGCGGGGGGAAAAGACTGGGCTGTTGTACGGTTTTTTCTGCGGGCTTTTGGTTGATATCTTTTTCGCCAATGTGTTAGGGTTTAACGCTATGATTTATATGTACATCGGGTATGCCAACGGTAAATTCAACCGTATTTTCTTCCCGGAAGAGATAAAGCTCCCGCTGGTGCTTATTTTGGTAAGCGATCTGATCTATGGATTTTCTTATTATGTGATCTTATTTTTACTCAGGGGGAAATTTAACTTAGGTTTTTATTTTTTACATATTATTCTGCCGGAAATGGTCTACACCATTTTGGTAACGCTGCTATTATATCCGCTGATCCTGTGGCTTAACAAAAAATTGGAAGAAGCGGAACAAAGGAGTGCACGTAAGTTTGTTTGAGAATTTTAAAGAAAAAACGATAAATATGATAACCTCAAGGTCCTTTTTCCTGGTTATCCTCATGTGTTGTATCGGCGGTATCATGATCAATAGGATTTTCGACCTTCAGATCGTTCATGGGGAGGAGTATCTGGATTCCTTTCAGATGAAGATCAGGAAGGAGCGCACCATTAAAGGAAGCCGGGGATGCATTTACGACAGGAACGGGAATCTTTTGGCTTATAACGAGCTGGCTCATTCCGTTGCGATTGAGGATGTATATGAGAGCGGCCGTTATAAAAACCAGAATCTGAACACCACAATCCATAAACTGATCAAGATGATAGAGGACAGCGGTGATAAGATTGTAAGTGACTTTAAGATCATCTTAGATAAAAGCGGCCATTATGTTTTTACGGTGGAAGGTACCCAGCTTTTGCGGTTCCTTGCGGATGTTTATGGACATGCCGCCATTGATCAGCTTGAAGTGAAAGAGCGCACGGCTTCCGCCCAGGAAGTCATGGATTATCTGTGTGGATGGGATCGGTTCCGGATTGGTGATTATGATGCGGATACCACAAAAGAAACCTTTGTTCCTGGAGCAGGATATACCAGGGAAGAGGCGCTGAAAATCCTGACTATCCGCTATGATATGCACAGCAATATGTACCAGAAGTATATTGCGACCACGGTTGCTTCTGATGTAAGTGAAAAAACCGTTGCGGTAGTGATGGAAAATGCCCCGGAATTAGAAGGGGTGTCCATTGTGGAAGATACCGTCCGTAAATATGTGGACAGTGTTTATTTCTCCCAGATCATCGGCTATACCGGAAAAGTTTCTCAGGAAGATCTAGAGGAACTGCAATCATCGGAAAACGGCAAAGCCTACGACTTAAACGATACCGTGGGGAAGCTGGGCATCGAAAAATCCATGGAAAGCGAACTTCAGGGAACCAAAGGAAGCGAGACTATTTTTGTAAACAGTGTGGGGAAGGTGACGGAGACCGCGGATTATGTGGAGCCGGCTGCAGGGAATGACATTTACCTTACGATCGACAAAGACCTCCAGATTGCAGCATATAAGATCTTGGAGGAAAGGCTTGCAGGTATTTTGTGTACCAATATCATCAATGCAAAGGAATTTGACACCTCAGAAGTCGCAAGCAGTAAGATTAAGATCCCTATTTATGACGTTTATTTTGCTCTGATCAATAACAATGTGATAGACACAGACCATTTTAAAGAGCGGAATGCGGGAGAAACCGAAAAACAGGTATACGATGCCTACAAGGCTCATAAAGCATATGTTTTTGAACAGCTTCAAAAGGAGCTCACAGACAGCATGACTCCATATGAAACTCTAGACATGGAATATCAGGTTTATGAAAGCCATATAGCGGAAATGCTTTATGATCATGGAATCATTGTGCGTGACCGGGTGGACGTGAAGGACCAGACCTATATTGCCTGGACCACCGATGAGGTGATCAGCTTAAACGAGTATCTTAAATACTGTATTTCCATGAACTGGATTGATGTATCCAAATTAGACCTTGACGGACAATATTCTGATTCGGAGCAGATCTACGAAAAGATGGTTGGCTATATTATGGACCAGTTAGATGAGGATGCGTATTTTACCAAAAAGATTTACCGTTTTATGATCAAAAAAGATGTGATATCGGGAAATCAGATCTGCCAGATTCTGTTAGAGCAGGATGTTGTGGAGATTTCCGAGGAAGATAAGGATCTGTTTGAAAGGGGAGGGATATCCGCTTACAATTTCATGATGGACAGAATCCGCAATCTGGATATCACGCCTGCCCAGCTTGCATTAGACCCCCATTCAGCTTCGACTGTGATCACGGATGTGAATACCGGGGATGTGCTTGCTCTGGTTTCTTATCCGAGTTATGACAATAACCGGATGGCAAACGGTGTGGATGCGGAATATTTCTCGGAACTGTTAAACGACCTTTCCACGCCCATGAGAAACTATGCCACCTATCAGGTAACCGCTCCCGGTTCTACGTTTAAGATGGTATCCGCTACCGCCGGAATGATGGAAGAGATCATAACTCCCCAGAGCACGTTTTTCTGCTCCGGGATATTTGACAAGATAGAACCGCCGCCTACCTGCTGGAACAGGGGCGGCCATGGAACACTGAATGTTTCAGGAGGAATCGGCAATTCCTGCAATGTGTACTTTTATGAAATGGCCTACCGGCTGGGGATGACAGGTGAAAGCTATTCTTCAGACACCGGCCTTAAAAAACTGGAAAAGTATGCCGGACTGTATGGGCTTACGGATACTTCCGGTATCGAAATTGAAGAGACCACCCCTCAGGTTTCTACGGAAGATGCTGTCAGGTCAGCAATCGGACAGGGCAACCACAGCTTTACCACGGTAGGACTTGCCAGGTATGTGACCACGGTGGCCAACAGCGGTACCTGCTATGACCTCACACTGATCGATCGGATCACGGACCGCAACGGAGTCCAGCTTGCGGACAATCATGCAAAGGTGCGGAATATCATTGACATGGAGCCTTCTTACTGGAATGCCATCCATCAGGGGATGCGGCAGGTGGTGGAAAGTAATTCCCATTACCGGGGTCTTGGAATAAACGTGGCAGGAAAGACCGGCACGGCGGAGGAGAACAAGCGTCGGGCCAACCATGCGCTGTTTGTGTGCTATGCCCCTTATGAAGAACCGGAAATAGCCATTGCAACAAGGATAGCGTACAGCTATTCATCCAGTTATGCGGCTCAGACTACCCGGGATATCATTGAATATTATTTTGGCCTCAGGGATGAAAACGAGATCATCGACGGAAAGGCCACTCAGGTTACGGTATCCACTACAGTAACAGACTAAAATATGTTTTTGGCAAGGAGTTGAAAAATTTTGAAAAATTCTGTGGTAATAAAAAGTTTTCCCAGCGGGATCGTGCTTCATTTAAATCCGGAGATTCCCTTTGACGAAATCCTTTCAGATGTGGAAGATAAATTCAGGGAGTCCAGTGCCTTTTTCAAGGACGCCAAGATGGCGCTGTCCATTAAGGACAGAGTTTTGTCCAATGAGGAAGAATTTCAGATTCTGGGGGCAATTTCCCAAAATTCTAACTTAAGAATCATCTGCCTGGTGGGGGAAGACGATGAGACGAACCAGCATTTTGTAAAAGCCTTGCAGCAAACAGATACTGAACATACCCAGGGCGCCAGTTCAGAAGGGCAGTTTTACCGGGGAACGCTTAAAAACGGCGAAGTATTGGAAACCGAATCCAGTATTGTGATCTTAGGGGATGTTTATCCCGGGTCTTCCATTATCTCCGCTAAGGATATTATCGTACTTGGCGGCTTGTTTGGGGAAGCTTACGCCGGGGGGAATGGAAGCCCCGGACATTATGTGGCAGCGCTTGAAATGTCACCTGAAAAATTAAAAATAGGTGATTTCAAATATACATTAAAGGAAAAAGGGGCTAAATGGTCGATCAAACCCAAGGTACAGCCTAAAATTGCATATGTAAAAGGCGATCGCGTCATGATTGAATCCATCACAAAAGAATTACTGAGTGAATTGCCAATTTAACGGCTTTCTCAGGGGACGAGATTAATTCATTATGGAGGTTTTTTAAATGAGTGAAGTAATTGTCGTCACATCAGGGAAAGGCGGTGTGGGAAAGACCACTACATCCGCAAACATTGGAACCGGTCTTGCTGCCATGGGAAAACGTGTTGTCTTGATCGACACGGATATCGGGTTGCGCAACCTGGATGTTGTCATGGGGCTGGAAAACAGGATTGTTTATAATCTTGTGGACGTGATAGAAGGAAAATGCCGTGTAAAGCAGGCACTTATCAAAGATAAGCGGCATCCGAGCTTATATCTTCTTCCTTCTGCACAGACAAAGGATAAAACGGCAGTCAGCCCTGACCAGATGGTGAAAATGATAGGACAGCTCAGGGAGCAGTTTGATTATATCATTTTAGACTGTCCGGCAGGGATTGAACAGGGGTTTAAAAATGCCATTGCAGGCGCTGACAGGGCGCTTGTGGTGACAACGCCGGAAGTTTCGGCAATCCGGGATGCTGACCGGATCATAGGTTTATTGGAGGCAAGTGATTTTACGAAAATTGATCTGATCATAAACCGCCTTAAAGTGGAAATGGTAAAGCGGGGGGATATGATGAGTGCGGCCGATGTAGTGGATATCCTTGCTATCAGCCTGATCGGGGTGGTTCCCGATGATGAAAGTGTGGTCATAGCTACCAATCAGGGAGAGCCGCTGGTTGGAAACAGTTCTCTGGCAGGAAAGGCATATCAAAATATATGCTACCGGGTGGCTGGAAAAGAAATACCCTTTCTTGAATTTGAAAAAGGTGTTTCTTTCTGGACAAGGGTGTCAGGAATTTTCCATAAGAATTAGGAGGTGGCCGCATGGGTGTCAGAAATTTTTTTAATCGAAGAAAATCAAGGGAAATTGCCAAGGATCGTCTGAAAATTCTCCTGATCTCCGACAGAGTAAACTGCTCCCCGGAGATGATGGAAATGATAAAAACGGATATTGCAAAGGTAATCTCCAAGTATATGAAAATTGATACGCAGAGCATGGAGATACAAATTGCCAAAACAGACCGTAAGGGGCGGGATAAAACACCGACTCTTTACGCCAATATCCCCATTTTGGATCTACATAAGAATGTAAACTGAAAGGACTAAGATAAGCAATATGCTGAAGCATTACAGGATAAGACATTATAATTTTAAGCTGGTCATCTTTGTATTGGCGCTGGCATCTATCGGAGTTATTGCGGTAGGCAGCGCCGAACCGGCATTGCAGGGCAGGCAGCTTGCCGGCTTTGTGGCCGGAACTTTTTTGATGATCGTTATTTCCCTGTTTGATTACTCTGTGCTCTTAAAACTTTACTGGCCAATGTATCTGTTTAACCTGGTGCTGCTGGCGCTGGTCATATTCCGGGGTGAGGAGACAAACGCTTCTCAGCGTTGGATGACGATCCTTGGAATCCGGTTCCAGCCCTCGGAGCTTGCCAAAATTTTATTGATCTTGTTTTTTGCTCAGTTTATCTATCTGCATAAGGAAAAACTAAATACGTTCCAGTATATTGCCTTATCCTGTGTCCTGTTCTTGATTCCGGCGGCACTGGTCATCAACCAGCCGGATCTGTCCACTACGATCATTATCTGTCTGATTTTTGCGGTAGTCATGTTTACGGGTGGTCTCAGCTTTAAGGTGATCGCAGGTTTTTTGGCTGTGGCGGTTCCCCTTGGGATCATCTTATTTACTCTGATATTACAGCCGGACCAGAAGATCATCAATAAGTATCAGAGAAACCGGATCGTTGCCTTTTTAAACAAAGAAGAGTATGCAAATGCAGAAGGCTACCAACAGGAGTATTCCGTGATGGCGATCGGTTCCGGACAGCTTACCGGAAAAGGCTACAAAAATAACCAGATCAGTTCCGTAAAGAACGCAGATTTTATTGCGGAGCAGCAGACAGACTTTATTTTTGCGGTGATAGGGGAAGAGTTTGGTTTTACCGGAGCATGTACGGTGATCGTGCTGATCACCCTTATCAGCGTGGAGTGTTTTTTGACCGCACAGCGAGCGAAGGATCTGGCCGGTACGGTGATTGCGTCGGGAGTGGGGGGAATGATAGGCTTTCAAGGCTTTGTGAATATTGGTGTAGTCACTTATCTTTTACCCAATACCGGACTTCCTCTGCCCTTTGTCAGCTACGGGCTTACTTCACTGATCAGTTCTTTTATCGGAATTGGATTTGTTTTAAATGTGGGGTTACAATGCAGGGAAAAATGATGTATAATAGAAGAGTGTGTGATAACTATTGTTGAATACTAGAAGGGGGTATGTCAATATGAATATTGCATTGATTGCGCATGATGCAAAAAAGAAATTGATGCAGAATTTTTGTATCGCTTACAGGGGGATCTTAACAAAGAATGAGTTGTATGCAACGGGAACTACAGGCCGTTTGATTGAGGAAGTCACAAACTTAAATGTCCATAAATTTTTAGCCGGTCATCTTGGCGGGGAGCAGCAGATCGGCGCACAGATCGAACATAATCAGATGGACCTTGTGATCTTTCTGCGCGACCCGTTAACTTCGAAACTGCATGAGCCGGATGTCAACAATGTGGTCAAACTTTGCGACATGCATAATATTCCGCTAGCAACGAATCTGGCAACTGCAGAATTGCTGATCAAATCGTTAGACAGAGGAGACATGGAGTGGCGTGAAATGTACAAATAAAAGAACCTGCGGGTTACTCTTCCTTATACTGTTATTATTCTTTTGCGAAGGCTGCGGCAGGGTTTCCTATGAGATGCCTTATACCGCTTCCAGTGAAATCAGCAGTTTCAGGATCGTTAATCAGAAGGAAAGCAGTGAGTTAGCGGACCCCTTTGCCAAAGATATCTGTGTTGCAGGCACCGACGGGATTCTCTTAGATTCGGTGGACATGTCAAGGGCATCCGCTGCAGGTCTGTTTGACATTAACAGAAAAAATACCATTTATGCAAAAAATATTCATGAGAAGCTTTATCCTGCCAGCCTGACCAAGGTGATGACCGCCCTTGTGGCCATCAAACATGGTTCTACGGATATGAAGCTTACTGCCTCCGGCAATGTAAGGCTTCAGGAGCCGGGTGCACAGGTGTGCGGTATCAAGGAAGGGGATCAGATGACTTTAAACCAGGCGCTTCATCTGCTCCTTATTAATTCTGCCAATGATGCGGGGGTAGTGATCGCTGAAGGGATAGGCGGCTCTTTAGAAGGGTTTGCGGAAATGATGAACGAGGAAGCGGCAGCCATTGGCGCCACTAACACTCATTTTACCAATCCCCACGGCCTGCCGGATGATAACCATTATACCACAGCTTATGATATGTACCTGATCATGAATGCAGCCGTTAAATATCAGTTGTTTAATGAGATCATCCAGATGGACAACTACACTACCGTGTATTATGATAAAAACGGAGCTGAAAAGGATATCTCCGTCAAAAATTCTAATGCATATATTCAGGGAAATGCCACGGTACCGAGCGGCGTTACCGTCTTAGGGGGAAAGACAGGTACCACCAATGCGGCAGGAAACTGTCTGGTATTGATTTCCAGGGATTCATCCAGCAATCCTTACATATCAATCATTATGCGTTCTGAGGGCAGGGACGCACTTTATGAACAGATGACAGATTTGTTGGAGGAAATAGTCAATTAACAGTTGTTTTTTACCTTGTAATCACTTATAATGATTTTAGGCCATATTGAAGCGTTCATAAGCCAATATACTTCAGGAGGGAAGACCAATGGTTCAGTTAATAGTTGGAAAAAAGGGGAAGGGCAAGACAAAACATTTATTGGATAAGGTTAACAATGAAATACTTACGGCATCCGGAAATATCGTGTATCTGGACAAAAGTACCAAACACATGTATGAGTTAAATAACAAAGTCAGGTTGATAGATGTTTCTTCTTATTTGATCAGCGATTCGGACGAATTTACCGGGTTTGTCTGTGGGATTATTTCTCAGGATCATGATTTGGAACAGATGTATTTTGACAGCTTTTTAAAGATTGCATGCATTAAGGATGAGAATGTGGAACCGATCATCAAAAAGCTTGAAAAGATCAGTGAAGTATTCGGGGTAGATTTTATCCTGAGCATTTCATTAGATGAAGAGGAATTGCCGGCTTCTGTTAAAGAGAAAATTATTGCTTCTTTATAATTTACATAAAAGCCCCGGGACACCCCGGGGCTTTTTAAAAGACAGGAAATTCTGGAAACTTAAAATAAGCAGAGGGTGTTGATTTGGAGCAAAACAGGAATAATAAGATTGTTAAATACCGAAAGCCTCTCAATATCAATATTGGCATGGTCATTTTTGCCGTCATCCTGGTGTATATTGTAATCTGTGTATTTATGTATTTCACACAAAAACATGTGGAAGGCCATCAGGTCACGGTGGGTTCCCTTTCCACTAATAATATCTATAAAGGAATCGCTTTAAGGGATGAGGAGATCATTACGGCAAGTCAGGCCGGTTATGTGAACTATTATGCACGGGAAGGAGAACGGGTAGGTGTTGGCAATCTTGTCTATACACTGGATGAGTCAGGCAGACTTGCAGATTATTTGAATACGGAAGTGTCGGGCAGTACCCTTACCAGCCAGGATCTTGCGGAATTGAAATCCGAGATTTTGGGGTTTGTAAATAACTTTGATCCGGAATATTTTTCCTCCGTGTATGATTTTAAGTTCAGTGTACAGGGCACGGTATTAAAGCTTGCCAACGCTAACATTTTAGAGAATATTGATTCCATTAACCAGGCGGGGATTGCAGAGCTCATTTCCTTTTGTAATGCACCGGATACCGGGATCGTGATCTATTCTATGGATGGTTATGAGGATAAAACGGCACAGGAGCTTACGGAAGCGGATTTTGACGTCAGGAATTATGAAAAGACCCAGCTGATCAGCAATGAATTGATTGCGGCGGGAGATCCGGTTTATAAGCTTTCCACAAATGAAGACTGGTCCATCGTCATACAAGTTGACTCCGATAAAGCGGATGAGTTACTGGAAAAGGAATTTGTGAAAGTGAAATTCCTTAAAAATCAGGATACCTCATGGGGTGAAGTATCGCGGCATACCAATGAGGCAGGTGAGATTTTTGTAGAATTATCCTTTAATAATTCCATGGTAACGTTCTGTACCGACCGTTTTATAGACGTTGAACTTATTTTAGAGGATGAAACAGGCCTTAAGATCCCTAATTCCTCCATCGTGAAAAAGGAGTTCTTTATTGTTCCGAAAGAATACGTCACAAAAGGCGGAAACGGAAACAGTGACGGCGTTTTACGGGAAACTTATGCTGAAGACGGAACCGTGACAACGGAATTTGTAGAAACGGCCATTCATGGTGAAACAGAAACGGAATATTACCTGGACGATATCTCTTTACGGATCGGGGAATATATCTTGAAACCTGAATCCACGGAAAAATATGCACTTAGTAAAAGGGGAAGCCTTACCGGTGTGTATAATATCAATAAAGGCTATGCCGATTTTAAACAGATTGATGTCCTTTATGATAATGATGAATATTCTATTGTTAAGTCCAACACACAGTACGGGTTAAGTGCCTACGATTATATTGTGCTGGACGCCCAGGCCGTTGAGGATGACGAATTTATTTATAATTAAGTGCGTATGCAAAAGGAAGGCAGACCAAATGATCAGGGAAAACATTAAAACAGCGCAGGAAAATATTGAAAGGGCATGCCAAAACGCATCCAGGGATCCCGGTGAGGTTACCTTGATAGCTGTCAGCAAAACAAAACCAGTTTCCATGCTGATGGAGGCTTATCAGTATGGCTGCCGGGAGTTTGGCGAAAATAAAGTACAGGAGCTGGTAGAGAAATACCAGATCATGCCAAAGGACATCCACTGGCACATGATCGGTCATCTGCAGAGAAACAAAGTAAAATATATTGTAGATAAGGTGGCATTGATCCACAGTGTGGACTCTTTACGTCTTGCGGAAGAGATCAGCAAGGAAGCCGTGAAAAAAGGGCTTACAGTTTCTGTTTTGATCGAAGTCAATATTGCTGGAGAAACAAGTAAATTCGGAACCGCTGCGGAAGAAACCACAGAGCTTGTCCGTCAGGCCGCATTGCTGCCAGGTATTCGTATTAAGGGGTTGATGACAATAGCACCTTTTGTAGAAAATTCAGAGGAAAATCGACAATACTTTGAAATTCTGCGGCAATTAGCTGTTGACATAACTAAGAAAAACATTGATAATGTTAATATGAATGTTCTGTCCATGGGAATGACAGGAGATTATATGGTTGCTGTTGAAGAAGGGGCTACTATGGTCCGCATCGGAACCGGTATTTTTGGGGAACGGCAATATTTATTGTAAGGAGTGATACCAGAATGGGTGTAATGGACAAGTTTATTAACTACATGAAATTGAACGACGATGATGATTTCTATGATGATGATTACGATGATGAACCGATTATAGATAACAGATCCCAGAAGCAATCCGTAGTAAAAGACGATGTGATCGTGGAAGATGAAAGAACGGTCAAAAAGACAACGCCAAAGGTCACGCCTATGCGGCCTACCAAGAAAACGGGAAATGGCATGGAAGTTTGTGTGATCAAGCCAACATCCATTGAAGATGCCAGAGAAATTACGGAAACATTGCTTGCCAACCGGACAGTGGTACTTAACTTAGAGGGGCTGGATGTGGATATCGCCCAAAGGATCATAGATTTTACTTCCGGTTCCTGTTTTGCCATTAGCGGCAATCTCCAGAAGATTTCACATTACATATTTATCATTACACCTGCGATTGTGGATATATCGGGTGATTTCCAGGAAATATTATCAGGGTCATTTGATGTTCCGATCAATAATGGTATGTAAAACCGGATGATAAAGCAAAACAACGAAAACAACGGATGCCGGGCTTTGCCAGACATCCGTTATTTGTGAAAGGAATACAGCCGATATGAGTACTCGTTTAAATGTTATGTATCAAAAAAAGCCTTGCTATGACATTATTTTCTCAGAAGATTTTGGGGAGCTTTTAGATGAGCTTGCCCCTTTGTCCATTGAAAACAGGAAAGTATGTATCATAACGGACAGCCATGTATCTTCCCTTTACGGCGATGAAGTGATGGAACTCCTTAAGGGGAAATGCCGCAAACATGTCTTATTTTCATTTCCGGCAGGGGAAGAAAACAAAACATTGGATACCGTAAAAGAAATCTACACTTTTTTAATCAGGGAAGGATTTGACCGAAAAGACCTTCTGATTGCCCTTGGCGGGGGTGTTGTGGGTGATATAGCCGGCTATACCGCGGCAACCTACCTAAGGGGCGTGGATTTTGTGCAGATTCCCACTACTTTGCTGGCACAGGCGGATTCCGGAATTGGCGGGAAGACTGGCGTGGATTTCGACGGGTTCAAAAATATGGTAGGTGCTTTTTACATGCCTAAGCTTGTCTATATGAATGTGGGTACCTTAAAAACCTTGGATGACCGTCAGTATTTCAGCGGGTTTGCGGAGATCATGAAGCACGGACTTATCAAGAGCGGACCCTTTTACGAATGGCTTCTTGACAATATGTATGAGATCAATGACCGGGAAACGGAAACCCTTTTAGAGATGGTGCAAAGAAGCTGTATGGTCAAAAAGCTTGTGGTGGAGAAGGACCCTGGCGAGCAGGGGGAGAGGGCGCTTTTAAACTTTGGACATACTATCGGCCATGCAATAGAAAAGTATAAAAATTTCTCGTTGACACATGGGGAATGTGTTGCCCTTGGCGCTGTTGCCGCCGCGTTTATTTCCTGGAAGCATGAATGGCTTTCTATGGAGGAATACTATGAGATCAGGGATATGTTTGTTCCCTTTAATCTCCCGATCTCTATAGAAGATATCGACCCGGAGGAAATTTTAAAGCTCACAAAGTCCGATAAGAAAATGGAAGATGGGCAGATCAAATTTGTTCTCCTTAAGAAGGTCGGCAAAGCCGTGATCGACAAGACGGTAACTGACCAGGATATCTTAAATGCATTATCTGAAATACATTATGTGGAAGAGAATGATTGATGATGAATAAGAAAAAAAATAAGATCCTACTGCTGGATATTCTTTTTCTGGTCTTATTAGTTTCGATTGACCAGTACACAAAGTATATTGCGGTCCAGAAGTTAAAAAACCAGCCCGCATTTAATATTATCAATGGTGTGTTGGAGTTTAACTACCTTGAAAACCGTGGTGCGGCATTTGGGATGCTCCAAAACCAAAAGTTCTTTTTTGTATTTGTTGCCATCATATTTTTATGCGTGATCGCCTATGTATTGGTAAAGGTTCCACTGCAAAAGAAATATAACCGCATTCATATTCTGCTTGTTATGATTGCGGGAGGCGCTATCGGTAATCTGATCGACCGCCTGCGGCTGGATTATGTAGTGGATTTTATTTATATCGTGCTGATCAATTTCCCTATTTTTAATGTTGCTGATATGTATGTAACTTTTTCCACGGTAATTTTGATCATACATGTCCTTTTTGTGTATAAAGAAAACGACTTTTATTTCCTTAGCTTTAAACAAAAGAAATTCAGGGAATTGAAATGATATGGATTCACAGAAAGAATTTCAATTTACGGTAACTGAAGAAATGGAAGACGAGAGAATCGATAAGTGTCTGAATGCGCTTATGGATTCTTTGTCTCGTTCTTATATTCAAAAACTTTTTGCTAACGCAGTCACGGTAAATGATAAAACGGTTAAACCCAGTTACCGCGTCAATGTGGACGATGTCATAAGGTTAATCCTTCCCCCGTCTGTTGTGCCGGATATTCTTCCGGAAAATATTCCTTTATCTGTCCTTTATGAAGACCAGGATGTGATCGTGGTCGATAAACCGAAAGGGATGGTCGTTCATCCCGCCCCCGGCCATTATGAGGGAACATTAGTCAATGCGCTGCTGTATCACTGTGGGAGCGGGTTAAGCGGCATTAACGGTGTAATGCGGCCTGGAATCGTACACAGAATCGACCGTGACACGACAGGCTCTATTATTGCCTGCAAAAATGACCATGCACATAGTGAGATAGCCAGGCAGCTGAAAGAGCATACCATCGTAAGGAAATACCATGCAATCGTGCAGGGAGTATTAAAAGATGACCAGGGAACTATCCGGACGCTGATCGGCCGTCATCCCACAGACCGCAAGAAGATGGCTGTGTTAAAGCAGGGCGGGAAAGAAGCCATTACCCATTACCGAGTTTTACAGCGTATGAGAAACGCTGCCTACATTGAATGCGTACTAGAAACGGGCCGGACCCATCAAATCAGGGTCCATATGGCCAGTCTAGGACATCCGCTTTTGGGCGATGTGGTATATGGGCCCAAAACCAATCCGTATAACCTTACCGGACAGACGCTGCATGCAAAGACCCTGGGATTTGAGCATCCTGCTACAGGCAGGTACGTGGAGACAGATGCGCCCCTGCCGGAATATTTTGAAAAACTTTTAAATTCTTTGCAGTAGGAAAAATATTGTACAATAAGCATTTTTTGTGTATAATATTACTAGAATTAGAATTTAATAGCACATTTATTTGTATAATGTGCAAGAATGGAGGAATCAGTATGAATACAATCATTACAATTGGACGTCAGTTTGGATCTGCCGGAAGAGAAATAGGGGAAAAGGTTGCAGAGTATTTTGGTATAAAATATTATGACAAGGAATTGTTGACAAGAGCGGCAAAGGAAAGCGGATTTTGCCAGGAAATGCTGGAAAACCACGATGAACGCCCGACCAATTCTTTTTTGTATAATCTGGTCATGGATACGTATTCCTTTGGTTATAACGCATCCCATTTTGTGGATATGCCAATCAGCCATAAGGTATTTTTGGCGCAATTTGACACCATTAAAAAGATTGCCCATGAAGAGCCTTGCGTAATCGTGGGAAGATGCGCAGATTATGCGTTAAGCGATCTAAAAAATTGTGTGCATATATTCATTTATGCGAATGAAGACGCAAAGATCAAGCGCGTTATGGAACGCTATAGCTTAGATGCCGGTAAAGCTAAGGATATGTGCATCAAAAAAGATAAACAACGCCAAAGCTATTATAATTATTATTCCTCCAAAAAATGGGGCCGGGCTGACAGTTATGATCTTTGCATCAACAGCAGCGTTTTAGGCGAGGAAGGCACTGTTAAATTGATCATCCAGTATGTGGAGGACTTTGAAAGTAAAAATAAGGGTTTGGCGGATTAAATACAACTATTCGCAAAACACAAGTTTAACGAATAGTTGGCTAGGTTTCCATCATGGCAGCACGCCGTACAGGCCAACTGATTCGTTAAGCTTGCAGATACTGATACCTGTTTAAGGATTTAAAATCGTAATTTCTTTGGAACAATCTTAGGCTGCTTCATTTCCATGGTTTCTTCCGCAAGCTGCTTACGATCCACGTAATCCAATGTGCTGTTATATTTTGTTGTATAACTTTTAAGGCTGTCTGACTGTTTTTTAGATGAAGATTCAGTCTTTTTATGGTATTTGTTTTTAAAGTCCTCCACGGCGCTGATACGGCTATTCTTCATTTTTTTATACCGCACATAAGTGTATATATATAATATGACTAAGAAAACAATGATACCAATTAATATCAGTTTCACGGATTCTCCTCCTTTGAGAGAAATTGGTTTACATAATATAATTATGTAAACCAATTTCGTCTGAATCTAAAATTATGGTAAATGGACCATCATTGACCAGGGAAACTTCCATATGCTCTCCAAACATCCCTTGAGCAACATGCGGAACCGTTTCGCCGCATTTCTTTATGACATATTCATAAAGGCTTCTGGCTAATTCAGGATTTCCGGCCTTGGTAAAAGACGGACGGTTTCCTTTGCGGCAATCTGCGTATAATGTAAATTGTGAAACAATTAACAATCCTCCATTTACACTTTCCAGGTTCAAATTAGTCTTTCCTTCATTGTCTTCAAAAATCCTTAAGTTCAACATTTTTCGAACCATTTTTTCGGCAATTTCTTCCGTATCGGTATCACATACACCTACAAGGACCAGATATCCTTTCGCTATTTCCCCAACGATCTTTTGATCGACAGTGACTGATGCATGTCGTACCCGTTGTATGATCAATTTCATGACTGCTCCTGCTCTCCTTTTTCATTCTCTTGTTTGGTTTCTTGTTGGATCATGCCTTCCTCTTTTGGCAATATGTCTTTGGCTGTCAGGTCTTCCGGCCGCTGACTGGTATAATCGTTCGTTTCATGGTTATCCGTATAGCTTGTGGAAGGCTTTTTACTTTTTTTCCCAAGCTTGAAAAAGCTTTTCTTTTTATGTTCATCTAATCTGGGGATAAACACGTTTTTTCCGGTAATGTAATCCACATCAAGATATTTTTCGGTTTCGGTGGGAAGGCCTTTTTTCTTTAACATCCTGTTGGTGATACGCCGTATCATTGCATATAGGACGGCAAAAAAAGGAACGCCGATGATCATCCCGGGAACGCCCAAAATTCCGCCAAATATAGTGATGGAAAAAATGACCCAAAATCCGGATAAACCTGTGGATTCCCCCAGGATCTTAGGACCAATCAGATTTCCGTCAACCTGTTGGAGCACCAATATAAACAAAATGAAATAGATACATTTTACTGGGTTGACCATTAAAATAAGAACGGTACATGGGATTGCCCCTAGGTACGGACCAAAAAACGGGATGACATTGGTCACTCCCACAATAACACTGATCAGCAGAGCATAAGGCATTTTCATGATACTGGTTCCGGCAAAACAAATAATACCGATAATAAAGGAATCAATGATTTTCCCACTGATAAAACCGATAAAGGTATCGCTGGTAAAACGGACATCCTTAATAAACTGATTAGCTGATTTCGTATGAAGGAGCGCAAAAACAATCTTCTTTGCCTGCCCGGCAAAATACTCTTTACTGTAAAGGACATAAATGGAAATCACAAAACCAATAATAAAGTTCCAAAGAACTTTAAGTAAACTAATAAGGCTTAAGGATACCTGTTTTACAAGGGCTTCCATCTGAGGAACTATGCTGTTATTCAGATAACTGGTAAATTCTTCAAAGTAGCTGTCAAGGAACCGGACTACCATCGCTTCAATATCAGGGTTATCCGCCAAAAACTGTGTGGACCAGTTAGTCAGGTTGTCAATGTATAAAGGAAGCTGTATTGCAATGCTTCTAACACTTGTGACAATATTGGGGATAAGGATGGAAAAAAATCCATAGATCAATATCCCGACAATGACTAAGGTTACCAAAATGGAAATGACGCGCATATATTTTTTCTTTTTTGCCGTGATCTCCCGGTCATTTCTGGCAAACAACGGACTTAACAGGTACATTTCAATGCTATTAACCAGGGGGGTAAGCAGATACGCAATAATAATCCCGTATAATACGGGACTTACCACCGTAAATAATGCATTGATCTGGTTGGAAAAGCGGTCTCCGTGGAAGACCAGATAATAGAAACAAATTGATGCAGCTACTACAATAAATGTAAGAAATGCAAATCTTAAGTACTTTTTTTCAAATCGAAATTTCATGTTATGGCTGGGAATGGCTCCCGTCCTCCTTGTAGTCATTTAATACAAGTATAGCACTTTTTTTAGAAAGATACTATGGAATTAATCAGAAAATGTGATAGAATAAATTGAAATCGGAAAGGCAAGGTTTTTATATGAGGTTACAACAAGTTTTAAGCTATATACGCAGAGCAATAGATGATTACCAAATGATTGAAGAAGGCGATAAGATTGCTATAGGCATTTCAGGCGGCAAGGACAGCATTACCTTATTGTACGCTCTTCACGGCCTTATGCGTTTTTATCCCAAGTCATTTCAGATTCATGCGGTCACCGTGGATTTAGGATTTGACAATCTGGATTTTGGCAAGATCACGGAAATATGCAGGGAACTTTCAGTTCCATACACAATTGTAAAAACTGATATTGCGGATATTATCTTTAATAAGCGGAAAGAAACTAATCCCTGCTCCTTATGTGCGAAAATGCGGAAAGGCGCTTTAAATGACGCAATCAAGGCCGCAGGCTGCAATAAGGTTGCTTACGCCCACCATAAGGATGATGTGGTGGAAACTATGCTGATGTCGCTGATCTATGAAGGCAGATTCCACACATTCCTGCCAGTCACCTACTTAGACAGGATGGACTTGACCGTGATCCGGCCACTGCTTTATATGGGAGAAGCGGATGTGGTCGGTTTCGTCAATAAAAATCAGGTGCCGGTAGTCAAAAGCCCCTGCCCTGCTGACGGGCATACCAAGAGAGAATATGTTAAAGAGCTTTTGAAACGATTAAATCAGGAAAATCCCGGTGTTAAGGAAAGAATGTTTACGGCAATTCAAAGCGGCACAATAAAAGGATGGTATCTAGATCATGGAAAACAGTAAAAATTATCATGACGAACAAAATAATTTAAATACGTTAAAAATGCGCGAAGTGGTCGCTGCTCTTCCGCCCTTTTGCAAACAATTTTTCCGTGGCATACAGGAATATACTTCTTCAAGGACAAGGCTTGCCTATGCCTATGATCTGCGGGTATTTTTCGAGTTCCTACATAGCAGTAATCCTGCACTCCATGAAATGGAGATCAAGGATTTCCCCCTGGAGGTCATGGATCGGATTACAAGGGAAGATATCGAAGAATACATGGAATATATTACATATTATAAAAAAGACGGAAAAGAATATTCCAACAATGAACGCGGGAAAAAGAGAAAGCTTTCCGCTTTAAAGAGCTTTTATAATTATTTTTACTGTGAAGAAAGAATCAAGACCAACCCGGCGGCATTAGTTCCCCTGCCCAAGCAGCATGAAAAGGAAATAGTTCGTTTGGATGCTGATGAAGTTGCTATTTTATTGGATCAGGTGGAAGAAGGTGCCAAGCTGTCAAAAAGCCAGTTAAAGTACCACAATAAAACAAAGCTCCGTGATGTGGCGCTGCTTACTCTTCTTTTAGGAACCGGGATTCGTGTCTCCGAATGTGTGGGGCTTGACCTTAATGATGTGGATTTTAAAAATAACGGGATCAAGATCCGGCGAAAAGGCGGTTATGAAACGGTTGTATACTTTGGGGATGAAGTAGCGGATGCCCTCCATGATTATCTGGAAAAAAGATACCATACTATCCCTATGGAAGGCCATGAGGATGCATTGTTTCTTTCCCTTCAGAACCGCCGCTTAAGTGTCCGGGCAGTGGAAAATCTGGTAAAAAAATACGCTTCCACCGTAACCAGCTTAAAGAAGATCACACCACATAAGCTTCGAAGCACCTATGGCACTGCCCTATACAAAGAAACCGGAGATATCTATCTGGTAGCGGATGTTTTAGGCCATAAGGATGTGAACACAACACGCAAGCACTATGCGGCACAGGAGGATGCAAGGCGCAGGATGGCCGCCAATGCGGTCCAGCTCAGGGAAAAATGATAGCTTATAGATACCGGTCTGTGATTTGCTTATTTAACTGACAAATTCCGGGCTGTAATAGGGCAGAATAATATACTGTCCTTCCGTGATCTGGTCATCCTCTAACCCGTTCATCAGCATGACCTCACGGATATAGTCCTGTTTACTGTCATAATATCTGCTTTCTCCGTATTCACCTGCGAAATTCCACAGGGTATCTCCGGATTTTACAATGGTGCTTTTATAATATTTATATAACAGTTCGTCATCGCTGGTCTGCGCTTTCGTTCTGAAGCTAAAAAATAGCAGGGAGCTGGCTGTTGTCAGGATAAGCAGAAGAACGCCGGCAACCATACGGCGGCGCAGCTCCTGCTTTCTTCTTGTCTGGTTTTTTTTGATTCTTAATTCACTTGTATTCATATCCGCCTTCCCTTCCTTCCATAATCAAAGTGTATGTAAAGTCATCTGTCCGGTCTCTGTACAGATTATATGCCGTATAGCAGAACGTACGTTGCAAACATCTGTTCCTTTTATTGAATTATACCGAACAAACATTCTTGTGTCAATAGATTGAGAAGAAAAATCGAACAAATATTTGGAATATATGTTTGCTTTTTGCATTTTCCTATGTTATACTTTTAATATAGAAATTGAAAGGGAGGTTTTTCATGGGGTACGGAAAGATCAGTGCGAAACAGCAGGAAATATTAGATTATATTAAAGAAGAAATTTTAAAAAAGGGATATCCGCCAGCGGTGAGGGAGATCTGTGAAGCGGTGCATTTAAAGTCCACTTCTTCTGTCCACTCGCATTTAGAAACGTTAGAGAAAAACGGTTATATCAAAAGAGATCCCACGAAACCTCGTGCGATTGAGATTTGCGATGAAAATTTCCAGATGGTGCGTACCGAAATGGTCAGCCTTCCGGTTGTCGGTCAGGTTGCGGCAGGGGTTCCTATCCTTGCAGAAGAAAATGTCGTAAGCTACTTTCCTGTTCCGGCGGAAGTGGTTCCACACGGGGAATCTTTCATATTAAATGTGAAAGGGGATTCCATGATCAATGCCGGGATTTTCAGCGGAGACCAGATTTTTGTGAATGCGTGTAACACGGCAAAGAATGGGGATATTGTAGTTGCTCTGATAGAAGATTCAGCAACAGTGAAAACTTTTTATAAGGAAGGCGGCCATATAAGGCTCCAGCCGGAGAATGATTCCATGGATCCAATCATTGTTGATGACTGCCAGATTCTTGGTAAGGTATTCGGCGTGCTGCGTATTTTCCGTTAATCCAACAGGGCTTTATTGCTGTTTCATTTCTGCAGGATACGACACATAAAACATATACCTGTCAAAAATCCCCCGTAGCTTTACGGGGGATTTTATTTTCATATTTATATCATATAAAAAGCTCTCTTATCTTCTTTCTCTTACACATTAGTTTCATATGTTTTTAAATCGCACATGCATATAAGCAACGATCTCTTCCACGCACCTGTCAAACCCAAGCTTGGAGCTGTCCAGGCACAGATCATAGTTCCTTGCGTCTGTCCATTCCCTGCCGGTATAGTACTTATAGTACTCCGCCTTATGCTTATCAGTCTTTGCAATAAAACGCTCTAACTCTTTGGGTGACATGCTGTGTTTTTTGGCCGCCTGTTCCATGCAGTAGTCGTGCGGGGCGTGGATGAAAACACTGAGCACATTATCGTAATCTTTTAATATAAAGTCAGCGCAGCGTCCAATGATGATGCAGGACTCCTCATCCGCCAGCTTTTTGATAATTTTGGCCTGATAATTAAACAGGTTCTGAGTGGAGACAAAATCGTCGCTTTCCGGCGGGATCAGTTCGCCGTGGTATACGCTGTGGGCAATCTTAAATAATCTGGTGCTTTTCAGCTTCTCATCGGCACCCACAAACAGAGCTTCATTGATTCCGCTGTCCTCGGAAGCAAGTTTTAGCAGCTCCTTGTCATAATAATGAATCCCCAGCTTTTCCGAGAGCATCTGCCCTATGGTACGCCCTCCGCTTCCATACTGCCTTCCGATCGTGATCACAATCTTATCATTCATATTGACACCTCCTGAAATGATATAACCATATTCGCCATAAGCGTTATTCGCCCAAATAAGCCTTTTTAATGGAGTCATTGTTTAACAGTTCATCGGATTTCCCGCTAAGGACAATATTGCCCGTCTCCAAAACATATCCTCTGTCAGAAATAGAGAGGGCTTTTTTGGCATTCTGCTCCACCAAAAGCACGGTGGTGCCGCCTGCGCTTACTTTTTTGATGATATCAAAAATCTCGTTAACGAAAATAGGGGAAAGTCCCATGGAAGGCTCATCCATTAGGATGATCCTGGGATGAGACATCAATGCCCTTCCCATGGCAAGCATCTGCTGTTCACCACCGCTTAAGGTTCCCGCAAGCTGGTTTTGGCGTTCCTCCAACCTGGGAAACCGTTTATAGACCGTTTTTAAACTCTCTTCTATCTCCGTCTTGTCTTTTCTTGTATAGGCCCCCATTTTCAGGTTCTGGAACACGGTAAGGTTTGAAAATACCCGCCTGCCTTCCGGAACATGTGCCATTCCCATGGTAACGATCCTGTGGGCGGGCACCTTGGTGATATCTTTTCCGTCAAAGGTAACGGTTCCCTTTTTGGCTTCCAAAAGACCGGTTATTGTATGGAGGATCGTGGTCTTCCCGGCGCCGTTAGCGCCAATAAGGGCAATGACCTCCCCTTCGTTAACCTCAAAGGATACACCTTTAATAGCCTGTATCATTCCATAATAAACTTCTAAATCCTTTATTTCAAGCATTGCCATAACATTCTTCCTCCCGTATCAGTTATTCACCCAGATAGGCCGTAATCACCTGAGGGTCGCTTAAAACATCACTGGTTTTCCCCTGGGCCAAGATACGGCCGAAATTCAAAACTGTAAGTTCTTCGCAGATTCCGGATACAAGCTTCATGTCATGCTCGATGAGAAGAATGGTCATATCAAAATTATCCCTGACAAAACGTATTGTGTTCATCAGTTCAATGGTCTCATTCGGGTTCATTCCGGCAGCCGGCTCATCGAGAAGAAGGATCTTAGGGCCTGTTGCCAGCGCCCTTGCAATTTCCAGTTTACGCTGCTTGCCATAAGGCAGGTTTGCCGCAAGGTAAGAAGCCTCACCGTCAAGCTCGAATACTTTTAACAATTCCATTGCGCGTTCGTTCATTGCCGCTTCCGTTTTAAAGTACTTGGGCAGACGCAGAATCCCCTCGATGGTTGAATATTTATAATGGTTATGAAGGCCTGCTTTTACATTATCCAGCACAGTCAGGTCTTTAAACAATCGAATATTTTGGAAGGTACGCGCAATACCTGCTTTATTGATCTCAATGGTCTTTAAACCGGTGATATTAACACCGTCAAGTGTAATGATCCCTTCGCTGGGTTTATAAACACCGGTAAGCAGGTTAAACACCGTAGTCTTCCCGGCGCCGTTTGGGCCGATCAAGCCGTAAAGCTGCCCTTTTTTTACGGATAGTTCAAAATCATCCACCGCCCGAAGCCCCCCAAAGGAAATGCCAAGATTTTTGATTTCTAATAAAACTGCCATACTACTGCACCTCCCTGGTTTTCTTTAAAAGACGCTTGGGTGAAAATCTTTTGCGAAGCTCGATCAATTTAGGGCTCCAGTTAAAGAGCATCATAATGATTAACACGATCGCATAGATCAGCATCCGGTAATTATTAAGACCGCGCAGTAATTCCGGGAGCAGCGTAAGGACGACGGCCGCTATCATGGAACCACGGATATTTCCAATACCGCCAAGTACCACAAATACCAATATCATGATGGACATATTATATCCGAAGTTTTTGGGCGTTGCCATCAGGCTGTTTAAGTTATGGGAGTAAAGCACTCCCGCAACCCCCGCAAGAGCCGCCGAAACGGAAAATGCCATTAATTTATACTTGGTAACATTGATCCCAATGGATTCCGCCGCAATCAGGTTGTCCCTTATGGACATGATCGCCCGGCCATCCCTTGAATTGATCAGGTTAAGGACGATAAATAAGGTCAGAAGTATCAGGATAATGCCAATGGTAAAAGTGGAATCCTTCGGGGTTCCGGTAATCCCCTGGGCCCCGTTTATGATCACTTCCCCTTCCTCTTCAAGTCCTAACGATAAGGAATCTTTCATGGAAAAATGGATCCCTTTGCTGTCTTTGCCAATATACAGAACATTTACGACATTTTTTATGATTTCCCCGAAGGCCAGGGTAACAATTGCCAGATAGTCGCCCTTTAACCTAAGTACCGGCATGCCGATCAAAAAGCCGATCAGTGCGGCGCATATACCACCGATCAAGATAGCCAGGATAAAACGCAAAAGCCCAACCGTGATCACATCTTTCATACATTTGGAGAAAAAAGCACCGGCAAAAGCGCCTACACACATAAAGCCTGCATGCCCCAGGCTCAGTTCGCCTAAAATACCGACCGTAAGGTTTAAGGAAACCGCAAGGATCACATAGGTACACAAGGGAACCAAAAGGCCCTGCATCAAGCTTGAGATATTTCCGGTACCGATCATGATCTGTATAACGATATAGGCAAGGATCACAATGCCATATGTCAAAATATTCTCCCTAAAGTTTTTATTTAATTTTATTTTATCAGTTTTCATATCCGTTCTCCTTTTGCGTTACACTTTCTCCTGAATCTTCTTTCCGAGAATACCAGTAGGTTTAACAAGAAGGACGATGATCAAAACAAGAAATACGATTGCGTCCGCCATCTGTGAGGATATGTATGCCTTCCCTAGTATTTCTATGATCCCTAAGGCAATTCCGCCAATCAATGCCCCCGGGATGGAACCAATGCCCCCAAATACAGCAGCCACAAAAGCCTTGATACCAGGCATGGAACCGGTATAGGGAGTTAAGGACGGATATGCGGAACAAAGCAGCATACCTGCTATGGCCGCAAGAGCCGAGCCAATTGCAAAGGTCAGGGAAATAGTTGCGTTTACGTTGATTCCCATAAGCTGTGCCGCCCCCTTGTCTTCGGAGACTGCAAGCATGGCCTGTCCTGCCTTTGTCTTGTTGATAAATACGGTAAGTCCGATCATGATGACAATACAACAGATGATGGTCACGATGGTTTCACCCGAAATCGTAACCTGCCCATCGGCAAGCTTGACTGCGGGAATCGTCACTACGGAAGTGAAAGCTTTCGTATTTGCACCAAAGATAAGCAGCGCAAGGTTTTGTAACAAATAACTTACGCCGATTGCCGTGATCAGTACTGCCAAAGAGGACGCTGCCTGCCGGAGCGGCCTGTATGCAACATATTCAATTGCAATTCCTAGCACCGTACACAGCACCACTGCAAGTAAAATGCCAAGAAGGGGAGGAAGCCCCTGCATGCTGACGGCATAAAATATGGTAAACGCACCAACCATGATCACGTCGCCGTGTGCAAAATTAAGCATCTTTGCAATTCCATATACCATGGTATATCCAAGCGCTATGATTGCATATACACTTCCCAAACTTATTCCATTGATCAAATAGGATATAAAACTCATGAAAACACCTCTATGTAAAAAATTTATCTATTTATTATATCAGATAAACAGTAATACAATCAAGTTAAAAAATGAGGGTTGCTGTCTTTGCAACCCTCATTGGCCATTTCTTACTGAATAAGAGAGTAATTGCCGTTAACGATTTCCATAGCTTTAGGCGCTTTGTTGACTGCACCGTCGGTATCCCAGGTCATCGCTTCCCCGGTAAGACCGTTTACAGAAAGTTCAGGCATTGCCGCTTTCAGCTTTTCGCAGATATCAGATACGCTGTCAGTAGGTGCTGCCCCGCTCTTTTCAATAGCGGCTTTGATGATGTAAACCGCATCATATGCGTCTGCCGCAAATTGGTTCGGTGTATCGCCATATGCAGCCTCATATGCACTTACAAAAGCCTTGGTTGCTTCATCTTCCGCATCCGCTGCAAATGGTGTCAACAACATAACACCTTCCGCTAAAGCAGTATCAAAGTTTTCTACGTTTAAAATACCGTCAAGGCCGTCGCAGCCGAAGAACTTAGGCTCATAGCCCATGCCGTTTGCCTGTGTCAGGATCAGGGATGCTTCCGTGTAGTAAATAGGAAGGAATACAAGTTCAGCGCCTGCATCCTTTGCCTTCTGGAGCTGTACGGAAAAATCCGTCTTGTTATCAGCGGTAAAAGCTTCTGCGGATACGATCTCAAAAGGCTGATTTGCAGCTTCCTGGGCAAATTTCTCGTAAATTCCGGATGAATAAACGTCGGAGCTGTCGTAGATGACCGCTACCTTGGAAGCTACGGAATTTGCACCGATATACTCTGCCGCACCGATACCCTGGTTAGGGTCTGTGAAGCATACCTGGAAAACATTGTCGTTATCTTTTAAGATGTCAACCGCAGAGCCTGAAGGTGTTAACTGGAACATATTGTCGTTCTTTGTTTCAGCGGCAACCGCAATACAACAGCCGCTGGTGGTGGTTCCGACTAACATCTGCATACCCCAGTCCTTTAATGTGTTGTATGCGTTGACAGACTTTTCATTGTCAAGTTCGTCATCTTGGAAATTGTACTCGATCATAACGCCATTGATACCACCAGCCTCATTGATCTCCTTGATCGCAAGGTCAGCGCCGTTTTGTACGGCAAGGCCGTATACGGCGGCTCCGCCGGTAGCAGGTCCGATCGCACCGATCTTAAATACTTCCCCGCCTGCCGCTTCGCTGTCTGCACCGGAAGTTTCATTATTGCTTTCAGCTGCTTCTGTGTTGTCAGCGCCTGTTTCTGTCTGAGTGTTGTCAGCGCCTGTTTCTGTCTGAGCGCTGTCATTTGCTGAAGCATCGGAATCATTGGAACCGTTTGCACAGCCTGACAGTAATGCCATTGCCATTGCACTTGCAAGTGCAATGCTTAAAACTTTTTTAAAGTTTCTCATAATTTTTCCTCCTCAAAAATTATTTTGTATACGATTATACACATAAACAAAAATATTGTCAACTTTTGAATTTACATATTTTTAAGATTTTAGGCAAAAATAAAACTGAAAGCCAAAAGACTTTCAGGGAGGTAGCAAAATGAATAATAAATTTTTAGACTGCCTTGCGTTGACACTGGCTATCATTGGAGCTGTCAACTGGGGGCTGATTGGATTTTTTTCTTTTGACCTGGTGGCGTTTATCTTTGGTAATATGTCCTGGCTCGCAAGGATCATTTATGCCATCGTAGGTATCTGCGGACTGTATTTGATCACATTTTATATGTATATGGGAAGCAGGGAAAGAACACAAAATTAAATATAACATGGTTCTTGGAACCATGGCAGTCTGCAGGAAACGATTTTATCCAAGAATCGTTTCCTGTGCTGCTTATCTTGCTTTATTTTACACAATCTTTTAGAGATTTTGGTTCAACCATGGAACCATCTTTCCAGATCCGCTCCAGATCATAAAACAGACGGTTTTCTTTGTCAAATATATGGACAATGATGTCACCAAAATCCATAAGCACCCAGTTTGCGTTATGATATCCTTCTTTTTGTTTTAAAGGATAGCCCGCTTTATAAAGCTGCTCTTCCACTTCGTCAGCCATGGCCTGAATCTGGCTGGTGTTAGTTCCGTTTGCAATGATAAAATAATCGGCAATGACAGAAACCCGGCTAATATCGATCGCACGGATATCTTCTGCCTTTTTTTCCTCCAACGCAAGAATTGCAAGGCCTGCCATTCTTTTTTCATCCTGCATGTTATGCTCTGTCATTTTGTTTCCTCCGTTTATCTGAAAGAATGTAATAATCATAGGTTCTTTGGGTCATATTGTCAATGGGCATTTCTGACCCTTTTAAATAATGCAGTGTATCTTCCAGGATCCTGAGCAATCCCTGATCAAGGTCCTGAAAAGCCAGTTTCCGCAGCATAGGAAGATCAGGTGCCTGTCTGCGCCCGGGTTCAATATAGTCAGCAACATAAATGATCTTCTCAAGTAACGACATGCCCGGTCTTCCGGTATTGTGGTTCAAGATTGCATTGATCACATCCGGGTCATGGACATTAAAACGTTTCATTGCCATATAACTTCCTACCTTTGCATGGAGCAGGAACGGATTTTTACGCTCCACTTCATTGATCGGTATATTATGCTTTTCACAAATCATGATCTTTTTTTCATTGTCTATACATTTTGCACAGTCATGCAAAAGCCCTGCAATCATTGCTTTATTGATATCCTCGCCATGGCACATAGCCAGAGCGGACGCTGTATAGGCAACACCCAGCGTATGTTCAAACCGTTTTGCATCCAGCGTCTTTTCCATTTTTTTTCTGATCTTTTTCACGTCAGCGGTTTTCATTTAAAGCCTCCAATCTATAAATAAAGCTGATGTGTATCAATATACTCTATCACATTTTCGGGAAGCATATACCGGATTGGTTTTCTGTTTTTGATACGCTCCCTGATTTCAGAAGAAGAAAGGTCTATGAAACGGGAAGGCAGGATATGGATATCCGCGTTAAACCTACGGGTCAGATCCGCTGCCGCCTCTTTGGCCTGGTCTTCAAAAACACCGCCCCGGACTGCCGCTGCCAGGGAACAGTTTTGAAATATTTTTTCCGGATGTTTCCATGTTCCCATAGCCAGGAGACTGTCTGCTCCCACAATGAAAAAATAATGGCAAAGCGGGTTTTCCAAGCGAAGCTGCATCAGGGTTTCATAAGTATAAGAAGGCCCGTCCTTGTCTATTTCAATGGAAGAAATCCCAAATCCAGGATACCCTTTTATTGCAAGAGCTGTCATTTCAAGCCGGATCTTTCCATTAAGGACATGGGCCGCATCTTTCATGTATGGATTTCCACTGGGAATAAAAATAATCTCGTCTAAATTCAGGGTTTCCTTTGCCTGCTGCGCCAAAAGCAAATGCCCGAAATGAATGGGGTTAAAAGTTCCGCCCATAATGCCGATTTTCTTTACCATATCCAACCTCTTTTTTGTGCGATCACACTGGCAGTTCTATTTTCTTATGGTCTTTACTTTCTTTATACAGTACAATTTTTCTGCCGATTACCTGTACAACCTGGGAATGGGTCCTTTCCGCCAAAATGGATGCCATTTCCTTATAATCTGCCATGCAGTTTTTTAATACTGTTATTTTAACCAGTTCCCTGGTATTAAATGCCTCGCTGACTGAATTAGTCACTTCCGGGGTGAGGCTGGACTTGCCAATCTGGAGGATTGGGTCTATATTCATAGCTAACCCTATCAAATATGCGCGTTGTTTGCTGGTCATAACTACCTCCTATTTGTAATAATCAAAGGATAAACCGTACATACGGACGGTATCCCCTTCTTGGATGCCTAATTGCTCAAGCTCGTCTAAAATACCGTTCATTTTCAAGAAATTCTGGAAAAAGGTAAATCCCTTTTCCGACTCCAAATTCGTGTACCCAAGCATTTTTTCAATCCTTGGACCTTCAATGACATATTCATTTTCTTTTTGGTCATAGGTAACGGTATAAGGATCCTTGGAACTTCCGGTCATGTACTCCGGATCAAATTCCTGTTCAAATATAAGTCGTTTATCCGGCAGTTTATCAAGCATTTCCCTTACATGGTAGAGAAGCTCCCTTATCCCCTGCCCGCCGATCGCCGAGATCGGGTAAACCTTGATCCCCTTAGGCTCAAATTCGTCTTTGATCTTCCGGACCGGATCATCTTCGCCATAGACCATGTCCATTTTATTGGCGGCAATAACCTGCGGACGGGCAGCGATCTCCGGATTGTAAGATTCTAATTCTTTATTAATGGCATAAATATCCGCAACGGGATCTCTGCCTTCCGTGGAAGCCGCATCCACGATATGGATGATCACCTTGGTCCTTTCGATATGACGCAGAAACTCAAATCCAAGCCCTACGCCCTCCGATGCCCCTTCGATCAATCCTGGAATATCCGCAATCACAAACCCTTTTGCATCCTGTAAGTCTACCACTCCGAGATGTGGGTTTAAAGTGGTAAAATGATAATTGGCAATCTTAGGGCGGGCATTGGATACTTTTGTCAGGAAAGTGGATTTTCCTACATTGGGAAAACCGACAAGCCCCACATCAGCAATGACTTTAAGTTCCATCAGGATCTCTAACTCCTTGGATGGCTGTCCCGGCTGGGCATATTTGGGAGCCTGCATGGTGCTGGTGGCATAATGCTGGTTGCCGCTGCCGCCCCGTCCGCCTTTTAAAAGCAGAAAACGCCTGTTTTCGCCAGACATATCGGTAATGACTTTTCCGCTTTCCGCCTCTTTGATAACAGTGCCTTCCGGAACCTTTAAGATCAGGTCTTCGCCATTTTTCCCTTTGCGGTTTTTCTTATCACCGTTTTCCCCGTCCATAGCGCGGTACTTTCTCACATGACGGTAATCCGTAAGAGTATTTAAGCCGTCATCCACTTCCAGTATGACGCTGCCGCCATGGCCGCCGTCACCGCCGTCCGGGCCGCCGTTTGGAACATATTTTTCACGCCGGAAGGAAACATGGCCGTCACCTCCCTTACCGCTGATTACAAAAACTCTCGCCCTGTCTGCAAACATATCATTCCCTTTCTAAACACCATAATTACAGCAGTTTCGTACTCGTTAAGAAAGGGCTTCAAACAAACAGGATGTTTGAAGCCCAAGCATAATTCGTACTATTTCTCTACCGGATACACAGAAGCTTTCTTTTTGTCTCTGCCCCATCTTTCGAATCTAAGTACACCATCGACCTTAGCGAACAATGTATCGTCACCGCCGCGTCCTACGTTGAGACCGGGATGGATCTTTGTTCCGCGCTGTCTGTATAAAATATTTCCAGCTTTTACAAACTGTCCGTCAGCTCTTTTCGCACCCAATCTTTTGGATTCGGAATCTCTACCGTTCTTGGTAGAACCAACACCCTTTTTATGAGCAAAAAATTGAAGGTTCAGCTTTAACATGATTTACACCTCCTTGAATTTGAGTTTCACATATCGTTTGCCATATTGCCCGGCTACATTTGCCAACCCCAGAATAAGGGAATCTACCAAAAGCCTGCCGTCTTCCTTTAACTCTTCCGTAAACCGGAAAGAGATCATACCGGAAGTTTCCTCTGCCTCTACCTGCATGGCAGTGTCTGTCAATGCTTCAAGAGAATTGACCGTATTGATCACAAGCATGGACACCGCAGCACAGACAATATCTGACCCGGAATCGGCATAACCTGCATGGCCTTTACAGACCACCTGCTTATAGTTCCCGTTTTTGGATTTCGTAATCGTTATGGTTGTCATAGTAACCTTTTTGCATACTGCTATTAAGCGTTGATCTTTTCAATCTTAACCTGTGTGTATGCTTGCCTGTGGCCATTTTTCTTATGATAGCCGGTTTTTCTCTTATACTTGTAAACGATGACCTTGCGGTGCTTGCCCTGCGCTACAACAGTTGCAGTCACGCTTGCTCCCTTCACATCGCCGGCAACCTTAAGCTCGTTGTCGCTTATAGCAACAACCTGATCAAATGTCACAGTAGCCCCCGGTTCAACGTCAAGTTTTTCAACTTTTAAAACATCGCCTTCGGAAACCTTGTACTGTTTTCCACCTGTCACAATGATTGCGTACATATGGGATACCTCCTTCTCATCAGCTAAACTGATGTTTCTCGCTAACTGTGGTGGCGCCAAATGGCACACTTCGACCTCGTTATGCGGCATACTCATAAAGGATAACATTGCGGCAGGAACTTGTCAAGTGGGAATTTTCCTGACTTTCGCCTGTTTTTGGAAAAAAGCAACGCCATAACTAAAAACCTGCCCATAGCCGTAAAGCCCGCCTGCATAGTTCTCCCTGATAATCTGGCTGATGGCTTCCCCGCAATCCCTGTCCATGTCGGACTCTTTTTTCGACTTCTTTGCTTCAATAATGATCGCCCTGCGGTTATTTTTATCCTTTAACAAAATATCCGGCCTGCCAAGTCCCTTTTCCTTATTGGAGTCAACCTCATACCCCCTTCCCACAAAGATGCCGGAAAGGAATGCGTGGTAGTAATCCTCATGGTAATCGTTGTAGCTGATTGTCCGCCATAAAAGCTCTGAAAGATGTTTTGACGCCCCGTCCTCGTCGCCATCCCACAATGCGTTCATAAGGGAATTATGGATTGACAGATCGAGCGATTTTTTAAAATACACGACAACCGTATCTTCAAAGATAGACGCAATTTCCCTATTGGGTATTTTCAGGGAAACCATTTCCCCATCCTCGCCCGGGCCTGATTTTGTAATGTACCCTGTCATAAGCAGCACGCTCCACAGGTTTTCTTCACTTTCATGGAGCGTATCATAGGTCAGTTCATCGGAAACCGCCTGGCTGATTGTTCCACCATTCATTAAAACCTCAAATTTATCCTCCACATTAAAATCATTTCTTTCCACAAAAGCAAGCAATATGCCATTGTGGCTGGTATGCTTCCAATAGTTTTTCGGTTTTGCGGCCTTCCTCTTTTTCAGGGCAGATACATAATTGACCACATCCCACGGGCAATATACATGACTGTTGCCAAAGACATATCCGTCATACCATTCTTTCATGACAGATGCCGCGCCGCCCCGGTCCGCTGCGGCAAGCAATGTCTCCACTTCCTCTCCGGAAAAACCAAAATATTCAGAAAAATCTTCATCCAGCACGGAATAGGAGGCAAAATTGTTGGTACCGGTAAACAGGCTTTCCTTTGCAATGCGCAGGCATCCGGTGATAATGGCAAATTCCAAATATTCATTGTCCTTTAAAGACGTGCCCATGATTCCCCTTACCACGTCAAGCATGGGGGAATAAAATGGATTCCCGGCACTGTCCTTTTCGCTTGCACGGGCAAGGGGAACGTCATACTCGTCAATAAGAAGGATCACTTTTTTTCCATAAACAGCGTGCATCATCCGCATGATGGTTTTTAAGGCATTTTTGACATCGGCCGTATTTCCCTCCTGCCCCTCCAGCCTGGTAAAGGTTTCGGAATCAAATTTGTTGACTTTGCCATCACCGGGCAGACCGGGGAATTTCTTACAGATATCCGCCAGTCTTGCTTTCAGCATAGCATACGCATCATGAAAGTTTTCCGCTTCAATATCCTTAAAGGAAATAAACAGCACAGGGGATTTGTTCATCCACTTATCACAAAATTCTTTATGCCCCGTGATCTTAAGCCCCTCAAACAGCCCACGGCTGTCTTTCCCAATATCAAAAAAGCACTCCATCATGCTCATCATCAGGGTCTTCCCGAATCTGCGGGGCCTGGTAAACAGAGTCACCTCATTGCCTGTATCGTGCACAAGTTCATACAAGATTTCGGTCTTATCCACATAATAACTGCCTGAATCCCGCAGGACGGCAAAATCCGACTTGCCTACACCAATTCTAATATCCATGCCGGCCCCCTTTCTATCCCTATATCAAGATTAATATATTTCCGGCATTCTTTCAACTCTTAGTTTTGATACCAGCCAACCTGCGCCGCCCAAAGCCTGCTATAAAGCGACCCTTCATCCCTTATCAATTCTTCATGTGTTCCCTGCTCCGCAATGCCGCCGTCATTAAGGACAAAGACCCTGTCCGCCTGCTTTGCCACGCTTAAGCGGTGGGATATGATGACCAGGGTCTGGTCTACCCTCTTTTTTCGCAGGATAAAATCGTTGAGCGCCTTTTCATGCAGCGGGTCGATGGCGGAGGTCGGCTCGTCCAGAATCAGCACCTGGCCATCCTGGTAATATAGCCGCGCCAGGGCAGCCCTCTGCCACTGCCCGCCGGAAAGGTCAAAGGTTCCAAATTCACGGCCCAAAACCTCGTTTTCCGGCACGACCCGAAGCTCCAATTCCTCAATGAGTTCCTCAATTTTTTCGGGTGAGTGCGGGCTCAGCTCCTGTATTGCGATATTTTCTGCCAGCGTCAGCGCATATTTCTGGTAATCCTGGAACATCACGCAGGTGTCATCGGAAAGGCGGCCGGATATGCCCCCTTCCGTGGGCGGCAATAAGCCCGCAAGGAGCTTGGCCAGTGTTGTCTTGCCTGCGCCGTTCACGCCCACCACCGCTATCTTTTCCCCCTTGCTGATAGATAGATTAATATCATGCAGGACTTCTTTTTGCCCGGCAGGATAAGAAAAACTTACATGCCCCAATGTCATCTTTTCCGTCAGGGGCTGGGGGCGGGCAGGGCTTTCTATGTCCATAAATTCAAAGTACGGTTTTACCATCAGCCGGAAACCGGAGAAGTACCCGATATCGGAAAACAGTTCCATATACTGGGACTGCAAAAATAATGTGGCTGATATCGCCGTCATAAACCCGGCATAGTCGATTTGACCGTCAAAAAATAGCAGACCCGCAAACAGGTAGATGCCGGAAACCGCAAACGCTTTCAAGAGGGTAAGGCCCATATTGACACACAGCACAAATTTACCAATCTTATATTCTTCTTCCTGATAGTTTTCCGCCGCATGCTTCCATTTATCCATCAGGAAACCGGCGCTTCTATATACGGACCTTTCTTTCGCATAAGCAATCCCGGTCAGGCATTCGTAATATGCTTTTTCTGACTTCGCCAGCTTGGCCAGACGGCTCCTTTGCCTGCTCCGCAGCATCCCTTCCGTCACCTGCTTTGCCATAGCCGGGAAAGCCGTCAAGACAATCAACGCAAAAAATCCCGGGTGTATCATTGCGGCATAACCGGACATCAGCAAAATATTCAGCCCGGTGCCTAAAAGAGCAATCCCGCATTCCACGATCCGGTAGATATTGATGCTCGCAACCTTGGCTTCCCACAAATTATTATAAAACTGTGGTTTCTCATACCACAGCAGATCCACCTCATTGCACTTACCATGGAGCTTTATCTTTACCTTCTTTTCAAACTCCAAAAGCCCGCCAAACTGGATGGCGACCCTCTGGTAATACACCACATAGCCTTTCATCAGCACCAAATATACCATATAAAGAAGGACTGGCAAAAGCAGCATGGAAAAGGGCTGGGGTATTTTCCCGGATGCCTGGGCAAAGCTATATATCCGGCGGCTCATTTGGATGCCAAAGACCGGTAAGACGGCATATGCTATATGGACAAACAACATCCCGCAAAAATGCCCCGGCATAATTTCCATGGCGGTTTTTACACAGCTTAAAAATGTCTTTTCCTTATTTTTCATCTATGTATAAACTCCTTTGCGTCATATATAAGTCTCTATATACACCATTCCTTTCCATCAAAGATTCATGGGTGCCGGATTCGACGGCCTTCCCGCCGTTTAAGACAAGGATTTCATCCATGTTTTTCACCGCCCCAAGCCGGTGGGTGATAAACAGGACCGTCCGTCCGCGGAAAATTTCCATGCATTTTTCGTAGATCTCTTTTTCGGATATGGGGTCTAAACTGGCTGTGGGCTCATCTAAGATAATAAACTCGGCATCCGACAAAAACGCCCGTGCGATGGATAGCTTTTGTAACTGTCCCTTTGACAAAAGCGTTCCTTCTTCCGTCAGCAGCGTCAGGGGCGTGGAAAGCCCGTCTGGTAAATTGGTGACGCCAAGCCCGCCCAAAATTTCAAGTATTTCCGAATCGGGAACAGGGCCATGGTTACCCATCATCAGGTACTCCCGCACCGTAATCGGGTAGATTTGGAAGTCCTGGAACAAAGCCGTGGAAGAAATCCCACTATGCCCGATAACTCCCCCGATGGGCTCATATAATCCCAGCAGCAGTTTGGACAACGTGCTTTTCCCCGCCCCGTTCACGCCGACCAGCCCGTAATGTGCGCCCCGCCGGAAGGTGAAGGTAAAATCCGTCAAGGTATCCGCATCGTTGCCGGGATAGCGGAACGTCACGTTCCGGCATATGAGAAGTCCATCTTCCGCTTCTTTTCCGTTCACTTCTTCTCCCCTGACCGCTTTCTCCTGAACGGGAAGGGGAAGTCTTTCCCTTTTTTCGGTTTCCTCCATAAATCGGAACAGTTCTTTGTTGATTCCCCGAAATTCCTTTATCGCAAAAACGCTTTCCACACAGGACGACATTGTGGACATCAACCGGGATACCACCTCCGTCACGGCGGCATAGCCGCCTAATGTCAGCCCGGCGATAGTCTCAGGGAGCGCAAAATAAAACAGGGTAAAGACCGTCACACATATTACGATCGCTTCGATAACGGCTTGCCCTCGAAATTTTGCCATCCCGCTTTTTCGGTTGATCCGGGCGGCTTTGTCAAACTCTTCCACGAACCGTGCGTCCATGGCACTGTGGCTTTGGTATACGCGCCTTTCAAATGCGTACTCCCGCCTGGTCTGTATGTCGGAAAAGTAATTAAAGCGGCGGGCCGTGGACATGTACCTGCCCCAGAACCCAAACAGGTTTTTGGTGGTATGGACATTGAAATAAAACCCCGCAGCCATAAACGCCGCAAGCAGCAGGACCACATAGAAAGGCACTGCTTTTAAGAGAAATAAAAGCGTTCCTGCAAGCACCCCAAAACTGATGAAGTTACTCACCGCCATAGAGTAGTCCAGTGACCGCTTCAGATAATCTTCTACCTTTTCCGGCATTTCCTGAATGCCATGTTCTTCCAGCTTGGCAAGGGGCAGCCCTGCGAGCTTTAGCGCCACCATTTCCCTGGCTTTCAGGGAATGTTTCCTGGTAATCCATAATTTCTGTGCGTCATCTGCGAGGTTTAACAGGTTTTCCATGAAGATGGAACCGGCAACAAAAAGTAAAATGGTGATCATGTGGGCTCTGTCCTTTGAGCCGATGCAGTTGATCAGCGCAAGGCGGGCAAATATCCCGCTTATGATGATCAGCTGCTTACATAGGTTAAGTGCGATTACAGAGAGGTATCTGTTGTGTAAATTCATTGTTTTGTAGGTATGCTGTTTATTCATAAAAATAACCATGCCTTTCTTATAACTTGCCTCAACAGTTGTCTTCATTGCGATAATTTGCAAGAAATGATTCAAGGCCAACGAACATTCCCACTATAATAACCGCTACAATCAGAGGTGCAACAAAAAAATTCCATTGCAGACACATGAATATTCCTGATAGAATATTTAATAATATTAGTATAACACAACTTTTCTTGTGATTAACATATTTTTCTTTAACGGATAAAGGCTTATTTTTTGTCTCAACTGGAGCTTTTGCTGTAATAAAAACACTTGTTAAGATTATAGCAAAATATCCATACCATGTCATGAAAGGTATTTCCTTTATGAGGATTAACGCTAGTACAGTAACAATTGCTGATTGCACTTTACACTGATGTTCACTTTTTGCATGATATCCACCAACATGTATTCTGAGTATCGTAAATGAAATCTGAAATATCATACTTTCAACAATAACGCCTAAAACCCATCCACATATCAAGGTAAAAACCATATCCTCGATAAGCATACTGACTTTTTTTAGCCCATATTCCAATATCACACTATCTTCGCTTGAAAGATTAAGATTTTGGGCAATACTCCTTGCTATCCTGCTTTTATTCATATTTTTTTAATTTATGTAATTCCATGGGGATCTCTTCCTGGTAAAGTTTCCAGCTACAGGTTGTATTTACGCAAATTCCTGATATAACTACCGCTAAACAAAAAATCATCTTATGAATTTTATTAATTATCTTATGCATTATATTATCTCCGTTCTTTGTTATTAGCTTGTCATAGTTGTTCAAGTCAGTTTCATTCTTGTACATTTATTGTAAATCTTGGCGTAGCTCTGAGTGGCAAGTGCTCAACTTCAGACCCGGAAAACGGGTTTTTAATCACCCAGCCTGTCAGGTCATATAGTCCGGCTTCGTCAGGTGCATCAATTTCCAATATCCCATTGCATATTTCTTTGTCACCTAAAGTACATATCAAATAATCCTGTGAATTAATTTGGATTTGCTCCATGCCTAATGACAAAATGATTATGGCTTCCTGCCGCTCCTGAAATCCGCCGACATGATATTGGAGCTTAATTTTCTCCCCCGCTGTAGCGTCTATTGATTTTTCCGGGAACTTTCTTTTAAACCCTTCCAGATCAGAATTTATAATCAGACCTTCCCACATGGCCTGGTAGCTTTCCCTTGGTTTTTCGTATCCATATAGCCTTTCTGTTCCAAGGCTTTTTTCATCACTGTCACCAAATTTTAATATCAGGTCGTATGCAATTGAATATCTGTCAGATGTCCGTTCGGTCAATATATTTACCTCATTGATATCGGCAAATATTGTCATGGCCGCCAACATCTTATGGTCAACGCTTTCGTCAATCCCACTGCCCAGCTGGAAACTAAATTCTTCCGAAAAACTGTCATCCGCATCAATCATATATGTAAAATATTCCTTACCGTCAACTATAATCGGAACCTGAACATAATCTATGAAAATTTGGATTGCAATTTTCCTCTCCTGCCCGGCGCTTTCCACCATTATGTATAGATCATCCGAGCTTTTCCCCATATTGATAATCCCATCCCGGACCTTATCCTTTGTCGTTTCTGAATAAACATCAAAATAATATCCATACTCATTCCATGCCAACAGATGTTCCATCCCTTCCATGTAAACCAACCCATTTGTATTTTCTTCTCTCCGGCATCCCGTTATAAATATCAGTAAAAAAGATGCTATCCATAAAATACAATATCTATTTTTCATCCGTATTCCTTTCATTCCAATTATTTATGAGGGGCTATACTAAATTAGCAATAGCCCCTTCTTTTCATTTTTATTTAACTCTATGATATGTTGAGGTCTCCTGCCACTTAGAACTGCTGGTATCCTGTATACCATGGTATCCTATGAACTCACATTTTTTAGTAGGGGAGAGCAAAGTCGCTGAAGTTGTTGAACTAGCCCAGTTCACCTTCGTTACCTCAGTTAGATAAGAATTACTCTCGTCATCAATCATACCAGCTTGGGCATATATGCAGTATGCCGTTCCGCTATAGGTATATGTTTCTGCATATGCACTCGGTTTACCAAATAGGGGATCTGAAACATGTAATTCTCCTTTTCCCCAGTCCACCCTTGCATGTCCGTCCGTAATTATTATCTCATCTGCTACAGGATAAACATCATCCTCCGAACGGTCTATTATCACTCCATCAGCATTGCCGTATACAATATCCCCTTCAGCAGCCATACAAACACTTCCCATAGATAAAATCATAATCATTGAAATTAATAAACATATAGATTTCTTCATTTTTCTACCTCCGTATGATTTCTATTTACTCATTAGTTCTGGATGCTTTTTGTTCTTGCTCAAAACATTGGACTCACTCCTTTCTGTGTGCTTACTATGCTAAGCCATTATTAAATTTTTATAAGACGGGTATACTATAACACACCTATATTGCAAAAATTTCTATTTGTAATTATTGAATGGATAACGGTAATAATTAAATGCACGGTCGATTGCATATCGAGGTTCCCGTTTTTTCTTCCCTTTCTGTGCTATAATCTCCTTATTATCAGCCGGTGGTCTGTGCCTGTTTTTTAGTTTCTCTCTGCCCTGTTACTTCCGGAGTAGTGGTCCTCATAACTCAAAAACTTTGCCATCTTTTTTCTCCTTTCCCCGTTGGCTGGCCTGCTTCCACACAAAAACAGGAAGAACATCTCTGCTCCTCCCGCTTTTGTATCGTCACTTTCACTATGATTTTTATTCTGTTTGTATCTGTCTTTCCCTCTTGGCCGGGAATCGCGGTTTGCAATTCACGTTTTCATTTTCAACCACAATAACCAATAATTTTTATATGTATAAAAGAATATCCACTTTAAATATTTCTTCGGTATGACTTATTTCCATCACACCACCGTATTTCTCAACAGCTTTTCTCACACTCCAAAGCCCAATCCCATGCCCGGCTTTTTCCTGCTTGGTAGAGAGCAGTTCATCCCCTTTTTGCTCCAACTCTCCGTTATAAGTATTTTGGACACTGATTTTCAATGCACCCCTGTCATACCTCATGGCAGCATGGATTACTTTTTTATCACATTTACTGACAGCCTCACAGGCATTGAGCAGCAGATTACTCAATATCACGTTCAGGTCAAAATTATCTACAGGTATTTCCTCCGGCACTTTAATATCGGTGGCCACGCTTCCTCCAATCTCAATCACTTCGCCGGTTATGTAGTTAAAAATACAGTCCACGTCTTTATTTCCTGTATCAATATATTTACTGCCCTTACCAATCCCCCCATTGATTTGGGATATGTAATCCAGCGCTTTATGTTTCTCGCCATTTTGGAGATAGCCGGCCAGCATAGACAAGTGCTGTTTCATATCGTGCCGCATAGATTTGTAGGCATCATTTGCATTCTGCATCAATTTTAACTGATTTTGGTACATTGCCAGCTGCAGTTGGTGCGTTTCTTCCTCCTTAAGCTTTACGTAGTCATCCAGCAGTTTTTCATAGATATAAAATATAGCGATATCAATTGCGATCAGGATGCACAGCGCCGGGATCAATAGGATTGGAGTATGGTAAAATCCTTCAATTAAAATACCGGACAAAAACATGCTTCCCACAAGAATAACAATCAGCATGATGTTTTTGTAGGGAGAGACATTGATTTCTTTCCTGAGCTTTATGGTCCTTTCGATAACGGCTTCTAAAAGGAAGAACAAAAAAGTAGCAAAGAAAAAACCAAACTCCGCAATCTGCCCCGGATCTTTTTGGGCCACTTTTACCAGCAAGACCCATGCAAGGTCCTCCGTCAGGACAGCCATCCCATAACTTGCAAAAACAGAAATTATCTTTTTCAATATGCTTCCCTGGTATCCGGCCAAAACAGCAAGGAAAAGCCCGGCCATATTAGTCAATAAATTTATCATATCGCTTGCCAGGAACAAATATCCGGCACTGTTTATCAGGAATAAGGAGACGTAGCAGCAAAGCAGCCGTCTTTTGGAAGCCTTTTGCTTCAAGAACAGCCCAAAGAACCGGTATAAGATATAAACTCTGAACACATTGGTCATAAGATAAAATAATGTTCCCGTTATCTCCATGGCTGTTCCCCCAACTGCAATATTTTTTCCCTTACGTCCTTTCGGTACGCATAACTGACCGGGATCGTATGGTCATCGCACATGACGATCTCATTTCCCTTAAATAGCTTTACATACCTGACATTAACAATGTACGATGAATGCACCGACCAGAAACCGTCTTTTTCAAAGGTTCCGTGCATCTCTTTCATTTTCCCGTAAAAGGAACGGCTTCCGTTACCTGTGACAAGACTGATCTTCCGGCCCTCACACACAAAATAATAAATTTCCGATAGAGGGATTTTTTCCATATGCCGTCCGACCTTATATTCAAAAAACTGTGTGTTATCCTCAAAAATCCTTATATACTTTTCAAAAATGTGAGCAATCATATGTCTGGTCACAGGCTTGATCAGGAAATCAAAAGGCCTTACCCGAAATAACTGCATAGCGTATTGTTCATAACTGGAAATATATACAATCTGCACTTTTTCATTTTTTAATTCATCCCGTATTTTGACGCCTGTTTCAGCCCCATTGCTGCCGGGAAGCTCAATGTCAAGAAAAAGCAGGTCAATGTCCTGATTCTGCCCCATATACGCAAGCAGTTTTTCCCCGGATGCAAATGATTCCACCTTGACATCAATCTGTTTTTCTATCCCGCAGGCAATAAGCGCCTGCTCGATTTCTTTACAGACAAACGGTTCATCATCACATATCAATATATGAAACATTTTCACCTCATTTCCGTATCATCAGCATTTCCATTAACAGCTTATCAGCACCCGTTTTCCTTCGAATGCAAACCCATACTTCCTGATCCGTTCCGGGGCAATGCCCTTTGCATGAAGCAAAGCGGCGTACTGCTTTTTCTCTATCTGCAAAAGGGCTGATTTTACAGTATCTTCCAAATCTTTTTCGTTCCGGGAACGGCGGACTTTAAACTCCATGATGATGGCATCATCTCTTTCTGTCTTCGGTTCAAGCATCACGTCATAACGCCCGAATCCGCTCTCACGGTTTGATGTAATGATGTACCGGTCCGCCAGTTCCACCATCAGCCCTAAAACAAAGCCATGATAAAAACGTTCCGGTTCTGCCTGTGAAGAGGCTTTGCTGACCGTATCGAAATTACTGAATGTTGCAAGAGCCACTTTATTCATATAGTAGTTCATCGCATCAACATCATCCTCAAGCAGCGCTCTGATAAAATCATTGTATGCAGGTACATAGGCCTTAAACCAGCCTTCTATCATATCCTGAAACATCAGGCGAACCTCTTTGTTGGTAAGTTTTAAGTCGTATTCTTCTTTGCCGGTGTCAACGTCTATGGCGTATTTTTCCACCTTTAGGTAACCGCTTGCAAGCAAGAGGCCCCATATCGCGTTTTCATTGTAGTCCAGCTGGTCAAACACAATCTGTTCGTCTATTTTCGCATGGAAAATTCCCCCGCCAAGCAGGTTTTCCATGATCATCTTAACATTCCCGCTCCCTTCCCGGATCAATTTTCCTACAAGGCTGTTTGAGCTGGTATTTGCCCAATAGGCGGAAAATTTCCTTTTGTCCAGAAAGTTGATAATTGACCATGGGTTATAGATATCTGTCCTGGTTCCAAATGTAAACCCGTCATACCAATCCCTGACTTTGTCTGACATCCCAGACAATCCGCACTCACGCAGGCTTTCCGTTACTTCCTCCTGTGTAAAACCAAAAGAATCCGTATACTTATCTGAAGTCGTTGTTACCACCTCCAGGTTATTCAGGTCAGAAAAAATGGACTCTTTACTGATCCTTGTAATTCCTGTCATGATTGCTCTGTCAAAATACGGGTTGGTTTTGAACGCTGAACTAAACAACCCCCTTGTAAAGGAAACCATTTCATTCCAGTAACCGTTTACATAAGCTTCCTGCATCGGGGTATCGTATTCATCCAGCAAAATGATTGGTTTTTTCCCATAAAAGCGATACATAAAATCACTCAGTTTATACAGGGCTATTACCGCATCCGTATCTGTCATCCGCTCTGATACCCTGTCAAAATATTCTCTGTCTTTTGAGGTCAGTGCGTCGCTGTCATGCAAAAATGAATACTTGATATACAAATCCGTAAGTATTTGGCAGATGCGTATTTTTGTCTTTTCATATGTGTCTTCTTTTACATTTGCAAAACTGAGGCTGATGACAGGAATTGTTCCCTGCAGCTTCCGGTACTTTTCTTCATCCCAGATTTGAAGCGCTTGAAACAAATCGCCGCGGCATGCATAGTCAAGCGAAAAAAACTGTTCAACCATACTCATGTTTAGTGTTTTCCCGAAACGGCGGGGGCGGGTGATCAACGTTACACGGTCTAAATTTTCCCACCATTCCTTTATGAACAGTGTTTTATCAATATAAAATGCATTGTTTGTTATGATCGATGCGAAATCCTGTTCCCCAATGCTTACTGTTTTTGGCATACTGCGTTCCTTTCCGTTTATTTGATACTTTTTCATTGTTCGCTCAACGATAGCATATACCGTTAATTTTATTATATAGGGTTGTATAAAAAGTGTAAAGCCTGTTCAGTTATCCGCTTTTTTGTCAAACCCGTGCACCCAGTCGCAAAACAGATAGTAGATCAGGTAGATCACCGAGCTGATCGTCCATGTAATCGGGTAAGCCATATAAATATGCCTGATCTCCCCGGTAAAGCGCATGATCAGCATGATATAAATGATACGCACCACACACCAGATGGACAGCATGATAAACATGGGAACAAATGCTTTTCCGGCTCCCCGGCAGACCGCCGCCACGGAGTGGGAAAAAGCCAGCAAACAATAAAATAACGCCACGGTCCTGGCCTGCTGGACACCAAATGCGATAACGCCAGGGGTCTGGTCAAACAACCCCACTAATTGCGGAGCAAACAAGTAATATCCCACGCCGATCGCTTCTGCAAGCAAGACTGCCGCAAGGATGGAAAAAGCCGCCCCTTTTTTCGCCCGGTCATACTTTCTTGCCCCAAGGTTCTGGCTGATAAAAGTGGTGCAGGCCATATTAAAGCTGGTGATCGGCAAAAAGGCAAAACCTTCGATCTTTGCATGGGTGCCGTATGCCGCCATAGCCATGGCGCCAAAAGAATTGATCTGCGTCTGTACGATCACGTTTGCCAGGGCAATCACGGAATTTTGCACGCCGGAGGGTAACCCGTAGCGGATGATTTCCCCAAAGATTTCCCCGTAAAAACGAATCTTGGAAAACTCTACCGTGAAAAGATTCCCCTTTTTCAATAAATGGACCATACATAAAATGACACTGCCGGCCTGGGATATTACGGTTGCTACTGCCGCACCGCCCACGCCCATATGAAACACCGCCAAAAATAAAATATCAAGCGCTACATTGATCACGGAAGAAAAGATCAGGTAATATAAAGGACGCCTGCTGTCGCCTAAAGCGTTCATGATACTGCGGCAGATGTTGTACATGACCATTGCCAGCCCGCCCATAAAATAATACCGGAAATAGATTACGGCGTCCGGCATTACGGCAGGATCCGTCTGCATCCACACAAGGAAGGAAGGCGTAAACGCCACGCCGACCACGGTCAGCAAAACGCCGCTGACAATCCCGAAAGCCATTAAGGAATGGACCGCTTTTGACACCTGTTCCTTATCTCCCGCTCCGAAATATTTGGAGATCACCACACCGCCGCCCATGGCGGTTCCCATAAAGAAACTGATCATCAAAAAAATAAGCGTTCCGGAAGATGTCACTGCCGCTAACGCATTGGTTCCCAAATATTTCCCTACGATCAGGGCGTCTGCCGTATTGTAAAGCTGCTGGAATACCTGGCTTAAAAAAATAGGAATGGCAAATTCCAGCATCAGCATATACGGACTTCCCACCGTCATATCTTTGGTGTGGGCCGGGGATGTTTTTCTTTTGTTCTTAAACTGCTCCATGAGTCGTTCCTTCTTTCCCGTCATATATTTTGAAATATTCCTTAAGCGGCTTTCGCTCTTTTTTCCTTGTGATCTCCACGATCCCAAGGGCCGTAATGTCCACCAGCCTTGCCTTGATGGGATCGTTTTCCAGCCATTTCCCCAGGCTTTGAAGAAGTTTTTTCTCCTCTTCTTTGGAATCCATATTAATAAAATCCACCATGATCATGCCGGACAGGTTCCGTAATTTTAGCTGCCTTGCAATTTCCTTAGCAGCTTCTAAATTGACATTAAAGTATAAATGATTCCGTTTACTGCCTTTGACATTGGTTCCTTTCCCGGAGTTCACGTCAATGACCGTCATCGCCTCAGTAGGCTCAATGACCAGATATCCGCCGCAGGAAAGCCATACGGTTTTAGAAAGGGCCTGCTTTAAATGGGTTTCCAGGCTGTAAAGCTTAGCCAATGCAAGCAGCTCATCCTGATAAAAGCGCAGGCCTGCAGGAGAAGGAAAATGTTCCAGCTCCCGGTATGCGGCAGGGCAATCGGTGACGATCTCATCGTACCGGTCAAGTGGGATGCCTTTCAGGGCTTTCACCGTTTCCGTTTCATTTTGGTATAAGCAGCTGTAAACCGTGCGGTGCATACAGGTTTGCCTGATTTCCGAAATCAGTTCTGCAAACTGCTTCATTTCCATAAAAAGGGGCTCCAGGTCCGGGAGAAGGCCCGCATTGGTGCGGATGGTGAAGCTGCAACATTTTCTGCCCGGAATGTCTGTATTGTTGATTGCCTGTTTTAATTCCTGAATCTGCTCTGACGACAGCTTTTTGGAAAAATGGATCCCGTGGCCGTTCATTTGGCATACACAGTAGTTTCCCGTAAAAGAAAGGCTGCCGGCAGCCCCCGGCAATTTTGTCTTTACGGCGGCGCTGGTGATCTGTACCACCAGTTCATCCCCCTGTTTAAGGGAAATTGCCTTTTCAGGATCAAGGTTTCTGTTGATCAGGATCAGATTTTTACATTCGCGCAAAGGCAGAAATACTTTCTGGCTGCTGCTGATCGACACAAAAGCCCCATCCATGCCGGGAACCACTTCGCTGACCCGGCCGAGATAGATATTGCCTACGATCTCCTGTTCTGTTTTTGACCCATCGCCAAGAAAACGGATCAATTCAGGATGGTTTTGCTCATCCATTAAAAATAAAAGTAATTTATCCCAAACTTTGGAAATAATTATTTTTCCCATATCAGTGGCACCAATCTTCTTTCTTCTTGTGTTCCGATGTTTTGATAGGTTTCCAGGCGATGGATCATAAGCGCAAAAGGCGGTAATGTAAACGGTATCGTCTGGAAAAAAGATTCCAGTACAAAGGAAGGCTTGATGTTCCCGCCACTGCTGGCATTTAACAAAAGATAGATTTCTGTGCCGGACGTCTTTTGGGAACCGGCTTTCAGCTCATAAATACTTTCTTTTAAATCGATCTCTTTCTCACCCTTTTTTGTTTTTTTGATGATCGGGATCCGTTCCCTTTTGTAAAAATCAATCAGCCCATCCTGCCACCCTTTGGGCAAAATATCCTCGTTCCTGAATGTGACAAGGTAAGAAGCGGCGGCAACGCTTGCCATGGCATTTCCTTCCCCATCATCAAGAACCTTGGCATCAAGGATACTGATTCCCTCCACCATCACAGACTGCAGACGGCTTATCAGGTCTTTGATTCCTGTAAAGCTGTTGACCTCGATATCAAAATATTCCCCTTCACTGGTATGTCCTACCGATAAGGGGGCGGCAAAGGACATGATCTGGTGGGGGCTGAACCCTGCCGAATAAGCCACGTCAATTCCGGCACGGCGGATTGCTTTTTGGAAATACCGCATCACATCCAGATGCCCGATGAACTTTACCGCCCCGTATTTTGCAAATTTTATCCTGATTCTCATTTTATCATTACCTCATTTCCGGTGCTTAACGCAGATTCCTGTCTGGAACCGCGCGCCGCCGCAGCCCTGGCACTGTTCTTTACAGTTTAACGTTACCTGCCCGGCTTTTGCCTTATGCCATTCCTTAAGTAAAAATTCCCTCGTCACGCCGCAATCTAAAAAATCCCAGGGAAATATCTCCTCATCCATGCGCTCCCTCACCGTATAAAAATCCGGATCCACACCGCATTCCCCAAAGGTTTCAAGCCACACGTCATGTTGATAATACTCACTCCACGCATCATAGAGACAGCCTTTTTGGTAAGCCTTAAGGATCACCTGATTTAGTTTCCGGTCGCCCCTTGCCATGATCCCTTCCATAACGCTCACATCCGCCTCATGCCAGTTGTATTTGATGCTTTTTTGGTTTAACTGGCCCATGATGGCAGTCCTTGTCTGGTAAGCCTTTTCCAGAAAATCTTCTTTTGTACACTGGGATGCCCACTGAAAAGGCGTAAACGGCTTGGGAATAAAAAAGGACGTGCTTGCCACAATCTGCACCCTGCCTGTCCGCTTTTCTTTCGGAACCGTCTCATAAAAAACCGCTGCGATCCGGTTGCATAACTGTGCGATCCCCTGAATATCCTCTTCGGTTTCCGTGGGAAGTCCAAGCATAAAATAAAGCTTCACACGGCTCCAGCCGCCTTCAAAAGCTAACTTTGCCCCTTCCAATATGACTGACTCGGTCAGACCTTTGTTGATCACATCCCGCAGCCGTTGACTGCCTGCCTCAGGCGCAAACGTCAGGCTGCTTTTTTTCACGTCCTGCACCTTGTTCATGACATCTAATGAAAAAGCGTCAATCCGTAAGGAAGGCAGAGAAATATTGATCTTTTTTTCTTCACATTTTTCAATTAAGAAATCTAAAAGATCTGGCAGTTTTGTATAATCGCTGGAGCTTAAGGAGCTTAAAGAAATCTCTTCATGTCCTGTATTTTCTAACATTTTTACAGCATATTCCTCAAGCATTTCAAGGCTCCGCTCCCGCACCGGCCGATACAGCTGCCCAGCCTGGCAAAAACGGCATCCACGGATGCAGCCCCTTTGGATTTCCAAAACCACCCGGTCCTGAGTCACTTTGATAAAGGGAACAACAGGTTTTTCGGGGTAATAGGTGTGGGAAACATCTTTCACCAGTTCTTTGGTGATGGTTACAGGCAGACCTTCTAAAAGGGCCGTCCGCTCCTTTATGGTCCCGTCATCCCTGTATGTGACTTGATAGAGGGAGGGAACATAAATCCCCGGCACAAGGGCGGCTTTTTTTAAAAATTCCTCCCGGGGAACGCCGTCTTTTTTGCATGCTTTATACAGATCAAGCAGCTCCCGGTAGCGGGTCTCCGCTTCCCCAATATAAAACAGGTCAAAAAAGTCACTGATCGGCTCCGGATTATAAGTGCATGGGCCACCCCCTATTACAATAGGGTCATCTTTTGTTCTATCCTTCGATAAAAGCGGAATGCCCGCAAGGTCTAAAACCTGCAGGATATTGGTGTAGCACATTTCATATTGGATCGTAATCCCCAAAAAATCAAATCCCTTGACCGAATCCTGGGATTCTAAAGCAAACAGTGGAATATGCTCTTTTCTCATAATAGCGTCTAAATCCACCCATGGGGAATACACCCGCTCACACCAGACATCTTCAAACTTATTTAACATATCGTATATGATCTGTATCCCTAAATGCGACATACCGATCTCATAGACATCCGGAAAACACATGGCAAACCGGATATCCACCTTCTCCGCATCCTTCATGATGCTGTTGACTTCCCCGCCAATGTAACGGGCAGGCTTTTCCACCGTTAATAGTATTTCATCATTTAATGCTAATTTTCTCATGACCGTTCCATCTCCTCTAGGTGTTAGTATAACAATTTTGGAGTGCCGATTCAATGGAAAACTTTTATTCTGCAAACGGTCATTTAATCAGGTCATTCAGCTGCATTGGCAGCCCGGTTTCCCGTATCATCTGGAAAAGCGCATCTGTGGTCTGTTCCCAGATTGTGATTTCCCGGATATCGCAGTACACAAAAGCAAGGAAAAGCACCATGGCAAGTACAAAACGCAGCCGGAATCCCTTTAACAGGCTTTCATCCTTCTTTTCGGGAACTGAATTTTGAAACGGAACATCCTGTACCGGGCAGGCAGCCGCTTCCAGAGAGTAAAGCTCCCCGTGCCGTGAAGAAGGGGCATCAGAATATAAGAAGTTTTCCCGGGATCGGAAAAGCTGCCTGTCATAATTATTTTGCATACGGATCGCCCGGATCAATTCCAGTTTCTTATCGGTTCCTACTTTATTCATAAAACATAGCTCCATAGAGGTTGTCACAATAAATTATGCGCTGTGTTCAATAAATATACAAGGTTTTCGGTATGCGCAATACCACCCGGAACCCACCATATCCGCTGTGGCTTATGAAAACTTCCCCATGATGGCCGTTTAAAATCTGCTTTACGATCAGCAGTCCCAAACCATGCCGCTGATCCCCACGATCAGTTTCGCAGGACATATAATGGGGGGTATGGTTCAGCCTATATAGCTGCTCATCGGAAATACCCGTTCCGTCATCCTCGACGCAGATCCTGCAATCATGGCTGTCTTCTTCAACAGAAACAAAAATCGTGCACCCGTTTTCGTTGTGGGTTATACTGTTTTGGATCAGGTTGGAAACAGCCCGTTTCAGCAGACTTTTATCGGCATTGATACAGCAGAAGGACAAATGATCCGCAGTCTTCCATTCAATCGGAAATTTGTCCTCGATATCCATGTTCATAAAATCCACAACTACCTGCCGGACGATAGTTATTGCATTTTCCTGTTTTATTGAAAGGGGCTGCATATCATATTCCAGTCTGGAAGCCAGGTTCAGGCCGCTTATCAGATCCTTCATCCGCTTGCTTTGCTTTATAATGGCGGCGGCTTTTTTCCGCTGGTCCGCTGACAGATTTTCCGCACTTTCCAACTGCCCCGCATATCCCATGACCGTGGACAGCGGTGTCCGGATGTCGTGGGAAACGCCTGCGATCCAGTTGGCCCTTGCAGTCTCCTTTTTCCGGAGCTGGCCGGCCTGTTCCTGCAGGATTTTGGAGGTTTTGTTTATGCTTTCAGCCAATTCGGAAAGCACACCCTTTTCTTTCACATGTATAGGACTGCCGCCCGGCAAATCCTGTATCCCGTTTATGATCGGTTTAATGGAACGCAGCAGCGTTGAATTGGCTATGGCATATATGAGAAAGACTAAAACGGTATTGACTGCCAGGATGATCAGCATGTTTCTTGGCAGGCCGGCAATAAAGTCATAATCCCAGCTTGCCCTGGTGTGCTTCCAAAAACGGTCCTTGGGAAAGCCCAAGACCAGCACCCCGTCCTTAGCTTTTCCTGTAAATGCGGGATATCCCATTACATACCCCCGCGTCAGCTCTGTTATGTCCGATAAGGTGTACTTTAAAGGGATATGATCCGGCAGATTGTCGGTATGCCAGATCACCTGGTGTGTTTCCTCGTCGATAAGGATCGCCCAGGCATTTCGTTCTTTTAACCTTGCTGCCATATCATCAGGCAGCCAAAACCCCTGATCCGTCAACTGCAATATTGCGGCCGCTTCATCCGCCATATCCCATGGGGAAAACGATGAGGTATTTCTCACAAAGACCACCGCAAAAAAGACAAGGTTCAAAATGACAAGAAGCATGACGCTCAGCAGCATGATCCCTACAAAGCGGCGTATTAATTTGGGTATACTTTTCCTGGTAATTTTCACTTTATTTTCCTTCCATAATCAATTTATATCCCAGCCCTTTTACCGTAACTAATGAAACGGGTTTGGATGGGTCTTCCTCTATCTTTTCCCGGATGCGTCGTATATGCGCCATTAAGGAATTTTCGTATCCGAAGGGGTTATCCCCCCAGGCCGCCTCACACAATGCGTCAATTGTCACAATCCGCCCGGCATTGCGGTACAAGGCAAAGAGCAGGTCATATTCTTTTGCCGTCAAGGGGATATGCTCCTTATGTTTAATGACCTCCGCCCGGGAAAAATCAATCTGGCAGCCCCTTAGTCTCACAAGGGGATTTTCATCCTTGTAGCTTCTGCGCAAAATCGCCATGATGCGGAATATAAGCTCTTTAGGCAAAAACGGCTTTACCATATAATCATCAGCCCCCAGCCCAAAGCCTTTAAACTTGTCTTCATCCTCGCCGCAGGCGGTAAGGAAAAGGATGGGATAATCGCCGCTTTTTCGCAGCTGTTCCATTAAGCAAAACCCATCGCCGTCAGGAAGCATCACATCAAGGATTGCCAGCTCCGGACAAAGCTTCCCGGCTTCTTCCATGGCTTCTCTTACGTTCTTTGCAGTCTTGACATTTCGGAATCCATATTCGGTAAGAATAGACAAAACCATATCTAAAATCGCCTGTTCATCGTCAACAAGCAGAATGCGCTTATCAAGCAGATAGTTATCATTCACGGCATTTTCCCTCTTTCATTTGATCTTTTGTTATTTTACCATATCATCCGAGCTAATTTCTCTCTTTTCGTGAAATGTAAGGTAAATGTAAGGCAGGAAGAATGTTATTGTAAGGAAGCGTTGGTATCATAAAGGCAATGAAAGGAGATATTTTATATGGACTACATGATTACAACAAAACAGCTGACTAAGAAATACAAATCCTTTTCCGCTGTAAACAATGTTTCACTGAACATTCCCAAAGGCAGTATTTATGGACTGCTAGGCCCAAACGGGGCAGGAAAATCCACTACTATGAAAATGCTTTTAGGGCTTACCGCTCCCACTACGGGCAGTTTTTTGATCGACGGAAAACATTTCCCGGATGACCGTCTTTCTATCCTGAAGGAAGTAGGTTCTTTTATTGAATCGCCTTCTTTTTATGCCAACCTGACCGGGGTGGAAAATCTTGACATCATCCGCCGTATCTTAGGTCTTTCCCAAAGCGCCGCCACAGACGCGCTGGAGCTTGTGGGTCTTTCCGAATTTGGCGGACGGCTTGCCAAAAAATATTCATTGGGTATGAAGCAGCGGTTAGGGCTTGCCGGGGCCTTATTGGGCCGGCCGCCGATCTTGATCTTAGATGAACCCACAAATGGGCTTGACCCGGCCGGTATCCATGAAATCCGGAATCTGATCAAATCACTGCCCGGCCTGTATGATTGCACGATTCTTATTTCCTCGCACATGCTGTCTGAAATTGAATTGATGGCGGATGAGGTCGGGATACTCAACCATGGCCGCCTGTTATTTGAAGGAAGCCTGGATGAACTTCGGCAAACTGCGCTGCAGTCCGGATTTTCCGCAAATAATTTGGAAGATATATTTTTATCCATGATAGAAAAAGACAACGGACTAAGAAGACAGGGGGCAAAGCTATGAACATGGCCGCTTCAATAATTACCATCGAACTCAGAAAGGAAAAACGTTCCGGCGTTATCCCGTTAATGCCTGTTGTCGGTATTTTGGGGGCAGTATACGCTTTTATCAATTTCCTTGTGCGGAAAGATGCCCTTCTTAGCCTGCCGTTAGATCCCATGGACGTACTTCTTACACAGCTTTACGGTATGGTCATGGTCCTAAATATGTTCGGCATCATAGCCGCCGCCTGTATGATCTATCATATAGAGTTCAAAGGAAGCGCCGTGAAAAAGATGTACATGCTCCCGGTAAATGTTCCTGCTATCTATTTTTGTAAGTTCCTGGTCTTGACCATGACACTCCTTATTGCAGTCAGTGTTCAAAATATGGCCCTTATCCAAATAGGCCTGACCGATTTACCGCCAGGAACATTTTCATTTGGAACGCTTTTGTCTTTTGCAGGATATTCCTTTTTAACATCAATGCCCGTACTATCTTTTATGATTTTGATATCTTCCCGCTTTGAAAACATGTGGGTGCCTCTTGGGATTGGCGTTGTGGGATTTTTAAGCGGTATGGCACTGGCTATGTCAGACAATGCCTGGCTTTGCCTACACCCGTTTGTGTCCATGCTGAAGCCTGCTGTTGCAATGAGCGCACAGCCGGATAGGATAGTCGTTATTTTCTCGTTAGCGGAAACAGCCTTTTTCCTGTTGGCCGGGCTGTGGGCTGTAAAAACAAAACATTACGAATAGGAGGTTTAGGTATGAAATTGCTTACAATTGAATTTATGAAGATAAAACGGAGCCAAATGATTCCTTTGGTTTTTCTAGCTCCGCTGCTGGTGGTCTCTTCCGGCGTGGCAAACCTGCACAGGTATTTTTCACCGGATTACACGAACGCATGGGCAGCCATGTTTATCCAGAGCGCACTGGTCTATGCCTATTATCTGCTCCCGTTTAGTATGGTCGTTATCTGCGTCATGCTTGCAGGAAGGGAAATGGGGAACAACGGGATTTTAAAGATGCTGGCCCTGCCTGTTAACCGTTGTGCCCTTTCAGCGGCAAAATTTTGCGTGCTGCTGTTTTACCTGTTTGTGGAAATGGTAATATTTCTGGTAGTTTTTGTGATAAGCGGGTCGCTTGCGGCGAACCATACAGGAATCAGCGAAACGCTGCCTGTCATATACCTGGCAAAACAGTGCGCCGGTTTATTTCTGACCATGCTCCCTGCCCTGGCGGCAATGTGGACGGTTACAGTGGTATTTGAAAAGCCGTTGCTGTCCGTTGGCTTAAACCTGCTCCTTGTCATCCCCGGTGTGTTAGTGGCAAACACTCCGTTTTGGATTGTTTACCCTTACTGCTACAGCGGTTATCTGATCTCCTGCTCTTTACATGACTTTAATTCCGGAGGCGTTAACACTGCTTTTAACCTGTTTCCGTTTTTGCCATGCGCAATCCTGATTTTTGTGCTGATGCTTACAGTGGCAATTACCGCATTTGGGAAAAAAGAAATGAAATAAATTGCCGGCAGCGACATGGCGCTCCCGCCGGTTGCTGCCGCCATTACGATAAACCTTTGCGCCATAGGCATAAATAGTCAGATACTGTTTGTCGGTTTCTGGCAGGTGTGGTTTTTGCAGACATAATAGGTTGTCCTGTTATTTAACAGTGGATATTCCTTGCTATTTGAAGCTACGACCACATTTGCAAACACCGGGAGATTTTTTCTAACGTTTTCCAGGTCAGAATCCTCCTTTACGGCAATGACGATATGCTCCGGGGGATCATCATAGATCAGCTTTGCAAATAAAAACATACTATGCCCTGCCGGATAATCCTGTACCCTTGCGGACATAAAAGAAATCTGTTTACCTGCCAATTCGTTGTATTTTTCATTTTTCGTCAATTGATACAGCCTTACAAGATCATATGCCATCATGGAATTTCCGCTGGGAACCGCACCGTCATAAGTTTCTTTCGGATTCAGGAAAAGCTCCGCACCATCCGGATCTGAAAGGTAAAATCCGCCGTTCTTTTCATCCGCAAACCGCTTCACTGCCTCTTTGCAAAATTGTTCCGCCTTTTCAAGGTAATCTTTATCCAAGGTAGAAAGATACAGCTCAATCAATGAAGCAATATAAAACGCATAATTATCCAAAAAACTTTTTTCCGAACGTCTTTTGCCACACCAGCTTGTAGAAAGACGCAAGCCGTCGCTTAAATTCTTTTCAAGGAATATTTGTGCGCGAACCGCCGCCTGAAGATGTTTTTTATCATGTGAAACTCGATAAAGTACAGACAGTGCGGCAATCATCATAGAATTCCATGAGATAAGGATCTTATCGTCAAGATGTAGTTTTGAGCGGTTCTTCCGGTAATCATACAGCTTTTGTATCTCATCTCCAAAGTCAGTGTCCGGATCTCCATTCTTTAAAAGATTAGGAATGTTTGCACCTTCAAAATTGCCGCATGCGGTAATATCAAAGGCAGCCGCAAATTTTTCTCCTTTTTCTTTTCCCAGAACCTTCATGACCTCAGCTAAAGTGAAAGTATAATATTTCCCTTCTATCCCCTCGCTGTCAGCGTCCTGTGCGCTATAAAACGCTCCATCCAAAGCCGTCATTTCCCGAAGTACATATTGTGCGGTTTTTTCGGCAGTGTCCAGATATAAACGCTTTCCTGCAAGCGTATATGCAGCGGTATATGCAATGATCAGCAAAGCATTATCGTACAACATTTTCTCAAAATGAGGCGCAAGAAAATACTGGTCTGTGGAATATCTGGAAAATCCATAACCAATCTGATCAAATATGCCGCCCTTCCGCATTTGTGTAAGCGTCTTTTCTACCATTTCCAGCATATCGGACGCATCACGCCGCACTGCATACAGCATCAGAAAAAATAAATTATGGGGTACCGGAAATTTGGGAGCAGCCCCAAACCCACCGTTTACAGCATCAAAACTGTCAGAAAACATTTGCGCTGCCCGATGTAAAAAAACGTCATTATTTACATTCTTTCGGGTAAATTCCGGCTTCTTCAAATGTGCTATCACCTGATCTGCCGACTGTAAGAGCTCTTCTCGGCTGCTGTGCCACTGTTTTATAATGGCATTTAATAAATCAGAAAATCCAGGCATACCGTACTTTGACCGTGCCGGGAAATAGGTTCCTGCCATAAACGGTCTTTTATCCCATGTCATAAAAATGCTCATAGGCCAGCCGCCGCTGCCGGTAAATGCCTGACATACTGACATATACACACTGTCAATATCAGGGCGTTCTTCACGGTCAACTTTTATCGAAATAAAATGTTTATTGAGGATTTCCGCCGTTTCCCTGTCTTCAAAACTCTCATGCGCCATAACGTGGCACCAATGGCAGGTGCTGTAACCAATACTTAAAAAAACAGGCCTGTCTTTTTGTTTTGCATCTTCAAACGCTTCCTTACACCATGGATACCAGTCAACAGGATTATCCGCATGCTGTAATAAATAAGGGCTCACCTCGTCTTTCAAACGATTTATTGATTTATGATTCATCATTTTACCCCCTTATACTGTTAAATTACCATATATGTTTTCCATCATTAAAAAAAGAATGCATCTAATAGCGCAGTATGGGGATAAAATGCACCAGACATATTCGAATGTCTGATGCATTAAAATTCAGATGTCATAAAGATATTTCTTTATCTGATTTTCTGCCAGCTGATACTTCACGCTAAGCTTGCTTATGATTTCCTGGTCATGCAAACCCATGTCTCGTAAAATTTCCACAGTATTTCTAATAGATTGGTCATATTTCTCATTCATTTCAGCTAAGTTGTTCTGCGTCTCTTCTAAATTATTTTGAGCTTCTTCCAAACTGTTCTGAGTCTCTGCTAAATTATTCTGAGCTTCTTCTAAACTATTTCGAGTTTCCTCCAAATTGCCTCGAACCTCAACTAATTCATTTTGTTTTTCCTCGTACTCTTCCCGCATTTCATTTAATTCCTTTTGCATTTCCTCAAACATATATTTTTCTGTATTTCGGTCGAGTATGTACAATTCTTCAGAAAACATTTCCATCACCTTTTCTATATTCAGGCAGATTTGATAGCCTTCCCTGTAGATATCCCGAAACACCGGGTATTTCTCCAATAGCTTCATGATCATATCAGGGTCATCACTGGAAAACAAGGTAAGCCACGCCTCTCTTTTACTGTTACTTTCTTTATTGTGCTGATTTTCCCTAAAGATGTCAAGGGATATAAATAAATATTTCTGCAAAAGCTCCATTTGCAATCCTGTGTCAGATTTTTGTTCAAAAAAATGATAATAAGTTTCAGGGTATCCATGAAATGACTTCGGACTTTTTTCAAAAAGGACAATCGTATAAACATTCTTGACATTACGATAATCAAAATCCTTTTTATTACCCCTGACTCTTTTGTATTGCCTGAGCAAGAGGTCCGCCGAATAGCAGGCACTCCGCTGCCCCGGAAACATATATCCGATCCTCTGCATCTCAACATTTGCTATACTTCCATCTTCGAGCTCCACCACAATATCCATAGCAAGCAGAGCGCTTTCGTTTGCAAGCCTTGTGGAATCCGTGGGGATCACTCTGATCACCTTGACCTTCTGGTTTAACAAACAAGAAAGGAAATCGCTAAGCCGCAACGGGTCATACTCCGGATTCATGACCTCTTTAAAAAAGCCGTCATACAACAACTTTAACCCTTTTACGCCTGTACAGATATCTAAAAATTCTTCTTGCTGCTCCTCAGGCCAGCTTAAAAATTTCTTATAACATATTTTCTCTTTTTGGATCTCTTCCACCACCTCCTCCCGTTCCCTGATCATTGGAAAATAATCTTTTAGGCATTTTGTCATAAAGTTCCTCCTTTGTTATTTAATCTTTAATCAATGGGTCAGTTGGCAGAAGCTGCCAAAATATGAAATATATAAACCAAAGAATATAAAGAATATATTTGATATGATAATAAATTACCACTTTTTCCAAACATTGTCAAGTACATTTAACAAAAGGCTCAAAGGTATCGTAACAATTCATCCCTCAAGCCTTTTTATAGATTATTGATCCGTTGTGTCTCTTCCGGCAAAAACTTCCTTCCCATCGATCAGGACATGTTTTACCTTAGTGGATATCTCAAAAGGGCAGCCGTCCGTAATGACGATATCCGCATCTTTTCCGACTTCCAGGGAACCTACCCTGTCCGCAATCCCTGCATGTTTGGCAGGATTGATGGTAATTGCCTGCAATGCGGCAAAAGGATCCATCCCTGCATGGACAGCCAGGCCGGCGCATAGGGGTAAATATTCCTGTGGGATTACCGGCGAATCTGTAATGATGGACACCTGGCAGCCGGCTGCGGATAAAAGCCCCGGTGTCGTCCAGCTCTTATTACGGAGCTCAAATTTGGAAGCGCTGGTAAGGGTTGGCCCTACCGCAAGGGGCACATTTTCTTTTGCAAGCTCCTCCACGATCAAATGCCCTTCCGTCACATGCTCTAAGGTGATCTTTACCCCAAATTCCTTTGCAATCCGCAATGCGGCAAAAATATCCTCGGTGGCATGAGCATGGGCCTTTAAAGGAATTTCTCCCTTTATCACGGGGATCAGGGCTTCCAGCTTCATGTCAAAGGCCGGCTTTTTAGACACATCTTCCCCTGCCGCTTCTTTCTTTTCTAAATATTCCCGGGTTTTAAACAGCATCTCACGGAGCAGCGCCGCAGTCGTCATGCGGCTGGAATCCTTTTTCTCCCGGTATACTCTCTTAGGATTTTCCCCAAAGGCGCACTTCATGGCAACGTTATCACGCACTACCATGTCATCTACCCGCTTCCCTGTGGTTTTAATGGTGGTAAAGGTTCCTCCGATCACATTGGCGTTTCCGGGTCCTACGCAGACACAGGTAACACCGGCAGCAGCCGCATGGGGAAACGCCGCATCCATTGGCTTTACCCCGTCAATCCCACGCAGATGGGGCGTTACAATGTCATTCATTTCATTATAATCCATTCCCTCATAACCAATACCATAACCGTCAAGCCCGATATGCCCATGGGCTTCCACAAAACCGGGATATACATACAGCCCTTCCGCATCCACGATTTTGGCATCGTCTTCTGCTTTTAAATTTTCTCCAATTGCTATGATCTTTCCATCCTCCACAATGATATCCCCCCGAAAAGCCTCCTGGTGGACAGCATCATGGATCATTCCGTTTTTTACACACAGCATGATCTGTTTCTCCTTTTTGCGTTTTAATTTTTCATTTACGGACAATATGCGAAAGTTGTGCCTAAGCGGATTTGAAATCCAAGTGCCTGATACATTTCTTCATCACAGGGTGCGCAGCAGACAGTCAGGCTTGCCATACCGTTTTCCATGCACCATTTCTGCGCTGTCTCAGCCAGTTTCCGTGCAATGCCCTTTTTCCGGAACACGGGCTCAATATAAAAATCCTCAAATACACCGGTATCCGTGCAGGCAAACGTGGAAAAGCTTCCTGCCACACTGCACATCCCTACGGCACGGTAACCGCGTTTGGCAATAAAAAACCTGATCTTTCCGCTGCGGATGGCCTGGATAAGCCTGTCCCAAGCATTTTCATCCGGCAGCTCTTCGCCAATCTCTTTTAAAAATCCGTTTTCCAATTTTTTAAGCTGCCAATCCTCCGGGTCTTTTAGGATTTCAACGGTGATCGGAACATCACCTTCCGGAGGCAGGATCATCAATGGCTCTCCCCACTCGTCAAAGCCATTTTTCATAAAACCAACGCATTCCCAGAAATGCAGCCGCCTTTCATTTCCGCCATAATTCAGCTCTGCATAAAGCGCGTTATTATCTTTCATCCAGTTAAGAAGCGCCATGGCACATTTCGTTCCGGTTCCATTCCCTCGAAATTCCGGATAGACACAAAACTCCAGAATAAAGCATTTGCCATCCTCTGAATTGTAGATCACCGGCAGGGCAAAACCAATATCCTGGCCGCCATCACAGAAAAACAAATAATGGCACCGGTCCTTTAACCTGTCATGGATTTTTTGTATTTGGACGAAGTATTCATCACCAAGAAAATATGCCCTGTCCTTATCATCCGGATCCGGAAAAATATCCCGTTTAAAATAGTCATGAAGCTGCCCCCAGAAAACTTCCCTGTCAGCCTCGGTGACTGCCTTGCGGATCGTGATCTGATCTTCATGGATGGTTCTCTCCATGATAAGGTACGAAGAAAAATCATTGGGAATTTCTTTGCCATTCCAAGTAAGACCATTTTTCATCCAAAACCCTTTGCTTTGCGGATTCCCGTTATCAATGCCAAGCCGCAGCTTTTCAAATCCCAGCCGTGCCAGATACGCAATACTGTCAGAAATAATAGCCGTACCGATGCCTTTTCCCTGGAAATCCACATTCATGGCAAAAAAGCCGACGTGGGCTGTTCCCTGCCGGGGATAATGTACGATTAAATCCATAACGGCAATCAAGGTTCCCTCCTGAAAAAAACCGATATAATGCTTATCTTCATACCCTTTTCCAGGCGGAAGCGCCTGCATGTCTTCCCGGATACTTTCAATCGTCACCATGGGCGGATGATATTGATAAAAAATCGTATTGTGCCTTAAAACTTCATAAACCGCCGCCACATCTTCCGGATGCAGGTAACGCACGGCAAATTGCCGTGAAAGCTGCCGGATATCGAAATCTTTCATTCCTAAGTCTTTCATTTTCTGTCACTTTCCCCTGTCTCTTATGGCTGTATGAACCTCTTACCTCTTAGCCAGTTCCTCCGTAATCTCTTCCCAGCTGACGCCTTTTTCCACCATAAGGACCATCATATGATACAAAAAATCGGCGATCTCGTATTTGATCTCATTGGCATTGGGATTTTTGGCGGCAATGACGATCTCCGTTGCTTCCTCCCCCAGCTTTTTCAGAATCTTATCAATGCCCTTATCAAACAGATAGTTGGTATAAGATCCTTCTTTGGGATGCACTTTCCGGTCTTTGATCACCCCAGACACTGACTCAAACACAGTAAGCGGATTGGTCTCGTCATATTCTTTTTTCATGATCTCATTGAAAAAGCAGCTGTGATTTCCGGTATGGCATGCCGCCCCCACCTGGGCCACCTTGGCAAGAATGGTATCTTTATCACAGTCTGCCTTCATTTCCTTCACATATTGGAAATGCCCGCTGGTCTCCCCTTTGATCCACTGCTCTTTCCGGCTTCTGCTGTAATAGGTCATACGGCCGCTTTTTATGGTATGCAGATAAGCCGCCTTATTCATATAGGCGACCATCAGCACTTCCCGGGTCTTATAATCCTGTACCACCACCGGCACAAGTCCGTCGGAATTAAGGGTAAGTTCTTCCCACTTGATCTGGGGCTCGAAAGTTTTGACGGCTACGCCGTTACCGGCACACAGGTCTTTGATATCGTTTAATTCCTTCACATTGGCGTTAATGGCAGGGCCGGTGACACCGGAAATGATCTGGCAGGATAACAATTCAATGATTTTATCCAAAGAAACCTCCGGCAGCGTAACGACCACCGGAAGCGGAGAAACTTCCACCGCCTGCTTGATCGTCTTTTCATTGACCAGAATGATTTCACTGACTAATTCAGTCAGCACTTGCGCATTGGCTTCTATCTCAGCGGCGTCCGCAATACAGGCAATAATCTTTTCCTTCCCGAACTTCTGGGATACCTCTTTTGTAATTTCCACGTTCCCCTCTTTGGAATAATTAAGGACTGCCTTTGCACAGCCCGCATAGAGAAGCTTTTTCACATCCTCCATCCGTTTTACGTTCCCTGCGCCGGCCACGGGAACCTGCGCCTTGCTGCAGATATTTTTAATCACGTCAAGGGCTTCCTCGTGGGAGGCATCATCCGTTGAAAGGTCATAGACCAAAAGTTCATCGGCATTATTTTCCCCATAGCTTTTCGCCAGCCCGGCGGGGTCATCGCTTACCACGGTATCATTATCAAATCCGGAAACAGCTTTTTTGTTTTTTAAGTAAATACAGGGAATAAATTTTTTGTATGTAATGTCGCTCATTATCTGTTTGTCCTTTATCCTAAGCTTCCTTTTGTGCTAAGTACATCCGTTAACCGTTCCTCTTTGGATACAGCCTGGTCTAATGCCTTTGCAAACGCCTTAAAGATTGCTTCGATCATATGATGTGTGTTAAACCCGGACAGCATCTTAATATGCAGGTTCATCCCGGCGCTGTATGATACGGCATAAAAAAATTCCCGTACCAGTTCTGCGTCAAAATCCCCAGCTTTGGGTGTCTGAAACTGACAGTCAAACGCAAAATACGGTCTTCCGCACAGATCCACCGCACATAACGCAAGTGCATCGTCCATCGGAAGGATACAGGAACCATAACGCCTGATCCCTGTTTTATCTCCCGCAGCCTGCCGGATAGCCGTTCCAAGCACGATCCCGGCATCTTCCACGCTGTGATGACAATCCACATGAAGATCGCCGTTTACCGTAACGGCAAGGTCAAAAAAACCATGCCTTGCAAACCCTTCCAGCATATGATCAAAAAAACCAATCCCGGTTTCAATTTGGCTCTTCCCGCTCCCGTCCAGATTAAAAGTTAATGAAATATCGGTTTCTTTCGTCCTGCGGCTGATGCTTGCGCTGCGCTCCATCGTCATTCCACCTTCCTGTACAATCAATCTTCAAACCTTACTTTAATCGAGTTTGCATGTGCCGTCAAGCCTTCTTTTTCGGCAAACAGCTCAATATCTTTATGAGCCTTTAACAAGGCATCCCTGGAATAGGAAATGATGCTTGTTTTTTTCAGGAAATCATCCACATTCAAAGGAGAGAAAAAACGTGCCGTGCCGTTAGTCGGTAAAATATGGTTAGGCCCTGCGAAATAGTCTCCTAACGGCTCCGAGGAATATTCTCCCAGGAAAATGGCCCCTGCATTTTTGATCTTTGGCATAATCTCAAAAGGATTGGCCGTTAAAATCTCCAAATGTTCGGACGCAATCTCATTAACGGCCGCTATAGCCTGTTCCATATCGCCGGCAACCAAAATGTACCCGTAATTTTCCAAGGATTTGGTTATGATCTCCCTGCGGGAGAGCTTTGCCACAAATCCATCTACTTCCTTTGACACCTGGCCGGCTAACTTTCTGCTTGTGGTGATCAAGATTGCGCTGGCAAGTTCATCATGCTCCGCCTGCGAAAGCAGGTCCGCCGCCACATACCGCGGGTTTGCGGTTTCATCGGCAAGAACCAGGATCTCGCTTGGTCCTGCGATAGAGTCAATGCTCACATAGCCAAAACATGCCTTTTTAGCAAGGGCAACAAAAATATTCCCGGGACCAGTGATCTTATCCACCTTCGGGATACTTTCCGTTCCAAACGCCATGGCGGCGATGGCCTGCGCACCGCCCGCTTTATAGATTTCAGAAATGCCTGCAATATCCGCGGCAACTAAAGTGCCGGGGTTCACCTTTCCGGAAGCGTCGGGCGGCGTTGTTATAATGATCCTTGATCCCCCTGCCGCTTTGGCGGGAAGCACGTTCATCAAAACACTGGAAGGATAAGCTGCCTTCCCTCCGGGCACATAAACGCCGGAAATTTCAATGGGCGTAAGCTTCTGTCCTAAAATGGTACCGTCCTCCCCGGGCAAAAACCAGCTGTTGTGCATTTGTTTTTGGTGGAACGCCATGATGTTTTCTGCCGCTTTTTTCAAAACCTCCACAAATTCCGGCGAAACCGTTTCATATGCCTGCCTAATTTCCTCCTTCGTGACGCGGATATGATCGGCCGTCAGCCTGCAATGGTCAAATTGTTCCGTCAGCGCAAAAAGCGCATCATCTTTCCCGTTCCTTACTTTTGCAATGATCTCATTTACAGTCTGCTCATATTCACCATAGCTGTTCGGGCTTCTTTTTAAAAGATTTTCCAGCAGATTACTTCTGGTTTCTTCTGTTAATTCAACGATACGCATTTATCTCATTTCCTTTCCCGCATAATTCTTTTAATTGTAGGATCAAAGACCTGATCCGATCCGTTTCCATCTGCATGCTAACCTGATTGACGATCATCCTTGCCGATAAGGAACAGATCTCCTCATGCACCATAAGACCGTTTTCCTTTAAAGTGGAACCGGTCTCCACAATATCAACGATCACATCGGAAAGACCCACGATAGGTCCTAATTCCACAGAACCGTTTAACTTGATGATATCCACGGTCTGATGCTTTTTATTATAAAAATAATCCCTTGCGATCAACGGATATTTAGTGGCTACCCGGATCCTTTCATGGTGGATCAAAAGCTCTTTGGCACTTTGGGGTCCGCAGACACACATCCTGCACTTGCCAAACCCCAGATCCAAGACCTCATAAACCCTGCGGTTTTCTTCCATGATGGTATCTTTCCCGACCACACCGATATCCGCGGCGCCGTATTCTACATAAGTAGGCACGTCAGGTCCTTTGGACAAGAAAAATTTCAGTTTTAATTCCTCATTGACAAAAATTAATTTCCGGGAACTTTTATCCTTCATCTCCTCACAGGTAATGCCGATCTGCTCTAAAAGTTCCAATGTTTTATTTGCAAGCCGCCCCTTGCCAAGCGCAAAGGTCAGATACCGTTCTTCCATCTTATACACTCCCCTTTTTTATGTCTCCGGAATCAAGGAGACCATGATCCCGTTTTTGCGCAGTTTTCTTGCTTTGGCAAGCATTTGCTCATAATTTCCCGCATGATAAATAAGTGTCTGCCCGCTGTCCTTTGGTGCGGCAATTCCACCTTTTTGTCTTTGCAGCGCAAGAAGCAGGTCATCCACCACCACCATGAAACCGATAGCCGGAGCATTTTTCCCGAAATACCCCAAAAGCTTATCATACCTGCCGCCTTTGGCAATGGCATCACCCACTCCATAAGTGAAAATCTTGAAGATCACGCCGGTATAATAATTGTATTTACTCAGCATCCCCAGGTCAAAAGATATATATTTTTCTACCCCGTATCCGCAAAGCACCTGATAGAGTTTTTCAAGGCGGAGAATAGCATTTAGAGAACGCTGATTTAACTCCATGCTTTTTGCCTGCTCTAACACTTCCACGGTGCCAAAATGGTCGGAAGTCATTAAGATCATATTTTGGTGGTCCTCAGGGATTCCTTTTTCCATCAAAAGCTCTTCCGCACCAAATCGGTTTTTGCCCGAGATCAGTTCTCTGAGTTCTGACTCTGTCTCCTCCGAAAGACCGGCCTGGGCGCAAAGTCCCTTAAAGTATTCTACCTGGCCGATGCTGACCTGAAAATCCAAAAGCCCCGCCTGACATAGGGCTTCCACCGCCATGGCGATCATTTCGCCGTCCGCCTCCACACTCCCGTCATTGATCAGCTCCGCCCCCATCTGAGTCACTTCACATAATTTTCCTTGAAGGCTGCTGGTGTTGGTGAAAGTATTCCCGCCATAGCAAAACCGGATGGGAATATCCTCATCCATAAAATACTTGGCGGCGCATCTTGCCATGGAAGGGGTGAAGTCCGGACGAAGGACTAACGTATTCCCTTCTTTGTCAAAAAATTTATATAAGTCTTTGGAAGGCGTGGTGCCGATCTCCTTGGAAAAGACATCAAAAAATTCAAAAGTCGGCGTCTGGATATCCTGATAGCCGTACAGATTAAACTGTCTTCTGAGCTTTTCCTCCACACAGAGCTTTTGTGCATATTCTTTCCCATAAATATCCCTGACGCCTTCCGGCGTATGCAATAACTGCCTGTTCATAGATTACCTCTTTTACTTTAATAATTTAAAGTGCTAATTCGCTGATGAATTAGCATGTAAAACTATTGGTAGTATACAAAATACATGTTGGATTGTCAAATACTTTCTCTCTCTTCCACATCTTTTCGAAGAATATCCAGATAGGGAACAAAAATACCATGTTTTTTGGGCAGGATGTATTCCGGGTTCAATTCCTCAAACAAAAAGCTTTTCCGCCCCCCGTTTTGGGCACGTTCCCAAAAAAAGCGGAACATCTGGAAGGGAAGATAGTAAAATAAATCCCTGTGTACAAAATAAATAAGAAAAAAAGCCACGCCGCCCTGTTTTTCAAACTGCTCCATGAACTGTACCTGATGGGCATGGGTATTTTGCAGGGCAAACCTGTCTATGGCGCATTCCTTGGCGTCAAAGCACACCGGGATTCCCTGTACCGCCCCAATATAATCAACGGTACTCTTCTGCTCAAAATAAGCAAGAGTAATATGCCGTGTGGATTTGTCTATATTGATAGGGGTAATCGGCGTAGGGATCTTTTGGATCAGGGCCAGGCCGCTTTCCAAATATTTTTCATTTGTCCGGTTGATCAGATCCTCTAAGGTGGAACCCCGAAGCCCCCTTGAACTCCATGTTGCCATTTTTTCTGCCTTCCTTATTCCATGATGTCATCCTTGTTTCCGCTGCTTTTTAAAATCAGGGAAAACTTCTCCGGAACAGGCGCCCTGAAACTTTTTTGGCTTAACGCTTCAAAAGGCGGCTTACAGGTTCCAAACTCCAGCCTGCAGGCATACAGCATCTGGCTGCTAATCCGATACTTTTTTTTGTAAAGGTCATTCCAATTTCGGTCCCCGTATTTGTAATCCCCTAAAATGGGATGCCCGATCCCGGCCATATGGATTCGGATCTGGTGCGGTTTTCCGGTGATAAGCTCTACTTCAACTAAAGTCTTATCCCCCAAATGCCGGATCGGATAATATCTGGTCCTGATATAGGATGCTCCGTTCCCGTCAGCATCCGGCACCAGACGGACCTTGTTTTTTTCCTCGTCTTTTAACAGATATCCTTCCAAAATCTCTTCCCTGTCAACACGTCCTTTTGCCAAAAGGCGGTAAAACTTTTTCACCTTACGGGTCCTTAAAAGCTCGTTCATATATTGGCCGCCCCGAAGAGTCTTTGCCCCGATCACAAGCCCGCAGGTATTGCGGTCAAGGCGGTTACAGACAGAAGGTTTAAAGGTGGATAACTGTTCTTTGGTGCATATGCCTTTAGAAAGAAGGCAGCCCACCATCCATTCGTTAAGTGACAGGTCGCCTTCCTTTGCTTTTTGGGAAAGGATATTTTCCGGCTTGTCCATGATAAGCACATCGTCATCCTCGTAAATGATCGAAATGCCGGAAAGGGTCTTATAAGCCATATCATATTCATCTGACAAAGGTTTGTCATTCTGGAAATTACAGATGGTTTCCTCCGAAAGAAAAAAGCATACCCTGTCGCTTAGCGCAAGCATTTCTTTTCCTTCCGCTTTCTTCCCGTTTAAGGTAATATTTTTCTTTCGCAGCATCTTGTAAAAAAATGAAGACGGCGCTTGCGGCATATATTTATGGAGGAATTTATGAAGCCGTTGCCCGGCTTCATTCTGGTTTATGATCACTTCACGCATGGTTCACCTACAGGGATATTTCATAAAGGACAATCCGGATCTCGTCATCCTTTGCCGGATTCCCTCCCGCAACTTTTTCATTTAAAAGCTTTAACTGATTGCAATATTTATCTAACTGGTCTGTGACTGTCACGGCCACATCAGAAAAGCCGACCTGGCTTAACACGGACTTTATATGGGCTGCACAGGCCGCGCTATCACACGTTCCATCCTCCGTAAAGCCTAAAATAACGCGGTTTTCCACCACCATATGGCTTAAGGCAAAATTTTTCTGGTAGGAAGTAAAATACATGTCATACATGCCGACTAAACGCCCTTCCGCAGCCAAAACCGCTTCACGGGCCTTCTGGCTGCAGCCGGATGCCCGCAGGTACATGATCGTGTTGACAAGGCTTTTGCATGCCGGAAGGCATCCTAAGACGGCAACCACCGTAAACAGATTCCGCCTGGTGTGTGTCGCCAGGATTCCCGCCGTAAACAGGCCAAGCGGCAGGGCAAAAAAGATGATCGTACGAAGAATCACCTGCCCTCTTTTGGTCTTTAAATATCCATAAGTTCCTTTTATTGCTTTTTTCAATGTTTCCGCTCCTTCTTTTGATGGATGTTCCGGATCGTTTTTTTCCTGGCCGTTTTTTTCCCCTGCTTTTCTTTCTGCCCCTTGCCGTTACCGTCTGGCTTGCTGCCACCTGAAAGCCTGTTTCCCGGTCGGGCATTTCTCGGACGGATCAGGCATTTAGCGTCATATCCGATAAGGTCCGTCCGCCCGGCTTTTTGCAATGCTTCCACCACAAGATCATAATTAGCCGGGTTCCGGTACTGGATCAGGGCACGCTGCATTGCTTTTTCATGAGGGTTCCTGCAGACATAAACCGGCCTTCCATTCCTTGGGTCGATACCGCTGTAATACATCACGGTAGACAAGGTGGAAGGGGTTGGATAAAAATCCTGCACCTGTTCCGGCATATATCCTAAATCCCTTAAATATTCCGCAAGTTCTATGGCTTCTTTTAAGGTAGAGCCGGGATGGGATGACATCAGGTAAGGAACAAGGTACTGCTTCAATCCCAGGCCGGCGTTGATCTCTTTGTATTTTTGGATGAACCGTTCATAAACTTTTCTTTTGGGTTTCCCCATTTTGGCAAGGACCACATCGGAAATATGTTCCGGTGCCACCTTAAGCTGCCCGCTTACATGACAGGCGATCAGTTCTTTTAAAAAGTCATCATTTCCTTCCGCCAGCAGATAATCAAACCGTATCCCGGAACGAATGAAAACCTTTTTCACGCCGGAAAGCCCACGCAGTTTCCTTAAAAGGGAGAGGTAATCACTATGGTCCGCATCAAGGTTTGGGCAGGGGGATGGATACAGACACTGTCGGTTCTGACATACGCCGGCCTTTAACTGTTTTTGACAGGAAGGGTGTCTGAAATTGGCAGTAGGGCCGCCTACGTCATGGATATACCCCTTAAAATCAGGTTCACTTATAATCTTTTTGGCTTCCTTTATCAGTGATTCGTGGCTCCTTACCTGAACGGTCCGCCCCTGATGGAAGGTAAGGGCGCAAAAACTGCATCCTCCAAAGCATCCTCTGTTGCTGATCAGGGAAAACTTCACTTCCGCAATAGCAGGAACACCTCCTGCTTTTTCATAGGAAGGGTGATAGGTGCGCTGATAAGGAAGGGCATAGACAGCATCCATCTCCTCAACGGATAATGGCATCATGGGCGGATTTTGCACCACATAAACACCATTGGGATACTCTTCCGCCATGGGCTTTGCGGTAACCGCATCGGTGTTCTGATATTGGATACCGAAGCTTTGGGCATAAACAGCCGGGTCATTTTTAACCGCTTCATAAGACGGCAGCATAATGCCGTCACGGGAATCCCCGTCTCCCCTTATCACTCCTGAAATATCTTTTGTCCGGTATACCGTTCCCGGAATAAAAGTAATATCCTTCACGGCAATCCCGCTATTTAGGGCATCGGCAATCTCTACAATGGATTTCTCCCCCATCCCGTAAGAGACAAGGTCTGCCTGGGCGTCTAACAAGATAGACCTTTTTAAGGAATTGCTCCAATAGTCATAATGAGAAAGTCTCCGTAAGCTGGCCTCAATGCCGCCTAAGATCACCGGGATGTCCTTATATTTTTTTCGGATCATATTTCCATAGACCGCCGCCGCATGATCCGGGCGTTTCCCCATCACGCCTCCAGGCGTGTAAGCGTCTGTACTGCGCCGTTTCCCGGAAACATAATAGTGGTTTACCATAGAATCCATGTTCCCTGAGGAGACCAAAAAGCCCAGCCGCGGTCTTCCCAAAGCGCAGATGCTCTCTTCATCCTTCCAATCCGGCTGGGAAATAATGCCTACCGTATAACCGTTAGCTTCAAGCACCCGGCTTATGATGGCATGGCCAAAAGAAGGATGATCCACATAGGCATCCCCGATAATATACACAAAATCAAGCTGATCAATCCCCCGCTCTATCAAATCCTGCCTGCAGACAGGCAAAAAACCATTGTCCATGGCATACCTCTTTTATACAATGTTGAAGTAATCTTTAATGTAATAGTCAGCCAAACGCCTTTTTTCCGCTTCCTGATGTCTGGAATAGTCATCCTCCACGGCACATACTTTCATTCCTGCGGCCTTGCCGGCCATAATACCTGGGATGATATCCTCAAACACAAGACACCGCTTTGGATCTGCCCCGCATTGCCTTGCGGCCTCTAAATACACATCAGGGGCCGGCTTGCCCTTTTCCACATCACAGGCTGTAACGATTCCGTCAAAAAAACCAATGACACCATGCACCGTTAGAACATTTTCCACAAGTGCGCGGGAATTGCTGGAGGCGATCCCCAGCCGGATATTTTCTTTGTGGCAATGTTGGATAAATGCATCCGCACCGGCCTTTAAAGGAACCTGGTGGGTATATTTATCCCATGCCATCCGGTTCCATTCCGCTTTGATCTCCTCTAAGGGATCTGGGAGGCAGAACCGTTCCTTAAAATAAGCAGCCGTCTCCGAGAAACTCATGCCCTCTATCATTCCCTGCAGGTCTCCCGGCAGCGTAATGCCATAACGTCCTAAATAGGCGATGTCAATGTCTTCCCAAAGCCACATGGAATCCACCAGTGAGCCGTCTAAGTCAAATAATACCGCATCTATATTTGTGAGCATAATGTTAAAACCTCTTCTTTCGATAATTCACGGACCTGCCCCGGGGGAAGATTTTTATCCAGCAGAAGGCTTCCCATGGAAACCCGTTTTAAGGAAAGAACCTTAAGTCCCACTGCCCCAAACATCCGTTTTACCTGATGGAACTTTCCTTCCGTTATGGTAAGAAAAAATTCCCGATCCCCGATTCGCTCTAGCACAGCCGGTCTGGTTGGTTCCTTTTCCCCGATCTCCACCCCTTCTTCTAAAAGTTTTGCCTCTTTTGCGCCAAGGGGCAGGTCTGTCCTTACATCATATTTTTTTGGTACATGCCTGCCAGGGGATAATAACCGGTGGGCTAAGGCGCCGTCATTGGTAAGCAGCAAAAGCCCTTCCGTGTCCTTGTCAAGCCTTCCTACGGGGAAGATGTCTTTTACCGGAATCCCCTCAAGCCCGCCCGCTGTCTGCTTCATTTGTTTACAAAAAAGATCTAAGACCGTAGAGTCCTTTTCGTCTTTGGTTGCGGTGACCACTCCGGCAGGCTTGTTCATCATATAATAAAAAAACGGGCGGTAGGTATATTCTTTTCCCTGGCAGATGATCGTATCTTTCTTTTCATCGACCTTCACATCCCCCTTTTTTACTACCCTGCCATTTACCGTGACCAGCCCTTTTTTCAATAAATCCTTTACCTGGCTTCTGGTACCGATATTCATTTCGCATAATAATCTGTCAATTCTCATAATCATTATCATAACACAAAACATCTGATGCGCCTAGAGAAAGGTAGCCCTATGAAAAAAAAGCTTTCCGTGTATGCCGCAGCGGCAATTGCCATAGCAGCCGTTATCCTGATCCTTCCCGAAAAATGCCTGCGGCTTTCCCTAAATGGCCTTACCCTGTGGTTTTCCAAAATGATTCCAGCCCTTTTTCCGTTTATGGTACTTTCAGGGATCATGATCCGCATGAAGCTTGTAGATCCCTGTGTGAAATTTCTTATGCCCGTCTTAGGGAGACTTTTTAACATTGGCAGCGGCTGTGTCTATGGCATGGTGATCGGGTTTTTATGCGGCTTTCCCATGGGCGCCCATACGGCCGCACAACTTTATGAAAATAAAATGATCTCCAAACGGGAAGCTTCCTTTTTGCTTGCCTTTTGCAATAACATCGGGCCGGTTTACTTTTTGAGCTTCGCACTGCCTATGGCGCTGCCTGTATCAGGCATGGATTCTTCCTGGGGGATTTATTTATTTGGCATGTATGGCCTTCCCTTCTTCTATGGCCTTTTCCTTCGCTATGGTACTATGTCAAGAAAAAGTACAAGTTAAACGTGGACTTTTTGTCGAATCAAT